>Ga0181520_10000290_pt1 | contig 112192 bp, 91 predicted proteins | sample PEATcosm2014_Bin_29_FD_132451 | JGI IMG/M metagenome (GOLD analysis project Ga0181520, IMG submission 132451) | Peatland microbial communities from MTU Mesocosm Facility, Houghton, MI, USA - PEATcosm2014_Bin02_30_metaG | ecosystem: Environmental > Terrestrial > Soil > Wetlands > Peat | place... | reverse complement strand
TGGCCTTTGTGGTCTCCCACCCATCGAGCAAAAGGCGCTCGATGGATGGGGCACAGTTTCATCTCCGGCGGGTCGGATACACCGGTGGCGGACTTGTTACAAAGCGACCTGAGACTAGTTTTTCCGCAGCCTGTAATGCCCCGAATTTGAGGGGAGAGCCTTTTGGGCACGAGTAAACTCATGCCCTGATACAAGACCTGATCCTTTTGCATTATTCGCAAATTAAAGCGGTCGGTGTACGGTCTTTGCCGATCTTCGACAAGGGCAGCCTAGTGTGCCGCGGGTGCGTTGCTGAGATAGACAGATTGCGGAGCGGTGACCTTTGCATTGGGCGCACTGGACTTGAGCTTAAGGGAGGCAGTAAATGGCTTGCCCTTGAACGTGGCCGAAAGGTCGAGTTCGTATTCGCTGCGCAGGCGGCGGCGGAGATCGTCTAAATAGGGCTTCAACGAAACAGGATTGCTTTCGCCCTGCCAATAGCTGTTGCCTCCGGTTGCCTGCGACACCTGCAACAAGAGATTCTGGCCAGAGTTCGCTTCACCTTCTGCACTGGTGGCGTGTCCCTGGTCGCGCCAGTACATGGTGAAGACCATGATGCCGGCGTGCAGGCTGTCGTTGATGGCGGAATGCGCGTAAGGATCGTCGGTATCGATGCGCCGGTCGTATTCATCCACTCCGTCGGTGATCATCACAACCACCCGGCGCGCGGTGGTGTCGTTCGAGGGCCAGTGTTTTGCCAGGTCAGAGAGGCAGAAGTACGGGCTGGCGTTTGAGCCGGGGCTGCCGCCGGTCATGTGCAGTCCGCTCTCCACCTTTGCGGCATCGGATGAGAGGGGCCCCTGCAATGCTGCGCGCCCATTCTCCATATAGGCAATCGTCATCTGGGTATTGGATGGAATCTCTTTGGCGAAGCCGATGATGTCGGCGGCCTGGCCGTACAGGCTGGTGCGAACCGCTCCGTCGATCAACAGAATCAGTTCGAGCGGGCTGTTGGCCGAAGTGAGCGGGGTAAGGCTGGTGACAGTGGCCTGTCTACCGTCGAGCTTGACTTCGAGCTGGCTTGCGGTCAGGCTTGCATTCTGCTCCTCGGGGTGCGAGGGCAAAACGGTGAGGATAGCGCGACCTCGAAAGGTATCGCTCTGCGACCAGGCCGGAACGGCAAAAAGCGCCAGGGCAACGGCTACGGCAAATTGGGTTTTCATATCTGGTTCCTCGATGGAGCTTGACTATCTCTTTTTGCATTAGCGCGATCCCACCCTAAACGCAAAAGACGCGTTTAGGATGGTCACCCACACTTTGCGACTCCTGAAGAGATGTGCCAACCAGTTAGACGAGCGTGAGGCGCATTGCGGTCGCATGGGGAACGGTGAGCGTACTTTTGCCGTTGCGCAGCGCTTTGGCGGTTGGGATGCTAACGATGTGCGTCTCGCGACTGTCGAGCGCGGGGGCGGCCATGGTTTCGGCGTGGAGCGATGCCGATCGCGACCCGAAGTCGAGGGTCAGGTCAAGATCCTTTTCGGCATCCTTGTTGAGGACAATCACCGAGGCGCGGCCTTCTGCGAGTTCGGCGGCGTAGGCAACGGCGTTCACGCCGGCGGCCTGCAACGGTGTAGTCAGATCATCGGCGCACATGGTGGCGCCGGCAAAAGAGCCGGCGAAAATAAGCCCATAAGCGACCGGCTCAAGAACGCACTTCGATCCGAAAGTGGCGATGGGCGAATAGAAAGGATGAGGATGCCTGGCGATATCGTCAGCCGATACACCCTGGGCCGCCAGCATGCCATCGCCGGGCAGCGATCCTCCCAACCCGTTCGCGACAGCTTGGTAGGTGCCACCGTGCAGGTTCACTCCGGTATAGCGGTTGGCGGCGAGCAGCAGCGAGTAGTTGGCGCTCCACAGCGCCGAGGCGAAGACGTCGCTCACGCCCGGCTTGCCGCCACGGTAGCAGGTGTTGCCCTCGGTCATGCGCACGGGCACGTTCATCTTTGCAGCGGCCGCATTCGCGATGTCGGCGGTCCTCTGCACGCGTGCCATGTTGGCTGCGGCAAGCAGGTTGGGGATATTGACATTGGGATTGGTGGCCGGTCCGCCGAAGTAATGGTGATGGCTGAGCGCGATCACGTTGGGCTTGTCGGCGATGGAGGGCCAGGCATCGGCAATCTGCGTCAGCCAATCGATTCTCGAAGCCACGTCGGGCATGCCGAAACGCGCTCCGGGCACGCTTTTCTGAACGGCGCGCGCGATCGCCAGCCACTCGTCGAGATAGGTTTTGACCGACCAGGTTTTGGGATCGCGCAGATGGCTGCTGAACAGATCGGCCTCGTTGCCGATCTGGAAGTACTGGAGATTAGGTCCGAGAGTCTTTGCGGCGTATTCGGCTTCGGCGGCAGCGCGGTCTGGCGCGTTGGTACCCATGCCGATGCCGTAAATGCATTTCCAGCCGGCGGCATCGAGAAATGCATTCAGATTGCGAATTGATTGAGCCGTAACCGGGTAGTAGTTCGGCTTTGGCTCGCCTTCAACGATGCGGGTTTGCGGGTGCGCGGGCTCGGGCGAGTCGGGCGTGGGCTTCCAGTATTCAAATTCGCTGGTATTGCCGCCCAAACGAAGAACGCCGTTGGGAGAGATCGCTTTGAACGAGTTGACGAGGTGGGTATTGGCAGCCGAAAAGAAATTGAGATCGACGAGCTGTTGAACCTCGTACGAGAGCCCGATATAGTCCATCGGCACGCGCGGCCCCGTGGCTTGAGCGGGAATGCTGAGTGTTGCGTGCGCGCTCGTGCTTTGAGCTGTGAGCCGGGTGGCTGCAATGGTGAAGGCTGCGGAAGAGAGAAACTGGCGGCGCGATTGTTTTGTCATGGCAGTGTTTGGTTGCGAACCGGCGGGCTGGCCCGGGCGCGTACCAAGTATAGTGAGTTTGGGCGGTTGGGAGATTACTTGCTGCTCTCGTGTTGATTGATTTGCGGCAATGAGATTCAGCGAGGAAACGAAATGAAGCTGGTGGAACAAATGCGCGAGGCCACACCAAAGACCAGGGCGCGCTTCACCGGCATAGTTTATCTGGCGTACTTTCTTTTGGCTGTCGCCGGCACGGCTTTCGATTCCCACGGCGCGACAGCGCGCGCTCTCAACCTGGCATCGATCGCAATCTACGCGCTGCTCACGGTGCTTTTGTATTTCATGTTCAAGCCGGTGAGCCGTGGAGTCTCGCTGCTGGCTGCGCTGTTCAGTTTTGCGGGCTGCATCTTCTCGGTCATGCAGACGCTGCGCCTGACTCACTTTGTCATCAGCCCACTGGTGTTCTTCGGGTTCTACTGCCTGTTGCTCGGGCAGCTCATCGTACGATCCGGATTCCTGCCGAAGATTCTGGGCGTGCTGCTGGTGGTGGCCGGTGCGGGATGGCTGCTCTTCCTCTTTCCGTTTACCAAGCCGTTCAACAGCGTTACTGAGATATTCGGCGTTATTGCCGAAGGCGCATTCTGCCTGTGGCTGCTGATTGCCGGCGTGAGTCCGCGCAAGGCGAGGAAGCAGGTGGGGCGGAAGAGACGTGGGTGAGGTTTTTTCCTGCGCAGTCGACCGCCGGCCATTAGGGCGGTACCCATTGCAGTCTGAGGGATGGCAACGTCGCCACGCGCCGTAGGCGCATCGGTTGTTAGCCCCGCGTTTCAACGTGGGGTGGGCAGGCCCAATATAAAATTGGAGTCCCGTAGGGACGGCGCAACCATGGCTCATACGTACGCGAGCAATTTCATTCACTGCATCTTCAGCGCAAAAGACCGCAAGCCTCTGATTGCAACGGACCGCAAAGCTGATCTCTATGCCTATATCGGCGGCATCGCGCGAAGTGAAGGCTTTTCTCTTGTCGCTGCCGGCGGCACCGCCGACCACGTTCACCTTTTGTTTATTTTGCCGGCGACGCAATCACTCGCCGTGATGGTGCAGAAGCTCAAGGGCAGCTCTTCCCATTGGATGGGGAAGGGCTTCTCATGGCAGGAAGGCTACGGCGCATTCAGCGTGAGTCCGTCTCAGGTATCCGTGGTGAAGAGATACATTCAGGGCCAGGAGCAGCATCACCGCAAGCAAAGTTTTGAGGAAGAGTTCACGATGCTGCTGCGTAATTGCGGGATCGAATACGATCTGCGATATGTCTTCGGTTGAGGCGGAATTCCGTCGTCCCTACCGGACTCGCGCCCCTTAATTGCGCTGACGCCCCACGTTGAAACGCGGGGCTAACAACCGTTGCGCCTACGGCGCGTGTGTCGGTGCATAACGGCCGCGGGGGCAACTTCAGGCACGCCTCTCGGTCAACATCGTCCCCGTTTGCAATTCCCTGGCCATTTCGCTACCATACATAGATGTGCCTGGGGGAGACCCCTGCACAGTCAATTGCACCACGGCTTTTGGTCCTGGCCGGACGGGCAACGTTTTGGACGAGTGCCCTGCAAGGTCAACGGATTCCGCAAAAGCGGGCTGGCAAAAGCGGTGGGAGACGAGGGAAGAATGGCCAAGACTGGCAAGAATATCGCCAAGGCGCGCGCTGCCGTCACTAAAACAGCGTATCCGCTGCCTGAAGCCGTAAGCCTGCTGAAGCAGGTAAAGTTCGCAAAGTTTGATGAGACCGTCGACCTGACCATGCGTCTGGGAGTCGACACGCGTCACGCCGACCAGATGGTGCGCGGCACGGTGGTTCTGCCCCACGGACTGGGCAAGACCAAGACCGTAGCGGTGATTGCCTCGGGCGACCGCCAGAAGGAAGCGACCGAAGCGGGCGCTGATTTTGTGGGCGGCGAGGAGATGGTGGAGAAGATCCAGAAGGAAAACTGGACCGCCTTCGACGCGCTGATCGCCACGCCCGACATGATGAAGGTTGTGGGCCGGCTGGGCAAGGTGCTGGGCCCCAAGGGCCTGATGCCCAACCCCAAGACCGGCACGGTGACCATGGATGTGGCCGCCGCGGTGAAAGAGATCAAGGCCGGCAAGGTGGAGTTTCGCGCCGACAAGACCAGCCTGGTGCACGTGCCCGTGGGCAAGCTGAGCTTTGACGGACAGAAGCTGATCGACAACGCCACCACGGTCATCACGTCGATTGTGCGCGCCAAGCCTTCGGCAGCCAAGGGCAAGTACATCAAGAGCGTTACGTTGAGCTCGACGATGGGCCCGGGCGTGCCGCTTGATTCGTCTGTGGCGGACGCGGCGGGGAAAAAGGCGTAAAGGCAGGGACTAGGGATCAGGCACCAGGGACTAGTCGGTAAGTTGGTCTCATTGGCTTCCCGATTAATCCCGAAGATTTACAACAGTGTTTTGATATGAGCGTCGAAACGGCGCATTTAAGGCGAGGTGGAGGCAAAGGAATTAAGCGTGAACGGGGTTTTTCCAGTCCCTGGTCCCTAGTCCCTAGTCCCTGCCTGTGCGGAGCACACAATGGCGATTACGAAAGCAAAGAAGAACGTCAAGATCAAGCTGCTGGCCAAGGAGCTTGAAACCTCGACCACGGCAATCATCGGCACCTTCAACAAGCTCACCGTGGCCAAGGACTACGAGCTGCGCAAGACCATTCGCGAGGCGGGCGGCCGTTATCGCGTGGTCAAGAACAAGCTGGCAGCGATCTCTGGCACCGGGACGCAGGTTGAGTCCGCGCTCAAGGGTTTGAAGGGCGTGAACTCGGTGGCGTTTACCGCGGGCGATCCCGTGGCGCTGGCCAAGGTGTTTGCCAAGTGGGCCGGCGAAAACGCGGCCGAGTTCCAGTTCAAGCTGGCAATAGTTGACGGCAAGCTGCTGAACGTTGAAGAAATCAAGGCGCTGGCCACTTTGCCGGGCAAGGAAGAGATCTTTGCAAAGCTGCTCTTCCTTATTAACGCTCCGGCGCAGCGGCTGGTTACGGTACTCAACGCCGCAGGCCGCGATCTGGCGGTCGTGATTGGCCAGGGCGTGGAGAAAGAAAAATTTGCGGCGGCGTAGCTGCGGAAGCTGTTAGCTTTCAGCTCTCAGCTTTCAGCTTGATTGTGCGCGAAGTGGCATGGCTCGCATCGGCGCACAAAAAGCTGAAAGCTGACGGCTGATAGCTGAAAGCTGCTTTTAAAGGTTTTGGCTGCAAATCAATTGGAGAGGGCGCTGGTCTGGCGCATCGGAAACTCTCTAGGGGTCGGGCAGCCGGGGTAATAAGAATTCAAATCGGATTTTGATTGGGAGAAGAAAAATGGCGGATCTAGCGCAGTTGGAAGAGCAAATTGTTTCGTTGAGCCTGCTGGAAGCGGCGGCTCTGGTAAAGAAGCTGGAAGAGCGTCTCGGCGTTTCGGCCGCGGCGGCTGCTCCGGTGGCGGTGGCGGGCGGCGGCGGTGCGGCTGCTCCGGTAGTTGAGGAGAAGACCGAGTTCCAGGTTATTCTCAAGGACGCCGGCGCCAATAAGATCAACACCATCAAGGCAGTACGCGAAGTTACCTCGCTGGGTCTGAAGGAAGCCAAGGACCTGGTGGACGGTGCTCCGAAGGCCCTGAAGGAGAGCGCGACCAAGGACGAGGCCGAGGCCATCAAGAAGAAGTTTGAAGGCGTGGCTACGGTCGAAATCAAGTAAACGGCCCAGCACTTGCAAGGACGCGGAAGACGCGCTACGATAAAAGTTGCGCGTCTTTCGGGCCCATGCCTGTTTTACCCAGTTTTGGGTCCGGTTATTGGCGCGTTCTTTTGTAACATTATGCGGCAACGTCAGGCATTCACGCCGGAAGCGGGATTTTAAAGCTTTACGGCGGGAAGATGCAAGGGGTTGTCAAGTGCTTTCAGGTCAACAGTTTGCTCGGAGGTCAGGCGGGCAGATTGATTGACAGGGGTTGAGCGGCTGGCGAGCGAGCGGCAGAAGCGAAGATTGGGATCGGCGAGAACAAGGCACAAGAATTCGGATGGGAGCACTGGCGTTAAGCCACGCTCGTGAGGTATTGCGTCCTCGCGGGCTTTTCGTGTCTGATAGGGGGCTTTCCCCGGGACAGAGGTTTTTGACCTCCCATACGCCTTGCGCGCACAAAATCCCTATGCGGTTTTTTCCGGAGATCGGGGCTTACCGCAACTCATGCTTCACCAATTGAGCGCAGTCTAGCCTAACCACCCGGCGGACGGCAATATCCTGCACGCGTTTTTAACGCGGATCTCAATCGACCCCTGACCAGGGTACAAAGCGGCGCGGGTTTGGCGCGGCTAAGCAAACCGGCCCGTGTGCGAAGACGGAAGCTTCAAATTCTGAGGCTGGACCGTCCGGTTTTCGACGGAAGAAAGTAATCTGCCAGTGCCCCAGAGACTCGGGCGCCGGCCCGGCATCCGCCTCCGCGGAAGCTGGATTGACGAGACTCAGGAGTGATCATGCCTAACGAGAAGCGCGCGATTCGCAGCCGGCTCGATTTTTCAAAAATTCCCACCGCAACCCAGATTCCCAACCTCATTGAAGTGCAGCGGCGCAGCTATGAGCGATTTCTGCAGATGGACAAACTGCCCAACGAGCGCGATGACTCGGGCCTGCAGTCGGTTTTCGTCTCGGTATTTCCTATCACGGACTTCCGCGGCATCTCGCAGCTCGACTTTGTGGATTTCTCGATCGGCAACTGGGAGTGCAAGTGCGGTCACCTCAAGGGACTGCATCACCTGCGCACCGCTTGCGTGCATTGCGGGGCAATGGTGATAACCGATCCATTCCTTCCCGGCGATGTGCTTTGCCAGAAGTGCGGCACCTACAACAAGAACATGCCCGACTTCTGCAACAAGTGCGGCGACCCGGTGAGCCTGCAGCTCAAGTATGACCAGCAGGAGTGCGAAGAGCGCGGCATGACCTTCTCGGCTCCGCTGAAGGTTACGGTGCGCCTGACCATTTACGACAAGGATCCCGAGACCGGCAACAAGACGATTCGCGACATCAAGGAGCAGGAAGTCTTCTTCGGCGACATTCCGCTGATGACGCCGAACGGCACGTTTATCGTGAACGGCACCGAGCGCGTGATTGTTTCGCAGTTGCACCGTTCGCCCGGTGTCTTTTTCGAGACGGCCAACAACCGCACCTACTTCCTCGGCAAGATCATTCCCTATCGCGGCTCGTGGGTTGAGTTCGAATACGACCAGAAGAACACGCTGTATGTGCGCATCGACCGCAAGCGCAAGTTTCTGGGAACCATCTTTTTGCGCGCGCTCGGCCTGCGCTCCGATGAGGAGATCCTCAAGACCTTCTACACGGTCGACCGCATCCAGGTGGCCGACAGCAAGCTGTTCTGGACGCTGCCGCAGGACGCCGGTACCGGCACCCATCTGCTGGGCGCCAAGCCGGCGCACGCCGTGCTGCATAAGGGCGAAGAGATTGCTCACTCGGGCCGCAAGATCACCGCGCACACTCTCAAAGCGCTGCGCACCGCCGCAATCGACAAGGTTGAGGTAGAGGCCGCCGAGCTCGATGGCGCGCTGACCGCAGCCGATGTGGTGGATACCGAGAGCGGCGAAGTGATTGTTGAGGCCAACGTGGAACTCACGGCCGATCGCCTGCACAAGATCATGGCGTCGAGCGCGTCGAGCTTCGAGGTCTTCTTCCCCGATCGCGACGACGTGGGCAACATCATCACCAACACGCTGAAGCGCGACTCGGTGCACAAGCCTGAAGAAGCGCTCATCGAGATTTACCGCAAGCTGCGCCCGGGCGATCCGCCGACGCTCGACACGGCCACCGCGCTCTTCGAAGGCATGTTCTTCGATCCGCGCAAGTACGACTTCTCGCGCGTGGGCCGCTTGAAATTCAACATCAAGCTCTACGAGAACCAGGACGCCACGCATCTCGATCACCGCACGCTGACGCCCGAGGACTTCTACGGAACCATTCGTTACCTGCTCAAGCTGCGCAAGAACATCGGCATGGTGGACGACATCGATCACCTTGGCAACCGTCGCGTGCGCGCGGTGGGCGAGCTGATGGAGAACCAGTTCCGCATCGGCCTGGTGCGCATGGAGCGCGCCATCAAGGAAAAGATGAGCGTGTACCAGGAGCTGAATACGGCCATGCCGCACGACCTCATCAACGCCAAGCCGGTGATGGCGGCCATCCGCGAGTTCTTCGGCTCTTCGCAGCTCTCGCAGTTCATGGACCAGACCAACCCGCTCTCGGAGATCACGCACAAGCGGCGTCTGTCGGCTCTTGGACCGGGCGGTTTGAGTCGTGAGCGCGCCGGGTTCGAAGTCCGCGACGTGCACCCCACGCACTACGGCCGCATCTGCCCGATCGAGACGCCTGAAGGCCCGAACATCGGCCTGATCAGCTCGCTGAGCTGCTTTGCGCGGATCAATGAATACGGCTTCATCGAGTCGCCTTACCGCAAGGTGAAGGACTCGCGCATCCTCGACTACGTTGAGATTGTGAACGCCGGCGAGAGCGGTCTGCGCGTGGGCGACCACATTGAGAAGGAAGAGTGGATCCGCCTGAACGCCGGCCTCAAGAAGGCGGGCAAGCGCATCATCGATTCCATTCCGTTCAGCTTCTACCTGTCGGCGTGGGAAGAGGACAAGCACACCATCGCGCAGGCCAACATCGAGTTCAACGACAAGGGCGAGATCACCGAGGACCTGGTGAATGCCCGCCGTCAGGGCAACTTTGTGCTGGTGAACCGCACTGAAGTGGACTACATCGACGTCAGCCCCAAACAGTTGGTTTCAGTGGCTGCTTCGCTGGTGCCGTTCCTCGAGCACGACGACGCCAACCGCGCGCTGATGGGCGCCAACATGCAGCGCCAGTCGGTGCCTCTGCTGGTAGCCGAGGCTCCGCTGGTGGGCACGGGCATGGAAGGCGTGACCGCGCGCGACTCGGGCGCCGTGATCCTGGCCAAGCGCAACGGTATTGTTGACTCGGTCGACTCCGAACGCATCATCGTGCGCGTCGAGGGTGAGCACCATCCCACGCAGCTTTCGCGCGAGGTGGGATCGGACATTTACACGCTCATCAAGTTCAAGCGCTCGAACCAGAACACCTGCATCAACCAGAAGCCTGTGGTTCGCGAAGGCGACCGCGTGCTGAAGGGGCAGGTGATTGCCGACGGACCATGCACCGAGCAGGGCGAGCTGGCGCTGGGACGCAACGTGCTGGTGGCCTTCATGCCCTGGCGCGGCTACAACTTTGAAGACGCCATCCTGATCAGCGAGAAGCTGGTGAAGGACGACTACTACACCAGCGTGCACATCGAGGAATTCGAGATCGAAGCGCGCGACACCAAGCTGGGACCGGAAGAGATTACGCGCGACATTCCCAACGTATCGGAGCATGCGCTGCGCGATCTGGACGAGAGCGGCGTGATTCGTATCGGCGCGCAGATCGGCCACGGCGACATCCTGGTTGGCAAGGTGACTCCCAAGGGCGAGACGCAGCTCACGCCTGAAGAGAAGCTGCTGCGCGCCATCTTCGGCGAAAAGGCCGGCGATGTGCGCGATGCTTCGCTCACCTGTCCTCCGGGCATCGAAGGCACGGTGGTTGACGTGCGCATCTTCAGCCGCAAGGGACAGGAGAAGGACGAGCGCGCCAAGCAGATCGAGGCCGAATACGTGGCCAAGCTCGAGAACAACCTTGGCGACGAAATCCGCATTCTGACCGACGAGCGTTTGAAGCGTCTCGAAGCGATCCTGGGCGGCAAAGAAGTATTGGCCGACCTGCACGACGAGCGCACCAACAAGCGTTTGCTGACCAAGGCCGCAATTCTCGATCGCGACACCATCGAGAGGATCTCGACCAAGAATCTGAAGCGCATCCGTTATGCCGACAAGGATCCGCGGGTGAACGAGCAGATCGACGAGATCGAAGAGATGACTTCGCGGCAGATCGAAGTTCTGCGCAAGATCACCAATGAAAAGGTGGCCAAGCTGCAGAAGGGCGATGAGCTGCCTCCGGGCGTCATCAAGCTGGTCAAGGTCTACGTCGCCATGAAGCGCAAGCTTTCAGTAGGCGACAAGATGGCCGGCCGCCACGGTAACAAGGGCGTGATTGCGCGCATTCTTCCTGAGGAAGACATGCCGTACCTGCCCGACGGCACGCCGGTTGAGATCGTGCTGAACCCGTTGGGCGTTCCCAGCCGTATGAACGTGGGCCAGATTCTTGAAACGCACCTGGGCTGGGCGGCAGCGAGCCTGGGCAAGAAGATCGCCGCGCTGGTCAAGGGCAACAGCGACGCCAACTTCATCCGCGAGGAAATGAAGAAGGAGTTTGCAGGCACCGCGACTCTGCGCCAGTTGCTCGAGCTCGATGACGAGATGCTGATTCGCGTAGCCCGCGGAATGGAAAAGGGCATCTGGTTCGGAACCAACGTGTTCGACGGCGCGCAGGAGAGCGAGATCAAGGCTCTGCTGGCATCGGCGGGCCTGCCTTCGTCGGGCAAGACCATGCTCTTCGACGGCATGACGGGCGATCAGTTTGAGCAGCCGGTAACGGTTGGCTACATTTATATGCTCAAGCTCTCGCACCTGGTCGACGACAAGATTCACGCGCGTTCCATCGGGCCGTACTCGCTTATTACGCAACAGCCGCTGGGCGGCAAGGCGCAGTTCGGCGGACAGCGCTTCGGCGAAATGGAAGTGTGGGCACTGGAAGCTTACGGCGCCGCATACATCCTGCAGGAGCTGCTTACTGCCAAGTCCGACGACGTGTATGGCCGTACGAAGATCTACGAGGCCATCGTCAAGGGTGAAGCGGCGATCGAGCCGGGCGTGCCCGAGTCGTTCAACGTGCTCATCCGCGAACTGCAATCGCTGTGCCTCGACGTGGAGCTGATCAAGCGCGCCGATTTGATAAAGAAATTGCCTGCGCCGGAAGTTGCGGCGGTGGCGGACTAACAGCAAGCTCTTAGCTTTTAGCTGTTAGCTATTGGTTCGAACGTAACGCTGCTTGATGCAGTTTTCACGGGCGAGAAAAGGCTAAAAGCTAATGGCTAAGAGCTAAAAGCTGCAAATTGTTTTTCGGATCTTTCTTATCAGCGGCAAACACCGCTGCCCGGGAAGGAAGGATCCAGTGAAGAATCCCGGGAAACACTATGGCGGCAAATAGCCGCCTGGGAGGGTCGCCTTGTTCCGTTCGAACCCGTTTGAGCTTACCAGCCCGATTACCGATTTCGATGCCATCCGCATCATGCTGGCATCGCCCGAGAAGATCCGTAGCTGGTCGCATGGCGAGGTCACCAAGCCTGAGACCATCAACTACCGCACCTTCAAGCCGGAGCGCGACGGCCTGTTCTGCGCGCGCATCTTTGGCCCGGTCACTGACTGGGAGTGCCTGTGCGGCAAGTACAAGCGCATGAAGCACCGCGGAGTGATCTGCGACAAGTGCGGCGTTGAAGTGACAGTGAGCAAGGTGCGCCGCGAGCGCATGGGCCACATTGAGCTGGCATCGCCGTGCTCGCACGTGTGGTTCTTCAAGGGCTTGCCTTCACGTATCGGCCACCTGCTCGACATCTCACTGCGCGACCTCGAATCGATTCTCTACTTCGAGTCGTACGTGGTGGTCGATCCGGGCGATGCGCCGGTGCGCGAGCGCGAAATCATCAAGGACGAGACTCGCTTCCGCGAGCTCGATCAGCAGTTCCGTCCTTCCGGCTTCAAGGCCATGATGGGCGCTGAAGCCATCAAGGAGCTGCTCAAGCGCGTGCAGATCGACGAGCTGGGCATGGAACTGCGCGAGCGCATGAAGAACGAAGCCTCGGCGCAGAAGAAGCTCAAGTACGCCAAGCGTCTCAAGGTTGTCGAGGCCTTTCGCAAGTCGAGCAACAAGCCGCAGTGGATGATTCTCGACGTGCTGCCGGTCATTCCTCCAGAGCTGCGCCCGCTGGTGCCGCTGGATGGCGGCCGCTTTGCCACGTCCGATCTCAACGATCTCTATCGCCGCGTGATCAACCGCAACAACCGGTTGAAGAAGCTGATGGACCTGCACGCGCCCGAAGTGATTGTGCGCAACGAAAAGCGCATGCTGCAGGAAGCCGTCGACGCCCTGTTCGACAACGGCCGCCGCGGCCGCGTACTTCGTGGCGCCAACAATCGTCCGCTCAAGTCGCTCTCTGACACGCTCAAGGGCAAGCAGGGGCGTTTCCGCCAGAACCTGCTCGGCAAGCGCGTCGACTACTCCGGACGTTCGGTAATCGTCGTAGGCCCCGAGCTCAAGCTGCACCAGTGCGGCCTGCCCAAGAAGATGGCTCTCGAGCTCTTCAAGCCGTTCATCTATCACCGTCTCGAACAGACCGGCCAGTGCACCACCATCAAGCAGGCAAAAGAAATGGTGGAGATGCAGGAGCCGGTGGTCTGGGACATCCTCGAAGAGGTCATCAAGGATCACCCAGTATTGTTGAACCGCGCTCCAACGCTTCACCGCCTGGGCATTCAGGCTTTTGAGCCGGTGCTGGTTGAGGGCAAGGCCATCAAGATTCACCCGCTGGTCTGCACCGCCTTCAACGCCGACTTCGACGGCGACCAGATGGCCGTGCACATTCCGCTCTCGCCTGAAGCGCAGATCGAAGCCAGCGTGCTGATGCTGGCCTCGCACAACATTCTTTCGCCGGCCTCAGGCCAGCCCATCACCGTGCCTACGCAGGACATGGTTCTGGGTCTCTACTACCTGACCAAGGCCAAGAAGGGCGCCAAGGGCGAAGGTCGCGTATTCGCCAACGTTGAAGAAATCCTGATGGCGCTCGAAGCCCGGGAGATCGAGACCCTTTCGCCCGTCCGCCTGCGCTACACGGGCAAAGTGCTCGATATGACGGTGGCCTACGATGACCAGGACCTGCTGCATACCGAGCCGGTGGAGTTCAACAAGGAGTACATCAGCACCACGGTGGGCCGCGCCATTCTCAACGATGCGCTTCCGCCGGGCATGCCGTACATCAACGGCCTGCTCAAGAAGAAGGGCATTGGCCAACTGGTGAACTATTGCAACCAGAACCTGGGCCTTGAAGTAACGGTGGGAATGCTCGATCGCATCAAGTCGCTGGGCTTCCAGTACGCCACGCGCTCGGGCCTCTCCGTCGGTCTCGACGACATGGTGATCCCGGCCAGCAAGTACACCGTGGTGGACGAAGCCGACAAGAAGGTGATCGAAGTCCAGAAGCAGTATATGGATGGCGCCATCACCAACGGCGAGCGGTCGAACAAGGTCATCCAGATGTGGTCTGCGGTTACCGATAAGGTAGCCGACGAGATGTTCGGGAACATGAAGCGAGCCGACGAAGAAGGCGCGATGAACCCGATCTACGTCATGGCCGACTCCGGCGCGCGCGGTTCGAAGCAGCAGATTCGCCAGCTCAGCGGCATGCGCGGACTGATGGCCAAGCCTTCGGGCGAGGTTATTGAGACGCCCATCACGTCGAACTTCCGCGAAGGCCTCACGGTGCTCGAGTACTTCATCTCGACCCACGGCGCGCGCAAGGGCCTGGCCGATACGGCGCTCAAGACGGCCGACTCCGGCTACCTGACCCGCCGCCTGGTCGACGTGGCGCAGGACGTGATCGTGACTGAGAACGACTGCGGAACGGTGGAAGGCATCTACGTGGGCTCGATCGTCGAGTCCGGCGAGATCATCGAGCCGCTTCGCGACCGCATCATCGGCCGCGTGTCGCTCGAGCGCATCAAGGACTACGACGGCAACGTGGTGGTCGAAGTGAACCAGCCCATCGACGAAGAGATTGCTTCGGCGATCCAGGGCGCGGGCGTTGAGAAGGTGAAGATTCGCTCGGTGCTCACCTGCGAATCGCGCCGCGGCGTTTGCGCGCTGTGCTACGGCCGCAACCTGGGCTCGGGCCGCATGGTGGAACTTGGCGAAACCTGCGGCGTCATCGCCGCGCAGTCCATCGGCGAGCCGGGCACGCAGCTCACCATGCGTACCTTCCACGTGGGCGGCACGGCCAGCCGCGTGTCTGAAAGCTCGCGCCTCGATGCCAAGAACAACGGCTTTGTGCGCTTCATCAACCTGAGCACCGTGGAAAGCAAAGACGGCGCGCTGGTTTCAATGAACCGTTCCGGCTCGATCGCCATCGTTGACGAACGCGGACGTGAAAAGGAGCGCTACCAGCTCGTTTACGGCGCGCGCCTGCGCGTCAAAGACGGCTCGGCGGTAAAGCTTGGCGAACTGCTGGCCGAGTGGGATCCGTATACCTACGCGATTCTCACCGAGATCGGCGGCACGGTCACCTTCAAGGACTTGCAGGAAGGCATCACGCTCAACGAAGAAGTGGACGAAGTAACCGGCCTTTCGCGTTGGGTGGTTGCAGATTCGCCCGATGAGAAGCGGCAGCCGGCCTGCTTAGTCAAGAACTCCAAGGGCAGCAAGCGTTACCTGCTGCCTCGCGGCGCTCACCTCATGGTGCAGGATGGCGATGAGGTCGGTCCCGGCGACGTGCTGGCCAAGATTCCCAAGGAATCGACCCGCACCAAGGACATCACCGGTGGTCTGCCGCGCGTGGTCGAGCTGTTTGAAGCCCGCACACCGCGCGAGAAGGCCATCATTTCTGAAATCGATGGCGTGGTTCGCTTCGGCGAAGTAGCCAAGGGGCAGCGCAAAATCTACGTCACCGCCGACAACGGCGATGAGAAGGAATACGCTGTACCTCGCGGCATTCACGTCAACGTGCAGGAAGGTGAACGCCTGAGCGCCGGCGACCCGCTGATGGACGGCCCCTTGAACCCGCACGACATTCTTGCCGTGCTGGGCGAAAAGGCGCTGCAGGCTTACCTGGTGAACGAAATCCAGGAAGTCTACCGTCTGCAGGGCGTGGCCATCAGCGACAAGCACATCGAGGTGATTGTGCGGCAGATGCTGCGCTGGGTGCGCATCGATGAAGTGGGCGACACGACCTTCCTGCTCGAGCAGCAGGTCGATCGGTTCCGCTTCCGCGAAGAGAACGAGAAGGTGCTGGCCAACGGAGGCCGTCCGGCAATCGGGCGTCCGCTGCTGCTGGGCATCACCAAGGCCTCGCTCTCCACTGACAGCTTTATCTCGGCTGCCAGCTTCCAGGAAACGACCCGCGTGCTGACTGAAGCTTCAATCAACGGCGCAATCGACAACCTGCGCGGCCTCAAGGAGAACGTGATCGTCGGACGTTTGATCCCGGCGGGTACTGGCCTTGAATACTACCGCAACGTGCAGCTCTCGCCTGAGCTTGAAGAGGCGGCAGCGCGCGTACAGCAGGAAGTGACTGCGGAGAAGGAAGCCGAAGAGCGCGAGCTGGAGATGATGCGCCAGGAAGGCGAAGCCGAGGAGATGGCGGCGGAGTGAAGACAGGGATCAGTTGTCAGTGATCAGTGGTCAGATGGGCCCGGCTTAACCGCCGGGCCTTTTTCTTTTTGATGATGAGGCTCGCATTTGCTAGCATTGCCTGAAGCATTCCAACACAATTGAGCCAGCCCATGCCCCAGAAACAGGATTCATCTCCAGTAGTGCGCCGTCCGCCTGTCAAGAAGCCGCCGCTCCTAATTCAAAGAACTCAGCCTGTCATCAAGAAGCTCTCCGACCTGCTGGGCGAGCAAGTAGTGACTTACTGGAATTCCACGAAGGGTTCGATTTGCCAGAACGATGTCGTTGGCCTCTACGCGCTGTTGCAGAATACGGGCAAGCTGGAGCGTCTCTCGTTCTTTGTCAAGTCCGATGGCGGGTCGGGCCAAGCGTCGTTGCGAATGGTCAACCTGCTGCGGCAGTACATCAAACACCTCACGATTCTTGCACCGCTGGAGTGCCAGTCAGCGGCAACCATGTTGGCGCTGGGTGCGGATCGGATTCTGATGGGCCCTCTTGCCCATCTTTCGGCGGTGGACACTTCGCTCACCCACGATCTATCGCCGATCGATCGGGACAACGATCGGGTTAGCGTGAGCAATGACGAATTATTGCGGGTGATCCGGCTTTGGACCGAGCAATCTAAAGGCTCAACGGCCAATCCCTACGAGGCGCTTTTCCCCTACGTTCATCCTCTGGTCATCGGAGCAGTCGACCGTTCCAGCGCTCTATCCACGCGGATTTGCGAGGAGATTCTCTCGTACCATGTCAAAGACCTGGAGAAGGCGAGAGAAATCAGCAATACGTTAAACTCGGGCTATCCGTCGCATACCTATCCCATAACGCTGCGGGAGGCAAAGCGAATTGGATTGAACGTTGAACCGATGGACGAATCGGTTAATTCAATGCTCTTCGAGTTGAATGAGATTTACTCCGAGATGGGGCAGAGCGCTTCAACCGATTTCGATGAGAAGAACCAGCATGACAACAGCATTATCAATGTCATGGAATCGAGTGGAACGCTTATCTATTACCAGCTCGATAAGGACTGGCACTATCGCAGCGAAGAGCGTCGCTGGGTGGCGTTGAACGACAAGAGCAGCTGGCGCAAGGCCGAAATCAAACGTGGCAAAGTGACGGTCTCACAGGTGCACGTGCGATAGAGTTTCTACCTCGGTCCGGGACATGCGTCCGACAGGGAGCTCGTCAGACCCTCCTGCTGGATTTCAAGCGTGGCCTGCGGAGCGCCCTGGTCTGACCGCTTGATGTGAAATACATAGATCGTTTCGTAATCGCTGTTTGGCCAATCGGGCACATCGACGTGGGTAGTCCCGTAGGCCTTGAGCATCTGCACGGCAAAGTCACGCAACTTGACGTGTTCCCATGCCACAAAGATTTTCGAGTCTTCAAATGCGGGCTGAAGCAGCGACTGCTGCAGCAGGTCGATTCTGTCGAATGCAATCTGCGCGTCTACCGGCATGCCCAGGCTGATTGCCGTGGGCTCTATGGTGGCAAGCGGCCGAACGTAGGAATAGGCGTTAGAGCCGTGGTCGGTTACCTGCACGCTTGGATTCGGCGCGAAGATGAAGTCCGGCTTGCCGTACCGCCCGGTCAGCAAAGACGGCAAAGCCAGAGCCCGATTCAGCCCCTTGCAGGTCAGTTGGCCAAGTCCGCCCGGCGGTTTCTCACCGTGCCGGATCAGAACAATGGTCTCGTAGTGGACCCGAGGCGTTTGGGTGCACGACACCGGAAGCATGGCTAGCCAGATAAGCACAATAACGATTGCAGGGAAAATCCTCATCAGACCTTGTTGTTTCACTCGATTCTCTCCTTGGCGATGATTGCGAAGGCAATTCTACGATAAACGCACGACCACTTTTCTTCTTCTCATTATTATTCTGTTCTATCGCGGAGGGTGCCCGTACAAGCATTGCTGGTGCAGGATGGGAAGCCATCAATTGCAACTCCACACATTCGCAGAGTCGGAGGCGACAGTCCATGGGGCAATCGAGGGGAGCAGCGGCCTTCACGCTCAGCTCGTTCCCAGGTTCCCTGTTTTGCTCAGTGAGGCCGGGTTTGCTTCACCACGTACATCGAGGCGTCGGCCGCGCTCAGCAGGCTGTCCTTACTGATCCCGTCAGCGGGGTACATGGCGATGCCGATACTCGCTGAACCTTTCACATCCACTTCATCGCAATCAAAGAGGGCGTCGAAGCAGTGCTCGAGGCGTGCGGCAACCTCCTCGGCTGTAGCGCGATTGTGCACATCCTGAATCAGCACGGCAAACTCATCGCCGCCCAGCCGCGCCAGCACATCGCCGGGGCGGAGCTGGCGCTTCATGCGCGAGGCCACCTGTTGCAGGTAAAGGTCGCCGGTGCGATGGCCGTAGTTGTCATTCACTTGCTTGAAGTCGTTCAAGTCAACATACAGCAGCCCGAAGACGCCGGCCAATTGGCGCGCGGCGAAGATCGCATTTTCAACATGGCGCTCGAACGAGAAGCGGTTTTCAACGTCGGTGAGCAGATCGAATTCCGAACGGTGCACAAGATCGGCATACAGGTGCTGGGTTTCAATCGCCAAAGTGGCCAGTCGGGCTGCCTGCGTCAGGGCCTCGGTCTCATCGTGGGTGGGTTTGCTGTGGCCGTCGAATACTGCAAAGATGGCTCCCAGATGTGCGCCGGAGCGGCCCACCAGCGCGTGCTGAGCTACGCGAAATCCGGTTCGCACCTCACCGGAGAGATGGTTTCCAAGAGTCGCTCCACCCTCCACTTCAATCCAGCATGGAGCGCCGCCCAGCCGGGTGGAAACAAGCCCGGTGATGGTTTCAAGAATCTCGGCCAGAGGCTTGGAGTTGTTAATGTCTTCGAGAATCTTGCCGCGGCGGCGCTCGATATAGGCCATCGTGGCGTTTTGGCGGCGTGCCTTTCGTTCGGTCCACATCACCCTGATGCCGAAGACAAAGCTTACGAAGATCAGGATTTCAACCAGTGTGGTTAAGTTGCGAACGTTCAGCCAGCTCGGTTGTGCCACCACCGCAATGTCGTCGTACGAGCGCAGCAACACATCGAAAGCAACCGGACCCTCGAACGGGTCTGATCCGTACGATACCGACGAGATGCCGGTGACGCGCACCGTGGCTCCCACCGGAACGTCCTTCATCGGCGGCAGGCTAAAGCCCATATCCTGGTCGGGATGACGAGAGAGAACCGAGAATAGATGGCCGTTGGCGGTGAGGACGTAGTCGTCCTGCGCGTCCTCGCGCGATTCTTTCACCACCTGGCCCTCTATCGAAACCAGGTCGAAGGCATCCGTGCCTGAAGATAATTCGTCCCAGCTTATGGCGACGGGCTTGACTTGTGCCTGGGTATGGCTGTCGTCGACCTTGGCGCTAGTCAGCGTGAGCAGGCCATTGTGGACAGCGGGGAATCCCGAGGCAGTCGCCTGGTCGCCCACTGTCAACGGCTGTTCGTCCTTGGTCTCGATCCACAGGCTCTTTGAACCGTTCTGCAGCACTACCGCCGACCCGGGCAGATAGTAAGTAATGGTCCCTTCCACTCGCACGCGCTCCGACTGGTCGTTCATGAAGGCGTGCTGAAGGATCTCGTCCATTGGGGTGAAGGGAAGCGAATCGGGGTCGATGGCAGCCGCCTTCACAATCTTCAGGTCAGTGATTGAAGGAGCTTCGATCACTACCCCGGTCATCTGATTCTTGCTGTCGAATATTCCTGACGCCGACCCGGTAACTGAAACCTGGGCTCCCAGCAGCTTCTTCAACATGCTGCCGTCGCTGCTGTTGATGGTGGCGTCAATGGTTCCTCCATTCAGCAGCAGTTCCAGGTAGATGTTCATCACCTTGCCGTATGAAACCAGGTTGGCGCTGCGCACTTGTCCGGTGACCGAAACGCGCATGCTGTCGAGATCGGCGCGGATCAATTGCCGGTAGCTTGCGGGCACGGGCGCAGGAACGGGGCCATGACCAATGCGCGTTACGCTCTCGGCCACAACGTCGGGGCGGAAGCTGGCGCGCGTGTTTCCGCGGACCTGAACGCGGTCGCCCGGGACGAGGTCAAGATTGATGGGTACCTGGACATAGATGGCTATGCCGCCGTCTTCAACAAACAGATCGATGCTGCCCTTGATGTAGTAGGTGACGGTGGCTTCGATGGCAACAGGAATGGCCTGGGCGGCCTGCTCGTTGGTCAGTTTGTGAAGGGTGGCGAGAGAGGTAATGGCAGCCGGCGCGGCTAGAGCCGTAGTGGAGAAGAGCCCCGCAAAAACAAATACGGCAATCCGGATGAACGCGTGCAGGCGTCCGATGCTGCGTGCGATCTGCCTACGAATTCCGATCCGATTGCTCATTTGCTTAACGCGGAATTGTCCGCGCACCAGGGTCCCGAACGTCAATGGGAATCTGAAGTAACCGGAGCCTGGCTGAACAATCCGCAACGGCCAGCAGGCGGTCTCTCATAGCCCACCACCTTTAGGATAAGGGGGAAAGGGTAATGATTCCATGTGTCTTTAGTGTAACCACCTTAAGTGTATGAGTCTTTTGTGTGAGTTGCGCCCGGGGGCATGCCATATTTTACAACCGGCGCTATGCGCTGGATCGCTGGGTTTCCGGTTGAATCTCGAGGGCGCGCCGGCGTTCTTTTTTGGCTTTGTACATCGCGGCGTCGGCAGCATTCAATAAGCCGTCTTTGGTTGTGCCATCCTCGGGATAGAGCGCAACACCGATGCTCGCGGTTCCCGCAATAAGGGGCCCTCCCAGTTTGAAAGCCGCTCTAAAGCACCCCTCCAGCCGCGTTGCCACTTCCATCACCGCGGGGCGATTACGCACCTCCGGCACCAGCACGGCGAATTCGTCGCCTCCCAGGCGGGCCAGGGTGTCGCTCGGCCTTAACTGGCGCTTCATGCGCGCGGCCACTTCCTGAAGATAGATGTCACCGGCAAGGTGGCCGTAGTGGTCATTCACCTGCTTGAAGTCGTCAAGGTCAATGTAGATCAAACCGAACTTGCTGGCCGACTGGCGTGCAAGGCCCATCATCAGGACGAGGTTTTGCTCGAGGCTAAACCGGTTTCTGATTTCGGTGAGTTGGTCGAACTCCGAGCGATGCACCAGGTCGGAGTGCAAGCGTGAAGTTTCGAAGGCCAGCGAGGCCAACCCTGCCCATGACGTGATCGCAGCCGCGATTTCAGAAGCGGTTGGCGTGTGCCCGACCTGCGCCACATAGAGGGTTCCGAGCGGCGCCCCGGTGTTCGATGGTATAGCAACTTCAATGACGTTCCACGCAGGGTCGTGCACATCGTCCGGGCAGTTTCCAACCGTGGCCCCGCCGGTAATTTCGCACCAGCAGGGCAGCCCCAGCATCTTGAATGAAACCAGCCTGGTAATTTGGTCCAGAATATCCGCCAGGGGTTTTGAGGCGTGCATGTTTTCGAGAATCCGGCTGCGGCGTTGTTCAATTTGCCCCAGAGCCGCGGTTCTGCGCCGCGTCTGGTGTTCGATAAACCATCCGCGCGCGCCTACCACGACAACCGCAATCAGCAGCGTGGCTACCAGGTAAAGGAGGTGGGTAACACTCAGCCAGGGCGGCCGGTTAAGAATCTGCACGTCGTCAAACGAACGCATCAGGATGTTGAAAGGCACCTCGCCATTGAAAGGATTGGCGTCAGCCAGCATGCAGATGCCGGTGACCCGAATCCGCGAACCCACCGGAATCCAGTCCATTGGCGGGAGCGGAATGGTGTTCGCCGATCCGGGGTGGCGCAGGATTGCCGAGAAGAGGTGGCCGTCGCCCTGAAGCACGTATTCGTCCTGTGTCGCTTGCCGCACCTCGGTAACAACCTGTCCCTCAATCGAAATCAGGTCGAAGATATGGCTTACGGCGTCATGTCCCCCAATCGAGAGATCTCTCCAGTGGTAAAGTCCTGGAACGATGGGAGCCTTTACCATGTCGTCACGCACTTCACTCTGCGTTATTGTCAGAAAGCCATTTTGAAGATCAGGAAACCCGATCACGTCCACCAGGTCGCCGATCCGCACATCTGCGGAGGTTTCCGTCTCTGCCCGCAGGCTTCTGGGGCCGTCCTGCAACACCAGCGACTGGCCCGGCTCATAATATGTGACCGTACCGTGTACGCGCATTCGCTCGGTTTCATCGCGCATCTTCCGGCCCACGATGATTCGGTCCATCGGCGTTAATGGGATCGACCACGGATCGATCTTCAACCGCTTAAGTACCTTGACGTTGTCGAGCGACTGAACGTAGAGCAATACCCCGGTCTGCTGCATCTTGTCGTCGAATTTCCCGGCCTGCACACCGGTCACCTCAACGTCTGCATCCAGCAGCCCGTTCATCGGAATCCGATCGTCGTTGTCTACGTAGGCCTCAACATTCTCACCGTGGGCCAGCAGCCGCAGGTCGCCGATGTATCCCGAAAGGGTCGTGTCTTTGACCAGGTCCGCCGTGCGAATCGCGGCACGGACGGTTACCAGCCGGCAATCGGTCTCGGCGCGAATCATCTGCTCAAAAGATGCGCGCACCGGTTTCGGCAGCCGCCCGTGGCCCAGAAACCTTATCTCGCTACCCAGTACATAGGGATGAAAACTGGGCCGAATCTCTCCCCGCACCTGCACGCGGTCGCCGGGCACCAGATTGAGGCTTGTAGTCGCCTCTACAAAGATCGCCGCATCTCCGTCCTGAACAAATAGAATATCTTGATCTCTCCTGAAATAGGTGACCGTCGCCTTGAACAGCACATTGCTGTGCCGTTGCGCTTCGGTGTTGCCAATGTTCTTGATGGCGGCAAGCGTGGAGAGCCTTTCGTCCGACGCGCCCTGCGCCGAGACGTGCGTTGCTGCGAAAATAATCAAACAGAGTGCCAGCCGTTTTGTGGACATACGCCTGCCCACTCTCCATATCGGCAGGGTTGCCGGATGAATCAACTGCATGGGCTGTGTTTCGGTTACGCATGGACTGTGATAGGCAGGATTCTGCGAGTCTCGCTATCTGTGGTTTCGAGCCTGCGATATTGGCCCGGTGGTCAAGGAACGCATGCTTGCGCCAAGGCTGATTGCCAGCTCCGGCTTCAATTCTTGCGCGACATTACCGATGCTTTCATGCTGCGTTCCGACCGCATCTGCTTGGCTACGTACATGGCCGCGTCGGCAGTATTCAAAAGTCTGTCCCGGGTGGCGCCGTCTTCGGGGTAAAGCGCAATGCCGATGCTGGCAGATCCTTTAACGGTGGTGCCGGCCACCGTAAACGGATCGTCGAAGCAGTGCTCCATCCGCATCGCGATCTCTTCCATGCCGGCGCGGCTGGCTACATGTCGAATGATCGCAGCAAACTCGTCCCCGCCCAGCCGGGCCAGCATGTCGCCGGAACGCAATTGCCCTTTCATACGGGCCGCGGCGGCCTGCAGATATTGGTCTCCCGCCTGATGGCCGAAGTCGTCGTTCACCCGCTTGAAGAAGTCGAGATCGACGAAGATAAGCCCGAAGGTATAGTTCAGATCGCGTGCTTCTTCAATCAACCCGTCCAGTTTCTTTTCGAACGAGAAGCGGTTGCGGACATCGGTCAACGGATCGAACTCTGACCGGTACACGAGGTCTGAATGAAGGCGGGAGGACTCAATCGCCAGGGCCGCCAGGGCCGCGCCCATCGTCAGCCCCGCGGACGCTCTCGGCTCGAAGAGCGACAGTGGATCGATGCCGGCAAAGATGAACCCGTGAGGCGAACCCTCGCGCGAGGGGATTTCATTTCGCACCCCCGCCAGATGTTCCTTGTCACTCATGCATCCGCACACCTGGGTTCCGTCGGCCAGCTCGCAGCAGCACGGCGCTCCGCCCAGTTGCAGTGAAACCAGGTCGGTAATGCCGGCGAGAATGGCCGCGATCGGTTCGCCGTTGTTGATATCTTCGAGAATCCGGCTGCGTCGCCGCTCCACAATCGCTTCGAATTCGATGCGGCTGGCGATCGCAATGGTCTGCCGGTGCACCTTGCGCTGCAGCATCCATCCCCATGCGCCCACCACCACAATCGCAGCCAGGAGGAGCGTGACAACCTGCATCAGGTTGCGAACGTTAAGCCATGGAGGCCTGGCGATCACCGCAACGTCGGCCGCAGTTCGCATCAGCACGCCAAAGCTCATCGCGCCATTGAAAGGATTGCCATCGTCGAGGATGGCCACGCCGGTCACCTTCACGCGGCTTCCCGGAGCGATGGCCGGCATGGGTGGAGCGGGTTTGACCCCGGGCCACTCGTATACAAACGGATGCCGGACGGTGGCGCTGAACAGACGCCGGTTCGAAGAAACGATGTACACGTCCTGGGCCTGTTCGCGCACCTGCGACACCAGCGTTCCCTCAATCGAAACCAGGTCGAAGGCGTGTTTGCTGGCCGTCAGCTCATCCCATGTCACCGGTACCGGAAGCACCGGCGCGGCCTTCCCAAGCGTCTGGATTGCCCCCATCTTGAGGGTCAGAAATCCGTTATCGACGAAAGGAATTCCGATGGCCGCGACGTGATCGCCAACCCTCAGCGGATCGAGTTCCGGCGTCAGTACGCGGATGCTGCGTGCGCCATCCTCGAGCACCGCCATTTGCGACGGATGGTAGTAGGTGAGCACGCCTTCCACCCGCACTCTTCCCGAGCGGTCAACGTAATTGAAGGTTTGGAGGACCTTGTCCATTGGAGTCGCGGGAATCGACCATGGATCGCGTCCGGCAGCGCGCAGGACCGTCACGTTCTTGTATGAAGATACGTGCAGCATCGCGCCCGTCTGCTGCATCTTGCCGTCAAAGCGGCCCGAGGCGACGCCAGTCACCTCTACCTCCGCGTCGAGCCAGTTCTTCAACCATGCGGGATTGTCGTTGTCCATGGTGACGTGTATATTCCCGCTCTCGGTTGCCAACTCAAGCTCGGTGACGCGCCGCCCTGAACTCAGGCTCATGCTTGCCGAACGCACCAGCCCCCGCATCGAAACATACTGGCAGTCGCGCCGGGCCTGGATCATTTCGGTGAAGGTGGCAGGAACCGGCTGCGGTGGCGCGCCGTGATGCAGCAGCGCGATCTGGTTGGAGACCACATCGGGACTGAAATCGGCATAGGCCGTTCCCCTGATCAGGATCCGGTCGCCGGGTTGGAGTGCGAGATTTGTGGTGCCCCGCACATAGATCGCCTCACCCTTGTCTTCAACAAAGAGCGTCGACTCGTAGCTGCGGAAGTAGGTGACCGTGGCTTCAAACAGAACCGGCAGATTGCGAGCGGCATCCGCATTGCTCAGGGAGCGGACCGCGTGGAGTGTGGCGAGCGGGGGCGGGGCCTGCGCCCGCATCGCAACTGCGCACCCCATCGCGAATACCGCAATCGAAATCAGCCTGTTGATCGCCATCGATCGGTTTTCCGCCCGCTTTCGCCGCGGAGACGAGACAACAAAATCTCCATGCACCCCGGCAAGCATTCAAAAAACCCGGCACTGCGCGCATTGCGCTGACAATTCAAAACCGTGCCGGCGAAAAGTGGGAGCCCGCAAGTCTTATCGGCAGGTTGAATGGAAGGATGAACGGAACTGAGGTGTTACGAAGTGGAAAAGAGGGTAGGTTGGCGTGCTCCGGGACCCGCTGATTTGGCGACTTGTCAGCTCACCGCCTGGCCGCAGCGGTTCCGGCGGCCCGGCGTGGCTTGGTCTGCTTGGCCGCGTACATGGCTGAGTCGGCAGCGCCGATCAGGCTGTCTTTGGTGCTGCCGTCGTCGGGATACATTGCGATTCCGATGCTGGCCGACCCGCTGATCGCCTGGCCCTCGCAGAGGAAGGGCTGTTCGAAACACCGATGCAGCCGCTGCGAGATCACGTCAGCGTCGGCGCGCGAGTGAATCCGCAACACCACCACGGCAAACTCATCGCCGCCCAGCCGCGCCAGCACGTCGCCGGGGCGCAACTGCCGCTTTAAGCGCAGCGCAACCTCCTGCAGGTAGAGGTCGCCGGTGCGGTGTCCGAATTGGTCGTTGACCAGCTTGAAGTCGTTGAGGTCGACGTAGAGCACGCCGAAAATGCTCGCCGACTGGCGGGCCGAGTCAATTACGCTGTCAAGATGTTTATCGAGCGAGAAACGGTTGTGAATATCGGTGAGCTGATCGAATTCGGAGCGATGCACCAGGTCGCTGTAGAGGCGCGAGGTTTCGATGGCCAGCGTGGCCAGGCCGGTGGCCAGTTTGAGGGCTTCATTTTCTTCGTTGCCCGGCTTGCTGCCCGGCGCAAAAGCGGCATGCATAAAGCCCAACGAGCCGCTTGAGCGCCCGGGAATCTCGAGCTCAACGACGCGCAGCCGCTTCACGAATTCGTCGCCGGGGAAGTTACCCAGCGTGGCGCCATCTGAAACTTTGCACCAGCACGGCGCACCGTTCAACCGCGCCGACACCAATTCCGTGACGCGCTCCAGAATCTCGGCCAGCGGCTTGGCGTTGTTGATGTCTTCCAGAATTCTGCCGCGCCGCCTTTCGAGGTAAGCCTGGTGCGCGTTGTAGCGGCGCGCCTTGCGTTCCACCCAAACCACCCACATGCCGATGATGAAAATCACCAGCAGCAGCACGATTACGACCATGGTGAGATGCGGAACGTTTAACCACGGCGGGTTGGCCATGACCGCGAGGTCGTCGTACGAACGCAAGAGGATATCGAAGGGAACATTCACATTGAATGGATTCGAATCTTCGAGGATGCAGACGCCCGTGACCTGCACCTGGGAACCAAGAGGGATATCTTTCATGGGCGGCGGCTGTTCGGAATTCGGGGCGCCCGGAATGGGATGCCTGTAGATGGCGGAGAACAGATGGTCCTGCCCGCGAATCACGTACTCGTCCTGGGCGGCTTCGCGCACCGCCGCTACAACTACTCCCTGGATTGAAACCAGGTCGAAGACATTGTGGCTCTGGGTCAAGTCCTGCCAGGTGACCTGAATCGGGGTTATCGGCGCAAGGTGGTGACTATCGCGGATTTCGCTGTAGGCCAGCTTGAGGAATCCGTCATGCACGTCGGCGAAGCCAGCCGCATCGACCCAGTCACCGATGCGCAGGCCGGCACGGGAACGAGTGTTGATCCATATACTGCGCTTGCCGTTCTGGAGTACCGCCGCGGAACCTGGCATGTAGTAGGTGACGGTGCCCTGGACTCGGAGCCGCTGCAATGAACCGGTCTGCCCGTATCCAATAAAGACTTCATCCATTGGCGTGATAGGCAGCGACCATGGGGTGGAACTCGCGGCCTTGAGCACCTTTACCTGGTCGAGCGATTGCGCATGCAGGATGATTCCTGTCATCTGCATCTTGCCGTCGAATTTGCCCGACGCCGCGCCGGAAACTGCCACCTCGGCGTCGATCAGGCCGGGGAGCGTTTCAGGATTACTGCTCTCCACCTGGACTTCGAGAACGCTGCCGCCGTCTGCGAAGACCACCAGGGTGGTGCTGGGCCGATCGGAACTAAGCACGATGTCAGCGGAGACCACGCGGCCGTGGATGCTTACCAGCCGGCAGTCAAATTGCCCTTGGACGAGCCCATCGTAAGACACTGGAACAGGGGTCGGCGGCGGGTCGTGACGCAGCACAGTAATCGAGCTGGCGTTGACTATCGGTCTGAAGCTTTCGCGTGTAGTGCCGAGGATGTGAATCCGGTCGCCCGGCTTGAGCGCCATCTGCGCTGCGGGCTGCACGTAAATCGCGTTGTCGCCGTCCTGAACAAACAGCGTGCTTTCGTAGCCGCGGTAAAAGGTGACGGTAGCCTCGAAATCTACCGCAAGCCGCTTTGCAGCCTGATCGTTTGTGAGCAGATGTATGGCGGAGAGTGAGTTAAGTGTGGCTGCGGCCGCAAACGCAGATTGCGCGCCTGGAGCGGCGAGAGCGATGGCCAGGATCGACGTCAGAAGATTGACAACTCTAACGGATGGGCGCGCAGTTTGCAGTTTGCCTCCCTTAAATCCCCGCAACAGGGTAATCCGCGCACGGCAAATCGCCGCGCGTTTCTCAACCAGGTAAGCCAGGGCCGGCGGCGATTATTTGAGATCCAGCTGCCGGCCTAAATTATTGACCAGGAGCAATTTGCGCATTTTGTGGCCGCTCACAAACGGGAGCGCACCATCCAATACACCCGGCCAGAAAAAGTTAATCGCAACCATCGTACTCTGTGCGGAAACTGCTTAAAAGCAAATTCTGGGGGGTGAGCCAGAAGGATCTCGTTACCTAAGTGCTTCCCATCGATCAATTTGTGTACAATTCACCGGGCCCCCTGCCGAGGAGACTCGGCCATTGGGGCAGGAGATTGTTATGACCATGGGCGAGGAATTGTCACCCCAGAATCCAAAGATCGATCTGCACATGGATCTGCGCACGCCGGGTACGCAGACCATGCCCACGCGCAACATTCGCGTTATCGGCGTGCCGCTCGATATGGGCGCCAGCCGCCGCGGTGTCGACATGGGACCTTCAGCCATGCGGGTAGCGGGCCTCGAAGCCCGGCTCGAGGCGCTTGGCCACCACGTTACCGACTGCGGCAATATTCGCGTCGAGGTGGCTGAGACCCGCGGCTACGGCAGCAGCAATGCCCGCTACCTGGCTGAGATTGCAGAAACCTGTACTCGCACCGCCGAGGCCGTGCTGACTACGCTCGAAGAAGGCAAAACTCCGCTGGTACTGGGCGGCGACCACTCACTGGCTGCAGGCTCGGTCTCCGGCGTTTCCCATTACTATCGCCGCCGCGACCAGAAGATCGGCGTCATCTGGATCGACGCTCATTCGGATATCAACACGCCCGATACCTCGCCCAGCGGCAACGTGCACGGCATGCCGCTGGCCGCGCTGCTCGGCCTCGGTCCCGAGCCGCTGGCGAAGATTTTCGGCTACTCACCCAAAGTCTCGCCTGAGAATGCGGTGCTGGTTGGCATTCGAGACGTGGACGCGGCCGAGCGCGCCAACATCCGCCGCGCGGGCATCGCCGCGGTCTACACCATGCGCGACATCGACGAGCGCGGCATGAGAGCGGTGATGGAAGAAGCCGTGCAGGCCGCCGGCCGTGGCACTGCGGGCTACCACGTCTCCCTCGATATGGATTGGATCGATCCTGAAGATGCGCCCGGCGTGGGCACGCCAGTTCGCGGCGGCGCCACCTACCGCGAAGCCCACCTGGCCATGGAGATCCTCGCCGACCATGACCGCCTGCTCAGCTTCGAGATGGTCGAGGTGAACCCGGTGATCGACGAACACAACCGGACAGCGGACCTGGCCGTTGAGCTGGCGTGTTCTGCATTTGGGAAGAAGATACTGTAGAGAAGCGGAGCTGGGTGCCCCAGGTCTCGATTTTGAGACCTGGGATAGCTTGAATCTCAACTAGGCCGGGTGCCCGATTCTTTCGACGTTATGTGTCGAGAGGGTGGGAACTCACGAATGGTTGACTCGCGGCTCCTACGCCGGCTTCCACAACCCCACAACATTTCCCTCGGGATCGGCAAACCACGCGAACGTCCCCGACGGCAGCGGCACCGGAGGAACCACCGTTTTGCCACCCAACTTCTCAATCTCAGCCAGCGATTGCGCCACATCGTCCGTATGCACGTAGAAGTGCGTGAACTGGTGGGGCTCGTGACCGAGGGCCGCAACGTGCCCCGGTATGCCGTCCGCTGACCCCGTATCGATCGCTCCCATCGGTCCCGCATCAATCTTCCACCCAAAGGCTGCCGAGTAAAACGCGCTCGTAGCAGCCTTGTCTTTGCAGCCGATCTCAAAGTGAACTACTGGATGACTCATCGACCCCCTCCTCTTCTTCACCGGAATTGCGTACAGATTAACGTGAAGTCTTGCTTATGTCGATGCCGGGCGGATGAAAATGCGGCTGCAAGTGGTGAAATAGAAGCATGGGTAAAAAGCTCCGCGTAGGTGTTCTGTTTGGCGGCCGCAGCGGCGAGCACGAGGTCTCGCTGCTCTCAGCCGCTTCCATCCTCAAAGCAATCGACCGCGACAAGTTCGACGTGACTCCCATCGGCATTACCAAGGAGGGCCGCTGGCTGGCTTCGGCCGATGCGAAGGGCCTGCTGGAGGGGCATTCGAGTGCCGTAGCTCGCCGCCTGCGCGCCGGCGATCCTGAAACCACTCCCGGCGCGAAGCTGCTCCACGAGGGCATTCCTACGCTTCTTGCGCCGGAACCGGGTTCTTCAAATGCTCTTGTCCAAAACCAAGGCCCGGGCGGCCAGGCGTTGGACGTGGTGTTTCCGGTCCTGCATGGCACCTTCGGCGAAGACGGCACGATTCAAGGTCTCTTTGAACTCGCCGGCATTGCGTACGTCGGCTCAGGGGTGCTGGGCTCTTCGGCAGGCATGGACAAGGACGTGATGAAACGGCTCTTCGCCCAGGCCGGACTGCCGATCGTGAAGCACGTCACGCTGCTGCGCACCGATTGGGAAAAATCCCCGCGCAAAGCCGTGGCGCGCATCGAGGCTGCGATCAGATATCCGGTCTTCGTCAAGCCGGCGAACCTGGGCTCCTCAGTGGGAATCACCAAGGCGCACAACCGCAAGGAACTCGGCCCAGCGCTTACCCTTGCTGCCAAATACGACCGCAAGATTGTCATCGAGCGCGGCGTGGGCGGCGCGAAGGCCCGCGCCCGCGAGTTCGAGGTCGGGGTCCTCGGCAACGACTCGCCCCAGGCCAGCGTGGTGGGGGAGATCATTCCCGGCAAGGAGTTTTACGACTACGAGGCGAAGTATCTGTCGGAGGGTTCGGTGCCGGTGATTCCCGCCAAAATCACGCGCGCCGAATCAAAAAAAATCCGCGACATGGCTGTCGAAGCCTTCAAGGCCTGCGACCTCTCCGGCCTGGCCCGCGTCGATTTCCTCATGGAGCCCGACGGCAAGCGCCGCATCTACATCAACGAAGTGAATACCATGCCCGGATTCACCAGCATCAGCATGTACCCCAAGCTGTGGCAGGGAACAGGCCTGAGCTACAAAGACCTGATCACGCGGCTGATTGAGCTGGCGTTGGAGCGCCACGCGGACAAGACCCGCAACACGTACAGCTACGAGGCGTAAGACGCAGAGAACGAGGGAACAAGAGAACAAGGGAACAAGAGAACGAGGGAACAAGAGAACGAGGGAGCAAGGGAGCAGGGAATATAGCCCTTCTCCAAAGTTCGCATAAAGAATGAATTGTCATCCTGATCTGAGTGAAGGATCTGCGGTTGCCCTTCAGCGAACTTCAATTGCACCACACCATCAATATATGGCGATATGGCGATTGCGGCCCGGCCTGGGAACTACCTGGGTCCCCATGGTGTCTAATAAGGAAGGGAACTGATCACTGACAACTGATCACTGACCACTGCCTCTATGACTCTTCTCGATGCACCGCAGTTTGACGTAGCACGCGACCGCCGCCGCCGCACCATTCTTTACAGCACAATCAGCGCCTTCTTCGTGCTCTTCATCGGCTTCTGGCTTATTTCCGGCCGCCCCATTGACTGGCCCTGGAACTGGTATACACACCTGGCCGGCCGCACCACCATGAACCACTTTCTGGCCGACGTCGAAAAAGGCGATCTGCAAAAGGCATACGGTGTCTGGCTCCACGATCCCGACTGGCAGCAGCATCACAACGAGCTCAAGTTCTACACCTTCGACACCTTCCAGAAGGGTTGGGGCCCGAACAGCCAATTGAACGACTACGGCACCATTAAGTCGCACAAGATTGTTGCGGCGCGCGTCTACGGCAACGCCTTATTGGCTGCGATCCTCATCAACGGCCGCAAGAGCGGCGCGCTCAATCTGGAGTACGACCCCAGGACGCACACGCTCCTGTTCCCCCCGCCCGACGTGGAGATCGACCCCGAATCGTATTCGCGATGAACGGTTAGTGATCCCATAGCAAAGGGCGGGGCTTCTGCCCTTCAGGTCAGCCCCTGCCCCCTGCACTCATGCATGGGCTGCGGCCAGCTCGGTTGCCGGCTCAACTCGCGTGGCAACGCGCTTGAGCGTCAGCACCGTAATGTCATCCTGCTGGCCGAATCGCTGAGCGGCCTCGGCAATTTTTATTGCGCCAAGTGTGGAGATTTCTGCCGCGCCCTCGAAACCGAACAGTTTCCCTTCCGCATCGCGCGCTTCCGCTACGCCATCGGTTAGCAGCGTCAGTTGCTCGCCTGTTCCCAGCCGGAATTCTGTCTCGGGATAAGTGGAATCGCGGTTCAGGCCGAGCGGCAGCCCCGAAAGAACTGCCACTTCGTTGCCTTCGCAATAGGGCGCCAGGTGCCCTGCGTTGGCCATTGTCACTTTGCCGTTGCTGTCGACGCGGGCGATGAGGCAGGTGGTGAACCCGCCGCGCCCGCGGCCAAGCATGCGCACATTCATCTCTTCCAGAATCGATTGCGGGCTGCGCGTGAACCGCGCCAGCGTGCGCACCGTGCCCACCAGCAGCGAAACCGTCATGGCCGCCGGCATGCCTTTGCCGCTTACATCGCCGATCACCAGCAGAACCGAGCCGCCGGCCAGCGGAACAATCTGGAAGAAGTCTCCGCCCACCTGCTCCGCGGGCCGGTACTCGCTCTCAATCTCAAAGCCGGCGATGTGCGGCAGCGCCTCGGGAATCAAAACCTGCTGCACCTGCCGTGCCTGCTCCACTTCCATCTCCATCTGCTTCTTCTCGCCCATGCCGCGGATGAAGCGGCGCATCAGAAGCACAGAAACTGCAACCAGCATCAGGGCTGTGGCAACCTGGCCAACGCTGATGATAAGGCTGAAAAAATGGAAAATCGTGCGCACATGCAGCAGAGCCAGATCGTCACTGAACAGCCAGATGGGAGTCAGAAGCAAAGGAATCAGAGCAAGCCATCCGTCCATCCCTCCGCGGCGAATGCCCTGGTACGAGATCCAGAAGATAAACAGGACCAGCAGGGCTCTCGAGCACTCGGTTGCGGGAACCAGCCAGACTGATGCGCCGGCCGGCACTATTGTTCCGTAGAAAGGGGGGTGCTGCGCACCAAACGAGACAATCGTCAGCGCCACCAGGGACCATGCGACAACGTGCACCCGCCGCATGTTGGCGAATCCGAACCAGTACCCCCAGAAGATGGTCCACGCTCCGATGCTCAGAGGTCCGGTGACGGCATCGCCAACAAAGTTCGAAATGACCATCGACACCACGGTGGAGTAGGTCGAGGTAAGACCGACAAAGCCCGATGCCAGATGAGTCAGGGCGGCGAGTGCCATCCACAGATAGGCTGACTCGCGCCGGTCCATGTAGTAGAGCGTCGCGCCAAGCAGGAACACCGCCATAATCAGCGGAATCCGGAAGACATTAAACGCCACGCCCTTGCCGATGTCATCCCAGTCGAGCCGGACTGCGGCATCCACGGAGTCGGCCGTTCCAAGTACGGGCGGGCCATGCAACCCACCCGCGTCCGGAGACATGAGTGGAGTGCCGAGGTCCATCCACATGCGAACGGCAATCGTGATTGGACCGTTGCGCACGTCGCCAGGCAGAGCGAATTCCTCGGGCTGCGCCCCGTAGAACGTGACTCCGCTTTCTGTGAAGCGTCCGAACTCGCCGATATACTGCCCGTTCACGTAGACCTGGTAGGCATCGTCGAGATTGTCAGGCATTCTCAGCGCCAGCCTTCCCGCGCGCGCCGTTTCGGCCGTGTTTCTGACGTCAACGCGCAGCCTGTACCACGCAAAATGCGCCAGATGCTGGTACCCTCTTGCCGTCCACCCGGGCACATATCCGCTCGTCCCGAGAACTGGGTCGTAGGAGCCGGGCGGCGGCGTCAGGTCCATCGATGCCCACTGCGAGTCATCGAAATCCGGCTGCGCCCAGGCCATGTCGTCGCCGGGATGAAACGCCCACGGGCCGTTAAGCGCGACCACCGAATTGCCGATCTGCGCCTCAACCGGCAGTCGCTTTGGCGCTGGATTGTCAGAGCTTTTGGTCTGAGCGGTAACCTGGGCTTGAGAGGAAAGCTGAGAGGCGGCGAGAAAGCTAACGAGAGCAAAAAACAGAACGGCGGCGGTCTTGCGCATGGTTCCCTCTTGCTGGAACTATTCCGGCCCTTGATTTTAAAGACCCTCCAGCATACTCCAGCCAGCTGCTTTGACCAAACCAAGCCGATCCCTAGCCCCTAGTCCCTAGTGCCTAGCCCCTGGTGCCTATTCCCTATTCCCTAGTCCCTAGTGCCTGTCTTACCCCGTCTCCATCGCAGCTTCAGTCTTCTTGCTCATCTTCGCCGTGCGCTGAATCTTGTCCCAGTTGAAGGGCTTGCCGTCGATGGCGCGCTTGAGCGTCTTGGCGATCACCAGCGAGAAGAGTTGCCGGTAAGCGAACCGCTGCAGCCAGATGTGAAACAGCAGCCATCCATCGCCCTTGTTGGCGGGGTGACGCCGCTCCAGGCTGAAGGCGATTGACGAGGTGAGGAAATCGATGACCAGGAAGCCGAGGAAGTAGGTAATCAGCTTGAGAAGGCTGGCCGGCGACGCTGCCTCGGGGTGGTAATGGCGGTCGATGAAGTAGTTCACAATGCCCCATGCGAACAGCAAATCGATAAACGGCGAAACCAGCGGCAGAAACATCTGGAAGATAAGAATGTTGGGCAGCGCGAACAGTCCCATTGCCTTGTTGCGCACAAACGCCGCGCGATGCTTCCAAATGGCCTGCAGCGTGCCAAACGACCAGCGGAAGCGCTGCCGCATCAGCCCGCTTGCGTTGACAGGCGCCTCGGTAAATGCCAGCGAGCGGTCTTCGTAGTCCACGCGATATCCCTGCTCGAGCAGGTTCATGGTGAGGTCGGCATCTTCGGCCACGGTGTTCAACGGGTACCCGCCCGCGGCCTTTACCGGCGCGGTTCTCCACGCGCCAATCGCGCCCGGAACCACGGTTACCACGTGCATCAGGTCGAGGGCGCGGCGTTCGAAGTTCTGGCTGGTCACGTACTCCAGCGCCTGCCAGCTCGTCCACAGATTTACGCGGTTGCCTACCTTGGCGTTGCCGGCCATGGCGCCGATTCGCGGATCTTCAAAGTGCGGCACCAGTTTTGAAATTGCGTCGGCGGCAATCACCGTATCGGCATCGATGCCGATGTAGAACTCCTCGTCGATCCGGTCAAGGGCGTAGTTCAGCGCGGCAGCCTTTCCCGCATTGGGCTTGGTCAGCACCTGCAGGCGGCCGGCCCTGATCTCCTGCGCGAAGGCCTCGCAGGCCACCTCGGCGGTGCGGTCCGTCGATCCATCGTCGATCACGATTACGTGCAGGTTTTTGTAGTCGGAGTTCAGCACCGACCGGATAGTGCGCACAATTACGGTCTCTTCATTGAAGGCCGGAATGAGTACCGCAACGCGCGGATTGAATCCTGGCGAAGCCTCGCGGAACGGCCTGCGCAGGCGGTCGATAATTGCGAACAGGCCCACCAGCACGAGGCGCGCGCTCATCAGGATGTCGCCGATGAAAAACACCGTTACGATGAAGGCGCCCACCATGTCAAGAACCGAAAAGGCGATAGAGTCGGGAATCGCGCGTACCCGCTGCCAGAAGGTCAGGGGCGGCATTACTTCCGCCGTCGTCTTGCCCATCAACGCGCTGATCGGCACAATCGTGTAGCCATGGGCGCGCAGCGCGTCAATCAACGGTCCCAGTGCATTCACCGTCACCTGGCGATTGCCGCCGCCGTCGTGCATCAGGATGATGGAGCCGCGGAACTGCGGCTTGGTCTTCATGGTTTGCAACTGCGCCAGCACCGACTGGATGATCTCGGGGGTGGTCTTGCGCGGATGCTCGTTCCAGTCGTCGGTATCGATTTTGTTGCCGACGATAATGTAACCCTTCTGCTGAATGCGGTAGGCAGGCGCGGCCTCGTCGTCGGTGTCGGGCTCTTCGTCGATGTCGTACGGCGGACGGAAATAGAGCGGTTGCACGCCCAGCTTGCTCTCAAACAGGCGCTCGGTCATGTTGATCTCAAGATCGAGCTGGCGGTTTGAAATTTCGCTGATGTCGGGATGGGTCCAGGTGTGGCTGCCGATCTCGTTGCCTTCGCGAACGATGCGCTGCATCAGGCCCACGTGCTGCACCGCCTCAGCGCCGATGGCCATGAAGGTGCCCTTCACGTTCTTCCGCTTCAGAATGTCGAGAATCTTCGGCGTCCACTCGGGATCGGGACTGTCGTCGAAGGATAGAGCAACCTCATTGGCATGGTACCCGTATTGCTGGATGATGTAAGTGCGTGGGTACACGTCCATGTGCTCGTCGACGATGAGCTTCTTGCGCGGATCGGGCTCATCGGTATCAATGTTCACGGTACGTTTGCCGGGCTGCGGCAGTCCCGTGACGCGCATGATGTCGCCTTCGCCCTCGGTGTCGACGTCGTGGCCCGGCGTAACCTCGCCCAGCGCCTGCAGCGCATCGGCGCTGCGCGGCGTGTCCCACACGTTCCACAGCGAATTGTCTTCCTCGCCCAGCCTCCACAGCGCGAAGGTCTGCACACCCATCCATCGGGCCGTGCGCAACTCGTTCAGCAGTGTTACTCCGTCGAGAAACCAAACAACGTGCCGCTGATTATTGTCTTCGTCGATGTATTCAAAATGCGGGTTCAGCGTGTCGTAATCCAGATCCAAATCGGCGTCCGCGTCCGATGCCTCCTGCCACACGTCCGACACCGACAGGTCTTCAGTGTTCAGCACTTCGGGTTTCTTGTGCTTGCCATCTTTGGGATTGGGAATCGTAAGCGTCCAGTCGTAGCCGTAACTGCCCACCGCACAGATCAGCTTGGAGAGTGGGACATCCTTCATGACTCGCGTCAGGTTGTCTACGAACCAGCTCTGCGCCGCAATGGGTCCCGGATCGCTGTTGGCCTCGTGCTGGTCGTAGTTCATCAGCACAATGCCGTCGCTGTTGGCTGCGATCTGCTTCAGGTCGCTGTCGCTGGTGGCTGCGGCCACGTTTACATAGAGCTCTAAATTGCGCGGGTGCATCTGGGCATACAGCGCCTGGATGAAAGCGAGATAGGCCGGATCCGCATCGTCGGAGAGGCTTTCAATGTCGAGCGAAAGTCCGCGGTAGGCCGGGTAAGTGGAGAGGAACTTGAGGAGCTGAGCGCGCAGGCTGGCGCTCTTGCCGGCGTCCATCAGCACGTCGCCCACATTCGCGTCCCAGGTTTGCGTATGGGGATTGAAGTTGTTGACGTGAGGGAAAATCTCAGTGTCGGTGCGCGCAGCTTGAATCACGCGCTTCACCCGGTTCAAGTCATCGGGATCGTGGACAGTCGATCCTTCAATCACCGGATATTCGCGGAGGTTGTCGCCGCTCATCATCATCAGCGTGCCGTTGGGCGCGTCGATGTGCAGCCACTGCGGAAACAGGAGATCGATCTGGTGAACGTGCTCCTTGAGCGAGGAGTAGCTGGCGGCATCGTCCTGAACATAGTACGCGGCGCGCAGCCCTTCGCCGGAGTTGAAGGGAATGTCGGACGGTTTGCGGCCGGTCTTGCGGCGCGAGGGCCGCGGGTTGCGCACCCTTAACAAGGGTTGGCGGTCAGGCACCGGGCGGTAATTGTGCTTGGGGGTGGGGAGCAGCAATTCGGGCAATGCCTGGTTGCGCACGACATTGAAAACAAAGACGATAATAACCAGGGTAGTGATTACGGCGCCTACGTCAATAATGCGACGCAGCCGTTTCCAGCGCTTTCGTTCCGGGTCGAAAAAAATCTGGCGGTCAGGCATATCGGGTGAGTGTCTTGGTTTCGGCGCGAACCCCACTGACGGTCAGCGTAACTTAAGAATAACGAGTGAGGGTGGCATCTATATAGGGCTTGAGGTTTAATTCCCCGGCGCTGGGTTGACGGGCCTTGGCGAGAGGGGAGAAAACAAGGCTGGGCGCCGGAGCCTGTTACAGTACGAAGCGTATGGAAGCCGCTCCGGCGAGCCAATTCGAGCGCCACACCAACGCGGGCAGGCTCCTTCGCACTCTGCTTGGCTACTGTCTTCCGCTGGCTGCCGGCCTCGTGTTGCGATTGTGGGCGCTGAAGATCTGCTTCGAGGTCCAGGTCGACAGCCTCATCTACGGCGGCATCGCCAAGAACCTGCTTCTGCACGGTCGCTATGCGCTCAACGGCGCTGGCGGCGAGCTTTATCCCACTATCATTCGCCTCCCCGGCTATCCTTTCTTTCTCGCGTGCTGTTTCAAGCTCTTCGGGATGGAGAATTACTACGCGCCATGCCTCATCCAAATCGGGCTCGATCTGGCCGCCTGCCTTCTGCTGGCCGATTTCGCGCGACGCATCGCGCATCCTCAACTCAAGAACGGGGCAGCCATCGCAACCCTGTGGCTCGCTGCTTTGTGCCCTTTTACGGCGTCGTACGCGGGGATGCCGCTCACTGAGACGCCAACCATCTTTTGCCTGGCGCTGGCTTTGTGGGCCATGGCGCGATTTCGCGAGCGCCCCGGCTGGAAATTCGCTCTCATCTTCACCTTCGCAATCACATACGCGGCGCTGCTGCGTCCCGATGGAGCGCTCGCAGCGGTTGCCTTCGCGCCGGCGCTGATTCTTGGCCGCGGCCAGCTCATTCAGCCGCGCAGGCTCATGCGCATGGCCGCCGTCTGCGCTCTCATCGCCATCGCGCCTTTCGCTCTCTGGACGGCTCGCAACTGGAAGACATTTCACGTCTTCCAGCCGCTCGCGCCGCGACTGGCCATCGAGCCTGACGAGAGCCCTAACCTTGGCTGGGAGCGTTGGGTCAGATCCTGGTGTCTCGATTACGTTTCAACCTACCAGATCTACTGGAACGTTCCCGGCAGCGAACTCGACATCGATCAACTTCCCGATCGCGCTTTCGATTCTCCTGCGCAACGCAATGAGACGGCAGCCATTGCCGGCGATTACAACCAGAACGGAGATAACCTGACACCGGAGATCGACGCCCGCTTCGGTGCGATCGCCCGCGAGCGCATCGCCGCGCATCCATTGCGGTATTTTGTGTGGCTGCCGCTTGGCCGTGTTGCCGATATGTGGCTCAGGCCGCGCGTTGAAAATCTGCCCATCGACCTTGACTGGTGGGTCTACGCGCACCACTGGGCCGAGACCAGGTTCAGTTGGACGTGGGCCGCGCTCAATGCGCTTTACCTGGTTCTGGCGCTGGTGGGCGTATGCATGAAGCCGAAGCTGTGGTTGCCGCTGTTGGCTTACATGCTGCTGCGCAGTGCGCTTCTGCTCACGGTTGAAGCGCCCGAGGCGCGGTATACGCTGGAGTGTTTCCCCATGATCTTTGTGCTGGCCGGGAACGCGGTCGCGCTATTCATTGGCGGTGCCTTGCACGCTGGCCGGAAGTCCGCGATATAATGTTCGACATATAACGTGATGCGTTATATTCTTGCCATGTGATCCAGAGCTTCAGGGACGCCGGAACGAAGCAGTTGTTCGAGAATCGATCGAGCCGGCGTTGGGCCGCAATCGCCAGTGCGGCTCTGAGAAAACTCGATCAACTTGAGGCGAGCACGAGTTTGACCGACCTTCGCGTGCCTCCAGGCAACCGGCTTGAGGCGCTCAAAGGCGACAGAAAAGGACGGCACAGTATCAGGATCAATGAGAAATACCGCGTTTGCTTCTTCTGGAAGCCGGATGGGGCTTACGAAGTCGAAGTCACCGACTATCACTGATTCTGCACAAAGGAGCAGCGCACAAATGACAATCGCCAGGCCACGTACGGGATGGAAGATGCGGCGAGTCACTACGCATCCGGGCGAAATGTTGCGCGAGGAATTCCTTGCCCCGCTTGGATTAAGCCAGAATGCGCTTGCGATGAAGATCCGCGTGCCTGCAACCCGAATAGGCGACATTCTCCACGGGCGCCGGGGAATTACGCCGGATACAGCGTTGCGTCTGGCGCGCTTCTTCGGCAACAGCCCTGAATTCTGGCTAAACCTGCAGCAGATGCACGATCTCTCAAAGGCCCGAATGGAGTTGGGTGAAGCAATCGAACGCGATGTGGAGGAATACCCGGCGGCCTGATTTCCCGGCTTTCCAGGGAGACGATGATCCGGTTCTCTGGATCGGAATCCGGGGGTATAATTCCAGCCAAATCCTCGTTGTCCCATTGGAATTGTGCGCGTCCAATGGCATAGGACCTCAGGCCAGTCGGGCGCCGCAATGGCTGCCCCGGAAAGGACCCCCGATGAATATTCGGAAATCTCTTGTGCCCCTCTCGACGCTGCTTGCGCTGAGTCTCGGCATTATCAGCGCGCAGGCGCAACCAGCCAGACCCCTCTTCACCATTTCAGCCACCAATGTAACCATGTCTTCGAGCGGCTCCACAGGCACTGGCTCGACCACATTCACCTTGACGTCTGAGGATAGCTATACCGGCACAATCGGTATCACCTGTTACCCGACTACCGAGCCAGCCGGCGCAAAGCTGCCCTATTGCGGCGGCTCTGCGATGATCGGTCATACGTTGACCGCGAACGCCACGGTGACAGGGGCGCTTCCATTCTTCAACGTTGCCGTTCCCGTCACGCCCGCTGCCTCACAGGTGGTTCCGGCGCGTGTGGGAGCGACAGGCCTGGCATTGGCCGGCGCAATCCTGCTGGGTTTCGGTTTCCGCAGAAAGACCGGCCGCTGGCTCATGCTCGTTTTGCTGGCTGCAGGGACGCTGACCGGTCTCGCGACAATCACTGGCTGCGGGGGAAGCAACAGCGTGGTCACTCCGGGAACCTATTCTTTCACCATCCAGGGAGTGGACACGAACAGCGTTAAGGTGACCTCGACCTTTGAAGTGACGGTGCCGTAAGCGCGCAGAGAACCGGGCGAATCGATTGGGCGCGGGTCACCAGGGCAATACCCTGCCGAATGATAGCCGCAGAGCTTCTACCGGTTGACGAACGTGGTTTTCTTGTCGGTCGGGAAGGTGAAAGCGTCTTTGGGCAGTGACTGATTCACCTTGATATTGGTGTAGTGGCAGGTGCGCGATTGCCCGCCGCCCTCATCGAAATACTGCTTCAGGCTGATGGCCCGGTCGGCGTCCATCCACAAAATCACTGTGGGTACCTTGGCTCTCACGTTGGGATCCTTTGAAGTGAGCTCGAGCTTCTCGGTCTTCACGCCGTCAACGGTCTCGGGGCCGTCGTACTTGATGTCCCACTTGGCAGCGAGCTGTTTGCCGCTGGCGCCAAAGCCCAGCATGAACCAGCTCTCATACTGGCTCAGCTTGCTGAGCGTCGTTACCTGGTCCTGAAGCTTTTCAAAAAGCTGGATTGTGCCGTTGACGCAGCACACAACTACCTTTGGCGAAGGCTGTCCATCGTCGGTGTCGATGTGCACGCCCATTTGGTAGCTCGAGCCGTCGCGCTTGTAGTAGACGGCGCCCTTCTGCACATCGGTGTCGGGAATCGGGTGGGTTTGAGCGCTGGTGAACTCTACGTCCGCCGACGTGGTGTGAAAGTTCGCCGATGCCGCATCCATCCTGCTCAGCACGCTCTGCAAATCCTGGGCGGTAGCCATACTTGCCGCGGAAAATACAAAGCTGATAAGCGCGGCAAAAAACAAAAATCTCTTTAATTGCATAAGATTCCTTACGCTATTTGACGCTTAGAGTTTCGCCAAGGCTCGTAAATATTCGGCAATGGTCCAGATTGGAGGGTACGGGCTTTAGCCCCCGAGTGAAAAATCGTTACTTGTGCGCCCATACCTTCCACGCCAGGCGTCCGTCGGCCGTGGTCACAGTCATCCAGCGAACCACAAATACGTCGTCGCCGGTAACCGGCTCAATCGCGCGGCGCAAGGCGCGCTTTACCTGGCTGTCGGTTGCGCCTGCCGGCGTGCTCACATCGGCCGCGTCCACGGTAATGATTACCCCATGGCCGCCGTCGCTGTTCACCATGATTGGATGCGAAGGACCGCGTTCGGTTGACGGCCGGTCGCCGAAGTTCCAAAACTGCGGTGCAACAAAGATGAACAGCAGAATCAGCGTCACCATGACGTCGTAGTGGAACGAGCCGCGCGAGTAGGTCCAGTAAAAATAACTCTTAAGAACCGCCTTGAACCCGCGCCTCGAATTCGCCTCCTGCCCCACCTGCGCCGCCGCGCTGTCAGCCTTCATTACTTCTCCTTCTCAATCCTGTCGGACTTGATCCGCTCGAGACCGCCCATGTACGGGCGCAGCGCCTCGGGAACTACGACCGAACCATCAGCCTGCTGGTAGTTCTCAACAATCGCCACCCAGGTGCGGCCCACGGCCAGGCCGCTGCCGTTCAGCGTGTGCACAAATTCAACCTTGGCCTTCGCCCCGCCCTGCACTCCAGCGCTCGGCCGGTAGCGAATATTCGCGCGCCGCGCCTGGAACGCTTCAAAGTTCGAGCAGGACGAAATCTCGCGGTAAAGTCCCTGGCCCGGCAGCCACACTTCAAGGTCGAATGTTTTGGCTGCTGAAAATCCCGTGTCGCCGGTGCACAGCAAGACGCGCCGGTAAGGCAAGTCCAATGCTTCCAGAATCTCTTCGGCGTCGCGCGTCAGCTTCTCGTGTTCGGTGTCAGACTCTTCGGGCCGCGCGAACTTAACCAGCTCAACCTTCTGGAACTGGTGCTGCCTGATGATTCCGCGGGTGTCTTTGCCGGCCGCGCCGGCTTCGGCCCTGAAGCATGGCGTATACGCGGTCAGCCAAATCGGCAACCGGGACTCATCCAGAATCTCGTCGCGATAAAGATTTGTAACCGGAACTTCCGCTGTCGGAATCAGCCAGTGGTCGTTATCTTTGAATTCGCCCCGCGTGGCGGCATCAGCATCTGCGTCGGAGCACCGAAACAGATCCTCAGCAAATTTGGGCAACTGCCCGGTGCCAAACAGAGACTTTGAATTCACCATGAACGGCGGCAGCACTTCGGTGTAGCCATGCTTCTCGGTGTGGGTGTCGAGCATAAAGCCGATCAGCGCCCGCTCCAGCCGCGCCCCCGCGCCCATGTACACCGCAAACCGCGCGCCGCTCAACTTGGCCGCGCGCTCAAGATCGAGGATTCCAAGTCCCTCGCCGATTTCCCAGTGCGGTTTGGGCTCGAAGTCGTATTTCTTCGGCTCGCCCCAGGTCTTTACCACGGCGTTGTCGGTCTCTGAAGTGCCGACAGGAACCTCGTCGCGAGTCAGATTAGGCACGCTCGCCAGCGCCAGTCGCAACTGCTCGTCGAGTTCCGCAGCGGTCCGGTCCAGCTCGTCGAGCTGTTCCTTCAGCTTGCGCGTCTCATCCATCACCGCCGTGGCTTCGTCGTTCTTGCCAGCCTTTTTGAGCGCGCCCACCTGCTGGCTAAGCTCGTTGCGCCGCGCCTTGGCCTGTTCGGCCGCGGTAATTGCCTGTCTCCGCTTCTGATCGAGAGCTCTGAAATCTCCCAGCAACACAGCAGGATCGGCGCCGCGCGCACGCAGTTTCGCCTCAACAAATTCCAGGTTTCCCCTTACAAATCCCAAGTCGAGCATGACTCTATAAGTTTACTCGACGAAGAGGGAGGACATCGGTGTCGCCGACCGTACCGCCGGTCTCCTGAGGCTGCGGAAAAACTCGGAGAATGAAGCAATTCCCCAACAATCGATGCAGCAGGGGCTAAAGCCCGGACTCATTGTGGGAGCTTTATCGGCAGTCAGGGCTGAAGCCCTGACCTACCAGCCGTGCCGTAAAAAGAAACAACGCGGGAATTTGCCGATAGTTGGCCTTTGTGGTCTCCCACCCATCGAGCAAAGGGCGCTCGATGGATGGGGCACAGTTTCATCGCCGGCGGGTCGGATACACCGGTGACGGACTGGTTACAAAGCGACCTGAGACTGGTTTTTCCGCAGCCTCTCCCGACCGGCTGTACGGCGGGTCTCCAGACCCGGCCGGCGCTGTTGCACCGTTCATTGCCCACCGCTCACCGGCCACCGCCCCCGCCCGCCGATCACCGTCCACCGTTCCCCACCCACTGTTCACCGTCCACCGTTCTGTTACGCTGAATCCCATGCATCCGGCAGAACGCGCGCTGGCCGAGAGCGGTACCCCTTCCGCACGAAAAGAGCGCTCGTGGCTCTTCAGTTTTCTTATAGCGCCCGACGCGGTCATCGCTGTCGGCCTCATCGACGGCGCGCTCAGCTACCTGCTCCGCGACGAAGGTGTGAACCCGGCGCGCGCGGCCAGCATCGTGGCTTTGCTCACTCTGCCTCACACAATCTATTTTCTCTGGGGCCCGGTAACCGACTTCTTTGTTCGCCGCCGTACCTGGCTCCTGCTTGCGGCCGGGCTCTCGACGCTTACGCTGCTGCTTGCATTTCACCAGCCGCGGCTCTCATCCACTCGCGGCATCGCGTTGCTTTTTATCACGGCGTGCATCGCCGTAATGGTTCCAGCGGCCTGCGGCGGCATGATGGGCACTCTGCGCAGCGAAGTGAGCCGCCGCCGCGCCGGTTCCTTCTACCAAAGCGGTTCGCTCACATTCGGCGCCATCGCTACGTTCGTCGTGGTCTCGTACTCAGGGCACTTCAGCCTCTTTGCATTGGGCTGCATGATTGCCGCGCTGGTCGCGCTTCCCGCGCTCAGCGCGTTCGCCACGCCCGCCGAACCGGTACTCAGTGGGAATGCCCGAGAAACCGCCCTCCGCGTCTGGCGTGAATTCAAGTCCACTTTTCTGCGCTGGGAGGCGATTCCCTACGTGCTGCTGGTCACCTTTCCCATGTGCAGCGGCGGCATGCTTGGCCTGTTGCCCGAACTGGCTCGCGATTACGGTGTGAGCGGTTCAGGGGTGGCGTGGATCAATGGCGTGGCCGGGGCGCTGCTCACCACCCTGGGTGCCCTCGCTGTCTCGCTCATCCCGGTGCGCGTGCGCGCTTCGGTTGCATACTTGCTGGCCGGGCTGGCCAATGCCGCCGCGCTCGCCATTCTCGCCGTCGGGCCATTGCGGCCCTTCGTCTATTACACAAGCACGGTGCTTTTTCTCTTCACCATCGGCGCCTGTTATGCGCTCTTCACCGGGGTCTCGCTCGAATTTCTGGGCAGCTCAGGCAAAAGCGGCAGCTCGCGCTACGCCATCATCAACTCGTTCGGCAATCTGCCGGTGGCATATATGTCGTGGGTGGATGGCCGTGGCTACGCACATTGGGGACCGCGCGGCATGCCCGCCGCCGACGCAGTTGTGAGCACTATCGGAGCCGCAGTTCTGCTCGCGTATTTCGTCTTTGGTCGCCGCAAGCCGCCGATTGAAAACTGATCCCCGATCCCTGCTTCTCAATCCGCAGCCTTGCTTCCATTCCGGGCCGCCTTCCCCGCATCCGTCTGCTCCTGCCATCCCGGCAGCCGCTGATCGCCGGTAATCAGCCGCGCGCCGCGCCTGAAGGTGAAGTACGTCCAGATCCACGTCCAGAACACAAATATGCGATTTCTGAACCCGATCAGAAAGAAGATGTGCACCACAATCCAAGTGAGCCATGCCGGCAGCCCGCTCAGGTGTGCCTTGAATGGCCACTCCACCTTGGCTACCGCGGCCATGCGCCCGATGGTGGCCATATCTCCCTTGTCGAAATAATGGAACGCCGGCCGCGGCCGCCCCTCAAGATCGGCGGCGATGATTCTGGCCACGTGGTCGCCCATCTGCATGGCCGGCTGCGCCACTCCGGGAATCTGCCGCCCGTTCTGCTCAAGGTGCGCCAAGTCGCCCAGCACAAACACTTCGGGCAATCCCGGCGGATTCAGCCGGTCGTCCACAATCACGCACCCGCGCTTATCAACGGGCGCGCCCAGCATCTTGCCCAGCGGCGATGCCTGCACTCCCGCAGCCCACAGCGTAACCACCGAGTCGAACCGCTCACCATTGGCCTCAACCCATCCCGGACCAACGCCGGTCACGTTCGACTTGGTGTGCACCTCAACGCCCAACCTCTTCAGCTCCTCTTCCGCTTTGGCCGAAAGATCCCTGGGATACGCGGCCAGCAGCCGATCGCCGCTGTCGAGCAGCAATACGCGGCTCGTCCGCGGATCGATGTGCCTGAAGTCGTGCTTCATGTAAAGCTGCGCAATGTCGCTGATGGCGCCGGCCAGTTCCACGCCCGTAGGCCCGCCGCCAATCACCACAAAATTCAGCGGCGGATGGCTTCCGTGCTCCAGCATCTGGCGCTCGGCCAGCTCAAACGCCAGCAGCACGCGCCGCCTGATCTCGATCGCATCTTCAACCGTTTTGAGTCCCGGCGCGAGCTGCGCCCAATCCTCGTGCCCGAAGTAGGAGTGGCTTGCACCCGTGGCCAGCGCAAGGTAGTCGTATGCCGCGCGCACGCCTGAGCCCAGCGTCAGTTGCCGAGTGGCGACGTCGATCCCCACTACCTCGTCCATCAGCACCTCGGCGTTCTGTTGATGACTCAAAATCGAGCGGATTGGCTGCGCAATATCGGCCGGCGACAGCACCGCCAGCGCCACCTGGTAAAGCAGCGGCTGGAAGAGGTGATGGTTGCGCCGGTCGATCACCGTCACGCTCACATTCAAGTCTTTGAGCGCCCGCGCGGCGTGGATGCCCGCAAACCCTCCGCCGACAATCACTACCCTCGGCCGGGCGATTCCCGCACTCCCGCGCCGTTCAGCAACCTCCGCCCGCATCTGCGCCGTAAGTTCGCCCACGTCTACCTCTCCATATTGCAGATGCAGAAGCGCGGCCTAAAGTGGCACGAATGCCGGCAGACAGCCAATAACCAGTAGCCAGTAGCCAATAGCCAATAGCCAGGAGACAATGGCCAATAGCTAGAAGATGTTCCCTGACCTCTGACCACTGGCCTTTGTTAGCATCCACCTATGCTTGCAGGCGCATCCTGGGAGTGGTGGGTCGGGTTCCACGCGGCCGTGGCTCTGCTGCTTGTGGCCGATTCGTTCATGCCCGGCCATCGACACCAGGCCCGCCATCCATCGGTTGCCGCGTGGCTCGGCGCGGGCGCGTTCGTCCTCGTTGCCGCCGGCTTCGCTCTGTGGATCGCGTTTTCACAGGGCCGCCAGCCGGCCCTCGAATTCGTTGCCGGATACACCATTGAAGCTTCGCTCTCCATCGACAACCTTTTTGTCTTTCTACTGCTTTTTCAGGGGTTCCAGATCAGCCGCCAGCGCCAGCACACCGCGCTCGCCTGGGGGGTCTGGGGCGCCATCCTGCTTCGCGGCCTCTTCATCGGCTTGGGAGTCACCCTCCTCCACCGCTACGTATGGATCACTTGGATATTTGGCGCATTCCTGCTCTACGCAGCCGTCAGACTTCTCCGCGGCGGCTCGGCACGCGCTGTCATTCCTGAATGGATTCGCCGCCTGCAACCCGCCCGCGGCTCGCTGCTCCCGGTCATCATCGCTGTCGAATTCACTGACCTTCTCTTCGCCACGGACTCCATCCCCGCTGTTCTGGCCGTCACACACAACCCCTTCATTGCTTACACCTCAAACATTGCCGCCGTCCTCGGACTGCGCTCGCTCTACTTTGCCCTCGCCGAGATGCTCGACCGCTTCCGCTACCTGCACTACGGCCTCGGCGCGCTGCTCGGCTTCGTCGCGCTCAAAATGCTGCTCGCCCGCTGGATAGAGATCCCGATCCTGGCTTCGCTGGTTGTGATTGGCGTGATTCTGGCCGCGTGCGCCGTGGCCGGAGCAGTGCAAGGGACAGGGAATAGGGAATAGGGACAGGGACAGGGAACAGGGAACAGGGAACAGGCACTAATCTCTTGCCGATCAACTACCGAGCTTTCAGCTCGGCAGAATGGCATCTTCCTTCGTATTGAAATCGAAGGAGATCATGATCCAGCCGCCCTCGATGCGATAGACCAGAAACTTGCCGAACGCCGGGCCCCTTTCGAAGTCAATTTCCACATAAACTATCTTGGTCCGCGACGTAAGATCGCGCGTGCTGATTACCGAAAACGATTCGTACTCCCCGTAGTAGTCCTGTATCTCGCGGAGGGTGTTTGCCTGGCCCAGTGCTGTCTTGCTGCCTTCGAGAGGGCCGCCCTTGAGCCACGCTTTGATCGCTTCTTCGGGCCCGTGGTCTTTATTGTCTTTATAGGCCTCAAAGCCTGACACAATGATGTGCGGAATTCTGGCGTTTTCGCCAGCCTCAGGCTGGGCTGTCGATTGCGCCTTGGCCGCGCAGGGTAAAACCAACAGGCAGCACAGGCACAGCAGCGCGTTACGGAATGGCATAAAGCCCTCTTTGAATTCGAGGAGATTCTAATACATCAGTGTTTCCGGCGAGCCGCTTCACCGTTCTTTGAAGCCGGCTGCTGTTTACACTTTTCCCAGCCCGCGCCGGTTTACTCGTATTTCAGTTGACCAAAGGGCCACGGCAGACCATAATTTCGGCATATTTGCCGGGATCCAGGGGGCGTGGTGAATGTCTGCGCAGCCCAGTTATCAGGGGTGTGCGGACCAGCTTTTCGGGGTTGGCTTCGCTCGCGCAGCATCCCTCCCGGACCATCCCCCAGGGTGATTAACATGATTCGAAATCAGCAATTTAGTGTTTCGCTATCGTTAGCTCTCTTTGCGGCCGTGCCCACACTGGCACAGACTGCGGTTGCGAAAGGTCCGCACCTGCAACCGCCCTATACCATCGAATTCAAAACCACCCACGTACAGACCCTGGCCAATGGCGCCACCATCACAACGGAATCCAAAGAGGTGATGGCCCGCGACCAGGAGATGCGCCGCATGAACTCAACCACGAATGCGGCAACCGGCGACCGGCCGGCCATCACCACCGTTCGCGTGAACGACCCCACCACCGGCGACGAAATCACCTGGACGTCGACTACGAAGGTGGCTCACGAGGTTCGGCGGCCGGTGGGCGACGAGCGCCACGGCTGCTGGGCTACGCCCGATGGCCGCTACCGGGCCAATTACGGCGGCAATCCTAACGCTGGCGCTCCATTGCAGCCGCTGCAGCCGCCGGCCGGGGCAACAATTCCAGTCAACTCGCCCCTGGCCCAGAGCAACAGTGCGCCACATCTTCCCACCGTCGTTACCGGTCCTGACGGTCAGGATATTACGATGATCGGCGTCAAGCATGCGCCAGGCGATCCTGATCCTCCCGCTTCCGTGGAGCACAACGTTTCGCGGCAGGACCTGGGCGCCGATACCATCATGGGCGTTGCAGTTCGCGGTTCGCGCACCACCGTCACCACCCCGGCCGGCGCTGAGGGCAACGACCAGCCGCTGGTGCACACCAACGAGTTGTGGATGGCGCCCAGCCTCGGCATTATTCTGCGCTCCGTTACCGACGACCCGCGCATGGGCAAGATGAATCGCGAGGCCGTCTCAGTCGATCTGAACAATCCCGACCCCGCGCTGTTCCAGCCTCCCGCCGGCTACGAGGTTGATACCGAGGCGATGCAGCCGGTGGCTTGCGCGCAGTGAAGTATGTTGCCCGTCACTAAAGGATTCTGATCGAGAGGTGCTCCGTTCAAGCTTTGCCAGGGCGCGAGGGAGACGAAGTCGCTCACGCTGCCCAACGCATTATTTCGTCGCGGCAACCGGGTTGGCGCCAGGCAGCTGCATCGGCTTTCGATCGAGTTTTTCGTATTCGGTCGCGAATTCCTTGATCGAAATGAATCGGTTCTTGTCGACCGAAGAGAAATGCTGATGGGTGTCACTCGCCGGCCACCAGATATCCAGGCCGATAATCCGAGCGCCATGGCCAAGGCCGATGTGCTGCTCCATTGGATTTCCGCCGAATGAACTTCCATAACCGACGGTGCGGACGATGGTACGGGATCCACCTCCATCGTTCTCAACTGTGACTGTGATTTTTGCCCCTACCGCAGCCCGATTGCTCTTGACGCCAACCAGTCGCACATTGATCCAGTCGTTGTCGTTGCCCGGATTTTGGAAGACGCGCAAAGTGTGCCGATCGCCGGGAACCGCCCCGCCAAAATTCCCTACGATATCTTCGTGGCCGGTTCTGAAGAGGTCGGCAAAGGCTATGCCGTGCCCCTTGTGCAGATCGCCGGTCCCGGACGAAGACGTGATGTCGGAAAACGTTTTGCCCGCGTCGTTCTTGAGCAGAATCTGAGGCAATAACACGCCATACGAGGGCGTCCCGGAACCTAGATAAATATCGAGAAAGCCATCATTGTCCACGTCTCCGAAGTTGGCTCCCATCGGCATGAATACCTTATCTAAATTCACCTTGGCTGTGACGTCTTGAAAGGTGCCGTTGTGAAGATTTCTGTAGAGCTTCATGGTACCGACGCGATACGGCAAATGCATGTAACTGCGCATGACTTCGTCCACTGTGTAACTCGGATAGCTGGTTACGAACAGGTCAGGCCATCCATCGTTGTCGTAGTCAAAGAACCATGTAGCAAAGCTGATTCCGGTTGCCTGTACCCTGGCTTCTCTGCCGATCTCGGTAAATGTTCTATCGTGGTTGTTGTGGTACAGCAGATTGGCTCCATCTAAATTCGACACATAGAAATCCACATAGCCATCGTTATCGTAGTCGGCCGCGGTCACGCCCTTGCTGAACCGTGATTTATCAATCCCCGCAGAGTGAGAAATATCTTCGAAGGTGCCATCGCCGCGATTGCGAAAGAGCTGGCTCGGAGACGCTTCGTTGGCGATGAACAGATCGAGAAATCCGTCGTTGTCAATGTCTGCCCATGCCGCCGCCTGGGTTGCAGTCACTGTCGCTCCGAGGCCGCTTGCTTCCGTCACATCGGTAAATGTTCCATCGCAATTGTTGCGCAGCAGGGATTTTCTGACCGGGAACTCCCACCCGCCGCGAAGGACCAGCAGATCCATGCATCCGTCGTTGTTGTAATCAGCCTCAATGACGTTGAGACCTCCAAGCTGGTCCGCCAATCCCGCCTGCACGGTCCGATCTGTAAATGTCCCGTCGCCATTGTTGTGGTAGTAATGCAGGGGGTCGCACTCACCCTGGCTCGACGCCACGATGTCCAGCAGCCCATTATTCTCGAAGTCGTCTACAACAACGCCGCCCGCCTGCAGAAGGGCGTCGACCCCAATGGCTGCGGAAACGTCTTTGAATCGTCCGATGTCTTCCGGCGATTTGAAAACGCTCGCGGGAATCAACTGCCCGGGTGGCACCTTGTCTGGATATTCTCCCAGCGTCGCATAGGCAACATTCAATAGCCATCGCAACTGGTAGTCGTCAGGGTCCTCAGACAGAGCCTGGCCCAGATACTGTATCGCTTGTCGGGAGTCATCCTGCTTTTCAAAGCGCGTTCCCGAAGGCAGCGGGGGGAATATGCCAAGATCGCCCCTGCTGTGATAAACGCCGTTCTCCATTTCAGAAAGATGAAGATATGAAGCGCCTATCGCCTTGCGTAGAAACTTCGCATCCACCGGCGCCAGCGTTTGGGCAATTGCATAGGCCAGCTTCTCCTGCTCGATTGCTTCCGCCATCTTCCCGTTGTAGGCGTAGAGCTGAGCCAGGAGGTAATGGGAGCGAAGTGTATCGGCGGACTGGTTGTGCACCGGATCCTGATTGGCCGGGGCGGACAGTGTGTTTTGCAGGTTGATAATTGCCTGCGCCTGGGATTGCTTACGCACCTCGCAGACTTGGCGAAGATCCCGGTTCCAGCCTTCAGGTTTAGGAAACTGAAGGAAGACTGTATCCGCTTCTTCGAAGCCTGAAAAGTCAAAGCTTTGGCGTACGGCTCCTGAAGTGACCAACGTGAAGATCTGTTGAGTATCCAGTTCGCTCAGGTCAGGCGCCACAGTGAAGATGGTGAGAATTGCGAAACCGTTCGCGGTGCGAGTGGGTTTCGTAATCTGGCCGGCCTTTACACCGATCAAAGCGTCGCGCAACTCGGGTAGCAACTGCACGGGGCTTAGCCGGCCCAGATATCCGCCACCTGCGGCTGATGGATCTACGGATACTTCCTTCGCAAGTACGCAGAAGTCGGTGCCAGCCTTCAACTTTTTGAATGCTTCTTCCGCCTTATCAAGCGTCGGCACAACGATGATTCCCAGTTCGACACTGGAGGACGTGTCCTCTTGTGCGCTCAAAATCGGCGAAAACGTCAGCTCCGCGGCCACATAAACGCCAAGCGCGAGCAGGACCATTCCGGGGACTCGCATCCATTCGTCAGCTTTCCGGTTTCCCATCAGACCCTTCTGTGCATTGCCCGCCTTGGAAGCACAGCCAACTTTGCGGATGCTATTCCTAGGGTAAACACTGCGGCTCTCTGGGCGCATCTGAGATCGCCTTCAAGACGAAACTGACAGAGCCGCACGACGTGCGTCTTTCAATGCAACCCACACAACCGAAGGTAGTGGGTCAGTTTGAAAAAACAATCCCTCAATGGCTAAAGCCCGCAGACGTTTTGCTCGGTTTATGTACGGGCTGAAGCCCGTACCCTTCAAATTTGGTGTGCACGCGGAGGGAGCGGAGGCCTTCAGGCCTCTGAATAACATGCCGAATGATCGCGCCTTCGGGCGCGGGGCTTGTATCGAAGCATGGCTTCACTGGCCGCAAAAAAATCCGTCTTAGCACCGTCTTGCAACAAGGGCTCGGCTTTAGCTGGGCCGATGAAGCTCCCAAAATGAGTATGGGCTTGAGCCCCTGCTGCATCGACTGTTGCCAAATTGCTTCGCTCAATGATTTTTTCCGCAACCTGCTCAGCCCCGGGGCGCAGCGTAAGGAGCATCCGGGTCCACGGCGCGCCGGATCATCAGGACCACTTCCCGCAACTGCGTGGCCGAAAGCGTGCGAGGCAGCCGATCGAACAGTTTTTCTTTGGGCAAGACCTGAATAAAATGCGCCTTCAGGTACGAGGGCTCAGGCAGGCTTGTTTCGCCGGGAAGCATGCGCAGCACCGTCGGGCCTTCTGCGCCATAACTTCCAAAAGGAACCACAAGCACTGAAGAAGTCCGGTCGCTCAGATTTCTTTGGTCGAGTGAGACCACAACCACTGCGTGCTTCTTGCCGTCACCCAGTTCGGCGCGCCAGATCTCTCCGCGCCTGGGCTTCGGGCCGGCTTGCATTTCAGGGTTCAAGGTCGAAGTCCACGCTTGCGGCGCTGGAGTGAAGCAGGCTCGCCATCTGCCGCTCCTCCGCCTCTGTCTCCGGGGTCAGGCCGTCGAAGTAGGCTGTGGTCGCGGCCTCGAGGCGGGCGCGATTCTCCGCCCGGCGAAGACGTGCAATCGCCAGGTCTACAGCCTCGGCAATCGATTCAGCGCGGCCCGTGCCGACCATGGATTCCAGGAAGGTGAAGTTCTCCGCCGCCACAGTGGTTGAGAGCTTCATGCGGTTGCGCGCACGCGCGGTTTTCCTTCGGCTCTCGGAATCGGTCGATCCCCGGATTGGTTCTCCCTGTGAAGACATAGCGGTGACTCCATTTACATTGTATCACCTAAATTATCCTCTATATAGGAGGACAATCTATCCCCTGAATCGGGATGGCAGACGGACGCCAGGGACTGTCTTGGGTCTGCGGGCGAGAAACCGGAGGGAGCAGAGGCCTTCAGGCCTCTGAATAACATTCAGACTGATCCCGCCTTCAGGCGCGGGCCTTGTATCGCGCACGAAGATGGGTGCACGGGTCCCTCGCATTTGGGGACTTGGGAAAGCACGAAACCAAGCAGGCTGTATCTTGAAACGGCCGGCCTTCCGGCTCCCGATTAATACAGTCTGAAGTTGATTTCAACCGTGATCATCACGGGCACTGGCGTCTTGCCATCCTTCATTGCCGGCTTGAAGCGGTACTGCTTTACCGATTCGAGCGCCTTCTCGTCGAGACCCATGCCAACAGGCCTCACCACACGCGGGTTCCGCGGAACGCCAGTCTCGTCCACCATCAGCGAGATAAGGCACACGCCCTGATACTTGGCCTTCCGCGCCTCATCGCTGAACTGTGGGACACCCGTGTGAATGACCACCGGCGCGGTCACTCCGTTTTTTTCTGTATGACTTGAGCCGCTAATGCTCATGAACATGCTCATGCTCGGAAGCGGCTGAAGCGAGGTCAAGGCTCCTTTGGGCGCATCCACCAGCTCAAGTGTCTGCTCCGGCATCGATCTCAACTGCAGAGAATTCCGCGTTGTGCCTCGCACGCCCCTTTCCTCTATACGGCAAGTCTCGAGCTTCATCCTGTCGACAACGCCCACAAGCGCCGGCGCTCCATCCACGGTCCCGGGCTTGAAACTGTCGAGCAGCATGACACGTTGCGCCATCAGGTAGAGATCGGGGTCCTCCCAATCGAGGTCCAGCACAAGGCGAGCCGTTCCGCTCCGGTCCACTGCAATCAGCAACGTCACCTTGCCGTCGAGCTTCTTGCAAGGTGTAACCGGGTCGAAATTACCGCTCACTCCCTCCAGTACCGGCGCAGTCACCCCCGGGCCTTTGTAGTGGATGGTCAAATCGGCATCGGACGAAGGCGTAGCGGCAGCGGTGGGCGCAGCCGGCGCAGTCTGCCCCGATTGCGCCATGGCGCATTTTGCATTGAGCATTAACACGAGTGCAAATACAACCAGCTTTTTCACGATGCCGCCATTTTCGCACAGCGGTGGGTGTCCAGTCCTAGTGTGGTGTCCCTTCTTGTTCTTCACAGCTTTGTACTCTGAAAGGCATCCCCCAGGGGCTAAAGCCCGGCATTTCTAATGGCGTTATCGGCAGTCAGGGCTGAAGCCCTGACCTACCGGTCGTGCCCTGATACCAGACATTGCCCCGGCGAGTTTTTCCGCGGCCTCGGGCGACCGGCGGTACATTTCCGGTGGGCTGTGAGAGATGCGCGCTAACTCCGCCAACCCCGCTAACTCCGCTAACCCCGCTGCTTTACCATAAAACCGTGCAAACCATCCGCGTAGATACCCCATCGGCCCGGTACGACGTCTTCGCCGGAAGCGGTCTCATCGAATCACTCGCGCCGCGCATCGGGCGCGCCATCGGCCGGCTGCCGCGCCGCGTCTTCGTGCTCACGTCGCCGGAGATATGGTCTCTCTGGTCCGCGACCTTTCTCCGCTCCTTTGCCGAGCCGCCCATCACTCTTTTCCTGCAGCCCGGCGAGCGCCACAAAACCATGGCCAACGTGGAGCGCTTCACCCGGGAGATGATCCGTGCCGGTGGTGATCGCGGCTCGCTGCTCATCGCCTTTGGCGGCGGAATCGTTGGCGACCTGGGCGGTTTTGTCGCGGCCGTCTTCATGCGCGGCATTCCGTTTATCCAGGTGCCCACCACGTTACTGGCGCAGGTTGACTCAAGCGTGGGCGGCAAGGTGGGAGTGAACCTGCCCGAGGGGAAAAATCTGGTGGGCAACTTCCACCATCCCCGCGCCGTGTTTGCCGATATCGGCGTCCTCGGAACGCTGCCCGACCGCGAGCTCCGCGCAGGCCTGATGGAGAGCGTGAAGTCGGGCATCATTCGCGACCGGGCGCTCTTTCGCTATATGGAAGAGCATGTTGACGACGTGCTCGCTCGCGATCCCAAGTCCCTGGAGCGGGTGATTGCCGCGTCCATCCGCATCAAGGCCGGAGTAGTGAACAAGGACGAGCGCGAGAGCGGCCTGCGCATGATTCTCAACCTGGGGCACACCGTGGGCCATGCCCTGGAGCAGGTCACGCGCTACAAAGCCATGCTGCACGGCGAGGCGGTCGCGTGGGGCATGGTGGCCGCGCTGCATCTGGCCCGGCAGCGGGGGACCATCACCGCAGGCCAGCTCGACCGCATGGAGTCAGTGATTTACAGCTACGGCCCGCTGCCCGCCCTGAAGCTGAGCGCCAAGAAACTGGTAGCCGCCACGGCCAGCGACAAGAAGAATGTGGGCGGAGTTCGCCGCTTTGTGCTGCCCATCGGCATGGGCGATGCCGGAGTGGTTGAGGACGTAACGCCGGTAGAGCTCGAAGCAGCGGTGAGCTACATGCTGGGTAAGGCGAAGGCGGAAACAGCACGGTAGCCAGCCGGAGAGTCGGCTTCACGGATTGCGAAAAAACAACGGCAGCCCAGGTTCTGAAAGGGCACAACCTCAGTCGAGCGCGAAAGCGCTTTTAGAAAATCGGGGGACAAAATCCGCTGCAGTCAATTTACTGTTGTCGCGCTATATTGGAACTAGCCTGAAAAACGGTACACAGCTCCAGCCTCAGGCGTGATAAAACTTCGACGGTGAGTTATTTGGTTTCCTGCTTTTGCGGACAAGTCGCTCGGTTTCATATATTTAGAACAAAAAACTCCGCGCAGGTCCATGAATTCAGAATACTTGTTACAAAATGAGTGGGGGGAGGGGGCTCCCTGACCCGAACGCCGACCCGCCCGGCCGCAACAACTGCCGTCACCCCGGGTCTAATTATCAGACAAGACCGCACCCTTGTAGGTACTCGGAACGCAGCCCTAATAGACATACACTGAAGGAGCTCTCGATTGTCCGCACCATCCTTCATGGGCCGGACTGCAATCATTACGATTGCACTGGCGGCGCTGGCCGTTTCTGCGCACGGCGTCCCAGTGACTTCTGCACATGCCCACAGCAAGGCTGCCGGCTCGCAGACGGCTCATCACGCCCGGGTTCACCAAGCCCCCGCTCGCCAGGTTTTGACGCACCAGCGCTCAGCCAGCGTCCCAGCCCATCCTCACCAGAGAACGGCATCGCTGCACCGGCGGGCAAAGACCACCAGGAACACCGCAACTCACATTGCCGCCCAGCCCACGACGCAAGCCGCTGCCCACAAGCCGACCCCTGCAGAAGTTGGCCGCGCAGCCGGACTCAAGATTCGCAGTCAAATGGCCGCAGACCAGAGAGCCCGCGGCAACAGGTACCGCTCTGCGGTCATGCGCCGCCCGGCTCCTGTGCGCCACCAGCTCGAGCTGGTTCGCGCCGCTTATACGCCTGCCGTCGCAGACGCTCCATCCGCAGACACTATGGGCGAGACCAGCTCGCGCCAGTTTGGATCCGAGTCAATGACCGGGACCACGCGCTACGAATCGGTAGATGCTGAACCCGGGACGCCTCGTTCCTCCGGCGCTAATTCCGGCCGCAACTACCCTCGAGCCGCCCCAGAAATCCCGGCCGCGGCCGCCGCAAATTCGATCTCCGAGCCCGAAGCGGATGTTCGACAGCCTGCTGCGCCAGTCCAGATGGCGCGCAGAAATGTTGCTCCCCGGCCAGTCAGTTCTGCGGCTGCGGCCAGCGACACGGACGGGGCAGATTCCACCCTTGCTGACGCTGCCACGCCTGCCAGCCACAATGCCGTACATCCCTCATTCGCTCGCCATGCAGCGGTAACCGCGCCCGAGGCCGCAACGGATCTCGACGCGCGCGCTCCCTCGGTAAGGGAAGCGGGCAGCGGCGACTCTCTTGACTACAACACCTCAGAAGACCTGCGCCTGAAGGCGGAGACTGAAGAAGCTTCGCTCACAATTGCCCGCGGCTTCATGCCAGCGCCTTTGCGCGGCAACCGTGCCTCGCTCGAGCGGCAGAACGAGCGGCTTGAGGCCGAGGGGCTCGAGCGCATCGAAGACGAAGACGACCTCGCCTCCCGCATCGCCCATCATCTTCTGGTTCCCGTGCCGGCCTCAGACGCGTTGACCGTCAACGGCAACCTGCCCGCCACGCACCGATACTGCCGCCCCTGGACCGCGCGCTTTCTCTCCGACCTGGCCAGCGCCCACCAGGCCGAGTTTCACCGCCCGCTCGAAGTCAGTTCCGCTGTGCGCACCGTGGCCTACCAGAAGAGACTAATGCAGGTGAACGGCAACGCCGCTCCGGCCGAGGGCGACATTGTTAGCCCGCACCTTACCGGCGCCTCCGTCGACATTCCCAAAGACAACCTGAGCCGCGCAGAGATGGCCTGGATGCGCCGCCATTTACTGGCTATGGAAGCTGCCGGCAAGATCGACGTGGAAGAAGAATTCCAGCAGTCCTGTTTCCACATAACCGTGTACAAAAACTACCTGCCCACGTACCACCCGGCTCCGCATCGCAGCCAGGTTCCCTCGCAGGCTCACAACGGCAGAGCCAAAGGTCGTACGGTTCACGCCCCGGTCGCCGACGGCCCGCCGGTGCAGGGCGTGTAAGGCTGCCGGACAGCGGTCCCGCCCAAAAATCCGAGCGCCGTTTTTTCCTCATGAAAATTTGACTCGTTCCCTTTGAGCGTTCCGGGGTACAATCGCGGGCGAACGCATTTAACTGAAATTGCCTGGTTATTCGCCGGCGCAGACAGGCTTGCCAGCTGGGTCTGTTCGTTTCAGGGTTGTTTCGGCCAGATGCGCAATCCGTCTTCATCGAAAGGTTGAACTATGACAGAGCCTGAGATTCAAGGCACTCCCGAGTCAGCCCCCGGACTAACCCAGGGGCAACGCATCGTCTACACCTTCACCGCTCCATCCAAAACCTTCGAAGACATCAAGCGGGGAAACAAGAGCTGGTGGCTGCCGTTCATTCTCTCTGTCGTCTTTGGCTATGCGCTGTTTGGCGCGATCACGATGAAAGTCGGATGGGCCCAGGTCGCCGAGAATGCGATCAACATGAACCAGAAGTCGGCGGAGCGCATTGCAAGTTTGCCGCCCGACCAGCGTGCCACAACCATGAAGATCACGCAGTACTCCATGGAAGGCGGCTTCGCTGCAACCCCGCTCCTGGTGTTGCTCTTCGGGGTCATCATCTCCGGCGTAATGTTGGGAACCATCAACTTCATTTTCGGCGGCAAGGCCAAGTTCGGCAGCGTTTTTGCCATGTGGTTCTACGCCAGCTTGCCTGCACTGATTAAATCGGCCCTCGGCGCGATTGTGCTATTCGCCGGAATGGCGCCGGAGTCTTTCAACTTGCAGAACTTTGCGCCTACCAGCCTCGGTGCCTTTCTGAGTCAGCAGGAGGTGGGCGCCGCGGTCTACGGGCTGGCCAGCGCGCTCGACTTTACGACGATCTGGTACCTGGTTCTCTTCAGCATTGGGTTGTCGACAGTAGCTGGGGTGAAGCGCAGCAAGGGGTACATTGCCGTCTTTGGATGGTGGGCGGTTATTGTTCTTGTCGGCGCGGGTTATGCCGCGATTACGAGCTGAGTGGCAGCTTGTCCCGCAGCAAAATGGCGCGCGAACCATCGGGTTTGCGCGCCGTTTTCGTTCCATCACAATTGGCTGAAAGCTAAAAGCTTCGACCTACAACTCCGCGCATCCCATTGCAATCTTAACCAGCGAGGCGAGGCGACATATCTGTGTATTCGTGAGTGGCCGATGGCCTGCTATCGGCTCTTTCAACTGCTCCTTTGGAATCGTGCCAATATCTTCGGCCCAGGCCAAACAATCAGTGCGCAATCCCGTCTCTCCCGCTTGCAGCAGCAGTTGACCTGGGCTTTGTTTGTGTACCGATATCGAAAGCGGAATTGCGAGGACGGTATTCGCGCGCGGATGTGAGTTGCGTCCATTCGGAGAGACGATGATTGCGGGGCGTGATTTCTCAGGCGGGTCGAATGGGAAGTGGGTCCACCAGATCTCGCCGCGCAGTGGATAAGTCCTCGTCGGCGCGCTCATTCCGGAACATCCGCCCACATGCCGCGGGACGCCAACTCTGCCCATTCGCGCTGTTCGGTCAGCACCTCTTCGCTGACCGTGTCGTAGTAGTTTTTGTACGCGGCGTCGATTTCTTCCTGCTTCGTCGCCAGAATCTTCTCGCGAAGCAGAAGATCAAGCGCCTCGGAGTCGGAGGCAGCCTGTAGACGTTCCCGCGATTGCCTCACAAACGCTACCGAATCCGGCGATAAAGTAAAGCTGCATTTGAGTTTCCGCTGTGTCGCCTGAGTTGACATACCGTTTATCCTACCATATATCCGACCTTCGGTATCTGCACCCTTTCGCACTGCAACAAAATGGCGCGCGAACCGTCGGGTTTGCGCGCCATTTTTGTGCGGCACAAATAGCTAGAGGCTAGGAGCTAGAAGCTGCATTTATTCCACCCAGCGCCGCATCACCAGCGATGCGTTGATGCCGCCGAAGCCGAACGAGTTCGACAGCGCCACATCGAAGCTGAGCGGCTCAGCCCCGTTGGCCACGTAGTCCAGCTTGCACTCAGGATCCGGCTCGTCGAGGTTGATGGTCGGTGGAATCACCTGGTTCTGCAGCGCAAGAATCGTGATGCCGGCTTCAAGACCGCCCGCGCCGCCAAGCAGGTGTCCGGTCATGGACTTGGTGGCACTTATCTTGAGCTTGTGACTGAGCGCGTGTTCGCCAAACACCAGCTCAATGGCGCGGCTCTCGTTGCCGTCGCCGGCCGGGGTAGATGTTGCATGGGCATTCACATAGCCCACTTGCTCAGGCGCGATGCCTGCGTCTTTCAGCGCCGCCCGCATGCTGCGCTGCGCGCCCGCGCCGTCGGGCGCAATGCCGGTCATGTGGTACGCGTCGGCGCTCATGCCGTAGCCGATAACCTCAGCCAGGATCTTGGCGCCGCGCTTGCGCGCAAACTCCAACTCTTCAAGGATCAGGATTCCCGCGCCTTCGCCGATTACGAATCCATCGCGGTTCTTGTCGAAGGGACGGCTCGCCTTGGTCGGCTCGTCGTTACGCGTCGATAGCGCGCGCATCGCAGCAAATCCACCCACTGCGAGCGCCGTCACCGAGGCCTCGGTGCCGCCGGCAATCATCGCGTCGGCATCGCCGTGCAGAATCATGCGCACCGAGTCGCCGATGGAGTTGGCGCTGGTGGCGCATGCCGTCGCCGTGGCCGAGATCGGTCCCTGGGCGCCGTAGCGGATACTGATTTGCCCAGCCGCCATATTTACGATGGTCGAGGGAATAAAGAAAGGCGAGATCTTGCGCGGGCCGCCCTGCAGCAATGAAGCGTGCTCGCGCTCGATGATTTCGAATCCGCCGATGCCCGACCCTATGAATACGCCAACCCGTTCCGCGTTCTCCGGCGTGATTTGCAGGCCAGACTGCGCCATCGCCTCCTGCGTAGCCGCAAAGGCAAAATGGATGAAGCGCCCCATCTTGCGCGCTTCTTTTTTGTCGACGAAATTCAACGGGTCAAAGTTCTTGACCTCGGCGGCGAAGGTCACCGGGAAACCAGTAGCGTCGAAGCCGTGGATGGGAGCCATACCGCTGGCCCCGGCCAGCAACTGCCGCCAAACTTCGGGAGCTGTATGGCCGACACCGCATAACAGCCCCACCCCGGTAACAACTACTCTGCGGGTCACGTCCTGGGCCAATTCCTACTTGCCGCCTTTCGCGTTCTTCTCGATGTAGTCGATGGCATCCTTCACGGTCTTGATCTTCTCGGCGTCCTCGTCGGGAATCTCCAGATCGAAAGCCTCTTCGAACTGCATCACGAGCTCAACCACGTCCAGCGAGTCTGCGCCCAGGTCTTCCTGGAAGCTGGCGCCCGGCGTCACTTCAGCTTCGTCCACCTGCAACTGCTCGACGATGATTTGCTTCACTTTCTCTTCAACAGCCATGCAAGCATCTCCTCTTATTTTCAGAAACTACAAAAAAACGCTGTCTCCGGAGCCTTTAGAAAAAGGCCGTGTACAACTCCTCTGCCTGGAGAACGTTATTGACCGTCCCCGAAGGCGATAAGGTCAATAGCAGGCTCCTACAATAATGGCCTACGGCACAGGAACACAACCGTCGCGCAACAAAAATATACGCGCGGCCCCGAAACTTCAAGTCTACCGGGAGGAGTTGGGGGTGTAAAGGCGGCTGCCTGTGGGGAAACGGCTGAAGATACAGGGACTAGTCACCCCATCGAACTGGAAATCGTTCGCCGGGGGCCCCGAAATTGGAGCAGGGAACAGGGAATAGGGAACGCCCGGTGAGTGGGCAGCCGAATTTACCCGGAAATTCCGGGCCGGGAAGCGTACATTAGGCGAAGGGGAAAAACAACATATGCAGTCTGTTTTGGCACAGCCTGTTGCTTTGCAGGCGCTCATTGGTTCAGCGGCAGCATTGGTGGGGATTCTGGCCGGAATCCTGATTCGTGGCGCACTGGCAAAGTCGGAAAAAAATGGGCTGATCCACCGCAATGAGGAGCTGGTCAACGCGCTCACCCAGGCTGGCACTGCGCTGAGCGAGTCAATGGCGCTGGCGGCCAAGCGCGCCGGCTTTGAGTCGCTGGCCGAGGAACGGGAGAAACGGATCGGCGAGCTGACGACCGAGCTGGAGGCGCAGCGAGCCGGATCGCAGGTGGTGGCGGACGCGCTGCGTGCGGAGTTGCAGGCCAAGGTTGAAGAAGCCGGCCGGCTAACGACCGCCATCGCAGAGCTCAACGCCAGGCTCGAAGGCGAGCAAAAGAATGTGCCGGAGAAGATTGCGGTGCTTGAAGCGGCGAAGCAGGCGTTTTCAGAGCATTTCAAATCGGTAGGCACCGAAGTTCTGGAACGTCTTTCGAAGGCCCACACTGAAGGCAGCCAGAAGGAACTCGGCAACCTGCTCAATCCCCTGAAAACGCAGATCGACGACTTCCGCAAAAAAGTTGAAGAGGTGCAGCTCGACTCGAAGACCGGCGTCACTGAATTGAAGGTTCTGATCGGCACCATGGGCACCTTGAACCAGGCGCTCACTGCCGAGGCGCACAACCTGGCCACGGCGCTGCGCCGCGACACCAAGGCGCAGGGCAACTGGGGCGAGACGATTCTGCGCAACATCCTCGACAAGTCAGGCCTGCAGGAGGGCACGCACTACAGCTTTCAGCAGAGCTTTACCGAGATGAATGCCGATGGCGATCCGGTGCAGCGCCGCCAGACCGACGTGGTGGTCAAGTTGCCCGGGGGCCGTCACCTCATCATTGACTCGAAGGTCTCGCTGAACGCCTACAACGACAGCGTGAACGCCGCAGACGAGAAGGACCGCGTTGATGCGATCAAAAGGCACCTGGTGAGCGTTCGTACCCACTTTACCGAGCTTGCGGGCCGCAACTATGCCTCGCTTTCGGGACTTCAGTCGCCTGATTTTGTAGTGATGTTTGTGCCCATTGAGCCGGCATTTCTGCTGGCGCTGCAGAACGATGAGACGCTGTGGCACGACGCTTATTCAAAGGGAGTTCTTCTCTCCGGCCCAACTACGGTGCTGTTTGTGATTCGCATTGTGGCTGATCTGTGGCGGCAGGAGATGCAGGTGCAGAACGTCAAGAACGTGATGAAGCGCGGCGCCGATCTCTACGACAAGTTCGTTGGATTTGTGACCAGTCTTGAAGCGGTGGGCGACGCGCTGTTTAGAGCCCGCGAGAAATATGACGAGGCGCGCGGACGGTTGGCGACAGGGCCGGGGAATTTAGTGCGCCAGGTTGAGATGCTGCGCGACCTGGGCGTCGCGCCGAAGAAGCAGATGCCGCAGGGGCTGCTGGACGCATCGGGAATAGAGGCGTCCGCAGTTGAAACTGCGGACGCGGCACAAGTCACTATATTCGAGGCGGGAGAAGAAAGCAGCGTAGAGTCGGTAGTCGAGCAGGGCATCGCCGAGTCGGACGCGGTGTGAAGCAAGGACCACTCGGCCCGGCCCAGGCCCAGGTCTCGATCAGGATGGTTCCACCACGACATGAGGGTGCCCCATGTCTCGATTCTGAGACGTGGGAAACCACTGAAGTCAAGCGTTCACAAAGTCGCTCTACAACAACTGCGGCTGTGCCGGTGCGGCTGGGGCAGCGGGGGCGGCCGGCGCCGTCGGCGCATCAGCTTTCACCCGCGTCAGCGTCAGGTTCATTGAGGGGAAATCTCCTGAATCGGTCTTGGTGCTCATCTTGATGGTTTCGCCATCTACTGTGCAGTCGTGGTGAATAGTCAGGCCGTTGAACGACACGTCAAAGGTGAATTTGTCGCCATCCACTTTGCCGTTGGTGATCGGCAATGGGTCGCCCATGGGCCCTGCCACTGTGCCCGTCAGGCTGGCGCCATCCTGCTTGAAGTTGAAGACGATCGTCGTGGTGTTGCCGTCCTGAGTTTGCATCTGGGTTGTCCACGAGCCGGTTACGTCGGCGGCCATCACTTTAGCGGCACTCAGCGTCATTACCAGTGCAGCACAAATCGCAAATAACTTTTTCATCCATCCCTCACAGCCGTTTTGCGGCGCATTCTTCACGCAGAAGGGGCTTGGAAGAGAGTCGCATTGCACTCACTCTGCTTCCGTTTGCGCGATAGTTCTGACAGTATGACGGACACCGCACCGATTTTGGCGCTCACTTTTCGCTCTCAATTGCCGCCAGCGCCTCGCGCATCCGGCGCCAGGTGGTGGCCAGGTCCTCGGGCAGCACGCGGGTCTCGGCCACCGTGGTAATAAAACTGGTGTCTCCCATCCAGCGGGGCATGGCGTGCAGATGCACGTGTCCAGCCACCCCGGCTCCGGCCGACCGGCCGACGTTCAACCCGAAATTGAATCCATGCGGCTGGTATGCCCGATCGAGGGCGCGCTCGGTCTTTTGCGCCAGATCCATTAGCTCGTGTGCCGCCTCGACCGGCAATGCGGCCAACTGGTCGAGATGCGCATAGGGCATCACCATCACGTGACCACTCGAATAAGGAAAGGCATTCAGGCAGATAAAGCAGTGTTTGCCGCGCAATATGAGCCCGCCAGCCTCTTCAGCCTTGTTTTGCTCCATTCCCTGTGCAATTGCGTAATCAATCGAGGCAATCAGATTGCAGAAGACGCAGCCAAGGTCGCCCGGCCACGCACTCAGCGCCGACGGAACCCCGGTCCGCACAGCGCTATCTGCCGAGGTCACATACGCATAACGCCAAGGAGTCCACAAATGATCCATCGTGACATTGTCGCTCAATTCTCCCGGCGTGTGATCGGCAACTTGTATTCGGGCACGAGGTTTAAGCTGGGGGCAGATTTGCCGCGCCCACCCATTTCCCGAACAATGGGGAAAATGAATTTTCAGCGAACGCCGAAGTCTTCCCCGATTTTGTTTCGGTTATGTTTTCATTGCGCGCTCGCGAAATGCGTCAAAAACCATCTCGAGACCCCATCGATAGTGGGGTTTACAGTTCGTGGGCGAGGGCCCGATGCATGCACTTTTTCCGCACTCCAAGCCGCTCTGTCGACTCTCGCCGGGTTTGACCTTTATTTGCAATGATTGCTACACTCGAAAGCGTAGCTTCCTGCGCGGATTCCAGCAGTGAGTTGCGGCCGCCCTTCCAGCAAGCCGTTGCCTGCCGGGTGTTTCCCAAGGAGACCCAAAGCCTTTTTCCCGAGGCAAATGATCGGGCGAGAGGCCGTCGCTTTGGAAACGGCAACCGGCAAGTCACCGAGCGCGGCAACGGGAACCTGGCTCAGTGCACCTCTGGCTGCGGTTCACCGCGGCGCAGAAGCCACAGAGCGGCGGATCCGATCTACCGCTGGACGACGCAATCCCGGAGCTTGCAGTAATGGCAAACGTCCTCAATCCCGAAACCGAGAGCATAACCCTGAACACCGAACTCGAAATCCCAACGCTAGAGCCTGCGGCGGAGCTTGAGACTCTTGAGAGTCAAGACCAGTCGTCGCGTGAGTCCACGTCCAACCCTGAAACAGCCCAAGCCGTCGAAGTACCTGAGCTGGACGCCGATACCCAACTAACCAAGTCCGATGAGCCCATTGCCGAGGCTGCACCTGAGAGTGCGCCCGAGGCCGTGGCTGCGGCACCCCAGTCTGAACATGTAGCGGCGGGAGAGTCGATGGACGATTTTTCAGCCGCTCTGGAAGCCTTTGAACGCGAGCAGGCCGCTGAAGCTGCCGCCGTCGAAGCCTATGGCGACAAGATTGTGCAAGGCACGGTCGTCAAGCAGACTGACAAACATCTGGTGATCGATCTTGGTCTGAAGAGCGAGGGCCTTGTCCCGCTCGAGCAGGTGGTCGATCACACCGGCGCAGTCAAGTTCCAACCCGGCGAAGTCATTGACGTGGTAATCGAGCGCGAGGAGCCCGATAGCGGCTATATCGTCAGCTACGAGCGCGCGCAGCGCCTTAGAGTGTGGGACACCATTGAGAAGGCAGCCAGCGAAAAGACTCCGGTCAAAGGAACGGTGGTGAGCCGGGTCAAGGGCGGGCTTACCGTCGACATCGGCATCAAGGCGTTCCTGCCCGGCTCGCAGCTTGAGATTCGCCCCGTGCGCAATCTCGATGGCTACCTTGGCCAGCAGATCGACGTTCGCGTGATCAAGCTCAACAAGAAGCGCGGCAACGTTGTAGTGAGCCGCAAAGAGCTTCTTGAGGAAGACCTGAACAGCAAACGTTCGGCCACCATGGAGCATCTGTTCGAGGGCGCGGTGCTCACCGGAACGGTGAAGAACCTTACCGACTACGGTGCGTTCGTCGACCTCGGCGGCATCGATGGGCTGCTGCACATCACCGACATGAGCTGGGGACGTCTCACTCACCCCCGCGACCTGGTCAACGTCGCTGACGAGATCCAGGTAAAGGTGCTCAAGTTCGACAAAGACAAGCAGCGTGTCTCGCTTGGTTTCAAGCAGCTCACGCCCGATCCATGGCTTGACGCTTCAGAGCGTTATCCCGTGGGCGCAAAGGTTCACGGCCGCGTTTTGTCGGTCACCGACTACGGCGCGTTCGTTGAGCTCGAGCAGGGCATCGAGGGCCTGGTTCACCTCTCTGAGATGACCTGGTCCAAGCGCCTGAAGCACCCCTCCAAGCTGGTGAAGCCGGGCGATGAGGTCGACACCGTGGTTCTGAGCGTGAACCCCACGGACCGCCGCATCTCGCTGGGCATGAAGCAGCTTCTCGAGAACCCCTGGGAGAACCTCACCGATCGTTATCCCACTGGCACGGTGGTTGAGGGCCGCGTCCGCAACCTTACTGACTTTGGCGCATTCATTGAGATCGAGGATGGAATCGACGGCCTGGTACACGTCTCAAACCTGAGCTGGACCAAGCGCGTCAAGCATCCTTCTGAAATCGTAAAGAAGGGCGAAAAGGTGAAGGCCGTTGTTCTTGGCGTCGAGCCGCAGAACCGCCGCCTCTCGCTGGGCATCAAGCAGCTCCAGCCCGATGTTTGGGAGAGCTTCTTTGCCACCCATCGCATGGGCGACGTGGTGCACGGCAAAGTTCTGCGCACCGCGCAGTTCGGCGCATTTGTCGAGATTGCCGACGGCGTCGAGGGCCTCTGCCACATCTCCGAAGCCGGCGAAGACGGCGACCACTCCAAACTTGAAGTGGGCGTCGAGCACGACTTCAAGATCATCAAGATCAACGTTGAAGAGAAGAAGGTGGGACTCAGTTTGCGAGCGGTAAGCGGCCACGAAGCCAGCCGCGCGCAGGTCGAGCACTACAAGGCCGATACGCACAAGCATCCGGTCTCAAGCTCCACTACGACTCTCGGCGACCTGATCCAGTGGAAGCGCGAAGGCTGAAAAAGACAATGGTCAGTTGTCAGTGATCAGTGTTCAGCAGAACGGCCACCTGTGAGGGTGGCCGTTTTGCGTTCGGGGATGTCGGCGTCCACGATGCTGACATGGCGGCACTTATCGACCTTTGATGCGTGAGTTCAAAGATCGTGCGCCAGCCAGGATCGAGCATGAGGAAGCGAAAGTCGCCGGCACGCATGTTACCGGAAGCGTATGCTTGAAGTAGCAGCCCGTTTTCCTCTTCTCGCCTTCGGCACTCCAGGCTTTGCTCCAGACGAGCGTCTTTCAAGCACGCAACCGAACGACTGGAACTGCCATGAGCCTCGCCAGGAAAAGCGGCGTCAAGAGCCACCTGTCTCTTCGCTTTCGAACAAAAGTGTATTCTTGCCAGTCTGCAAGTCAGCCCAATGCGACGGGTTTCTCACTTTCTGAAGCGGACCCGATCAATGCAGACGTGTTGAGTTTTGCCGCGGATTTCCTCTCTGAACATTCAGAGTCGATCGCAGTCGTCACGCCGGCCGAACCCGTGGCCGGTTCTATCGGACATCAGGCGCCCGCAGCATCACAAAGCGCGCAAGCGTGAAGCGGCACTCCATTTTCCTGCGCAAAGATTGCATCCTTCCTGATCGCCTGGATCCGCTGAAGGAACCCGTTGGCAAGCACTGGATGCATGTGGAAGAGATTCCGGCGGCGGTTTTTGACACCATGATTCGCCAGGCGGGGTGGTCCTCAATGTGGATGCCGGGCGCATGCTCCCGAAGAGGCTTCGGGCTAACCCGGGAAAAAGCGACCCATCGCGCACTGGTGCGCACACTCAAATCGGTCCCGCGTCAATTCAACGCCGCCGAACTTGATTCCGTTCGAGTCGCCAGGTATCCAGGTTTTTACATCGCGAATGTCATCCTTCATCCACGCGAGATCCAGCAGCGCACTTCGCTGCACATCGTAGACCGGCAGCATTTGCAGGCGGTCACAGCCAGGTGAGCCGGGTGGCGCAATGGATAAGCGCCGGGCACTGAGCGATGTACCGGGTGTCTGTACTGACTTCGTGCATCGTGTTCCGTGCAAGGAGCCTATCCCCATTGAAAGGAGGGGAAAATGTCACTCCCTGAAAAAACATATTCCGAGACGCAAGCTGGAGGAACTGGTGCATCAACCACGTTGCCCGTGGCGTTGAAAGCCAGCCGCTTGCCATTGCCCACTCGTATTGCCTTCATTGGGAATTACCTGCCTCGCGAGTGCGGCATCGCTACCTTCACTACCGACTTATGTTCAGCGCTGGCAGTCGAATTCGGAGAAGGGCGCTTGTTTGCCATCCCTGTCAACGATCCCGATTCCAGCTACGACTATCCCGAGCAAGTGCGCCTGGAACTGACCCAGGATGATATTGCCTCCTACGAGCGGGCTGCGGATTTTCTCAATTTCAACGGCAACGACCTCGTCTGCCTGCAACATGAATACGGCATCTACGGCGGGCCCGCGGGCCGATACATTTTGTCTTTGCTTCATCGACTGAAAATGCCGCTGGTGACCACCCTGCACACGGTTCTGCGCCAGCCCGACGCGAATCAACGCCTGGTGCTTGAAGAGATTGCACAACTCTCCGACCGCATGGTGGTGATGAGCGAATTGGCGGCCCAACTATTGCGGGAGGTGTATGCGGTTCCGGACGGAAAGATCGATGTGATTCCGCATGGCGTGCCGGATATGTCTTTCATGGATCCTAATTATTTCAAGGACAAGTTTGGCACCGAAGGCAAATCTGTTCTGCTTACGTTCGGCTTGTTGTCGCCAAACAAGGGAATTGAGAACGTCATCCGGGCGCTGCCCGCGATTCTGGCGCGGCATCCGAACGTGGTGTATATCGTTTCCGGAGTGACACATCCCCATATCCGGCGGCGCGAAGGCGAGCAGTACCGTGAAGGATTGCAGGCGCTGGCGAAGGAACTCGGCGTTTCTTCACAATTGATTCTGAACAATCGCTTTGTGAGCGCAGAAGAACTTGTAGAGCAGGTGGGAGGCGCAGATATTTACATCACGCCTTACCGGCATGAGGCGCAGGTGGTTTCAGGCACGCTGGCGATTGCGCTGGGAGCGGGCAAGGCCATTATCTCCACGCCCTACTGGCACGCCAAGGAACTGCTCGCGGAGAAGAGAGGCGTGATTGTTCCATTTGACCAGCCGGATGCGATTGCAAGCTCGGTTCTCGCCTTGCTTGAGAACGAGGCAGAACGCCATGCAATGCGCAAGCGAGCATATCTGCACTCGCGCGGAACTACCTGGCCAAAGACGGCGCGGGCTTACATGGCGACTTTTCAGCGGGCGCGTTTTGAGCGATCGTTGCAGCCCAGGGCCGCGCAGTCGGGCGATACGGCGCTGGATTCCGTCGACTCGAAGGCACATCTGCCGGTGCTGAACGCCGGCCATCTGATGACCATGACGGACGACACCGGGATGTTGCAGCACGCTATTTTTTCACTGCCCAACACGCGCGAGGGCTACACCACCGACGACAACGCGCGCGCCCTCATCGTGTCCACTCTTCTGAGTGAGAGCATGGAGAGTCATAACGGGATTGACTATCTCCAACTTTCTCGCCGGTACATGGCTTTTCTGTGGCTCGCCTTTCATTCCGATACCGGCCGCTTCAGGAATTTTCTTGGCTACGATCGCAAGTGGCTTGAGGACATTGGATCGGAAGACAGCCATGGGCGTGCATTGTGGGCCTTGGGTTCGGTGCTCGGGCATTCAAAGAATCCCGGAATGCGAGGAGCGGCTGGAAGGCTCTTTGAAGCCGCTGTGCCTGCAGTTCTGACGTTCAGCAGTCCGCGCGCGTGGGCATTCAGCATCCTCGGAATGCAGGCCTATCTCGACTGGTTTCCCGGCGACAGGGCCATCCAGATCAGTCGTAACACGCTTGCCAATCGCCTGCTGGATGTATACGAACGCAGTCGCTCTGAAAAATGGAATTGGTTTGAGAAGAGTCTTGCGTACTCGAACGCCAGGCTGCCCCAGGCGCTCATCCTGGCAGGTGGGCGCAGCATGAACAATAAGATGATCGCGGCGGGAATCGAGTCGCTCGAATGGCTCGTAGCTGCGCAACATTGCTGCGACCCGGGGATATTCGTGCCCATTGGTTCCAGCGAGTGCTTTACCGAAGGCGGTGAGAAGCCCCGTTTCGATCAGCAGCCGGTTGAAGCCTGCGCCACTATCGCTGCTTGTTTTGAGGCATACAGGCTGACGCGCGAAGAGCGCTGGAGCGACGAAGCCCATTGCGTCTTCAGATGGTTTCTGGGCAAGAACGATCTGCAGGCGCCTCTTTACGATCCAACAACCGGCGGGTGCAAAGATGGACTTCATCCCGACCGGGTCAATGAAAATCAGGGAGCGGAATCAACTCTTTCGTTCCTCATGGCGCTCCTGGAAATGCAGCGAGCAAAAGTTACCCACGCAAAGACCACACATCATGAAATGAGCGTGACCATTTGAATTCACTTATTCATCCGCCGGATCTGCCGGAGGCCGCTGATTCAGGACAGCCGGAACCGGAAAAATGCGTAGAGCGTTCTCTGTTCACGCGCTATTCCGGCAATCCGATCCTAAGCCGCGAAAACTGGCCCTATCCGATTAACAGCGTCTTCAACGCGGGAGCCGTCCTTCTGCCCGACGGAGACACCTTGTTGCTGTGCCGCGTTGAAGATCGCAGCGGCCTGTCGCACTTGTGCGCGGCACGTTCTGAGAATGGGTTCAATGGATGGCGAATCGATCCGCAGCCTACCTTGATGTCGAGTCCCAAAGAATATCCTGACGAGATCTGGGGCATCGAAGATCCACGCATTACCTTTGTTCCTGAACTCGATCAATACGCTGTGGCGTATACCTCTTTTGCGCGCGGGGGCCCAGGAGTTTCATTGGCGCTCACCAAAGATTTCCGCAGCTTCGAGCGGTTCGGCGTGATCATGCCGCCCGAAGATAAGGATGCGGCCTTGTTGCCGCGAAGGATCAACGGCTACTGGGCCTTGATTCACCGGCCGGTGACGACGACCGGCGCACACATGTGGATTTCGTATTCTCCCGACTTGCGGCATTGGGGCAGCCATAAAGTCATCCTGCAAGCTCGTCGCGGCGGATGGTGGGATGCGAACAAGATTGGCTTATGCTCTCCGCCCATCGAAACATCCAAAGGCTGGCTCACGATCTACCACGGTGTGCGGCAAACCGCATCAGGAAGCATCTATCGCCTGGGCCTGGCGTTGTTCGATCTTGAACGTCCGGAGATCTGCCTGCAGCGAGGAGACTCCTGGATGTTTGGCCCCGAAGCTCCATACGAGCGTACTGGAGATGTGCATGACGTCGTTTTCCCTTGTGGCCAAACCATCGGCTCCGATGGGGATACTATCAACCTTTACTACGGAGCAGCCGATTCCAGTGTGGCTTTAGCCACCGGAAGCATACGCTGCCTCCTCGCATGGCTGGATGTGAATTCCAGCATCGGGGACGGATCCGAGCAGTGAAGCTCCCCAATATTTCACGGAAAGAAGACTCCCGATGAACGTTGAATCGATGACCTGGCCGAGTTGGTTGCCGCGTGTACTGTGGATGCGGCGAATGTGCCCTCGCTGTCTCTCGGTTGATTTCAAACCTGCTGAGTTGCGTCCGCTCGACGGGCTCCTCAGCCTGTTCTTTCTTCGCCCGGTTCGCTGCAAGTTCTGCTGGCGGCGGTACTACTGGGTCTCACTGCGAGGCGCAGAGTAACCCTCAAACTCGCGCGTCGCAGAATTCGCACATCCGTCCGATCGTCGTCAGGCCCAGCAGATCCACGCCGGGAGCGACGTAACTCTCACGGACCGGCTCAACGCGCATCAGGGCGGTGCTCAGGTATTTCCGGTTGTCATCTGGAAACACCGTGACCACGACAGCATCGCATCCCAGCCGCTCATGCAGCTTAAGCGCCGCAAGGAAGTTGCATCCTGAAGAAATGCCGACCGCCAGTCCCAGCGCCGACGCCAGCTTTTGTGCCATCAGGATCGAGTCGCCGTCGGGGATCGCGATAATCTCATCCAAACTCGAGAGGTCGATCAGCGCAGGAACGAACTCGTCCGAGATGCCCTGGATGCGATGATTACCTACCTTGCACCCGGTGGAAAGAGTGGGCGATTCAGCCGGTTCAACCGGATGCACTTCGATCTTCGCATTGCGGCTGCGCAGGAACTGTCCGACGCCCATCACCGTACCTCCCGTTCCCACGCCGGCAACAAATGCATCCGGGGTCAATCCGGCGCACTGGAGTTGCGCCCATATCTCGGGTCCCGTTGTGATGGCATGCGCCTCAATGTTCGCGCAGTTTGAGAATTGCCGGGGAAGAAACACATCGTCACGGGTGGTCGCGAGTTCTTCGGCAAGCCGGATACTGCCCAGAAATCCGCCCTTCTCCCTGCTTACCGGCACAATTTCTGCGCCGTAGCCGCGGATCAGGTCCATCCTCTCGCGGCTCATCCAGTCCGGCATGAAGATGCTGACGGGATGCCCCAAAGACCGGCCCAGCGCCGCAAACGATATCCCGGTGTTGCCGCTGGTCGCCTCGACAATCGTGTCGCCCGGATGCAGATTTCCGTCGGCATAGGAACTCCGCAGGATGTGCAGCGCCATGCGGTCCTTGATGCTGCCCGTCAGGTTCATCTGCTCGCACTTCGCATAGATGACCCGCACCCGGCCCCGGTAGCTGCATTCAATGCCCAGCAGCGGCGTATTACCCACCAGGCGCCCCAGGGCCGTAATCCGTTGTTTGACGGTATCTTCCACGCTTACTTGCATCGTTGCTCCTGCGCACCGCTCGCCCCACCGCGAATTGTGCAGCCTTTCAAGAATAACTGCGCAACCCGGCTCATCGCACTCGATGGGGCCAGCGAGCTTTGGTTGGTTCAGTTTCCAGTGGGAATGATACCGGCGTTTTCAACCATCAGGATTGTTGTCCGCCGGTGCGCTCGCGTGCGATGTACCACAGTTTTCGGCACCACGAATCCCTGTCCGGGTTTGAGCGTAACGGTGCGGCCTTCGAGACCCGATCCGGATTTAGCTTCGACATCGATCAGCAGTTCGCCGTCGACCACGTAGAAGAACTCATCGTCGTCATCGTGCTTGTGCCAGTGGTACTCGCCCTCGATGGCGGCCATGCGCACCACCGAGCCGTTCACCTTGCACAGCGTCTGATTGAACCACTTGAAGTCATGGGCGCCGGGAACGGTGTGCACGTCGATGAGTTCGAGCGGTCCGTGCAGGATGTTCAGGCGGGTTTCGTAGGGGAAGGAAGCAGTGTCAGGCATGGAAAGGACCTCGAGGCGAGGATAGCAGGCCGGAGATTCGACTCGGCCTGCATAAGACTGGCGACGGGTGAGCGTAAACGCTTACTGGCGACCACAACCGGGGCTATAATCCATCTCGAAATCAATTGGCCAATTCAATTCGTACGGGCCAGAAACGGACCGCTGCAATCCATTCATGAAGAGCCTTACTTTACTCCTGCCGCATTCGAAGACAGCACTCGCGGCGGCTCTCTTTCTTGTGGTTGGTCTTGCCGGTTGCGGCTCAGGCGGCGGTTCCGGAAACACCACTCCCCCCGTCACAGATTCACTCTCCATCTCCCTATCGAGCAGCAGCGTGACGGTGCCAGCAGGCGGATCGATCGGCCAGGTGACAACAACACTCGCGCGCACCGATTCCACGGGATCGATAACCCTGACAGTCGCTGGACTGCCACAGGGAGCGATGGTGAACTACTCCCAGCCGGGAACTGGAAACAGCGGCGTCATCGCTTTGAATCCCGGCACAGCGGCGCAGGGCACCTATGCGCTCACCGCCTCAGCTACGGATGGCGTGGCGACTACCTCAGCCAATCTGTCGATGGTGATCAACGCGGGCTTGACTTCGCTTCTCACCACGCCCATCGCCTGGAGCTCAACCGGCCCGCTGGTGAGTCCTATACCTGACGCGACGCACGACATCGTCTCGGTCAAGGATCCGACGGCCTTCTACTACAACAACCAGTGGAATGTGTACTCGACCAATGCGTACGCCGACGGCAGCTGGGGCATGCAGTACATCAGCTTCACCGACTGGTCGCAGGCTGCGGCAGCGCAGCCCTACTTCATGGACGAGAACTCCAACTTCTCCGGTGGTTATCACGACGCGCCAGAGGTTTTCTACTTCACGCCGACCAGCACCTGGTATTTCATTTTCCAGTCACCGCAACCGCAGTACTCCACCACCAGCGACCCGACCAATCCGGCCTCATGGAGCGCACCGCAGAATTTCTTTACCGCGCAGCCGGCCTCGGTCTCAAACTGGATCGATTTCTGGGTCATCTGCGATTCGTCGAATTGCTTCCTCTTTTTCGCCGGCGACAACGGCATCATTTACGAAAGCCAGACGGCCAAAAGCAGTTTCCCCCAGGGATTCAGCGAGCCGCAGCCCATTCTGCAGGACGCCAATGAGTACAACCTCTTCGAGAGCGACAAAGTGTATGCTCTTCAGGGGCTGAACCAGTACCTGCTTACTGTCGAGGCCCTCGGCCCCACCGGCACCCGCTATTTCCGCGCGTTCATTGCCGATAGCCTCGACGGCCAATTCACGCCGATCCCCGATGCCGATGACTGGGCGAATCCCTACGCCGGCGAGAACAACGTGACGTTTCTCTCGGGCGTGAGCGACTGGACCAACGACATCAGCCACGGTGAGATGATTCGGGTTGGCTACGATGAAACCCTCACCATCGATCCAAGCAATCTCCAGTTTCTCTACCAGGGCGCGAATCCTGCCGCGGAAGCGAGTGCAAGCAACTATTCGCAGATTCCCTACCAACTGGGGATCCTGACGCGAACGAATTAAGGGGCTGGTCGCCCCGTCCTCGTCCCGTCCCTTCGGCCGCATTCTGCCGCCCGACTCCGAATCCAGATAAACTGGCGATATGGGTTTCGGATTCCACATCGAAAACTTTGGCTGTCGCGCCGCGCGCGCCGATGGCGAGGCGATCGGCGCCCGCCTGCTCTCTTCCGGCCATAGCGTGCAGCAGCCGTCTGAGGCCGAAGTGGTGGTAATCAATACTTGCACCGTGACCGCCGAGGCCGACCGCCAGGCCCGCGCATTTATCCGCCGCGCCAACCGCATCAACCCGGCGGCGAAGATCGTCGTTACCGGCTGCTATGCGCAGCGCGCCTCAGCCGAATTAGCCGCAATCAACGGCGTGGCCGCGGTGGTGGGCAACAGCCACAAGGCCCTGGTGTCCGATATCGTGGTCGAACTCGCGCATCGCCATCGGCCGCACGCGCCCGCCATGGGTTCTTTTGTCAGCGTGGAGTCGCTGCTGGCAATTGCGCGGCAGAATTCCACCCAGCCGAATATGGCTCCGCAATGGGCCGACGATCGCTTCGCCCATTCCTTTATTGAAGAAACGCAACTCGTGGCCGGGACGCAGACGCGGCCCAACCTCAAGATCCAGGAGGGTTGCGGTAATCGCTGCACTTTCTGCGTGATTCCCTTTACTCGAGGTCCATCCAAGAGTCTGCCGCACGCAGCGGTTCTCAGGCAGGTGGAAGGCTTCATCGCCGCCGGCGGCAACGAACTGGTTCTTTCGGGCATTAACCTGGGGCGCTGGGGCAGGGAACTCACGGAAGAGGATTCATTGCCGGCTCTCGTCCGTTTCATCCTCACCCACACGACTCTTCCGCGGCTGCGTCTCAGCTCAATTGAACCGATGGACTGGACCGACGAACTTATCGGCCTCATGGGCGAATTCGCAGGCCCCGATGCACACGAGCCGCGCCTCGCCCGCCACGCGCATCTGCCGCTTCAATCCGGCTCCGATGCAGTGCTGCGCCGCATGCATCGCCGCTATCGCCCCTGGCACTATGCCGCCAAAGTTGAAGCGTTGCTGCGCGCCGCCGGACCTGAACTCACACTCGGCGCAGACGTCATGGCAGGCTTTCCCGGCGAGACAGAGGACGAATTCGAAGAGACCGTTGCCTTCATTCGCGCGATGCCGTTCGGCTATCTCCACCTCTTCCCGTTTTCGCCTCGGCCCGGGACGCGCGGCTGGGATTTGCATCGCGCGGCTCCTGTCGCGCCTGATGCAGTTCTGGAACGCATGAAGACACTCCGCGCGCTCGCTCACGAGAAGTCCATTGCCCACCGCACGAAGATGATCGGGCACGAACTGCCGGTCATTACGCTGCATACACCGGCTGCACTCGCCGCCCGCGGCGCGACTGAAGCTCTCACCGACAACTTTCTCCCCGTCGAGCTGGACGGCTCCTTTGCGGCCAATCTGCTGCTTCGCGTTGCCGTGACGGGGCTTACGTCCGAAGGCGCACTGAGCGCGCGCCCCACCTGGCCCGTTGAATCTGCACCAGAGCTCTCTCAAAGATGCGCCCAGGACTTCTGCTAACCCCTTTATTCATAGAACCCGAGCCAATGCTATACTCAGTGTGCGTTTGTGCGTCTGCGCGCCGCCCTGGCAGGCGCTGCATCCCGCACTGAATCAACTCAACAATTCACCTGGAGGAGCACCATCGCACTCGATAAACGTTCGGCCAAGTCCTTTATCCGCATCAACGATCGAATTCGCGCCCGCGAAATCCGCGTCATCGACGAAAACGGCGAACAACTGGGCATTCTGGCGCCCTTTGAGGCGCTGAAAATCGCTCGCGAACGGGGCCTGGACCTGGTTGAGGTTTCACCAACCGCAGTTCCGCCCGTCTGCCGCATCCAGGACTACGGCCGCTATCTCTACGAGAAGGAAAAGAGCGAGCGCGCCGCCCGCAAGAAACAGAAGGTCATTACCATCAAGGAAGTCAAGTTCTCGGTGACCGTCGACGAGCACGACTACCAGACCAAGAAGAACCAGGCCGTGCGCTTCCTGACCGAGGGAGACAAAGTGAAGGCGAGCCTGCGGTTCCGCGGCCGCCAGATGGCCCATCGCGAGCTTGGCTACAACATCATCAACCGGCTCATCATGGATATTGGCGACGCGGGCATTGTCGAGTTCATGCCGCGCATGGAAGGCACGATTCTGCACGCCATTCTCGCCCCGTCGAAGAAGGAAGCAGCCAAGCCCAAGCCGCCGCAACAGCCGACGCCGCCTCGCCCGCCCGCGCCGCAGGCCTGAGGCACGCTATCGCAACAACAAGGGGCCGCCGGTACTGGCGGCCCTTTTGTTGTAGTGCTATCAAAGCCGATTGATTCTGGATTTCGGCCCGATGTCCCATCCGCAAGTTTTTCTTTGCAGTGTTTGTACGCCGGTCATCTCGAAGGGCGGTTGGCTTCACTGCAGGTGGTTAGTTGAGCCATCGCAAACTGTTCAGCCAGTGTTCGTGTCCGGGCGGCGGCAGCGGCAGCACAATATACCCTTCGCGCCAATGGCCCTGCTCGCGCCGTGGCGGTTTGCCCACAAATCGCACTGCCGAAATATTGTGCTCGGCGATTGCCAGCCCCGGCAGGCCGCTCACAATTGCCTGTAACTGGTCATGATTTGGCGGACGATTGCAGGTGATGGGCACCAGAGCGTTCAGCGCTGCGTAAGCTTCAGCCAGGTTGCTCACGCGTGCGCGCCTCTTGCTGCAAAGCGGCTTCAGCCCCAGCGACTTCCACGCCGCGTGCGGACAGCTCTCAATCAGCACACGGTCTTCAAGTGAGGCAACCTGGCCCTGCGTCGAGAGCCGCCGCCAGCCGCGCCGGCACAAGCCGTCGTACACGTCCATGCAGAACTCGGCAAAAGCGCGGTAGCTCCTGGGCACAACCACGCCCGGCAGCCCTGTTTTAGCCGACGTGTTCAGTTGCCGTTCGCTCACCCGCGCATAACTCAGCCCATTCGCGCTCGACTTCCACGCCTGCGGCCCGTTCAGCATGATGGCGCCAATGCCGCGCGCGTTGCAAAGGTGATTCAACAGACCGGCCAGAACCTCGGCCTCTACTGCGTGTGCGGCGTGGCGATCCAGCATATACGAAGCCATTTTGCTGTTGATGCCGGCGGCAGAAAGGCCGATGAGTTCGCACTGCACTGTGCCCGGTTTTACGCTGGTGCCATATGCATCGACAATGGGGCTGCGTGACTTGACCCGATCAAGAATCGCGATTCCAACATCGGACCAGCTTCGGTGGGCAAGATCGACAGATAAGATAGCCACGGCCCCAACGTAGCCCCGCGCGGATGTAGCCGGAGCATTGAAGGCGGGCGAAATGTAATGCGCAGAACTGAATCGGAACGCGACCCCAATATGGGACGTGCTGGGTTGGCTCATTCTTTCTGTGGTTTTGTCGCGGGAAGGGTGGGAAAGCAAAACCGGGCTGCGTCCGTGTGCTAGACTCCGTGCGTTATGAAAATCAATGGTTTCGCACCGCCTTGCCTTCTGCTGTCTGTCTGCCTCGCAGCGGTTGTTAACGCACAAACGCCCGTGCCCCATCTTGAAAAGCGCGGCCAAGCAACGCAGCTTATCGTCGACGGCGCGCCGTTCCTCATGCTTTCAGGCGAGCTGCACAACTCGTCGTCGTCGAGTCTCGCGTACATGGAGCCCATCTGGCCGAAGCTCGAGGTCCTGGGATTGAACACTGTAGTGACGCCGCTAAGCTGGGAGCTGATTGAACCAGACGAGGGCAAGTATGACTACACACTCGTGGATGGACTGCTGAAGCAGGCGCGTGCCTCGCATGAAAAGATTGTGTTTCTATGGCTCGCCACCTGGAAGAACGGAATGTCGAGCTACGCGCCGTTGTGGGTAAAGGAAGACACCGGGCGTTTTCCGCGAGTCATCGCGAAAGGCAACGAAGTTGAGATTCTGAGTCCGCAGGGCGCGGCCACGCAGAAAGCCGATGCGCGCGCGTTCGCCGCGTTGATGCGGCACATTAAAGAAGTCGACTCGAGCGACCATACCGTACTGATGATGCAGCTTGAAAACGAAGTGGGCGTGCTGGGCGATACGCGCGATCATTCCGCCGTTGCCAACCAGGCCTTCGCTGGTCCGGTGCCGGCCGAACTCGCCGCATATCTCAAGGCGCATCACGACACTCTCTATCCCAACCTGCGTGAACTGTGGGACGCAAATGGCGACAAGACGAGCGGCACGTGGGCAGAAGTTTTCGGCGACACCGAGCATGCCGACGAAATTTTCATGGCGTGGCACTACGCGCGGTATATCCAGGCGGTGGGTGCGAGCGGCAAGGCGGAATACAGCATTCCCATGTACGTGAACACCTGGCTCAACGACTACGGCGCGACACCCGGCCAATATCCCAGCGGCTGCCCCGAACCGTGGGTGGTTGACATCTGGCGCGCGGCCGGATCGGCGATCGACATTTACGCGCCCGATCTCTATTCCACAGATTTTCAAAAGTGGGCTCGCCGCTATCATCGCGATGGCAACCCGCTCTACATGCCCGAGGCGCGTGGCGAAGCTGTCGGCGCAGCCAATGTTTTTTACGCGCTCGGCGAAGAAGCGGGCTTGGGTTTCTCACCTTTCGGCATCGAAAGCGAAGCCAGCGAAAAAGATCCGTTGGGCGAGAGCTACGCCACCATTGCCAAACTGGCGCCGATGATTCTCACGCACCAGCAATCCGGCGACATTCATGGTTTTGTGCTTGAGCGCAATCTCGACTCCGTTGAATTCACCATGGGCGATGTAGTGTTGCATGTTTCGCTCGATGACAGTTTCGATGGGACCGCCAAGGAAGGTTACGGACTCATAATGGAGACGGGCAAAGGCGAGTTTCTGGGCGCGGGCAAAGGCTTTCGCGTCACGTTCACTCCATATCCGCGCACCGGGCAGCACGTTGGCATTTCATACGTCGATGAAGGCGACGTCAAAGACGGCAAGTGGGTCCCTGGCCGCCGCATGAACGGCGATGAAGATGAACAGGGCGTAGCGTGGCGCTTCAGTCCCCACGGCCAGACCATTGAGAAAGTGGTGCTGTACCGCTACGAATGACTTGGAAAGCGTTGGACGTCGCTCTGGATTAGGCGGATAATGGACTAAAGGTGGATTGAACCATGGGATACGTTCTGCCAAGGGGAAGTACAAGGTATAAGGGACCGGAAACAAATGGTGGTGGCTATTCCGAGCGAGGAAAGAAACCGGTTCCGGTCGCGCTTCCAAAACTTCCGCCGCCTGTGAAGATTCCACCGCCGCCTTCGCAAACAAGTGCACCAAGACAATAAGAGGAGTGAAAGGAGCCGCGAAGGATGCCGGCTACGCTTCTCGCGCTGCAAGTCTTCCTGATTCTTCTGCCGGGCTTTTCGGCAGCCTATATTGTTCAGGCTCTCGCTACGCGCCGTCAGCAATCCGACTTGGAACGAGTGATCGAAGCGATTGTCTTCAGCTTCGTGATCTATCTCTGCTACATGCTGGTCGACGGCGGTAAGCTACCTTTTCACATCCTCCACGATCTTTCCGGGAAAATCGAAGATACGGTCATCTGGGAGCCTTCGCAGCTTATGTGGCTGGCCGCGATAACCTTCGTGTTTGCGATGGCTTCACTTGCATACGTTCGTTTCGACGGGAATCGGCTCTTCCAGTGGCTTCGGCTGACGGAACGGACAACGCGGAATTCTATCTGAAACGATGTCTTTGAAAGCGAAGCTACAAACGGCCAGCCGCTCCAGGTCGAGTTGGCCGATGGAAGAAGCGTCATCGGCAACCTGGTCTACTATTCCGATGTGGCAGACGATGCGTCGGTTTATTTAACGCAAGCCGCGTGGGTTACGCAGGGCCGCGATACCGTTGCAATTCCAGGCTCGGGCATATTGTTGACGAAGAGCTGTGGCATTCGTAGTGTAAGCCTTCTGAATCCTGCCGAAGAAACCGAAGGTGAAACTACCAGCCCGGCCAATTCGGTATAGGCGGCAACATTTCGCAGGCTTCGTTCATCACGCTAAAATTCTCTTATGCCCGCGTCCGCAATCGCACCTGAGGTACGGTCAAAATACGAGCCGGTCATCGGCCTTGAAGTCCACGTGCAACTGCTCACCGCTACTAAGGCGTTCTGCGGTTGTGCCAACAAGTTCGGGTCCGACCCCAACACTAACGTCTGTCCGGTATGCCTCGGGTTGCCCGGCGCGCTCCCAGTACTCAACGCCCGCGCCGTCGAGTTCGCCGCGCTGGCCTCGCTCGCGCTCAACTGCACCCTCAATCAGCGCTCCATCTTCGCGCGCAAAAACTACTTCTATCCCGATCTGCCCAAGGGATACCAGATTTCGCAGTTCGACAAGCCGATTGCCGAGCACGGATGGATCGAGATTCCCACTGCCGATGGCGGGACAAAAAGGGTCGGCATCACGCGCCTGCATATGGAAGAGGACGCCGGCAAGAGTTTGCACGACGGGTTTCCGGACTCTGCGACCCGCACCTATCTCGACCTGAACCGCTGCGGCACGCCGCTGGCCGAAATTGTCAGCGAGCCCGACATTCGCACTCCCGACGAGGCGTTTGAATATCTCACCCGCCTCAAAGAAATTCTGCTTTACACCGCCGTAAGCGACTGCAACATGGAAGAAGGCTCGTTGCGTTGTGATGCCAACGTCAGCGTACGCCTGAAGGGCGTGCCACAGTTTGGGACCAAGGTCGAAGTGAAGAATGTGAACAGCTTCAAATTCGTTCGCGACGCGCTGGAATATGAAATCGAGCGCCAGATCGACTTGATTGAAGAAGGCGGCCGTGTGAAGCAGGAGACACGGCTGTGGAATACCAACGAGGGCCGCACCTATTCAATGCGTTCGAAAGAACAGGCGCACGATTACCGCTACTTCCCCGAGCCCGATCTGCCGCCACTTGTTTTGTCGGACAAATTCTTGTCCGAGACCAGGGAAAAACTCCCGGAACTCCCTGCCGTTCGCCGTGCCCGCATGATTGCCGAATACGAGCTGAACCCCAAGGACGCGCACACGCTGACAGCTTCGCGTGAATTTGCCGACCGCTTTGAGACTGCCGCAAAGTCCGCGCGCAATCCCCGGCGCGTGGCCAACGTGCTGCTTAGCGAAGTGGGCGGCCGGCTTAACACGCTCGGCATCGAACTCGATCGATCGCCTGTGACCATGGCCGGCATTGTTCAAGCCGCCGATCTGCTCGATGAGGGCAAAATCAGCTCGAAGCAGATGAAGCAGCTCTTCGATATCGCATTTGAAAAGGGTGAGGACTTCGGCGCGGTTTACGAGCGCGAAAAGCCGCAACAGATCACCGACACTTCAACTATCGAAAAGCTTATCGACGAAGTGATCGCCGCCAATCCCAAACAGGTAGAGCAATATCGAGCCGGCAAAACCACCCTCGCCGGATTCTTCGTGGGCCAGGTGATGCGCGCCTCAAAGGGCCAGGCCAATCCCACTCTGCTGAATGAGCTGGTGACGAAGAAGCTGGAAAACAGGGACTAGGGAACATACTCGGTAGACTTTGCTGGATCGGCTGGGATGCCACGGACTTCAGCCAACTTTTTCTAAATCAACCTGAACCTTTATGGGTCCCGCGCTTTGCCGCATCGCGCCAGGGCGTAAGCACCGTGTAGGCCGGGGTCGCCGTCACATTTTCTTTGCGCGCCGCCAGCAGCTTGCGCTTCACCAGCCATGCCACCGCTGCCTGCGTTGAGCTCTTCGAGACTCCGATCGACTCGGCCATGTCGCGGTAGCTTACACAAACTTCGCCGCCGCGCCGCTCCTGCTCGGCGGCAATCCACAGGTAGACAAGGAAACTCACCGGCTTGTGATCGTGACCCACTAGGTCGCGCATCAGCGTGTCGAGTACGTAATGGTCAAAAGTAGACATACTATACCGACTATTACTATAGCAACGCCTGGCAGATTGCGCCCACAGGCGCGGCGCGCTATGCTCGCCTCAAATCTGACAGGCGTCAATCTGAAGGGGGTCAGAATGATTCGGGGAATTAAATTCGTCGGCATTCCGGTGCGCGATCAGGATGCCGCATTGAAGTTCTACACTGAGGCGCTGGGTTTCAAGGTGGTGACCGACCAGCCGTTCAACGATACACAGCGCTGGATCGAGCTGATGATTCCGGGCGCGGACACCGGCCTGGCACTCTTTACGCCGCCGGGACACGAAGGCCGGATTGGAGATTTCCAGCCCATCTCGTTCTGGTGCGACGACGTGTTTGCCACGGCAAAGACCCTTAAGCAAAAGGGAGTGGCATTCGAGCAGGAGCCGCGCAACGAGCACTGGGGCTCAAGCGCCATATTCAGGGACTCGGATGGCAACAAGTTTGTGCTCGGGAGCCGGGGAAAACCAAAATAAGGATCACGCCAAAGTAAAGTTCAGGCGCCGGCGCAGGATGCGCCGGCACATTCACTTCAGTCGCAGCTCAGTGACGAACTGCGCGCGTTCGTCCCACGAGCTCACCGTCTTGACTTCGCTCTTTTTACCGTCCTTCTCGGCCCAGAGATCGAAGTCTTCAGCCTTGTTTACCTGGGCGAAAGAGAAGTGCCCGTTGGCAAGCGAGGCAAAGCTGCGGATGGTCTTGGATTTTTGATTTTTCAGGAAGACAGTTGCGCCCTGGATAGGGTTGGACGCGGCATCAAGCACCGAGCCTGAAACCGTCCGCTCGCCCAGGTTCTGAGCATGGGCCACAATGCCATTGATTGCGCTATGCGGATTAACCAGGAGAATTCCCAATACCAGCGCCGCCAGCGCCAGCAGACGTGCGCGGCCGAGATTCACTCTTCCTCCTCTTCATCTTCTTCGAGGAAATCTTCGTCTTCCTCGAGCTCGTCGTCAATACGGGCCAGCTCAAGAGGCTCAACGCCTACCACCTCGAACTCCGTGCCACATTCTTCACAGGCGACCACGTCGCCTTCTTCCATCTCATCTTCTTCTACATCCAAATTGTTATCGCATTCAGGGCAGCTGGGCATGGCAGCCTCCTCTCTCTTCGTCCTTCACAGCGGGGTCGCCGGTTTCTGGTTTTGCCAAAATAATTGGTTGATTGCGAATTCTGTATAGCGGCAGTCCCAGTTTACAAACTTCCACACTTCCTATTTGAACCCATCCAACTTCACTTTTGCCACTCCATCTGCACTTAAGACTGCGGAAAAGCCAATTTGGATTACGCCCCGGCGCATCAGACGGTGTGTGGTTTGGGTTCCGCTATAGTTTTAAGGGCAAAGCCGCCTCAGGTCAAGACCTTGCAAACGGCAGCCATTGTACCGCGTTCGCCTGGCTGATACTTGCGAGAAGGGCACGCCACCGCGCCCGCTTAGCAACCTTTTGAGTGCTGCTTCCACCGAACGGTTGCCCGCTCAAACGCTCTAAGTTCGCTCGGCCCAATATATATACCCGCTCGGTGACACTTGCATGCCTGAGCGTTTAACCTGATGTTTGCCATGGCCCGAATCGGCTCAAGCCAGCTCGCGTTCCCTGACTTTCGCGGCGCCACGCGGCGAATCGTGCTCGCTAATCTAGCTGCCTACTTCCTGCTGCTCTTTATCAGCCTCATGTTCCGTGAGCGTTTTCCCGATATCCTGGACGGACTCAGTTTCATCCCCAGCTATTTTCTCCATGGCGCGCTCTGGCAGCCATTTACCTACAGCCTGGTGCATGTCGGCATCCTGGGCCCATTTTTGGAACTGCTGTCGCTCTGGTTCATGGCGGGCTTTCTTGAGATGATGGGCCATCGCGCCTCCTGGGTCATGGGACTTTTCATTACCGCGATTCTTGCGACGGCAGTGGCTGATCTGGCGCTGTACGGCATCGTGGTGGGCCTCGGTAGTTCTCTTCGGTTCACTCCCATCACCGGCACCTTCGGCGCCATCTTCGCCATGCTCGCCGTCATCGGCATCCGCTACGGCGAGACTCAATTCATGCTGTTCCCGCTGCCGATCGGGATCAAGGCAAAGTACCTCGCCATCATTTACACGGTCCTCGCTGTCGCCATTTTTGTCAGCTCCCAGGGCGTCTCGGCTTTCGCGCAACTCGGCGGCGGACTGGGCGGAGTCTTGTGGTTGCGCCGCGCACCAGGCCGTGGCCTCAGCTTCACATTCAGCGAACGCTGGTACGGCCTGCGCAACCAGTACTACCGTTGGAAGCGCCGCCGCGCCGCGCGCAAGTTTGAGGTCTACATGAAGTCGCAGGGCCGCACCGTGCACTTTGACAGCCAGGGCCGCCAGATCGACGATGACCCCGATGACAAGAAGCGGTGGAACTGAGAAAGACAGGGACCAGGGTCTAGGGAATCCGTGCCGCAAACGCAGCGGTTGTTAGCCCCGCGATTCAACGTGGGGAAAGCAGGCGTAAAAGTTCCAAGAGTCCAGTAGGACGACGCAGCCGGCGCACATTTCCTCAAACCCGGTGCGGGCAACCGTCACGGATCCGCGAGGCCTCGCGCGATAAAATAATTCTCGCAATGTCAAACAGAATCGCCTTTCTTTTTCCCGGACAAGGATCGCAGGCCGTCGGCATGGGCCGCGACCTCGCCGACAAGTTTCCCATCGCCGCCGAGACCTTTTCTGAAGCCGATCAGGCTCTCGGGTTCCCGCTCTCAAAGCTCTGCTTCGAAGGCCCTGAAGAAGATCTTCGCCTTACTGAGAACACCCAGCCCGCCATCATGACGGTAAGCGTGGCCGCTGCGCGCGTGCTCAAAGAGAAGGGAATCGAGCCCGCTCTCGCTGCCGGTCATTCTCTGGGTGAATGGTCGGCCCACGTTATCGCCGGCACTTTCAGCTTTGCCGACGCAGTGCTCGCGGTCAAAGCACGCGGCGCAGCCATGCAGCGCGCCGTTCCCGCGGGCGAAGGAGCCATGGCGGCGGTGCTGGCGCTTGACGCCGCGCGGGTTGCCGAGGCGTGTGCTGAAGCCGCTCGCGAAACCGGCCTTACCGTGCAGGCCGCCAACATCAATTCGCCCACGCAGACTGTCATTTCGGGCGCTGCCGCCGCCGTCACCCGGGCCGCGGAGATCTGCAAGGCAAAAGGCGCGCGCCGCGCGGTCATGCTTCCCGTAAGCGCACCCTTCCACTGCGCGCTCATGCAGCCCGCGCAGCAAGAAGTGGCGCGCGTGCTCGGCGGGCTCGCCATGCACGATCCGCGCATCCCGGTGGCCGCCAACGTAAGCGGCGGCATGGTAACCACGGCTGTTGCCGCCCGCGACGCGCTCATTCGGCAGGTAACGGGAGCGGTGCGCTGGGTTGAATGCATGCAATCGCTTGTCGGCCGGTCGCTGGCGGAGGGTGGTCACGTCGCAGCGGCGGATGTGTTTGTCGAAGCCGGCCCCGGCAAGGTGCTCTGTGGCTTGCTCCGGCAGATCGATCCCGCGCTCAGGTCGCTGAACGTTGAAGACGCGGCGAGCCTGGAGAATACGCTGGCGGAGCTGTAGGGCACCTTTCTGGCGAACGAGCTATTTTTCGTCGAGGAACTTCCAATCCTCGACTGTCCCTGAATAGCTCACATAGACCAGAAGAGACTTTCTGAACGTGAGCTGCCGCCCACCGTCTTCCGACTTGCTTTCTTTATCGGGGAAACCCATCACGTATTCGAGGGCGGTCTCTGACATGCCGCGATAAATGGACCCGTTCCTGATCGCGGCCAATTCTTTCTTGGTGAGCTTGCGGGGAATCTGCGCGAGGAAAAGGCCAATCACCCGCTCCTGAAACGACTGCGCCCGCCCATCCAGCGGCGGCAGAAAAAGCTGAGGCATGGTGGTGAGGGCAAGCGCCTTGTCGCCGTTGGGAAGCTGCACCTGAATCACTGCGCCTGCCGAATCCACATATCTCGCACCAACAATCGTCAGCGGCACAAGCAGCGGAATATCGGCCGGAGGCAGTTTATGAGCGTCGTCCTGGTTCACGATCTCGTCGATGGTGCTGTCTGGCTTGTAAAGCTCGGTAAATCCCGCCGCGTATACGCTCATGCCGATCAGGTCAGGCAGCTCCCGCTGCATTCGCGCGGCGGCGACGTTTATCACAGACACAGGCTCTGCCAGGTCCGCATTCGCGAGTGTGGGGGAATACTGCGTGGTCATCGCAGTGGTTCCGTCGTCGAATTGCACCACCAGGTCGAAGCAGGGATTGATGGTGGAGTCATCAGTAACGCTCTCTCCCATTGCGTTATCGGTGGCTCCGGGCGCCAGGGCATGATGCAGTTGGACCGCAATCACATTGGCCTTCTTGCCCGAATAGCGCAATGGAAGGCCGTCCATCGCATGAGGCACAAAATACCGTGGTGGAGAGGAGGATTTTTGGTCGCCGGCATTGGCCGCTTGAATTGACGCTGCGGTTTTGGTTGCGATTCGCCACTCGAGCAACTGGCTGCTGCGGCCCAGGTCCTCCACCGTTCCACCGACAATCACGTCCTGGTGCAGAAACACGAACCTTACCTGGCCCAGAGTGGTCTTGCCGGAATTGAATGTCGTTCGCCATGGCGCTAAATTGCCATCGTCCGGCGCGGAGTCCGTCTGAATTGAAACGGGGATTGTCTGTGCAGCCAGGCCTTGCGCATGAAGGCCAGCCAAGCAGAGGATCAACAGCGCTGGAATGTTACTCCATTTGCTGTAGCGCGATCCCACCCTAGCCGTAAGAGCAGAGACGCGGCAAGGATGGGGCACCCACACTTCGCAGCATGAGAGGGAATGCACTAAGTCCGTTGGCGATTTCATAGGCTCGCGCGAACCTCACATTGATTATGGCTGGAGCTAATTGTAAACAGAGTACCGCCGCAATCAACGGGCCGCAGGTTTTTTCGCAGTCGCGGTGCGGACAACGCGCCGGATCGGCAATTCATCCAACCAAACCCAGTTCCCGGAGCATGAACGCATAGTCGAGGGCGATCTCTTTCAGGTAGTCGTAGCGCCCGCTTGCGCCGCCGTGTCCGGCCTTCATATTTGTCACCAGCAGCAGCCGGTGCGAGTCCTTTTTCAGAGTTCGCAGTTTGGCGACATACTTTGCCGGCTCCCAATACATTACCTGGCTGTCGTGCAGGCTGGTCTTTACCAGCATCGCAGGGTACTCGGTTTCGCGCAGGTTGTCGTAAGGAGAGTAGCTGAGCATGTAGCGGAAGTATCTCTCCTCGTTGGGATCGCCCCACTCCTCATACTCAGGCACAGTGAGCGGCAACGTTGCATCGAGCATGGTGTTCATCACATCGACAAAGGGCACGTGCGACAACACCACGCGCGTCAATTCGGGGGCCATGTTCACCACTGCGCCCATCAGCAGTCCGCCTGCCGATCCGCCTTCAATCGCCACGCGTGCCGGGTCGCCGTAGCCCTCGGCCGTCAGATGCTCAACGCAGGTAATGAAATCGGTGAACGTGTTGCGCTTTACCAGCATCTTGCCCGCGTCGTGCCACGGTTCGCCCAGGTCGCCGCCGCCGCGAATGTGCGCATAGGCCATCACCAGACCGCGATCGAGCAGGCACAGGCGGTTCGAGTTGAAGCCGATAGGCAGCGCGTAACCATACGATCCGTAGCCATACACATAAAGAGGATTCTTGCCCGAGTCTCGTCTGTCTTTGCGGTACACAATCGATATCGGAACTTCGACGCCATCCGCAGCCTTGGCGTGGATGCGTTCGCTCGCGTAAAGCGTCCGGTCGAATCCACCGGGAACCTCGAGTTGCTTGAGCAGAGTTGAAGTCCGCCCGGCCACGTCGTACTCATATACGCTGCTCGGCGTTACCAGCGACTGGTACGCATAGCGGAACTTGCCGGTATCAAATACGCGATTGATGCCGGGATGCGCGTCATACGCCGGCTCGGGAAATGCAATTTCGCCGGCCGTCTGCGCCGCAGGCCCGTCGCCCGCGAATCGCCACATGCGCAGCCGTGGCAACCCGTCCTCGCGCTCGCAGGCCACAAAGTGAGAGCGGAAGAGATCCACCGCTTCAAGCATCACGCCTTCGCGATGGGCGATTTGCTCGGTCCAGTTCTCGCGTCCTGGCGCGCTTACCGGCGCAGTGACCAGCCGGCAGTTTTTCCCCTTGTCGTTAGTGCGGATGAACCACAGCCCATTGCGGTGGTCGATGGAATACTCCTGGTCGTCTATGCGGGGTGCAACCAGCGTGAACTCGCCTCCGGGCGTATCGGACGCGAGAAAGCGGCACTCAGTGGTGATGTGGCTGCCGGCCTCGAGCACAATGTATTTGCCGTCGCGCGTGCGTCCCACGCCCACGTTGAAGCGCTCATCGTCTTCCTGGTAAACCAGCACGGCATCGGTCAGCAGTCGCCCATCCGCGCGGAACAACTGATGCTGCCGCTTCTGTTGCTCATCTTCCACGGTGTAAAGCAGAGTGCGGTTATCCGCAGCCCACACCACCGATCCCACGCGTTCCACCTCGCCGGGCAGCGTCTCGCCGGTCTCCAGATCCTTCACCCGCAGCGTGTACTGCCTGAAGCCCGTCAGGTCAGTGGTGTATGCCAGCCAGCGTCCGTCATCGCTAATGTCGGTGTCACCGATTGAAAAAAACGCGTGCCCCTGTGCGAGCACATTTCCGTTCAGCAACTCCTCTTCGGTCGCAGCTGCGTCCGGGCCCGTTTCGCCGCCGTGTTTGCGGCAATAGATTCCGTACTGCAGTCCCTCCTCAGTGCGCGAGTAGTACCACCATGACCCGTCGCGGTAGGGAACTGAGACGTCGGTCTGCTTTACGTGGCTCAGCATCTCCTGGTAGAGTTCCTCGCGCAGCCCGGCCAGCGGCCCCATCACCGCGTCGGCGTAGGCGTTCTCGGCTTCAAGGTAAGCCGTAACTTCGGGATTCTCTTTGTTGCGCAGCCACGCGTAATCGTCGTGCAGGGGCACTCCGAACATTTCCGTTTCGGTTGGGAGTTTCAGGGCTATCGGCGGTACGGGGAATTCGGTCATCGTCTTCCAGTTTAGCTGGCTGGATGGTATCATTCCAACTGTACAGTTCATTTGTTTGGAATGGAGAGTCCATGACCGCACCCTCAAGCAGCAATAACGCGATTGTAGTTCCTGCGCTCCGCGCTCGCGCCAGCTTCGGTCGGCTGCTTGACCGTGTTTCAGCAGATGGCCGGTCGTTGGTGATTGAGAAGCGCGGAACCCCGCGAGCCGTTCTGTTAAGCCTGCGCGACTATGTAAAATTAGCAGCGCCCGAGCCTGAGGTCCTGAGAATCATAGGTGAGGAATCAACTCGGAACAAGACGAATCTCCTCACCTCGCGGCAGATCGATAAGGAGATCAAGGCTGCACGGACCGAGCGAAAGAAAATGCGATCGTGATAGCGCTGCGCCTGGTGCTGGACACTAACGTGGTTATTTCTGCCGCCCTTAGACCGGACGGCATGCCGAGAACCGCTTTGCTGTTGGCAATCACCCGGCCGGCCCGCCTTTACGTTTCCCAACCGATTCTCGACGAATACGCCAGTGTACTTGCCCGCCCCGGGCTTCAAATTCGGAAGGGCCTTCAGCTACTGCTACTCCAAATGATCGAGAATCGCGGATATTTGATCACTCCCAAGGTGCGAATTCAGGCGACCAAGGATCCCGGCGACGACATGTTCATTGAATGTGCCGATGCTGCACGTGCGGACTACCTCGTGACCGGCAACCAAAAGCACTTTCCGCGATTCTGGATGGCGACCAAGGTTATCACCGCACGTGAGTTTATTGAACTGGCTGCGCCTCACCTTCTCCCACGCTGACCTCCAGACCGGCTGACCCGCTCACCCCCCGTCTCTGGAACCTTTCGCCGCCTCTCCACGTACAATAGAGAGCGATGAAAGCCCATCGGCGCGTGTCCAAGGTTGCATTTCCGCTGTATCTGGCGGCTTTTTTCCTGCTTTTGCCGTTTGCGGCCCGCGCCGAGAGCGTTAAAGACCTTCCCCAGCCCACCGATTACATCAGCGACTTTGCCAACGTGCTTTCGCCTGAGGCGGTTGCGCGCATCGACGCCATCTGCGCCGAGCTCGACCATTCGACGGCCCACGCCCAGATCGCGCTGGTAACGGTTCACAACCTTGACGGTGAGGATGCGGCGGACTATGCCAACCAGCTTGAAGATCACTGGAAGATGGGCGACAAGGGGCAGAACCGGTATGCGCTGGTCCTGCTGGCCGTAGACGACCATAAGTACCGCATAGAGACCGGCTATGGCGTCGAGGGAGTGCTGAACGACGCCAAGGTTGGCGATATTGGCCGCACCATGGTTCCCGATCTGCGCGCCAAAGATTACGATGGAGCCGCGCTGTATGCGGTGGGAACCATCGCGCAGGATCTCGCCGACGATGCGCACATCACGCTCAACTCCGCCGTCTCCCCGGCGCCGGTCGAGTACGCTCCCACACACCATCAGGGCGGCGCATTGGCCAAGCTGATCCTGATCGTCATCGTCCTCATATTCTTTGGGGGCTTCTCACTGGTCAGGATGTTGCTCGGATGGGGCCTGTTTTTCGGCGGCTGGGGCCGCGGAGGCTGGGGCGGTGGCGGAGGGGCCGGATTTGGCGGCGGCGGCTTTGGTGGAGGCGGCGGCGGTGGAGGTTTCAGCGGATTCGGTGGCGGAGGCGGCGGCTTTGGCGGTGGCGGCGCAGGAGGAAGCTGGTAAAGACAACTATTAGCTTCTAGCTACTAGCTTCCAGCTTTGAAGCGCTGCTGCCAACGTTTGTTGCAAAGCGCGCAATGGTTTGCTGTGTGAAACAGATTGGTTCGGTTTAGAACGAGATCTTGGTTAAGCAAGGACAAGCTAAAAGCTAGTAGCTGGAAGCTAGTGGCTGCTATTACAGAGGAGAATGAAAGAACATGAGCAAGGGACTTGGAATTACGCTGGCGGTGGTTGGCGTGTTGCTGCTGGTGGTTTTGATGATCTTCGGCAGCTTCAAGAGCGCGCAGAACCAGATGGTAGCGCAGGACCAGAATGTGAAGACGGCATGGTCTGAAGTCGAAGTGCAGTTGCAGCGCCGCGCCGACCTTATCCCCAACCTGGTTTCGACCGTGAAGGGATTCACGAAAGAAGAGAACAGCGTGTACGCGGATATCGCCAATGCGCGCGCCGGCATGCTGAACGCGCAAACTCCGCAGTCAAAGATTGCGGCTAACGGGCAGCTCGATTCCGCGCTGGGCAGGCTGCTGTTACTGACTGAGAACTACCCGCAACTGCGTTCGAGCGACCAGTTCATGCGCCTGCAGGATGAACTTGCCGGAACCGAGAATCGCATTGCCGTGGCCCGCAAGCGCTACAACGAGGCTCTGCAGGACTACAACACCTACATTCTGCAGTTCCCCAACAGCATCTGGGCCGGCATCCTGGGCTTCCACCAGAACAACGCGCGCTTCGACGCCAGCCCCGGTGCGCAGAACGCCCCGGCGGTCAACTTTTAGGCTGAACTGCACGCAAAAGAGGCCATCCCGCCTGGACGGGATGGCCTCTTCGTCAATGTCCGACTGCGCCCTGAGGGCCTACTTGTACGAAGCGATCCCGCTGGCTTCGTCGTCGTAGATGTCGAAGACTGTGTAGAGCTTGGTGAGCTGGAGAAGGTCATTTACCTTCTTTGACAGACCCAGCAGCTTGAGGGCTGCGCCCTGGTTGCGCGCCGTGGTGTATGCGCTTACCAGCTCGCCCAGGCCCGAGCTGTCAATGTAATTCACCTCGCTCAGGTTGAGCAGAATGCTCTTTTGCCCCTTGCCGATGAGGTCGCGAATGGCGTCGCGCAGCTGTACGCTGCCTTCGCCCAGTGTGATCCGGCCGTTAAGGTCAAGAACGGTTACGCCGTCTACTTCTCTGGAAGCGATAGATAGTGCCACTGAAAATCTCCTCCTACGTCGGTAATAAAGTTATAGCACTTCAGGGGGCAACTACAGATAGGTCCCACCCCGGCCACGAACAAGCCCTGGTTCGGCCTTCGCGCCAGCGCTGCTGGTTTACTTCTCCGCCGGCGCCAGATGCTTGACCAGCGTTAACTCAGTTCCCGGATGCAGTTGTCGAAAGTGTACCTCATCCATCAACGAACGGATAAGGAATATCCCGCGGCCGGTGCCGCGGAGGATGTTTTCCGGGGCCAGCGGATCGGGAATGTGGTCAGGATCAAATCCCGATCCCTGGTCGGCAATGGTAAAGATAAAGTCCTTCCCGGTGTTCTCAAGCACCACGTTGATCAGCCGCGACGGGTCGTACTCGTTTCCGTGCAGCACCGCGTTCACCGTGGCTTCGTGTACAGCCATGGTGATGTGGAACCGCAGATCGTCGTCGAGCCCGGCCTCGGCCACCATCTTATCCGCTGCCGCTTCTACTTCGCTTACGCTTTCCATGGTGGAGTTGAGCTTGAAACTCCACCGTCCTTTACTGGGTTCGCTCACCGGGTTCGGCTCCGTGTCCTTTGCGTGCTTTGCGCCATCCCGATGCGCTTTTCACGCTTGCTCGCAGTTTCAGGTCTGAATCCGATTGTGTCAAGCTGTAAAGAATTTCAGTCTGCTACTTTGACGGGGCCGCATCCACCACCATGCGCACCAGCCGGGCCATCTCCCGCTTATGCACCACGCGTTTTGTCTGGTCGCCATCTACCCTGTTCACAATTACCATATCGAGCGCAGGCACCACCACCGCATATTGCCCCAAATGGCCCTCTGCCCAGAAAACTCCCTGGGGAAACGAAATCTCGGGCCGCGCGCCGCTGGCAGAGTCGGCCGTCCACCACAGATAACCATAGCCTCCCGATTCGGTGTCGGAGTATGGCCGCGTGCTCTCAGCCACCCAGCTCTCCGGAACCACCTGCACGCCATTCCAGTTGCCGTGGTGCAGATACAGCAGTCCGAAGCGCGCGAAATCCCTGGCGCTGATGTCGAACAAGTAGGCCGGGAAGCGCGTATCGTCGCCGGAAACATAATGCCCGTCCCGTGGCTTGAAATCCTGCATCCCGATCGGCTGCGCAATCTTCTGGTAAAACGCGTCGAAAATCTTGGTTCCCGTGGCCTGCTCGTAGATGAAACCCAGCGTGTTGAAGTCCCAGTTGTTGTAGTACCAGAAGGTTCCCGGCGGGTGCGATCCCCGCGGCGGTTTTGACTCTTCCATTCCCTTGGTCTCGTATACCGTGGGGTGATACACCCCCGATCTGGCCTCAAGCAGATCGCGCACTTTGGCCTGTTTCTCAACATCGGAGAGCGATGGTTTTTTGTCGTCGATGCCGAGTTTTGCCAGCGTGTCGTCCGGATTGATTTTGCCCTCAGAGACAGCTATGCCAATCAGAGCGCTCAGCAGGCTCTTGCGACACGAGTGCAGGTTTGACTTGTGCTTCACATCGCCCCAGGCCGCAACCACCACGCCATGCTGGACAATCATTGCCGACGTCGATCCGATCTCCTCGATATACTTCCCGATTTTGTCCAGGTCCTGGTTCGACCAGCCCGCCTGCTGGGGCGAGCCAAGCTGCATCCAATCGGCTCCAGGAAGATTTCCCGACTGGCTGTGAATCTGAATCGACGCAAGAAACAGCACTGCAACCGGGGTCCAGAGGACCTTTCTCATCGGATCGCCCTCCTTGAATGAAAAGGCAAACCAAAGAATACAACCAGGGCCTGAATGCGAAATGAAATCAGCCCCGGCCTCGCGCCCATGAAACCTACTCGCCCACCCCTGTGAAGGTCTACACTCATCCCATGGAGACGAGAGCCGAGACACGCCCTGAGCTGCGAAATGACCAGCGAGCCGACCAGCATAGCGCGACCCGCGTCAGCCTGACGGCGCTTCTGGGAACTCCGGTTACCGATGCCGGGGGCCAGCTCCGCGGCAAGCTCAAGGACATTGCGGTTACCACCGGCCCCGATGGCGGCAAGGTGGCGGGCCTGGTGCTCAGAACCCGTTCGGGTCTGGCTATCGTCCCATCGCAAGACGTGATGGAAACTCCCGCCGGCACGCTCGAGCTGCGCTCGTCCGACGCGATCGCACCCCTGCACGATCCGGGCAACTACCTCTACCTGCAGCAGGACCTGATTGACCGCCAGATCATCGACATCCACGGGCGCAAGGTAGTACGCGTGAACGACGTCGATCTGGAGTGGCTTGGCCGCGGCGGCGTACATCTGCTCCGCGTAGCCGAGGTCGAAGTCGGCCTCCGCGGCGCCTTTCGCCGTCTCTTCAAAGGACTGCTGCCGCGTCCGCAGCTTGAAAAAATCTCGCGCCGCTTTCACCCCCGCGCCATACCCTGGCAGTTCGTCGATGTCATCGAGCCCGACCCTGCACGCCGCGTCAAGTTGCGCATCGAGCACGAGCGCCTGGCTGGAATTCATCCGTCAGAGCTGGCCGACATTCTTGAGGATCTTGCGCCTGCCGAGCGCGAGGCCGTTTTCACCTCGCTGGACGAAGAGGTGGCCGCCGAGGCCCTCGAAGAGGTTGAGCCCAAGCTGCAGAAGGCCCTGCTCGAAAAGCTCGACGAAGAGCGCATCGCCGACATCGTCGAAGAGATGGACCCCGGCGCCGCCGCCGACCTGCTCAACGAGCTTCCTGAAGAGCAGTCCGACGCCATCCTCGAAGAGATGGAGCCCGAGGAGCGCCAGGAGGTGGAAGAACTACTCGACTTCGACGAGAACTCCGCGGCGGGTTGCATGACCACCGACTTTGTGTACGTGGGCACCGATGCCACAGTGGCCCAGGCGGTGCAGGCGTTGCGCGCCTTCGACGGCGACCCGGAATCTGTGACGGAAGTCTTCATCCTCGACGACAAGCACGTGTTGCGCGGAGCAGTCTCACTCGCCCGCCTGGTGATGTCGCAGCCCGAGACGCGCCTCAGCGTCCTCACCGAGCCCCGCGTGCTCTCATGCCCGGCCGACACAAAACAGAACGAGCTCGCTGAGAAGTTTGACAAGTACAACCTGCACGCGCTGCCCGTCGTGAACGCCCAGAACCGCATGGTGGGCGTGGTTCAAGCCGAGCAGGTGATCAGCTTTCTGCGCGAAAAGCTGTAGGGCCCCCGCAGCGTCCATCATTCCCGGCTATTTGTCTGAAACATCCAACGCACGCCGAATTTGTCATTGAGAGCCCCGTAGCTGCCAAAGAACTGCTCATTCAGCGGGTTGGTTACGTCGGCGCCGTCTGAGAGCTTCGAGAACAGTTCCTTGAGCTCCCGGAGCGATCCGCCGTTGAGAAACAGGCAGGTCGTATTCGTTGGGCTTGGCCTTTCGTTGAGAGCAAGCCAATCAGAAGCCGAAATCGCAATGTCGCCGCTCTTCAGATGTGCGTTCAAAACCTTTTCCTGCTGGAATGCCTGCATGTGGTCCTTTGCAGGCGAGTCCTTCACCTTGACGAGGTTCAATGCGCCGCCGAAGACGGACTGGTAGAACTCCATCGCCTCGTGGCACGTTCCATCGAACAATAAATACGGCGTCAACTGAGTCATTTTGTCTCCTGTAACGTTGGGTGTTTACGTGCCTGTTGTCGGGCGAGGGTTGAAGCTGGCAAGCGCCGCGGTTGAAGCCGCCGATCGAACAAACTGGCGGCGCGAAAAGGTTTTGACGCGGGGCATGGGAGTCCCTCTCTTGGTTGAAGCTTGCATTGAATTGGCCCTCACGCGAATCACCGGCTGGTGCTTACGCACCCTCATCTTCTTCGCCAAGCAGCTCCCCAAGCCGGTCAAGCTTCCGCTCCCATGCAGTCCGGTGTTCGCGAATCCATTGCTCCAGCGCGCCAAACCCGCCCGGCTCAATGCGGCAGACACGCACCCGGCCGAGTTTTTCAGTGTGCACCAGGCCAGCGTCCCCAAGAATCTCAAGGTGCTGCATCACTGCCGTGAGAGTGATTCCGAGCGGCTCTGCCAGTTTCGAGACCGATGCCGGCTTTTCGACAAGCGCATCCAGAATGGCTCGCCGCGTAGGATCGCCGAGAGCGTGAAACAAGCGATCGATTGCAACCGAATGGTCGGGCATCGAATTCTCCCTACTGCGCCAGTTCCTTTGCCAGCCGTTCGATAAGCCCGTTCCAGCCCACCTCGATCATCTTCGCCCCGTCCGGCCAGTCGATATAGGTTCCCTGGTGAGTGAGGAAGAGATCCGTCCCTTCTTCCGCAGGCACAAATTCGAGTGTCGTGAGCCCCACTAGAATCGGCTTGCCGTTCAGCGACATCCTCGATGTCATCACGATGCGTTTCTCGTCATCAATGTCCTGAAAGCTGCTTTCGTTCGCAATCTGCGAACCCGCGATCGGATGGCCTTCCTTGAAGCGATAGCGGAACGTCTCGCTGCCGCCCACCCGAAAATCCATATGGAATTCCTGGATCTCGTGGTCGCCCTCGGCATACCAGCGGCGCTTGAGAGCCGGCTCAGCAAATGCTGAAAATACGCGCGCGAGGCGCCACGGGAAGTTGCGCTCGACAACGAATGTGCTGTGAATGGTCCTTGGTTCGGTGGCTGTCATAAAACATCTCCAGGGTTGAATAGTGAAGCAACAGCTTAAGTATTGATCCGGCCGAAGAAATTGTCAAGTGGATACTTCAGCATTTTCGACAGGCTGCGGCGTCACTCTTCGATCACCCGCATTTTTTGAAATCGGTGGTACACTTTCGCCATTCGCCGCCAGACCGTATTTTTGAGATCCACCGTGCTTCGGAGGGGCTTGCGGCGAATGTCGCTGAGCGCTGAAAGCAAGCAGGAAAGGGAGTGCCGTGGAACCGAACAAACAGCCCGCGAACCAGTCAGGTGGTCAACCCTCCAGCCAGATTCCGCCTCAGCCAGTAAATCGCTGGCAGCCCATAACCGACCTCTACCAGCAGGAGGTTGAGGGCACGGCGCCGCCCGCGGTGGTTCAGCCGCCAAAGCCAGCGCCAGTGCCGGTTAGCCAGAGGGATCTTCCAAAGAGCTCTGTGCCGATGAGCCTTAACATCATCACCGGCCTCTACTTTGTGCGCGCAGTGTTCTACTTCGTGCTGGGGGGCAAACTAATCTCCGACCCCAACTCCGACTTCTCACAGTGGCTGGTATCGCTTTCCGGCGTCTTGATCCCCTTCACCATCACTCACCGCCATCCTGAGATGTTCGTCAAACTGGTGGGCGAGGCGATGGTTGTCACCGCGATATTATCCCTGGGCGTGGGAATCATGTGGCTTTTGCGTTCCTGGAAGATCCGCTGGATTACCATGGCCTACGCCGGCGGCATGGTTCTGCGCACCAGCGTCCATTACTTTGCTGGCGCCGCCTCCGGGGTGGGTAGCGGCCTCTCACCGGATCTAACCGCCATCGTGATCTTTGGTTGCGCTATTAACACGCTTGTGTTCTGCTATTTAGCTTTTTATCCAGGCGTAAAGGAAGCGTTCGAAAAGCCGTACTGACCATCATGGGCGGCGGAAATTCCCGCTCTCCTCGCGCCGGAACTGAACCAAAGGTAACCCAAATACGACGTTTGATCCTCAATTTACGACCTTCAGGTGATACACATTGGGAATTCGCTGCTGCATAGTTTCAACACTACTTGAGAGCGTTTCAGGTTAGGCCTTTAACAAAACGGTACGTCACTTCCGTTCCCCCAAAAAGGCGCTGGTGACGAGATGGGCCCTGAAGCTGCGGCGGATGTTCCTTACCCTTTCCTGCTGCAACGTTTCCGTTTCAATTGGCTGAACCCAAGAACTCAGCGCTTGAGGGCGAGAGGAGAGCTCACCCATGGAAGCGAGAAATCAATGGCAACCGGTTACCGAGGTATATCAGCACATCATAGATCCGGCTACCGCTGCTCAAATTGAAGACGACCCAATGACAATGGTGAGCGCGGTGCGCCACGCCCGCAGTATGGCTGAGGGAAAAGCTCCCTTTGGCATGACCGCCATCACCGCCAGTTACTTTTTGCGCGCGGCCATTTACACCCTGTTTGCCGCCAAACTTGTGGTGGGTTCCGATTCGGAAATCGCAACCTGGATCGTATCCCATTGCCCAGCGCTGATTCCAATCTCACTTGGGGGAGTCGACCACAAGGCGCTGCCCACCACCATGGCAGAAGTCCTGGGAGTGATGGCCGTGCTTTCATTTGGCATCGCCCTCATGTGGCTGTTTCGCTGGCTGCCGGTTCTATTTATCTCTGTGGCCTTCTCCGGTTACGTGATGGCTCACTTCGTTATCTCGTACTTCAACTTCGCCGGTCTCGGCGACCCCAACCTTTTCGGTTCAGCGCAGATTAATCTCATCGTTGGTGAAGGTGCGCTCAACTTGCTCATCTGCCTTTACATAGTCCTCTATCCCAACCTGAAACATTCATTCCAGCGAAAGTTCTGACAAGGATCTCCTCCGCTTGAATTTGCAGCACTCTGATTCTTTGGCCCCGGCTCTCCCCGGGGCCTTCCTTTTTGCTGTCGAATCGACGTGATCCGAACCCAAGTGATTTAGCGCACATTCAAAATAGCCTCGCGCCTTCACACTTTGATTCACGCCAGCGAGGAATGGGTTTTTCTTGGTTCGGGACCTGTTCGATCCCCGCGGGATTGGCAAATTACTGCTTGAGGGTTTTTTGCCGATCGACTCCAACATGGGGAACAAACATGACCGTCACTCAATTCTTCGGCCCCTCGGTAGCGGAACCCGCCTCTCGCCACGTCGTCGACCGCGAACGAGTCAGCCTCTCCGACGCTGTAGAACAACTCGCCGGCCTCCGCTTCGCCATCGTGCTTTCTGCCAGGTGGGAGAGCTCGGGCGCCCTCGACCTCGATGATGTTGTCGAGCTCCGCACCGAAATGCGCCAGCTTCGGATCAGCTATAGCCATAAGATCGACGAGATTGCGATGACCTTCGGCGTACAGGCGGCCATCGACGCCCAGGCCGGTGTGGAGCGCGAGGTCACGGTTCCTAAAAACATGGCGCCGCCGGGGCGCAGCAATTCCGCCGGCTTTCATGACATCTGAGATTTAAGCCAGGGTTCACGACCATCCAACAGCGGCTCTGGCCCCAACCTTCCCCTCCAATGCGCTGTCATCCTGAACCGGTGTGAAGGATCCGCGGCTGTTCTTAACTCCCCGAAACCCGCCATACTTCCGTATAGGCGACAACACGATCTGAATGCGAATGCCAGGGCTGGAACCATCCCTCGAACTTTGGTGTCTAATGATCTAAATGCAATCCAAGAGGCTGATCTCACGTACTCTTCGCATCGCGGGAGCGATGGCGTTGGTGCTTGTCCTGCTTGCGATGATCGCCATTCAATTCAGGCAAGCTCACTTTCGCAGCCAAGTCGAACGCCTTCATTCGGAGATTCTGGCCCTTCAACTTCATCCCGGCACGTTCGCTGACATTCTGCGCATGCAGAGTGAATGGGGAGCCTATGGCGGCTACAAGGGGCCCTGCACAGAGCACCATTGCATTTACGAGATCGACTTTGAGAATGGGTGGTTGAATCGGCCGCGTAACGACGGCCCCTATCGCTCATTCATTCCGAAGCGCTGGTTCTACAAAATCTACCTTCTGTTTGGGGGACGCCCTGCGGGGGTCCAAGCCGACGTGAGAGTGAGGGACAACAAGCTGTGGGGTGCCGACTTCACCCTCGGCATTTTAATGTATCCGGGGAAGGGCAGGAACGAAGGCGAGTTCTACCAGAACACCGCCAGTCTCGCATCCAGTTCGCGAGTTTCTCATCGCGATGAGCTTTCGGTTCGGGATATCGGGCAGGGATTCCGAACCAGCGAAGAACTGAATTGCCTCGGGTGTGAGTACGTAAGTGCGCACATAGGCCCTGACACAAATGCCGCCGACATTGAACGATTTAACCAAATCCGATTCAATTGCCTGACTGGCTGGCGATCCTGCAAACATCCCGTTGACCTCGCGCCTGCATTGTGGCAGCAGGCCTTGAATGACGAACAAAGTCCGCAGGGGTCCGAAGAAGAATCGTGGCTGATTCCACCACATATACTCGCCCGTGAAATCAACAATATTGTTCTCGTTAAAGTGCTCTCGGTCGAACCCGGCCAAGACGTTGAAGTCGCCGGGCCACATCAAGATTTCACTGTTAGGGTTCTTCAACCGATGAAGAACGCCCGAGCTTACCGCACAGGGGATATTCTCAAGTTCTCTGCGAGCCCACCGCACTATGGCTAGGAGATGGGAAAGGGAGATCACCGTTGGAAGTGGGGAGTGAATACTTCTTCTTCTACGAGTACTTCTTCCAGACTCGGCGCGGGCCCGATCAGATTTGGTCCCCGACGCGGGAACTTTGGTTAACGCACGCCCTGCCGAACACATCTGGCATAGACGAAGCGATCAAGCAAGGAATCGCTCTCGACCCCTCTGCTGGAGAACCTTACGACTACCTCAATGAGCCGTACTCCGAGCAATAACTGGGCTTTGCGATTCTGTCGGCCTTGGGACAGAATTGCATCGGATCATCTTCACCACGGACTCTGGGTGGATCACCGGCTAACCGACAATTACCCGACCTAAATCCGATTGGAGTACTGGCTGCCAGCGGCCAGACGAATTTCGAGCTTAAGTGCAATAGGAGCCCTCGTGCATGTAGTGATCGTACGCTGCGGTGGCGGGATCGAATGGGATGAGGAACAACCGCAGATCCCTCACTGCGTTCGGGATGACAAGAGTTCTTGAGCGCTTCGGGCGTATCACCGCCAACTCTGCAGCTACTCTCTTCAACAGCCGAAGTCGCCGGGGAACCCTGCGCAGGCCGAGGCCCTCCGCAAGCAGCAAAAAAGGCCATCCCGCGGGGGAAGGCCTTTTAGTTGAAACGGTTGAAAGATTACCGCGACGCCGTCAGCGAAGGCCGCGTGTCCAGCGACCCATCGGCATAGCCCTTTGCGATCTCAGTAATCGGGATAGGCTTGTAGTCGCCGGCGTGCCCCGCCTGGCCGAACTCGGTCATGCGTGCGGCTACAACCTTGGCCATGGCCTCGCGGGCCGGCTTCATGTAGTCGCGCGGATCGAACTTCTCCGGCGTCTCGGCAAACACTTTGCGGATCGCGCCCGTAATCGCGAGGCGATTGTCGGTATCGACGTTAACCTTGCGAACTCCGTTGCGGATACCGAGTTGAATCTCCTCGACCGGCACGCCCCAGGTCTGCTTCAGCTTGCCGCCGTACTGGTTCACGATGTCCTGCAGGTCCTTGGGCACCGAGCTCGACCCGTGCATCACGAGATGCGTGAGTGGAAGCCGCTTGTGAATCGCGATCAGCACGTCCATCTTAAGGACAGAGCCATCGGGCTTCTTGTTGAACTTGTAGGCGCCGTGGCTGGTGCCGATGGCGATGGCCAGCGCGTCAACGCCGGTGCGCTCGGCAAACTCCACCGCCTGGTCGGGATCGGTGATGTGCTCGAGGCCCGAGCCGCCCGCGCCGTGGCCGTCTTCAACGCCGCCGAGCACGCCGATCTCGCCCTCAACCGTTACGCCGCGCTCGTGGGCATACTCCACCACCTTGCGCGTTACTTCAACGTTCTCTTCAAAAGTTGAAGGGGTCTTGCCGTCTTCCTTCAGCGACCCGTCCATCATCACGCTGGTGTAACCGAGAGCGATGGCGCTGCGACAGGTCTCAAAGCTGTTGCCGTGATCCTGGTGCATGGCAATCGGAATGTCGGGGTTCAGTTCGGCCGCAGCCTGGATCAGTCTGAACAGGTAAAGGTCCTCGGCAAAGGCGCGCGCCCCGCGGCTGGCCTGCACAATGACCGGAGACTTGGTTTGCTTGGCGGCCATCATGATGGCCTGAATCTGTTCCATATCGTTGACGTTGAACGCACCTACGCCATATCCGCCCTTGGCAGCCTCATCGAGGAGCTGCCGCATTGATACCAGAGGCATAAAAATTCTCCTTTGTGTTGGCTCCGTCCGCCTTCACGACAGAGCATGCAATCAACTCATCGGCGTCGTGGCTCGAAAGTTGAAAGCAAGCCCAGCAAAGCCGCCCCGGTTGCGGGAGCCGCAATCATCCCTATGGTAGCAGAGGTTGACAAGCACGTTTTGCGGCAAGGAATACAGAAAGGCAGGGAACAGGGATCAGGGGCAAGCCAATAGCCAGTAACCAGTAGCCAATAGCCAGTAACTGAATTCGGGGTGCTGGAGGCTTGCGTTCAGGAGCTACCTGCTATTGGCTAACGTCTATTGGCTACTGGCTAATTACTATTGGCTTGCTTCCAGCATCTTCTTCACCAGCACCAGTTGCCCCACGTGGTAAGCGTTGTGGTCGGCGATCAGCAACGCCTCGCGCAAAATCGTCTGTCCATCCCCATGGGGAATGCGAGCGTAGAGATCCGTTGCGGGGTCTGAGATGAGCGCACAAAACGTCTTCAGGTCCTTGCGAAAGGCGCGTACGCTTTTGTCCCAGGCCTTTTCATCTGGCGGAGCGGGCGTTTCCGGCCAGTAGCCCTCGGGCCATGCAAGATGTTTGTAATTCGGGTTGTGCGAGAAATCCAGAATGTCTTCCTGTGCGATGCGCAGGTGCTCGAGCAATTCCCAGGGCGAGTGGTCCGCGCCTTTGGGCCGCTTGCCGCGCAGAGCGGCGGGAAAGTTCTTAACTGCGCCGTCGAAGCTCATGTGCGCCTGTTCGGCGGTGAGCAGTTTCAAGAGGTGTTCGCGCAACGAGCCGTCGCGATCGGCTTGAGTCATCTTCTTGGGCATTCGGGATTCTCCATGAGCAGCGTATGGTTTCGGTCTGCTCCCTCGACTGATTCTCCGACATGGTGAAAGGATGCCAATTAAGTTCGCCGCCAGCATACGAGTTGTGCTTTATTTTCTCAGCCTTCAGGCTTTACCCTTCCACTAACTTCACTTTCGCCTGCCGGAGATGCTTCCCCTATGCGCAACGTACAATCTCGATCCGTATTTGTTGCATTTCTACTTTCCGCCGTAGTCTTCTCGCCCGCATTCCGCGCCGCCGCGCAGGACAAGCCTCAGTATCCGAATTACCCCAGCGAGACTCCGGCGAACTTTCAGCCGGTGAACACCGGCTTCGATTACGAGCGGCGCGCAGCCATGATTCCCATGCGCGACGGCGTGCGGCTGCATACGGTGATCCTGGTGCCCAGGGGCGCAAAGCATGCCGCGATTCTGCTGACGCGCACTCCTTATTCTGCCGACGGGCTCACCACTAACCTGGCCAGCTCGCACCTGGGGCCCACGCTCTACGGTTACGACAACGCCACCGACGTCATCGTCGAGGATGGATACATTCGCGTGGTACAGGACATCCGCGGCAAGTACGGTTCGGAAGGCGATTACGTGATGAATCGGCCCATTCACGGGCCGCGAAACCCGACTCCCGTGGATGAGGCGACCGACACGTACGACACCATCGACTGGCTGGTAAAGAACATTCCGGAAACGAATGGGAAGGTGGGGATTCTGGGCATTTCCTACGACGGATTTCTGCCGCTCATGGCCTTGGTCCATCCGCATCCGGCGCTGAAGGTGGCGGTGCCCATGAATCCCATGGTCGATGGTTGGATGGGGGACGACTGGTTCCACAACGGCGCGTTCCGCGAGCAGAACATTCCCTACGTCCTCGAGCAGGAGGCCACGCGCGGCAACGACGCGAAGGCCAGATGGTGGACCTCGCACTACGACGACTACGACGAATACATGGCGGCCGTGTCGGCGGGCGAATATGGGCGCGAACACGGTGTGGAGCAGGTGGGCTTCTGGCGCAAGATTCTGGAGCATCCAGCCTACGACGCCTTCTGGAGCGACCAGGCTGTGGACAAGGCGCTGGCCGAGGACTTCAAGCAGGAGGGAATCAAGGTTCCTTTCATGCTGGTGCACAGCCTCTGGGATCAGGAGGACATCTACGGCGCGGTCGCGGTATACAAAGCGGTGAAGCCGCTCGACACCGGGAATGACAAGGTGTTCCTGGTGCTGGGCCCCTGGCACCACGGGCAGGAAATCTCAGATGCGGATACGCTGGGCGCGATTCGATTTGGATCGGACACCGGAACCTGGTTCCGGCAGAATGTGCTGCGGCCGTTTCTGGCGCGGTATCTGAAAGACGATGCGCCTGCCTCGGTGACCGCGACACAGGTTGCCCAAGTAACTGCGTTTGAGACCGGCGTAAACCAATGGCAGACCATGAATGCGTGGCCGGTAGCTCCAGCGATGAAGCCGCTGTATCTTGAAGCAGGATTCAAGCTGAGCTTTGACGCTAACTCTGTTGACACCGGTAGCTCCGCTGCCTTTGACGAGTACACATCCGACCCGGCTCATCCGGTTCCCTACCGCGCGCGGCCCTCGCAGCCCATGGGATATGTGCCGCCTCTCACCTGGGTGCAATGGCTGGTCGACGACCAGCGCGAGGCTTCGGGACGCACCGACGTGCTCACCTACACCTCTGAAGTTCTGACCGCGCCGGTGCATATTCTGGGCCAGCCGATCGCCAATTTAATCGCGTCCACCACAGGCACCGACTCCGACTGGGTGGTCAAGCTCATCGATGTGTATCCGGACCAGGTGGCCGACCATCCCGAAATGGGCGGCTATCAGCTTGCGATTGCGATGGACATCTTCCGCGGCCGCTACCAGGAGAGTATGGCGACGCCCAAGGCTATCGAACCCAATAAGCCGCTCACCTACCGATTCAACCTGCCGCCCACGAATCACGTCTTCCTGCCCGGCCACCGAATCATGGTGCAGGTGCAGTCAAGCTGGTTCCCGCTCTACGATCGCAATCCGCAGACCTTTGTGCCGAATATCTTCTGGGCCAAGCCGGAGGACTACAGGAAAGCCACGCAGCGCGTGTATCACGCACCGGGCAAGGAGAGCTCGGTGGAACTCCCAATTGTGAAGGAGTAAGGTTGGCAGAACCAGATGCAGCAAGCCATATGCTGGTGGCCAGGGCTCAAGCTCCCAGCACAGCCCGCTGTGCCGCAAAAATCTCCTTCAGCCCGGCCTCCGCCAGATCGATCAACCCGTTCAGATCGGCACGCGAATACGATCCCTTCTCCGCCGTGGCCTGCGTCTCGATCAATCCGCCGTCCTCCAGCATCACCACATTCATGTCGACCTCGGCCTGTGAATCCTCTTCGTAGCAAAGGTCGAGCAGCGCCGCACCGCCTACAATGCCCACCGAAGTGGCGGCCACCAGCCGCTTCATCGGTGAAACCTTCAGCGTTCCCGCCTTCACCAGCGCATCTAAAGCCAGTCGCAGCGCGACCGCTGCTCCTGTAATCGCAGCGGTCCGCGTACCTCCATCGGCTTGGATCACGTCGCAGTCGAGAATCACGGTTCGTTCGCCGAGCGCGTGCATATCGACCACCGAACGCAGGCTGCGGCCGATCAGCCTTTGAATCTCGTGCGTCCGGCCGCCGATTTTGCCCCGTTCGCTCTCGCGCGGCGTTCGGGTAACCGTCGATCGTGGCAGCATGGCGTACTCGGCCGTCACCCAGCCCCGACCCGAGTTGCGCAGCCAGCCCGGCACCCCCTGCTCTACCGTGGCGCAACAAAGCACCCGCGTATTGCCCAGTGCCACCAGCACCGCGCCTTCCGCAGTCTGCACATATCCGGGGGTGAGGGTGAGGGGACGAAGCTGTGCAGCATCTCTGCCGCCGGGGCGAAAAATATTGGCTTGCATAAGGGAATTCTAAGATAGCCGGCGAGTCGGGGTCGGAACGGCTGCCTGCCACTTTTGAGCTTTTCCCGCAATAGGAACTTCTTCCGATCTCGCCCATTCCGGGATTCAAGGCCTATCTCGCTTAAAACAAATAGCTTCGTGGTTCTGAACTTTCACGGTGAGTTCCATTATGGAACTCATTGTGAAAGTTCGGGCTGAATTATTTCTGACGAAATCTTCCTAACCTGTCTCCAATCAATGGCTTAACAAACCTGTCCGAGTTTGGCACACCACGTGTATAGAAAGGGGACAGTTCCACGGTGAAACGGGAACAAAACGGGGACCATGGACCAGGGAATAGGGAACTGACTACTGATCACTGTCCACTGTCCACTGTTCACTGAACACTGCTTTTGAAAGGAAACGCCATGAACGAGAACGAACTCATTGGATCGCAGAGTTTGGAAGCAGTGCCCTTCAGCGCCGTTTCGGCAAACTTCGCCGAGCATTCAGGCCCGAAAAGCGCCCTCGATAGCAACACCGTCGCGGCCCTGGCTCACGATGCACGCAACCTGATCACGGCCCTTGGTCTTTACTGCGACCTTCTTGACGAGCCCGGAGTTCTGGCCCCGCCGTTCGTCCACTACGGCAACGAATTGCGCCTGGTTGCAGCGGCCGGCCGCTGCCTGGTTTCCAAGATCGTGTCCCAGACTGAGCGCGAATCCGGCAACCTCGCCGCGGCCCTTCCCGATCTTCCGGCCGCGCCGTGGCTATTTCCTGCGTCTGACGGCGAAACCACCGGTTCCGTGCCTGCGGCCGCAGCACGCCTTGCCCGGCAGCGTGCCGCCTCCACTCGCATCGAAGACGAATTTGCCCCCACCCCCATCACCAACCTGGCTGCAGAACTGCTGGCTAACAGAAATCTGCTTGGGGCCCTTGCCGGTCCCGGTATCGCCGTCACCGTGGATGCCGAAGGAGGCGCTCGCGGCATCCAGCTCACCGCCGAAGACCTGACCCGCATCCTGGTCAACCTGGTCAAGAATGCAGCCGATGCCATGCCCTCGGGCGGGCGCATCCATATCAGCCTCACCGAGGCCGGCCTGGGGGGTCAGTTCTCCGCGGCCGGATCCCCACCCCGCCTGCTTCTGGCGTTTGAAGACAACGGCCCCGGCATCCCGCCGGAGCTCCTGACCAAGGTCTTCGACCGTGGTGTAACTACCCAGGCTCCAACCCGCCCCGGCGAAAACTGGTCGACCTTTCATCGCGGCCTCGGTCTCACCATCACCCGCTCCATCATCGAGTCGGCATGCGGCCGAATCGAGGCCGCCAACCGGCCCGGCGGAGGCGCGAGCTTTTTGATCGAGCTACCGGCACTTTGATGGTCCCATCCTGCGCCTAACCATCGCCGCAGGCGGCCCAACCGCCCGGCATCGACAGTGATCTGCAACATCTTTCGAACGCGTGCGAGGCGAATACAATGCTGACAACAGTCTTCAATACAAGATCAATGGAGTTGATTCCTCAAGTCGCCGAGCCGGCGCCGCGGCTGCACCTGCTGATAGTCGACGTTGACCCGGCGGTTCGCTCGGCCTGCGCCGAGATTGCCTCGAGCCTCGGTTACGCAGTCGAGAACACCGGCGATCTGGGCCAGGCGCGGGAACAATTGCGCGGCAAGGCAGCCGACATCCTGCTCGTCAATCTGCCTTACGGCTCGACCAGCGGCATCGATCTCGTCTCCGAAGTGAAGCTGCTTTACCCCGACACCTCGGTGATTGCCATGACCGCCTCGGGCTCGGTGAACGCGGCGGTGGAGGCCATGCGTTGTGGCGCCACGGACTACCTGACCAAACCCTTCGCCGTCGACGAGCTCTCCACCGTTCTTGACCGCGCCGCCCGCAGCCACCGCGCCGACACCGAGAGCCGGGTGTTGCGCGAGCGCCTGCGCCTCTCTGAGGGGCTGGGCTCCATGATCGGCCGCTCGCCCGAGATGGACAAGCTATACCGCATTCTTTCGAAAGTTGCCCAGAGCTCGCATCCGGTACTGGTGCTGGGAGAAAGCGGTACCGGCAAGGAACTGGTGGCGCACACCATTCACGCCTACGGCCCCAATGCGAATAAGCCGTTCCTGCCCGTCGACTGCGGCTCGCTGGTGCCTACACTCATTGAGAGCGAGCTCTTCGGCTACGTGAAGGGAGCCTTTACCGGCGCCAATCACTCCAAAGACGGTTTGCTGGTGTCGGCAGAGGGCGGAACGGTTTTTCTCGACGAAATCGGCGAGCTATCGCTCGATCTGCAGGCCAAACTGCTGCGCGCCCTGCAGGAGAAAGAGGTCCGGCCGGTCGGAGCCACGCATCGCATTCCGATCAAGGCGCGCATTGTAGCCGCCACCAATCGCGACCTGGCCTCGATGGTCGAAAAGGGAACCTTCCGCAAAGATCTTTTCTACCGGCTCAACGTGGTCAACCTGCGGCTGCCGGCGCTGCGCGACCGGCGCGAAGACATTCCGCTGCTGGCGGCGCACTTTCTCGACCGCATCAGCCGCGACCATGGCGCCAAGTTCACCCTATCCGACGAAGCCCTGCACACCATGATGTGCTACGACTGGCCGGGCAATGTGCGCGAGCTTGAAAACAGCGTTGAGCGCGCCTGCGCTCTGTCCTCCGGGCCGATTCTGCACCTGGGCGACCTGCCTACGCAACTGCAGCAGAGGGGTCTTGAATACGGCAGGGATCAGAATGCCGACGCCCGCAACGGCGCAGCCGGGGTCAATGGCGAGCAGCCTGCGGACGGCATTGCCGTGAAGCCTCTCGCCGATCTTGAGCGCGAGGCAATCCTGGGCGCAATCCGCGCCCTCAAAGGCGACAAATTGCAGGCCGCGCGCCTGCTCGGAATCGGCAAGACCACGCTCTACCGCAAGCTCAAGGAGTACGGCATTTCCGATCCGATGAGCGAGTGAGTGAGCAGCTTTTAGCTATCAGCTCTCAGCTTTCAGCTCCTTCTTGCCCATGCCGGCTTGTAGCTCACGCCGACAGACCACAGACGACAGCCAGGAACAACCAGCTGTCAGCGATGAATCTCGACCTGCATACATGCAACTGAAAGCTGAGAGCCGATAGCTGGAAGCTCTCACGCAACGACTTAAACGCAGGACTCAGTAGGAATTCAGGAGAACGACTATGAGCATTCTAATGGTGACCGGAATGGAAGGCGCGCGCAACTGCGCCAATACGGTAGGCACGCAACTGGGAACAGAAGTGGAAGTGGCCGAAGGCCGCAGAAGCGCGCTGAGCGCGTTGCGCCACGGCGAGTTCCAGGCGGTGGTGATCGACGAGACGCTGGCCGAGTGCGATCCGGCTGCGGCCGACGCCATCTGCGAGCGAGCCGGACTCGCGATTCCTCTGCAGATCAACTTTGCCTTGTCGGGGGTGGCTCGACTGGTGCGCGAGATTCGCTCGGCGCTGCACCGGCGCGAGCGCGAGCAGATGCTCGCACGGCGCGCCGCCTCGGCGGTCATCGAGGCTGAGCTCAAATCCACGGTGGCCGGACTGCTGCTCAATTCCGAACTTGCCCTCAACGGCGGCAATCTGCCCCCGCAAGTTGCCGAAAGGCTTCGCATCGTGGCCGAACTGGCCGGCAGTTTACGCAGCCAGCTCGACGCGCCGGCTTCACAGCCAGGGGTGCGCACGGGCCAGCGCGGTGGCGCCATCGCATGACCACCTCCGGTGGCTTCATCGCATCACCACCTGCGGTGGCGCCGGGCAGCCTGAACCCCCGCGGTGCGGTAGCCGCCTTGAGGCTGGCTGGCGCAGGGCGAGCTCATCCAGCGACGATCTTATTCGCAACAGCGTTTCTGGCGCTGATTCATTTCGCGAAGACCCGCGCCAGGAATGCCTTCTCCGCCGCCTGCCTTCACACCGGCCAGCATTGCCGGTACTCGCTCAAAATTGTTTGCGTTGCACGCGCAGACTGTCCTTCGCCCGCGTAGTTCTCGAGGCGAAGGATTCCAAGCCGGGACCTAATCAGTCCCGGCATTTTTTTCTTTACACGCGTGCGCGCATCGCAAAAGACGCACCTTTAAGAAGCCCCGGGGACGCAGGATGCGGATGGCCGTTGCACTCCGGTAGCCGGCGTCCCGAATCCATTGTGTCCTTGTTCGCGCCAGTTGCTAATCTGGACTGAGCATGAAAGATTCCGCAGTTTTGCTGATTGACTGCCCTGACCGCAAGGGTTTGGTGGCCCGTGTCTCCGGCCTGCTGTATGAGCACGGCGCCAACATTCTGCACGCCGACCAGCACCAGGACCACGACCTGGGTCTGTTCTTCATGCGCGTCGAGTTTACGGTGAACGGCGGTGATGAAAGAGGGGAAGAGGATCCCGGCTGGCCCCAGAGTTCGTCCAGAGAAATGTCGGCCGCTGGTGCGACTTCCGCAGGGGCTGCTGCTGCGCCATCGGCGACGAAGCCCGCTCTCGACGCATTTCGCGTTGCCTTCGCGCCGCTCGCTGCCGAACTCGACATGCACTGGAAATTGGCTTCGAGCGCGCGCCGCCCGCGCGTGGCGCTATTTTGCTCGCAATACCTGCATTGCATGGCCGACCTGCTGCACCGCTGGCGATCCGGCGAACTACACTGCGAGATTCCCCTCATTGTCTCCAATCACCGGGCGGTCGAAAACCTGGCAGCCTTTTACGGCATTCCCTTCGAGCACACGCCGGTCGACGCTGCCACCCGCGCCGATGTCGAAGTAAGGCAGATCGAATTGCTCGAGCGCCACGGCGTCGAACTGATCGTGCTCGCGCGTTACATGCAGATTCTCTCGCCGGTGTTTGTCGCCAGGTATCCGGCGGCCATCATCAACGTGCATCACTCTTTTCTGCCCGCATTCACCGGAGCGCGGCCCTACCACGCGGCGCATGCCCGCGGGGTAAAGCTCATCGGCGCCACCAGCCACTACGTCACCGAGGTGCTCGACGACGGGCCCATCATCGAACAGGACGTGGCCCGCATCTCGCATCGCGACCAGGTGGAAGACCTGGTAGCCCGCGGGCGCGACCTCGAACGGATGGTGCTGAGCCGCGCCGTGCGCTGGCATCTCGACCGCCGCATCCTTTGCTACGGAAACAAGACGGTGGTGTTTGATTAGGGCAGGGACTAGGGAATAGGGACTAGTGTCCTGTCTCTAAAGTCCGCGTACAAAAGCGAGCAATGGAGTCGAGTATCTGGTCCGCGGTCTTGTGCCAGATGAATGGTTTGGGATCTTTGTTGTGGTTGTTGATGAACGC
>Ga0181520_10000289_pt1 | contig 112254 bp, 84 predicted proteins | sample PEATcosm2014_Bin_29_FD_132451 | JGI IMG/M metagenome (GOLD analysis project Ga0181520, IMG submission 132451) | Peatland microbial communities from MTU Mesocosm Facility, Houghton, MI, USA - PEATcosm2014_Bin02_30_metaG | ecosystem: Environmental > Terrestrial > Soil > Wetlands > Peat | place... | reverse complement strand
TGGGGTGCACGGATACTGCGAAAACCACGCGATCGTGTGTGGGTTGGGGGGGGGGGCGGGGGGTGTTGTTTCGCATGCCTCACGCCTTCCCGGTATGCCTTCTATTGCCATTGTGCGCCGGTGGACGGATATTTTCCGCAAGGCGGGCCTGCCCACCCTTTCCGCATGAAGCTGAGGGATGGTTTGCGTCATCGCAAATCTCAGAGTCGAAATTCCGGGTGCTCATTCCTATGATCTGGGATTGAGATTTGGACACGCCCTCATTCTTGAATCGCCTTTTGATTCAACGGGGGGGAAACTACGAAGTCACGCATGCGCCTCCAGGCTCTCTTCCGCATCCAACCCCAGAAACTCCTGAAAGACTTCGTTGGAAAGCAGTTGGCCCCGCGCGGTCAGCCGAACCGTTTTGCCGTCCGAAGCCAGCAACCCAGCTTCGACCATTCGGCCAACCGCTGCCATTGCCCGCGCCAGCGTCTCCGGGCCGAACTCCCGCTGCAGCGCGGCCACGTCCACGCCCGCATTCAGCCGCAGTCCCAGAAACCATGCCTCCTCGTGCTGCCGCGCCGGCGAGAGCCACGCGGTTTCCACTGGCCGAGGCCCGGCAAGATACTCCGCCAGATCGTCGGTGGTGGTCGATCTCAACACATAGCCGGGTCTCGTGACATCTGGCGCATGGGCTGCCTCCCTCAGCATCGAAGACGCATCCAGCCCCAACCCCAGATACGGCCGTCGCTGCCAGTAGCGCAAGTTGTGCCGCGAGGGAAAACCGGGCCGGCAAAAGTTCGATATCTCATACTGGCTCAGCCCACCCTGCGCCAGTCTCTGGATTGCCACCGAGTACATCTGGGCAATGGCATCGTCGGTGGGAACCAGGCCGGCATGGTACCGCGCCCCTCCGGCCAGCATCTCGCGGCCCAACCGCGAGTCCTCGTCCACCTCAAGCATGTAGACACTGGCGTGCGGGACGCCGCTCTCGATCAGCGCCGCCAGCGACTCGTTCCACGAAGCAAACGTCTGCCCGGCCAGACCCGCTATCAGGTCCACATTCAGGTTCGCGATGCCCGCAGCCCGCAGCCGACTGATGTCCGCGAGCACCAAAGCACGGCTGTGCAGCCGCCCGCTGGCTTGCGCCTCGCGGTCGATGAACGACTGCACGCCCAGGCTCACGCGGTTTACGCCCGCGGAGGTGAGCGCCTCCAGCGTCGAGTCCGCAAGCTGCCCCGGCGCACATTCCACCGTAATCTCGGCATCCGGGTCGAAGTCGCACTCCGCCCGCATGGCGGCAAACAGCCGCGCCAGCAGTTCCGGCTCAAGCAGAGTCGGCGTTCCGCCGCCAAGGTAGACGGTATCCACCCGGCGGGGAAGCTCGACGCCCATTTGCGCGGCCCACTCCCCGGCAGCGGCGAGGTCTTCGATCACCCGCTGCACGTAGCGCGCATGCTCGCTGGCCGGATAGACACCCGAGGCAAAGTTGCAATAGGTGCACTTCGACCGACAGAAGGGAATCGAAATGTAGAGGCCGAGCGCGTTGTGGTTCGGAACCAGCATGCGAGATATTGTTTCACGGCCACAAAGGCTATGTAGAAAAGGCAAATCGCTCGGGAATTCCCAGAAAAACATGCCCCAGGGGCTCAAGCCTTTGCCGATTTTGTTGGCTTTGTGCGGGGATTGAAACCCCCACCTCCCTCCGGATCGAGTTTTTCGCAGGCCGTAAAGCCGTGGCCTGATACGCCAGTGATACCTCTGACCGGATGAGATTTTCCGCAGCCAGGCTCCTGCCCGCGCCCTGTTCCATGACCTCTGATCTCCGTTATGCAATCATGGAAATAAGGAGATTCCGGTTTGAAAGCATGGCCTGTCTTAGGCGTTCTCTTGATGCAAGCCATGCTGCTTCTTGCTCACTGGTTCATCTATCACACCCTGGTCGTCTTCTGGCCCAATCTGAGCCCTGCGGATAGCCTGGCGCTGCGGAGCGCGCTCTTTCTGCTGGCCTTCAGCTTCATTTTCGCCGCCCTGCTCAGCTTCAGCTTCTCCAACCTGCTGGTCGCCTTTGTCTATCGGCTCGCCGCTGTGTGGCTCGGGTTCCTCAACTACTTCTTCCTCGCGGCCTGCTTGAGTTGGCTAGGCTGGTTTGCGCTCCTGCTGACCAGGTTGCGTCCAGACCCCTGGATTTATCGCCCGTACCTTGCCGCCGTTTTCTTCTCATGCGCTTTGCTGGCCGGCGCCTATGGCCTGGTCAATGCCCTGTGGATTCGCGTGCGGCGTATCCCCATCCATCTGCCTAATCTGCCCTCATCCTGGCGCGGTCGCACTGCCCTCGTGGTCAGCGACCTGCACTTGGGCAATGTAAACGGTCTCGGCTTCAGCCGCCGCATCGCGCACCTGACTGCCCGTCTTTGCCCGGACATCGTTTTCTTCCCCGGCGACTTCTTCGATGGAACCAGAACCGATCCCTTCCGCCTGGCCGCACCGTTTCTTCCTCTCTCGCCGCCTTTGGGGATCTACTACTCCACCGGCAACCACGACGAATACGGCGACCTGGCCCATTACGTTGACGCCCTTACACGAGCCGGCATCCGCGTCCTGACCAACGAAATGGTCACCGTGGATGGCCTGCCCATCGTGGGCGTGCCTTATGGCGACTCTACCCACCTGCTCCGCCTGCGCTCCACGCTGGAGAGCCTGCGCCTTCCTGCCGGCCAGCCCAGTATTCTGCTAAACCACGTGCCCAACCGCCTGCCCATCGTGGAACAGGCCGGCGTGAGCTTGCAGCTCTCCGGCCACACCCACGGCGGGCAGCTTTTTCCCTTTACCTGGCTTGTTCGCCGCGTCTTTGGCAAGTTCACCTACGGACTGCATCCATTCGGCCCGCTTCAGGTGTACACCTCAAGCGGCGCCGGAACCTGGGGGCCCCCCATGCGTGTCGGGACCCGTTCCGAAGTGGTTTTGATTACATTTGAGTAGAAGCGGCTCTTTGATCTCTCTGTTATAAACTTGGTGTTCGAATCGAAAAAGAGGACGACAATGCAGTTTTTGAGCAAACGCTTTCTCGGCATATTTGGAACGGCCTTCTTTCTGGCGGTCGCCCTGACGAACGCACAGCAAACCGGCCAGCAACCACAGGTGAACCCAGCCCTGGATTTCCCCACCGTGCTTTATGGCGCGGCCTACTATCACGAGTACATGCCCTACGAACGGCTGGACAAGGACGTGGCCCTGATGAAGGCCGCCGGCCTTAACGTGGTGCGCATGGGCGAATCCACCTGGAGCCTCTGGGAACCCGAGGACGGGCGCTTCGAGTACGCCTGGATGGACCGCGTTGTGGACGCCATGGGCAAGGCCGGGATCAAGGTGATCCTCGGCACGCCCACCTACTCCATTCCCGCATGGATGGCTCATCAGCACCCTGAGATCCTGGCCCGCCACATCCCGGCCGGCCCCTTCGGCGGCGCCACAGTCGAGGGCACTTACGGCATGCGCCAGAACATGGACACCGATTCCCCAGCGTACAGGTTTTACGCCGAGCGCCTCATCCGCCACATCGTGGCCCACTACAAGGACAACCCCACCGTCATCGGCTGGCAGCTCGACAATGAAACTTCAAGCTACGAAGCCGCCAATCCCGACATCTTCATCGGCTTCCAGCACTACCTGGAAAAGAAATTCGGCACGCCCGAGGCGCTCAGCAAGGCCTGGTTCCTCAACTACTGGGGCGAAAACCTGCACACCTGGGAGGACCTGCCCACGCGCGACGGCACCATCTCCACGGGCTACAAACTTGAATGGACGCGCTGGAGCCAGATGCGCGTTGCCGATTTCCTTCATTGGCAGGCCGCGCTGGTTCGCGAATGCGCGTCGCCCAGCCAATTCGTGACCACCGACTACGGCGGCATGATGCGCTATGACAGGAACGAGGAAGCCATCGCCGACGCCCTCGATATCCCCGCCGACAACGTCTATCACGGCACGCAAGACCATTACGACGGCTCGGTGCAGTCTATCCAGGAGGACTTCACCCGCTCCCTCAAGCACTCCAACTTCCTTGTCACCGAGACCAACGCCCAGACTACCGACTGGACTTCGGCCTCCCAGTTTCCGCCCTACGACGGCCAGTTGCGCCAGGATGTCTACACGCATCTCTCCAACGGCGCCAACATGGTGGAGTATTGGCACTGGGCCTCCATTCCCGCCAACCAGGAAATGTACTGGAAAGGCGTGCTCTCGCACGATCTGGAACCCAATCGCGCTTACGCCGCGGTCAGCCGCACCGCCCATGAGTTGCAAAAGATCGGCCCGCATTTGGCCGGCTTGAAGATTCACAACGAGGTGGCCATCCTCTGGAGCCGCGACTCGCTGAACGGCATCAGCTTCATGCCCTTCACCTCAGCCGGGCCGCAATGGAGCTTCGGGACTGCGACAGCCGACTATGCTTCGCTTGTGCAGCAAATCCACCACTCCCTCTACGACCTCAACATCGGCTCGGACTTCGTCTTTCCTACCACACAGGACTTCTCCGCCTACAAGCTGCTCATTGTCCCCGCACTCTACATCGCCGACGACGCCCTGCTGCAACGCATTGCCGATTACGTGAAGAACGGCGGCCACGTGGTGATGACCTTCAAGAGCGGATTCGCCAATGAAAACTCCGCAGTCCGCTGGGTCCGCGCCCCAGGCCCATTGCGCGAAGCCGCCGGCTTCAGCTATCAGGAGTTCTCAAACCTTGAGCACCCGCTGGCCCTCAAGGGCGACCCGTTCCACGCGGGCGATGCCAATCAAGTGCAATACTGGGCCGAGTTTCTCATTCCCGAGCACGCCAAACCCATCGCTTTCTACGACCACCCCTTCTTTGGCCGCTGGCCCGCCATCACCGAAAACGAATTCGGCGCTGGAACCCTGCTCTATGAGGGGACGTATCTCTCAGACAAACTGCAAACCGCTGTACTCAAGGGCGCGCTGGAAAAAGCCGGCCTCACCGGCCTCGACCAGCAACTTCCGCCCGCAGTGCACGTTCAGCACGGCGTCAACCGTCTCGGCAAGCGCCTCCACTACTACTTCAACTACTCCGGCGCGGAGGTCAAAGTGACCTACCCCTATGGCGCCGGGACCAATCTTCTCGACGAAAAATCCGTAGCCAAAGCCTCCGTTTTAACTTTGGCACCATGGGATGTAGCTATCATCGAAGAGTAGCAATCTGGCTGTTTTTGACAAGGCGCGGCTTTAAAGCGGTTCTCCAATTCACGTACGCCTTCCAACCTCGCGCAAGGTGGCTTTTTCTGAGGAAAAAGCCACTCATCCGATGTGGTTTCGGGGTATGGCAATTTGAGAGCCGCTTTAGCCGCGCCACCCAGCGCTTCCCCTGCATTTCCTCGGCTTCAGCTTGCGAGGGAATGCTCTATTGACCCATGTCTCTGATAGCAACCTGATCGAAGGCTCTTTCGCTCCCTCTTTCGTAGCGATGCCGTTTACCTCAAGGAGAACACTGAAGTGAGTGCAGATTCCCCCGCTCCCAGCCGCACCAGCAACGCCGTGGTTCGCACCCGGCTTTCCGGATTTGACCTTCTGCTGAATCCGCGCCTCAACAAGGGCACCGCCTTTACTGAAGAAGAGCGCGATGCCTTCGGTCTGCACGGCCTGCTGCCGCCCAACGTGGGAACCATCGAGGAGCAGCGGGAGCGCCGCAAGATGGCTCTGGATCACCGCGATACGCCCTTCGGCAAGTACAACCAGATGCGCGATCTGCAGGACACCAATGAGACTCTGTTCTACTCGCTCATTGCCCACCACATTGAAGAATTGCTACCCATCGTGTATACGCCAACGGTCGGCGAGGGATGCCAGCGCTTCAGTGAGATCTGGCGCAAGCCTCGCGGCCTCTTCATCAGCTTCCCTGACAAAAAACGCATTGAGCGAATCCTCGCCGATCCGCGTTACGACGACGTCCGCTGCATCGTCGTCAGCGACGGAGAACGCATCCTCGGCCTGGGTGACCAGGGCGCCGGTGGCATGGGCATTCCCATCGGCAAGATGGCGCTCTACACCGCTCTCGCCGGTATCCCTCCGGAACATTGTCTGCCGGTCCTGCTCGATGTGGGCACGGACAACGAAGCCCTGCTCAACGATCCCATCTATATCGGCTGGCAGCACAAGCGGGTCCGCGGCCAGGAGTATGACGACTTCGTTGAGGCGTTCGTCAGCGCCGTTGAGCGCCGCTGGCCCCACATCCTCCTGCAATGGGAAGACTTTGCCGGCACCAATGCCGCTCGTCTGCTCGACCGCTATCGCGACCGTCTCTGCACTTTCAATGACGACATTCAGGGAACCGCCGCCGTGACCACCGCGACCCTGATCTCAGCCGTCAACGCTACCGGCATTCCGCCCAAAGACCAGACGATTGCGCTCTTCGGTTCCGGCTCAGCCGGCATCGGCATTGCCAACCTGCTGCTGACCGCGATGCAGGAAGAAGGACTCACGGAGGCACAGGCCCGCAGCCGCATCTATGCCTTCAACCGATATGGACTGCTGGTGGAGGGTGGACGCGGCACTCGCGAAAGCCAACTACCTTTCGTACGCAGCAGAGCGGACGTAGAAGGATGGAAGCTCACCGGCGGCGAAGATATTTCTCTTCTCGACGTGGTCCGCAACGCCAGGATCACGGTTCTGGTGGGCACCTCTGCGCAGCCCGGCGCATTTACTGAGGAGATAGTCCGCGAGATGGCCCGTCACACGCCTCGCCCCATCATCTTCCCGCTCTCCAACCCCACCTCGCGCGCCGAAGCCACGCCCGCTGACCTGCTCCGCTGGACGGATGCCCGCGCCATTATCGGCACCGGCAGCCCCTTCGCTCCCGTCGAGGTCAACGGCAAGCTGATTTCCGTCGCCCAGACCAATAACTCCTATATCTTCCCCGGTCTGGCCCTGGGCATCCTTGTTTCGCGCGCCCGCCGCGTCACCGATGGAATGATAATGGCCGCCGCCCGCGCGCTTGCACACCTCTCACCCGCCCGCGAAGACAAGAACGCCCCGCTTCTTCCACCCATTGCCGACTCCCGCAAACTGAGTCTTGTGATTGCAGAAGCCGTGGCCAACCAAGCCATGGCCAACGGCGTGGCTGAGTTAGCCGACGCAGCAACCCTCAAAGAAAAACTACGGGCTTACGTTTGGGAACCTGTCTATCTGCCGTATGAACGGCTGCCTGAAAAAGAAGAGTGATGCCGTCAGGTTCGGCGTAGAATGCTGTCAATATGGGTACGATCTTGCGCATAATCTCCATTCAATGGAAACCTGTAGCCCGTGTTGTGTCTGTGGCCTATGTATTCCTGGGGCTTGCCGGTTTCTGCCAGTTCTCATTGTCCAACGCTTAGAGCATTGGCGAGGTCATAGCTTACGCAATATCGGGATGGATAACAGGCGCAGCGGCGCGGCTGAAGCCGTGGCATTTCAAAACCAGGTTATGAAATAGCTTTTTGAGAATGTCCACTCTCAACCCGCACTTATTCTTCTTCCGGCGGGACCTGTTCCAGCAGGCGCTTCCATGTCTTCTGGTTTTTGCGGAAACCTTTCTTCAAATCTTCAAGAATCCGCTCGAAATCGGTATTCGTCCGCAGGTTATTCCACGCGGGATTCTTCTGGAACCACGGATAATTCTCATTGCCTAAATAGATAGCTCGACGCAGCCAATGCAGCGCCTCGCTCGAATCGCCCTCGACGGCGAAGTAAGTCGCCAGCCGGTAAGCCATCTCGCTGTCAGCCTCGGCGGCGGCCAACGTTTCATCCTTGAGCAGCGCGGCCGCCCGCTCCCGCTCGCCCGCCTGCACATAACACAGCGCCAGCGTGGGCACGGCGATGCGCAGCGAATCATCATCGCGGACCACGCCCTCCAGAATCTCGATGGCCGCGCTCAGATTGCCCAGCCGCATCTGCTGGTAGCCGGCTGAGGTCCTCAGCAGCGGATGGCGCGGCTCCAACGCCAGGCCCTTGGCCAGTTCATCGCCGGCCAGCTCGATTTGATTCTGATAGTGATACACACGGGCGCGGTGGTTGTAGAGCAGTGCGGCATTGGCGGGGTTCAGCTTGAGAGCGCGGTTGAACTCGTGGAGCGCCTCGTCATACATGCCGTCTCCGCGCAGCGCCATGCCCGCCACCATGTGCACGTTCCAGTCATTGGCTGCTCCGGCCAGCAGGTTGGCGATGCCGTGCCGCGCCGACTCCTTTTCGCCGCGCGACAGCAGCATATAAATGCGGTAGAGATTCGCTTCGGTCGAGGCAGGATCGAGCCTGAGCGCCTCATCGAATGCCCGCCGCGCGTGCATCACGTGAATCTGTCCTCCAAAGCCGTGCCGCACATATTGCAGCTCCGCGATGCCCATTCCACACCAGCCAGCCGCAAACTCCGGGTCGGTTGTCGTTACGCTTGAAAACAGCGCATGCGCGCGGTCAAGATCGGCTCGCGAACCGGTGCGCACCATGAAGGAACTCAGCAGCGCCCGCGCTTGCAGGTACTCCTCGCTGACCGGCCCCGGCAATGATCCATCTCTTGCCCCTTCCCGCGATCCGGCGCGCGGCGCGTCGATCTGATCTCCTGCGCTCAGCCCGTGCAGCGCGGCAAACACCTCATTGGAAATTTCTGTCTGGACTGCAATCAGATCCAGCGAGGCCACGCGGATGGCACCGCCCGAGCGCACGCTTTGCGAACCCACATCCAGCAGTTGCCAGTTCAGATCGAACCCTTCATCGGAGCGCAGAAAACTCCCGGCCAGCACAAACGAAACCAGCAGCTTTTGCCCAACCGAAAGCGGATCCATCTGCGCGATCGGCAGCGGCATGAGCGAACTCGATGGCCTGACAACCAGCGCCGGAATCCGCGCCAGCCGCGCCGCAATCGCATCCGCCAGCGCAAAGCCGTAAAGCGGGGCAACCTCCGTTGCGCCGAGATTGGTAAACGGCAGGACTACGAGCGAGTTTTGCGTTGCCCGGTCGACCGCCGACTCACGAAACCGCTCCGCCAGCATCGACAGAAATCCCGTATTCCGTTTCTCCGCCTCGGCACCCGTGGTGGGCAGATTGGCCGCCGCATCGCCGGGGATGGTTCCGGTTTCAATCCGCAGCGCCTTCATTATCGTCTTCAGCGCCTCGCGCACTTCTGCCGCCGATGCGTATCGCGCCGCCGGATTCTTTTCAAGGCACGTCGAAATTACGCTTTTCAGTTCCGGCGAAATGTCCGGCACAATCTGGCTCAGATCCTGCGGGTCAGAGAATTGGATGGCGCGAATGGCCTGAAAGTCCTCGGCGTCAGGCCGGGCAAATGGATGGCGTCCGCTGGCCAGCTCATACAGGATGACCCCCAGCGCCCAGACGTCCGACTGCACGCTCGACTGCCCGGTGACAAACTGTTCCGGCGCCATGTAGCGGATGGTCCCGCCGCGCGCCGTGTAGGTGGCAGCCATCGATGCGTCCTTGGCCAGGCCCGGCTTCGATGGGTCGAAGTTCGCATCCTCGGGCCGCAGCCGCCGCGCCAGGCCGAAGTCCAGAATCTTCACCAGGCCACCGTCAGTCAGCATCACGTTCTGCGGCTTCAGGTCGCGATGGAAGATGCCCAGCGCGTGCGCAGCCTGCAATCCGTCGGCGATTTGAATACCCACCGAGAGCACGAGTTGCAGACTCGCCGGCCCTCTGGCAATCAACTGGTCCAGAGACTGCCCCGGGACATACTGCATCACGATGTAGCCTTCGTCGCCGGTCTCGCCCACTTCGTAGATGCCGCAGACGTTGGGATGCTCGATGGCCGAGGCCAGGCGCGCCTCGCGCAGCACCGTGGTGCGCAACTGTTCCGCCGACAGCAGCCCGGTGCGCAGAATTTTCAACACCACTGGACGCTGAAGGAGCGTGTCGTTGGCCAGGTAGACCACCCCACTGCCCCCGGCGCCCAGCCGCCGAAGAATCTCGTAGTGTTCGATCGTTCTTCGCTTCATGTCTATCTATAAGTGTAGCGGCACATCAATAAAGAACGTACAAATCTCCGGTTCAGTGGAAAATAAGACTCTCGGATCGAACGCCTGCGCTGCGCCCGCCAAATTCCGCCCATGGCCGCCATTGCCCTCACGCGCGAAAGACTGACCACTGACAACTAGCTCTTCTCAGCGCCCTCGCCGCGCTTTCCCTTCACCATCGCCTCCGGCGGCGGGGTCGCCAGCCGCGCCTGTTCCCGCCGGCCAAACAGATACATCGTCAGCCCGAAGACCAGCAGCACCAGCCCCCACCAGAGATTCACGTCGATCCCCAGGCTCGGCGCGTACAGTTTCTGATTGCCTCTGGTCGCCAGCCCAAACGCGCCGAGGATGACGCCGACCAGCGTGAACATCCATCCCATGGGAATGCGCAAATCGAAATTCATCTCTTTCTCCTATCGTGCCGCGCGCAGGCCCATCCGCCCGCGGATTAGAACAAATCCTCAGTAAAGGAAGATGTTTATGGCAATCGCGCCCAGCAGAATGGCTACTGCCAGCGCCTCGGGGCGCTTCCACCATGCCATGTGCGGACCCTCAGGCCTCGGGGTCAGCGAGTGAACCAGCCCCACCAGTTCGGCCTCCGGCTTCGCTTTGGTGCAGTAACTCACCACCACGGTCACCAGCAAGTTGGCGCCGAATGCGAAAATTGCCGTCCAGAAGTTTTGCGCCATGTCGCTCGGATAGTGGCGCAGCACCGCGATCCATCCGCCGTGGATGCCCGTCTGCGCCTCGATAGGCAACGTCAGTCCGTGGTGCAGCATGGCTGCCGCCATGCCCGCAATCAGTCCGGAAAACGCGCCGTGCCCCGTAGCCCGCTTCCAGAACACGCCCAGCAGGAAGGTGGCGAACAGCGGCGCACTCACAAACGCGAACACCAGTTGCAGCGTATCCATGATGCTGTTGAAGTTGATTGCCGCATACGCCGTCCCGATCGACATCAAAATCGCGCCCACAGTCGCCCATCGGGCCACCGCCATGGTTTGCCGGTCGCTGCCGCCTTTGTGAATGCAGGCCTGGTAAATATCGCAGGTAAACACCGTATTGAAGGCCGTCACATTGGCAGCCATGCTGCTCATCAGGCTGGCCAGCAGAGCCGTGAGCCCCAGCCCCAACAGGCCGGTGGGCAAAAAGTGCAGCAGCATATTCGGCGTGGCCATGTCGTAGTCCAGCTGCGCCTGGCCGTTGGCATCGAGCATCGGCTTGCCCGTGACTGGGTTGATCTTCGCCGGAACCAGTCCCCTGCCCGCTTCCGCCTGGGGCGACACCACAGTTGTCTCGCGAAGGATTGCTCCGTCTACCATGTGGGTCACGGTCGTCGTGTGTGGCGTCGGCAGCGTGATCGCCAACAATCCGGGCAAGATTACCAGGAATGGAAACAGCATTTTGGGGATGGCGGCGATCAGCGGCACGCGCCGCGCCGATTCCATATTCTTCGCCGCCATCGCCGTCTGAATCACCCGGAAGTCAGCGCACCAAAAGCTCGACGCAAGCACAAACCCCAGACCCATGCCCAAGCCGATGATCTCAATCCCCATGGGGTTGGTGCTGGCGTGCGCCATGCCCTTCCACTCATGCAATAACCTGGGATCGACTGCGGCCACCGACGTCTTCAGCCCGCTCCATCCGCCGGCGCCGTGCAGCCCGATGAGCACCAGCGGCAGAAAACCCGCAATGATGAGGAAGAATTGCAGTACCTGGTTGTACATGGCGCCTGTGAGGCCGCCCAGAAAAACATAGGCCAGCACAATCACGGCCGACAACAGGATGCAGAAGGTAAAGCTACCCTGCTGAGGCCAGCCCAGCGCATAAAACAACCCGTCAAACACGTGAACGGCTTGCATGAGCCGGGCCATCGCGTACATCGAAATTCCCGAGCTGAACACCGTCATCGCCGCAAACAAGCAGGCGTTCAGCGCGCGCGTCTTCTCGTCGAATCGCATACGCAGAAACTCGGGCAGGCTCCGCGCCTTGGAGCCGTAATAGAACGGCATCATGAAGAGGCCCACAAAAATCATGGCCGGAATTGCGCCAATGCCGTAGAGGTGCGCCGTCTCAAGGCCGTACCTGGCCCCCCAGGCGCCCATCCCGATAACCTCTTGTGCGCTGAGACTGGCGCCGAGAAAGGCCAGGCCGCACACCCATGTGGGCAGCGCGCGCCCTGCTTGAAGAAAGTCCCTGGCCGTCTTCATACGCGGCTTGAGGGCAAAGCCGATGCCCAGCACAAAGACGAAATACAGCAGCATGATCAGCCAGTCGACTGAGGTGAAGTTCAACACGAATGGCTCCTTGAATTGGTAGGCCTTGAAATCACTGTACTCAGCCCTGCGAGGGCAAGTCCAGAAGCTCGACGGATATGAACCTGTTCGGGGACCCATTCCACGGGGGAATTCGCCACAGACGCCACGGCCCTCCGGCGCAAACCGGAGGGCCGTGGAACGCGCAGACAAAATGCTCCGCTTACACTGCGCCAGTCCTCGTGGGCTTGAAGCCTGACAGGCCATAGTAGGCCACGTAGAGGTAGCCGATGATGGGAATGATGAACGCGTATTGGATGCCAACCTTATCGGCGAGCAAGCCGAAGAGGGGCGGAATGATTGCTCCGCCTACGTTTCCGACGTTGATGATGCCTGAACCCTTGCTGGTCATCGGTCCCAGTTCGGCGATGCCCAGGGCAAAGATATTCGGATACATGACGGAGTTGGCGACGCCGCAAAGCACCAGACTCCAAATGGCGACCGGTCCAGAGCTGAACATGGAAACCAGAAGCAGCACGACGCCGAAGAAGCCCAGAACGACCAGCAGCTTTTCCGCCTTGATCCAGGTCATGATGAAGCTGCCAAGGAAGCGGCCAGCCATCATAAAGAGGTTGTACAGAATGAGCATGAGGCCGGCAGTTTCGACATTGCCGATCCCCTGCGCCTGACAGTATTGAATGGTAATGGCGGCCAGGGAGATTTCAACGCCGACATAGAAGAAGATGCCCACCATGCCCAACACCGTGTGCGAATAGCTCCAGATGCTGCGGCCCAACAACGGGTCGCCCTCAGAGGCGGGGCGGAAGGCGCGGGTCGCGGCGATGGCGGGCAGATTCATGAACATGACCGCAAAGCCCAGCAGCAGCAGCGCGGCGGCAATGGCAATGTAAGGTCCTTGCAGCATTCGGGCAGCGCTCGCCGAGGTGGTGAACTTGCTGGATCCGGCCAGAATAAAGTGAGTCGCCACCCAGGGAGCCGCAGCCGAGCCCAGGGAGTTGAAAGCCTGCGCCAGGGTGAGCCGGGCCGGGGCGCTGTGCTCAGGCCCGAGGATGGAGACATACGGGTTGGCCGAGGTCTGCAGTGCGCAGACGCCTGACGCCAGCACAAAGATCGCGGTTAGAGTGAGAGGAAAGCTGACCAGATTGGCGGCGGGGATGAACAGCAGCGCGCCCCCGACCATAATGAAAAGCGAAATGACCATGGTGCGCTTGTAACCAACCTTCTCAATCAGCTTGGCGCTGGGAACCGAGAAGACCAGATAAGCGAAGAACCACGCCGCCGTCGCCAGCATGGCCGGTCCGTGAGTCAGTTTGAAGACGTCCTCCAGCTTGGCCACCAGCGTGTTGTTCAGGCTGGTCAGGAACCCGAAGATGCCAAACAGGATGGTGACCGTGATGAACGGGCCAACATAGTTGGGCGCGTTTGTCGCCGCTGGTGGTGTGGATCGTGTAGCCATGAAAATCTTTCCCCCGTTTCCCTCGAAGAAACCGTCTGGTCTTTGCAGCCTTCCAATTCCTGCCTGCGCGCAACCGTCGCACACTTGAGTCTGGTCGCCGGCGAGGGCAACAGAATTGGAAAATCGCGCTGAAAAGTACCGACACAACTCTACGCAGTGGAGCGGAGTCAAGTCCAGCAAAAATTGAAAAGGTTTTCAACATCGCCTGATCACCCGTGGCACAATCCCCGGCGGTTTACACTGGATATGCATGATTTCTACCCTTTCCTGGACTCCCGGCGGCCTCCGTCTCATCGATCAAACCAAACTCCCCCTTGAGGAGAGCTACGTCGTGGCCACGACTTATGAGCAGGTGGCCGATATGATCGTCACCATGATCGTCCGCGGCGCACCTGCCATCGGCGTCTCCGCCGCCTACGGCATCGCCCTCGGCGCAAAACACACCAAAGCTGCCACGGTAGACGAATTCGCCCCTGAGTTCGACCGGATCTGCGCCCGGCTGGCCGCAACCCGTCCCACCGCCGTCAATCTCTTCTGGGCCATCGACCGCATGAAGCGCCTCTTCGCCAATCTGGTGTCCTCTGGCGCAACCCTGGTCCAAATCCAGAAAAGGATTTTGGCGGAAGCCCACGCCATGTACCAGGAAGACATCGCCGCCTGCAAGGCCATGGGCGCATTCGGCGCCGCGCTGCTGCCCGAAGAAGGCGGTGTGCTGACCCACTGCAATGCCGGCGCTCTGGCTACCTGCGGCTACGGCACCGCTCTCGGCGTCATCCGCGCCGCGGTGGAGCAGGGCAAACGCATTCACGTCTTTGCCGATGAAACCCGTCCGTTCCTGCAAGGCGCGCGCCTCACCGCCTGGGAACTGATGTCCGACGGCATCCCCGCCACCGTCCTCTGCGACAGCATGGCCGCCAGCCTCATGCGCGCCGGCCGCATCCAAGCCGTGGTCGTCGGCGCGGACCGCATCGCGGCGAACGGGGACGTGGCCAACAAGATCGGCACCTACAACGTGGCCATCCTGGCCAAAGAGCATGGCATTCCGTTCTACGTGGCCGCACCGTGGTCCACCATTGACCTGGCCACGGCAACCGGTGAAGCCATCCCCATCGAGGAGCGCCCGGCCATCGAAGTCACCCACCACGGCGGCAAGCAACTCACGCCCAACGGCGTAGGCATCTGCAACCCAGCCTTCGATGTGACTCCGGCCAAGTATGTGACGGCCATCATTACGGAACGCGGCGTCCTGCGCGCCCCGCACACCGAGTCGCTTCGCGAAATGGCATTGGCCGCGCAATAAACCAAACGGTCTACAATGGTCGGACTGGTGAGTCCCCGGCCCTCCATCCTTCGGTTGCGGCAACGGTCGCTCCTGCGCGGCATCGTACTGTCGGTCGGCGCGTTCGCGGCCAGTTTGCGCCTCGCAGGATTCCCCGACATCGACGCGCTCCACGGTTCGCGCTGGCAGACTCTTGTGGCGCTCACCGCCGCGTGGGGCATGGTTGAGACAGCGCGCTGCCTCGACCGCAAATGGAGCCTCTATCACGCCGGCGTCCTCATCCTGCTCTACTCGGAACTGATGATTCTGGCCCTGGTGTTTTTCCTTTGCCTCTATCCGTAGAGCGCCACTGGACGCACCTGTTGCACGGCCGACGCCGGACCCCATTTCCGGCTACCACATGCCGTTGCCAGCGTGTACCATGAGGCACATCGCACCATCGCGCTCCCGAATCAAGCATCCGGCAAGCCCCTGGAGGAAGATATGTTGAAAGGTTTTCGAGACTTTATCCTGCGTGGAAACGTTGTGGACCTGGCGGTCGCCGTCATCCTGGGCGCGGCATTCAACGCCATTGTTGCGTCGCTGGTGGGTGACGTGCTGAACCCGCTCATTGCCGCCACGGTGGGCAAACCCGACTTCAGCAGCGTGATTCTGAACATCGGCAGCGGACACATCAAGGTCGGCAACTTCTTCAATGCCGTCATTTCGTTTCTGATTGTGGCCAGCGTGGTTTACTTTGCCATCGTGCTGCCCGTGAACGCGCTGCTGGCCCGAATCAAGAAGCCCGAGCCACCGGCTCCTCCCGCCACCAAGACCTGTCCCGAGTGCCTCAGTGAAATTCCTCTGGCCGCCAAACGCTGCGCCCACTGCGCTCAGCCGGTAGCGTAGAATCCTGCCGGCTGACTCGTTGGCTTGCCGGCCCGCTGATTCGCTGCTCTCAATCCAGTTCCCGCAGCGCGCGAGAGAAACCGAAGAATCCAAGAAACACCAACAGCGACACTCCCGACATTGCCGCCAGCGCGTGCGACGTGGAGATGTGCCGCGACAACTCCCCGGCGAGCAGCGAGCCCAGCGGCGGCAGCCCCAGGAAGCAGGTTCCATAGATGCTCATGGCGCGGCCACGCATCTCGTCAGAGGAGAGAGTTTGCATGGCCACGTTGACAGAAGAGATGGTCAGAATCATGCCGTAGCCCTCCAGCAGCATCAGGAACACAGACAGCGCGAAGATGTGGGTGTAGCAGAAGACGACCACCACCGCTGCCACGCCCGCGCCGCCGAAGGCGATCACCCAGCCGCGATGGCGGATATTCCCTAGCCAGGCCACGGTGATGGCGCTCAGCACCGCCCCGGTTCCCGATGCGGCGAACAGCCACCCCATCCCGCTGGCGCCCGCGTCCAGTTGCACGCGCGCAAAATAGGGGATGAAGGTGAGAAACGGCATGGTCAGCAAACTGACCAGGGCGATCATGCATACCAGCACAAACATCTGCGCCCGGCCGCGCACGTAGCCGAGTCCGGCGCGCAGACTCGTCAACACGCTCTCCCGGCGCCACGCTTTTTCCTCAGGGTAGCGGATCCGTGTGAGCGCCCACAGCACGGCCAGGAAGCTCACGCCGTTCAGAAAGAAGTTGCCGGCCACGCCCATCAGGACCATCGCGTAGCCGCCCAGCGTCGGCCCCAGGATGCGCGACATGTTGTACTGCGCGGAGTTGAGCGCGATGGCGTTGGTCAGGTCTTCGCGCTTGACCAGCCGCGGCACCAGCGCCTGGTAACTGGGCTGGTTCATGGCCATCGCCGTCCCGTTCAGGAAGGCGATCACGGCCACTTCCCACACGGTAATCACCTTCCAAAACGCCAGCCCGGCCAGCAGAAAGGCCAGAATCATCATGGTTGACTGCGTGAACAGGAGCAGCCGCCGCTTGTTCACGCGGTCCGCAATCACCCCGCCGAACAGCGTGAAGCAGAGAAATGGAATAGACCCCGCAAACCCCACCACTCCCAGCCAGAAGGCGGAGTTCGCGGTCAACGTGAGCACCAGCCAGCCCTGGGCCACATTCTGCATCCAGGTGCCGATGTTCGACAGAAAGTTGCCGCTCCAGAAGAGCCGGAAATTGGGGTTGCGCAGCGCCCGCACCACCTGCGGCAGCCGGTCGGCCTCTGTGTCGGCCAGCGCCTGCGCCACAGCCGCCGTCTCTTCAGGCGTGGCGCCCATGGGTTCCTCATCCAACTCGCGGCCGGCGTTCAGAGAAATCACCTCCTGCGGGTTAGTGTAAGCTGTGGCTTTATTGTGGCGTGGCATCGCTGTCGTTCGTGTTTCCGCACCGCATTTTGATCCACCCCATCTCGCTTCGAAGGGTTCCGCTCATGATCGTGCGCAAGCCGCTTTCCTTCGTCCTTCTCCTGGCATTCGTTCCTCTCACCTTCATTTGCAGCCCCCTTCCGGCGCAGAATTCTGCCCAGCTGGCCGCTCCCATAGTCTTCGGCTACAGCGACTTCACCGCCGAGGCCAAAATCGAGGAGAAATTTCTCGCTGTGCCCGATGCCAAACTGGCCGGGCAGGAACTCAAGACCCTTACGGCCGAGCCGCATCTGGCCTCAACGCCGGAAGACCGCAAGACCGCCGAATATGTCGCGCAGAAGTTCCGTGCCGCAGGCCTCGATACCGAAATTGTTCCCTACCGCGTGCTGATGAACCAGCCCAAAGTCGTGCGCGTTGAGGCATTCGACGCCTCAGGCCGCCCCTTGATGACCGGCCCCACTCGCGAGCATGTCCAGGGCGACCCCTACCAGGACGATCCCCGCGTCGTAATGCCGTTCAACGGCTCCTCCGGCTCCGGGGACGTTACTGGCGAAGTGGTCTACGCCAACTACGGCCGCCTCGAGGACTTCGACCAGCTTGCCGCCCAGCACATCGACCTCCGCGGCAAGATCGTCTTATGCCGCTACGGAGCCAACTTCCGCGGTGTCAAGGTTTATATTGCCGAGCAGCGCGGCGCAGCGGGCGTACTCATCTACTCCGATCCGCAGGACGACGGCTACTACAAGGGCGACGCTTATCCCATGGGGCCCTGGCGGCCTGAAACCGGCGTCCAGCGTGGCTCCGTCCAATATCTGTTCCGCTATCCCGGCGATCCCGAGACGCCCGGCGTGGCCTCCACGCTGGATCTACCCGACTCCGCCCGGATCTCTCCTGAAATCAATCAACCCCACATCATTTCCATCCCACTCAGCTATCACGATGCCGCGCCCATTCTCCAGGCTCTCAAGGGGCCAGGAGTGCCGCAAGGCTGGCAGGGCGCGCTGCCCTTCCGCTATCACCTTGGACCTGGCGGCGTGAAGGTCCACCTCGTCTCGCAGCAGGACTATGAGCGACGAACCATCTGGGATGTGATTGGAACGGTGAAAGGCGCGGAGTACCCCGGCGATTGGGTGGTCGTCGGCAATCACCGCGACGCATGGGTTTATGGCGCCGTCGATCCCAATAGCGGCACCGCCGCCATGCTCGAATCGGTCCACGGCGTCGGCGTATTGCTCCAGCAGGGCTGGCGCCCCAAACGCACCATCGTCTTCTGCAGTTGGGACGCCGAGGAAGAAGGCCTCATTGGTTCAACCGAGTGGGTTGAACAGCACTCCAAGACCCTCGAGCGCGCCGTCGCCTACTTTAATGTGGACGTAGCCGTCTCCGGTCCGGATTTCTCCGCCGCCGCCGTCCCCTCGCTCAAGCAATTCCTTCGCGAACTCACCCGCTCGGTTCCCAGCCCTCTGAGCGGCTCGGTCTATCAGCAGTGGAGAATCAACCGCTCGAATGACAACGAACACCGCGCATCCAACGCTCCGCCCGAACCCGGAGAAGAAGCCCGCGTGGGCGATCTTGGCTCCGGCTCCGACTTCACGCCCTTCTTGCAACATGCGGGCGTTCCCTCCACCGACATCGGCTCCGGCGGTCCCTATGGCGTGTATCACTCCGTCTTCGACAACTACGCCTGGTACACCCAGAACGCCGATCCCCACTTCCTTTATCTCCAGGAGATGGCCCGCGTGCTTGGCCTTGAAGCCCTGCGCATGGCCGACGCAGACGTGCTGCCCTACGACTATGTGAACTACGCCCGTGAGATCTCCGCCTACATTGATGCCGCCAAGCGGAAGGCCGTCGATGCCCACCTCGGTTCCCTTGACTTTGCTCCTGCCGAAGCCGCGTCGGCCCGTCTTGCCTCCGCGGCCCAAAAAGCACGCACCCTCCAACTTGCGCCCTCCGGCGACCTGGCCAAACTCAATCTCGCCCTCCGCCAGACGGAGACGTCGCTCCTGTCAGACGCCGGTTTGCCCAACCGGCCCTGGTACCGGCACACCATTTACGCTCCCGGCGAATTCACCGGCTACTCCGCCGTTGTCATCCCCGGCGTCAATGAGGCCATCGACGCCCGGGACGCCAACCGCGCCGCGCAACAGTTGACCGTCCTGACCCAGGCGCTCGACCGCGCCGCACAAACGCTGGAATCCGTGCATTGAAGCACTTGGCGGCTGAAGTTGAAGTTGTCCTAGGCAGGCCATCTGAAAATGTGATTTAAATCACGCATCATTCGCCGACTGGTTGACCCCACCCCATTCCGCTCGTATCGTTAAAAGTTGAGTATGAAAATTTCCCCAAATACCCTGCGGATCGGGATTGCGGCTACCGTGATCGTTGGCACCATCGTCTGGCTTGCCATGTCCGGCTACAGCGCCAACAAGAGCTATTACGTCACCATCGCCGAGCTCGGAGGCATGGGCGACAAGGCTTACCACAGCCAGTTGCGCGTGGAAGGCTTCGTTGTGCCGGGCTCCATCGAACACAACGGTCCCCACGTCGACTTTGTGCTCAACGAATTTGAAAGCCACTCCCCTAAAGCTGCCTCGGGCCGTCTCCTCAAGGTCACGTACAAAGGCTCAGAGCCGCCCCCGGATACGTTCAAGGATGACTCCCAAGCCCTGGCTGAAGGGTCGTTCGGCCGCGATGGCGTTTTCCACGCGAGCGTGCTCCAGGCCAAGTGCGCCAGCAAATACGCGCCCTCCGGACCCAACGGCAAGCCGGCTGCCGCACCTGCCGCCAGTCCGCGCGCCGCATCCGCCTCCGCGCCCGCAGTCCCTCCCGTCAACGCGCCTGCCGCAAACTGATCGAATGATCCCACCCCCCGCCGAGGCCGCCAGCACTTCCTCCTGTGCACGCCCAGTCTCTGCCAGTTTGCATCAGGTCTCAAAGCTCTTCGGCTCCTTCGCGGCGCTTCGCCAAGTGACGGCAGAACTCGAGCCCGGCCGCTGCTACGTGCTCATCGGCGAGAACGGAGCCGGCAAATCCACCCTCCTGCGCATCCTCGCCGGACTCCTGCGGCCCAGCTTCGGCACGGTGCGGGTCTTCGGCGACCTGGAATCCGGTGGTCTGGAACCGCATGAGGCCCGCGCCCGCATCGGCTACATGAGCCACGCCCCCATGCTCTACGACGAGCTGACCGCGCAGGAAAACCTGCGCTACTTTGCCAGCCTTTACCCCGGCCGGCATTGCCTTTCGCCAACCGAGGCCCTGCGCCAGGTCGGCCTCGACCCCGAGCTGACGCGGACGCTAGGCCAGTATTCGCAGGGAATGCGCCAGCGCACATCGCTGGCCCGCGCCCTGCTTCCGGTCCCAGAGCTGCTTCTGCTCGATGAGCCTTTCTCCAACATGGACATCGAATCCGCGCGACAGATGGTCGAACTGCTCGCCGGCTTCCGCCACGGCAGCCGCACCATCGTCCTCACCACCCATCAGCGCGAGCTGGCCGCCCCTATCGCCGACTGGGTCCTTGCATTGCAGGCGGGGCGGGTAAAATCCTTCGAGCCGGGGAGTCCTACCCTATGAAGACCAACGGCGCCCGCATCCTCGAATCCCTCGACATTCCCTTCGAACTGCGCGAATACGAAGTCGACCCCAATGACCTTTCCGCCATCGCCGTGGCCAAAAAGATCGCCATGCCGCCGGAGCAGGTCTTCAAGACCCTCCTGACAACCGGCGGACCCGGCCAGTATGTCTTCGCCGTTATCCCAGGCGACGCCGAGCTTGACTTCAAGAAACTAGCCCGCGCCGCCGGCCTGCGCAAAGCCGAGATGGTCCCCCTCAAAGAAGTCCAGCCGCTCACCGGCTACATTCGCGGCGGCGTCACCGTCTTCGGCGCAAAGAAAGCCTACCCCGTCTTTGTTGATGAGACCGTGATCCTCTTTGACCAGATCAGCGTCTCCGCCGGGTCCCGCGGCACCCAGCTCATCCTCAGCCCCGACGACTACCTCCGCGCCGCGGCAACTCTTGGAGCAACAGTCCAGACCGCCGACCTGACGAAGGCCACCACGATCACGGAGAATCATCCCCTTCCAGAGGACTGGACAAAATGACCCGCGCCCTCTGGACCCACCTCATCAAAGATCTCCGCATTGAGTGGCGATCCCTCGACGCCATTATCTCCATGCTCTTCTTTTCCGGGCTGGTCGTTGTACTGTTTTCCATCGCCTTCGATCCTCGCGGAGCCTTTTCTCAGCAGATCGCCGGCGGCGTTCTCTGCGTGGCCACGATGTTCGCCTCGGTGAGCGCCCTCAACCAAGCCTGGGCGCGCGAAATCCGGCACCAGGTCCTCGACGCCCAGCGCATGGCCCCCACCCCCGGCGCGGAACTCTTCCTTGCCAAGGTTCTAGCCAATTTCCTTTTTGTTTCCATTGTTCAATTGCTGCTGGCGCCGGTTTTTCTGGTCTTCTATAACCTCCACATCGAGGGCCAGGGCTGGCTGCTGCTGCTGGTTCTGCCCCTCGGCACCTGGGCGCTGGTGGCCAACGGCATCTTCTTCGCCGCGCTCTCCATCCGCAGCCGCAACCGCGAACTGCTGCTTTCGCTCATTCTCTTTCCCATCTTCATTCCGGCTCTGTTGGCCATGGTGCAGGCCACCACCGCCATTCTCACGGGCGAAAGCGATCCCACCCTGTGGATCAAGATGCTGCTGGGCTACGACATCATCTTCACCACCGCCAGTTTGCTGCTGTTCGACGTGGTGTTTCACGCGGAATAGATCCCAAGATTTAACGATTGACGTTCATAACGGACTTCGTTATGATTTTGGGCGATCAGGAGCTTCAACGACGCCGATACCCTGCTGCTTTGGGAGACGGGGAAGGCCCGCCGAATTCCAGCCGGCATCCGCCGCGTGGCCCTGAAGAAGCTTGCCGTTCTCCATTGGGCCACCAGTCTTTTCGACCTGGCGGTTCCTGGTGGAAACCATCTTGAAGCGCTCGTGGCGGACCGCAAAGGGCAGCACAGCATCCGTATCAACGATCCGTGCCGTCTCTGCTTTGTGTGGCAAGGCACCGACGCCTTCATGGTTGAGATTGTGGACTACCACTAGGAGGACCCATGGACAAGATCCCCTTTGCCTTCTCCATCCATCCCGGCAAAATTCTCCTCACCGAGTTCATGGAACCCCTCGGCCTGACCGCATACCGTCTTGCCAAGGAGCTTCATATCTCTGCCCCACGGGTGAATGATCTGGTGCGCGGCAAGCGCGGCATCACCGCCGACACTGCTCTGCGCCTTGCCCGCTACTTTGGCAACTCCGCTCAGTTCTGGATCGGCCTGCAAAGCGGCCACGATCTCTGGGTCGCCTCCAAGAGCAGAACGATCAACAAGGTGAGGCCCCGCCAACAATCTGCCTGATCCAACCTCCGATGGAGGCCCCACTACCCTCGCCGTCGTAAACTGAAAACGTCCCACCAGGATTCCCCATGAAGAGACTTGCCATCGGTTTCTACGCCATCCTCACCCTCGCCCTTATGGTCTGGGGTTTCTATCAGGCCATCTACGTCGCTCCCGACGAGCAGACCATGCACGAAGTGCAGCGCATCTTCTACTACCACGTGCCCTCGGCCATGGTCGCCTTCCTGTTCTTCGCCATTTCGCTGGCCGGCTCCATCGGCTACCTCGCTTTCCGCCGCAACCGCCCCGCCTGGGCGCAGATCTCTGACGCATGGGCTCTGGCCGGCGCCGAGGTCGGCGTGGTCTTCTGCACCGTGGTGCTCATCACCGGCCCGCTGTGGGGACGCAGGGCCTGGGGCATCTGGTGGACATGGGACGCGCGGCTCACCACGACCCTCGTACTCTGGCTCATTTATGTCAGCTATCTGCTGCTGCGCCGCTTTGCCGCCGGCCCGCAGATGCAGACGCTGGCCGCCGTGCTGGGCATCTTCGGCGCGCTCGACGTGCCCATCGTTTACATGTCAAACCGCTGGTGGCGGACGCAACACCCCGCTCCCGTCTTCGGCGGTGGCGAGGACTCCGGCATCAAAGACCCGGCCATGCTGGCCGCCTTCGGCTGGAATGTGCTGGCATGGCTGGCCTGGGGAGTGCTAATCCTCGCCCTCCGCTACCACGTCGAGAGGCAGCAGCAGAAATATGCCGCCCAGGAAGCCCAGGACGCTCTCAACGCCTGATTTCCCCGGCAAGATATCTAACCCGAAAGGACAAGCAATGGATCAAAGAGCGATTCTCGACCACCAGTTCACCGTAGCCGCCTATGCCGTCACCTGGGCCATCCAACGGGCTTATGTCGTTTGGCTTGCCCTGAAATGGCGCGCCCAAAAACGCAACGCAGCCCGCGCCAGCCGCAATCCCCAATAAGAACGACACTCCTTGCAGCAACTCATCTTATTTCAGATAGTTAAAGAACAGCAGCCAAGCCACCAACGCAGGTTCCTGGCCGCTTTTGCACGGCACATAATCCCTTCCGCATACCACCTAAGTGGGAAGCGCATAGCACCTGCTTCCCACCTAACAATGTCTTAGTGGTATTTCAGTTTTGCCCAAACCATTCGATCATCCAGTTGTGGACTGGCTCGACGATCCGCACAAGGAGACAAGATGATGCATGATCTTTTGATTGCCCTGGCCTTTATCGGTATGGTTGTGGCCCCTGCGGTTGTCGCCGCCAAGTCCGGCGCCAAGGTCACTGAAAAGTAAGCGCCTCTCAGCCCCCGAAGCACCCTTTCCAGCTTTGCGGTTTTGGCGGCAAACCAACCCCGAACCGCCATCGAACTTGTGGAGCAAACCAGCCCGCAAGCTCAGCAGCAACCCCTAATGAAATTGCCCTTCGCCGTCGAACCCATTAAACTGATGGTTTGAGGGCACATTATGTTGGTTGTCATGAAAGCGCAGGCTACGCCGGAAGAGATTCAGGCTGTCTGCGACCACATTGAGCAGTTGGGTTTCCGTGCCCACCCACTTCCCGGAGCCCAGCGCACCGCCATCGGCATCACCGGCAACAAAGATGAGGTCGACCGCGGCAACCTGGAGGCGCTCAGCGGAGTCGCCGAGGTCATCCGGGTCTCGAAGCCCTATAAGCTGGCCAGCCGGGACGTCAAAGAAGAAGACACCATCATCCGCTTCCCAGGAACGGACGCGACCATAGGCGGCCGCGACCTGGCCATCGTTGCCGGACCCTGCTCCATTGAGAATCGTGACCAGGCCTTCGCCATCGCCGAACAGGTGGCCGCGGCCGGAGCACAGTTTTTCCGCGGCGGCGCTTACAAACCGCGCACATCGCCCTACGCCTTTCAGGGCCTCGGCCTCGAAGCTCTTCGCATTCTGGCGGAAATCCGCGATCGCTACGGCCTGCGCATCGTCACGGAAGCTATCGACAACGAATCCCTCGATCTGGTCGCCGAGTATGCCGACATCATCCAGATCGGCGCGCGCAACATGCAGAACTTCTCCCTGCTCAAGCGCGCGGGCCGGTTGCGCAAGCCTGTCCTGCTCAAGCGCGGCCTCTCAGCCACTTTTGACGAGTTCCTGATGGCCGCCGAGTACGTGATGAGCGAGGGCAACTACGAGGTCATCCTCTGCGAGCGCGGTATCCGCACCTTTGCCGACCACACCCGCAACACGCTCGACCTCAGCATCATTCCCGCTGTGCAACGCCTCAGCCATCTGCCCATTCTGGTGGATCCCAGCCACGGCACCGGCAAGCGCGACAGCGTTCTGCCCATGTCCCGCGCTGCCATCGCCACCGGCGCTGACGGCATCCTCGTGGAAGTTCACCACCAACCGGAAAAGGCCCTCTCCGACGGCCCCCAGTCCATCTATCCCGCCCAGTTTGCGAGCATGATGAACGAACTGGAGCAGATCGCCCCGGTGGTGGGACGCTTTCTGCCCCGCGGCATCCACATCGAAGCCACCGCGGTCTGAGCGCATGACCGTCTCGTCAAACAGTCGGATGCCGGGTACCCCAATCTTGCGGCGTCTGTTTATCGCAAGGGCGGAAAATCACAAATCCAACCCCGGACCATTCTTGATTCCCGGACTCACCTCATGAATTCGCTGCACGCCAAGCCGGCCAGCCTCGCAACGTTCACCCTGCTGGCGCTCACCCTAACCGCCTGCCGTTCTCACGACTTTCCCCAGTACCCGCCCAACTACCGCGAATATGCCTACGTCACGAACGGCGACAGCGGCACCGTCACCGTTCTGGATGTGGTGAATGTGCGCCTGGACCGCGAGCTGCCCGTCGGCCAGAATCCCGTTGCCGTGGCCGCGAGTCCCACCCGTCATGAGGTCTACGTCGTCAACTCCGGAGCGCCGGAGACGCAGGGTTCGGCCTCGCAAGGTTCCGTTTCGGTGATCGACGCCGAAAGCAATACCGTTGCCGCCACCATTCCGGTCCACCGCCAGCCCGTTTCCATTGATCTCGACCCAGAGGGCGCGCTGGCTTACGTGGCCAACTCCGGGTCCAATAGCATCTCTGTCCTGGACCTCAAGGCCCGCCGCGAGATTGCCCAGATCGGAGCTGGCGAAGAGCCCGTCGCAGCCCGCATTGCCCCCGACGGCAAGACCCTTGTCGTCGCCAACCGCCGCGGAGGCTCGGTAAGCATCATCGACCTCGGAGCCAAGTCCCTCCGCCAGGTATTCGAGGGCTGTCCCGGCGCCAGCGATGTGGTCATCCTTCCTGACTCCTCCAAAGCCTTCGTGGCTTGCGCCGCCGGTCACCAGGTAATGGCCATCGGCCTCGCCCACTCCAAAGCCAATCCCGCCCAGCCTGACCGCCTTGAAGCGCTGATGGACGTGGGCCACGCCCCCGTGCAACTGGCTCTCAAGCCCGATGGCGGCGAGCTCTTCGTCTCCAACTCGCTCAGCGATTCGATCTCAGAGGTTGTGACGACCACCAACGACGTCGGCGGCGCCTATATGATCGGCGACAATCCCGTCCGCGGCCTCGTCTCCAGCGACAACTCCATGCTCTACGTGGGCAATCTGCGCTCACAGTGGGTTACCGTCTACGCCATTGACGACGGAAGGCGCATTGGCTCCATCCACGTCGGCGACGGTCCCTCCGCCCTTGCCTTTTCCAGCTCCGGTCTGCTGCTCTTCGTCGTCGATGCCCGCTCCGGCGACGTAGCCGTTGTCCGCACGGCCTCGCGGTCCCTGTTCACCCTGCTCCCCACTGGCCGCGCTCCCAACGCGATCGTCGTCAAAGCGTTCAAATTGCCCTGAGTTTCCGTTCCCTAAGTTAGCCAACAGGCTGTCATGTTGAGGGCAGCTTGACGCGCATCTTGCACCAGACAAAATCGAAGGACCTGCTTTGCGGTTCTTCGGATGCCCCAGGTCTCGGCCTTGTGAGTTGGAATTCCACTAACTCCAAGCTCTTGACTCGCTGCCTTGCTAACTCTTCTTATCCGTCAGGCGCGCCACGCTGAACTGCGCTCCGGCAAACAGAATCAGCCCCGAAGCATAAGCCCAGAACAGCAGCCCCACCGACACATAGAACGGCCCATACAGCGCCTTCAAATCCAGCAGCGGCAGAACCGCCACAAACAGATACTTTGCCACCAGCCAGATGATTCCGGTCCATACCGAGGTGCGCAATACCGGCCGCCACGGAACCTTCCGGTTGGGCAGAATCCAGTAAATGGAAAAGAAGAACAAGATACAGGCGACGCCGCTCGACAAAGCCAGCCAGAGATAGCTGATCCCCTGAAAGACGAAGTTATCCGTATGATGGAAGAACATCACCGTCAGCATATCCTGCGCGCCCGCATTCACGACGATGCTCCCCAGCGCCAGCGCCACCATCAAGAGCGCCAATCCAAAAGCCACCATTTGGTTGAGCAGGTAGTTGCGGCTCTTGGTCACGCCCCAGGCCTGGTTCAGCGCTACCTCCAGCGGCAGGAAAATCCCGGTGCAGGAGATGAGAATCATGATGAGCGAAAACACCTGCACCCCATGCCGGGGAGCCGCGGCCGCAAGGCTGGCCGCCACCCAGTCCTGGTTCGATGGCAAGAAGTAGTGAACCATTTCACTCACCACGTTTACCATCACCGCCGAGCGGAAGACCGACCGAGTGAGCGTATAGAGCAGCACGATGAACGGAATGAACGAGAGGATCGCATTGGCGGCCACGCTGAAGGCGAAGGTGTGCACCTCGCTGTCAAGCAGATACGTCACCAGCGCCTTGCCGTCCTTGCGCCACTGGTACCACTTGGAATTCGCAACCGGTTCCGCTGCATCGACCGTTACGTCTATCGTGATCTCCGTTTCGTTCACAGTGCCGGAATTTGAGACCTGAGCCACGCATTACTCCCTGTCTGAAACCAAAACATCTCCACGGTTCAAGTGCGCTTAGGAACGCAACCGCCGTATGGATGCTTCTTCAAGGATAGCCCTTTGGCGCTTTCCATGCAGGGATGTACGCAGCGCGGATGCCGTGTTGTTCCCGCAATATGCCGTGGGCGGTACAATGCAAATGATTCGCTCCTGCTGCATGAATCCAGATGAAGCATGAATGGAAAGAGGCGTTGTGAGCACGATTGGTTCAGCTCGCAAGCCAGAGCGTGAAATGAAGACCTTTATGTTGAACGCAACTCGGATGGCGGTATGTGCCTCCATCGTCCTATATGCACTTTCGGCAAGCTCGCAAAAGGCTGATAAGACCTTCGTGCGAGCAGATGGAAACCTGAAGGTTGATGTGGCCGGAGTCATCGGCCGTTCGAATATTGTGCTGGCCCGTCCCAATCGAGACTCATCGGAAGCCATGCCGCTGGGCAACGGACGCCTGGGCATCGCTGTCTGGTCCGCGGACGGATTGACCGCACAACTGAACCGCGGGGATACTCTTCCCTACCGGTATGCGACCGGACAGGTTGTCATTCCCGGACTATCCGCTCTCACCGCCGCAAGCGACTACGCGGGCAGGCTCAATCTCTATGACGGCGCATTGGAAGAACGCGGCGGCGGCATGACCGCAACCGTCTACGTCCAACCGGATACCGACACTTTGATTGTGGACGTGACGGGCGCCGACCCGGCAAAGGCGCAAACGGCGCTGTTGAGGCTATGGGAGCCACGCGAGCCGCAGGCCACGGCCTTTGGCGCTACCGGACTACTGGCGCAAAGCTGGCTCGACAACGACGAGCCCGGAGCTTCCGACCGCCGTTTCGGTTCGCTCGCCGCCATCACGGCCGTCGGGCGCGAAGTGTCGGCAGCGGTCACCGATAAGAGAACCATCACAGTCACATTTTTCCCCGATGCAAGTGGACACTTCCGCGTGGTTGTCGCTTCTCCGCATTACGAGGGGGACAGCGCGGCAAACACCGCGCAAACTCTGGCCGCCAAGGCGCTTGCGGACCTCGATTCTCACGCGCACCTGAACTGGTGGCATGGCTTCTGGCATCGCGCCCACATTATCAAAGTATCTTCACGCGATGGCGCCGGCGAGTACATGGAGAATCTGCGAAATATCTACCTGTTCAGCGCCGCGGCCGAGAGCGCCGGCGAGTACCCCGGCTCGCAGGCCGGCGTTGCCGACTTGTTTTCCGCCGCGGGCGACCAGCACAACTGGGACCCCGCAGCCTTCTGGCACTGGAACCTGCGCATGCAGGTGGGCGCAAATTTAGGCGCTGGAGTGCCTGAACTGAACACGCCATACTTCCGTCTGTATCGCGGCAACCTCGCTAGCATCGAGAGCTGGACGAAAGAGCATATGAGCGGAGCGCCCGGCGTCTGCGTACCCGAGACCATGCGCTTCAACGGCCCAGGGATCGAGTACGAATTGCGATCGCACAAAACGCACCAGGTGAGCGGATGGGACTGCGATTCGGCATCGGCGGTGTACTACAACGCGCGTACGCTTTCCACCGGCGCTGAAGTCTCCCTCTGGATATGGCAGCAGTACCTGATCACCGGAGATCGGACCTTTCTGCGGGAGAATTTTCCCGTGATGGCCGACTCCGTGCGCTTTCTTCTGTCTTACGAAAAACCCGGACCCGATGGCCTTCTTCACACCGGCCCATCGAACTCCCACGAGACGCAATGGGATACAACCGATCCGACCACGGATTTGTTGGCGCGTCAGGCCCTCTACGCGGCAACCATCGAAGCCGCCTCGCTTCTGAGGGTTGAGCCTGAGCTCGTGCGCCAGTTGAAATTGGCGATTCCCAGAATTCCGCCGCTGCCGCGCGTTGATCCAAGCGCGCCCTCCACGCTGCTGCCGGCAGCCGCGGACGCGGAGGGCACGGATGTGATTGCCATGTCGTACCGACCCGGCGACCCCATCCACAACGTGGAAAATATCGGCCTTGAACCGGTGTGGCCCTATAACCTGATCGGCGAAGACTCGCCACTGCTTTCCTTGGCGCGACGGACTTATTCCACCCGCCCCAACCACGCCAATATCGATTGGTGCTTTGATCCGGTTCAGGCTGCAAGGCTTGGCCTCGGCAGCGAGGTAAGCAGCACTCTTGTGAAGATTACGCAGAACAATCAACGCTATATCAACGGCTTCGCAAAATGGGGCGCCGACGACCGGGAGTTTTATGTGGAACAGATCGGCAACGTCGCCCTCGCATTGCAGGAAGCCCTTGTCCAGGACTATGACGGCGTGATCCGCATTGCACCGGCCGTGCCGCCAGGATGGGACTTCGATGGCAGTGTCTCCGCCCGCTTCGGAACCACCGTGGATGTGCAGGTAAGGAACGGAATTCCAACCGCGGTTGGCCTCGATGTGGAACGAAAGCAACTTATCAAGATCAAGAATCCGTGGCCTGGAGAAGAGGTAAGTGTCACGGACGCAAGAACAGGCGCTTCGGTAATTGCAGCTTCCCGCGCATCGGTGATCGCCTTGGCAGCCTCGGCAGGCGGCAGATACCGTATACACAAGACAAGCGACGGCCCGGGCGAGCGATTCCAGCCGGTAGACGGCACGCCGGCTGTTTCACCGCGTAAGCTCGGTCCGGTACAGATCGGGCTTGGCCCCGCTCAATAATCCCTAGCCTGCGCCTTGCGGATCTCTTAAAGCTTTCAGTTTTTCGAGTGCCCATCGCACCGCCTTGCGCAGACCATCGTCTGGGGTTGCAGCCCACTGCCGCAGCCCCCATTTTTCGAGCAAGGGCACAAAGCGCCGATCGCCACTGTTGCCCATCGCAATGGCCACGTTCCGCCGCAGCCCCACAAATCCCGCCCTGCGCACCGGCGAACCGTTGAACCACTGCTCGAACTGCGCCTGATCCAGCTCGGCCAGCCACTCCAGCGGCGGATTCACCAACTCCGGCCGCGCCTCCAGGTCCAGGTCGGCGCTCACCGGCGTGCGCCGCGGAGAATTCCACGGGCAGACATCCTGGCAAATATCGCAGCCGAAGACCTGACGACCCATGCTCTGCATCAAATCCGGTTCGATTGTCCCACGATGCTCGATGGTGAGATAGGAGATGCACCGCGTGGCATCCATCTGGTAGGGAGCGATCAGCGCACCGGTGGGGCACGCGTCCAGGCAGCGCCGGCAGCTTCCACAGCGATCCGGAAGCGGCTCCAGTGGTGTTCTTGCCTCCTGTATCTCCAACGAAGTCAAGAGCACCGCCAGAAACCCAAACGACCCCAGCCTGGGATGAATGAGGCAAGTATTCTTGCCCGTCCAGCCCAGCCCGGCTGCCGTGGCCAGCGCCCGCTCCACCACGGGCCCGGTATCTACATAGCCCCGCGCCTCAAATCCGCTGAACTCCTCGCGCAGTCGCGCCTCCAGCGCCGTGAGCCGCTTCTTGAGCACCTTGTGATAGTCGCTGGGCCGCCGCACTCCGTTTGCATCCGTGCGGCCTGACCATGCGTAGCGCGCAATCCAACCCACACCGTTTGCGGCCGGCTCCGTCGAATGCGGCTGAGCGCTCTCATAACCGGCAAAGCAGACAATCGCCGTCCGCGCCCAGGGAAACGGAATCGCCACCCGCGCCCGCACCAGTTGCCCGCCTTCGGTGCTCCGCGCCAGGTAGCGCATGGTCCCCGCGTAGCCTGCCCGCACCCATTCCTCGAAGCGGGCTGCGTCGCGCGCTTCGTCAGCATAGGGAAGCGCAACCAGACCGGCTTCGGCGAACCCTGTCTCCAGCGCCAGGGCGCGCGCCTGCTCCCTGGTCAGGCGGAACACGGGGGTTTGTTCTGAATTGCTCATGGAACCGGCGCCACTCCTTCTTACGTATGGATACTTATGTCCGTTTGCGGACGCCGGGATCGAAAACTGAACACCTGGGCCCGCGACAGGGAAGACTGGAGTGCTCGTATCCCCCGTGATTGCAGCATATTCCCTTCGCGTGGCTTTGGCCGTCGGAGTGCTGCTATCAGAGAGCGTAAGGCATTAACCAATCAAGGCCGGCCCCAGGCCACAAAAGGGTTTCTCGAAGGAGGTTTCTATGATCGGCACAATGTTCAGCACGGCAGTCGCGAAGTTTGCCGGGCAAGATGAATCCACCGCAATCCCCGGCCTGACTGAGCTTGTCCGAGGCCAGGATCAGCGTCTGCTCGATCGTATGGAGCCGCTGGTTCGCCAGCAAAGCATCGCGCTCGATCTCCACTCGGTCCAGCGCATTGACGCCGCCGGTATTTCAGCGCTTATCTCGCTCTATCGCAGCGCCTGCGAAGCGGGCCACCGCTTCACGGTCAGCAATGCTTCGCCGCGGGTGGCGGAGATTCTGGCGCTGGTCGGGCTGGACCGCATTCTTCTAGCACAAGATAGGATGGATGTTTCCCATTCCGGCCATTGCATGGAACGCACCGCCGCCTGAGGCTGATTATCCTGCCTCACTAACTCAGCGTGGTTGCTTTGGCGCCGTCGCATGCGGGAAAGCGTCCCAATCGTTTTCCCGCCGCCGCTAACTCGGATGGTATGACGGAGTATGAGATCAAAACAATCGTCAGAAGGCCAATCTGACAAATAAAGCATGCATCGGTTGCAATCTTATGCATACCTTTTCCTTCGAGGGCCGTCAAAGGGATCAAAAACAGGCGACTCGAACAAGGGAATAGGACTGAAAATCAGTTCGAGCACGTTCATGGATGCGGCCTGACCTTATTGCTCTCCGGGTACATTCGTTCATGCCCTTGGCCGGAGCATGAAACAGAGTACCTCAATCCTTGCGGAATCGATGGACTCTGTTCTGTCTTCCACCGTCAACCGGCAGATCGATCGGGAAACGGCGCGAGGGTTGGAAATGTTCCTGACCCCGGGACTGTACGCCGTTTCCGTGGAGGGAAGTTCAATGAGAAAGCATGGTTCGCTATCAAGCGTTCTTTTGGGGGCCCTGTTCGGATTCACCATTCTGTCACTAACTGCCACCGCGCAGACCAACCTCGGCTCAGTCAATATCGGCAGCAGCACAACATCCACGGTTACCGTTACCCTTCCCAGCGCAGCCACTCTGACCAGCATCGCCGTGGTGACCCAGGGAGCGCCGAACCTGGACTTTACCAATGCCGGAGGGGGAACCTGCGCCACCGGCACTCCTTACGCCGCCAACGTCACCTGCACGGTTCAGGTAACCTTCGCGCCCAGGTTTGCGGGAACACGCTATGGCGCGGTGGTCCTGTCGAACACAAGCGGGGTTGTCGCCACAGCGTATCTGCAAGGCACAGGCGCCGGACCGCAGGCAACCTTTACGCCGGGCGCCGGGGCGTAACCAACTTTTGTGCCGGGCACTGAGAGCACGATTCTCTTTGGTGAGGGCGAGCCAAGCGCGGTTGCGGCGGATGGCAACGGCAACGTCTACATCGTCGATTACACCAGCAACCAGGTGCTGAAGGAGACGCTTTCCGGGGGCAGCTACACCCAGAGTGTGGTACCAACCAGCAGCTTGAATAGATCCTTAGGGGTCGCGGTGGATGGAGCCGGCAACGTGTATATTGCCGATTCCCGCAATCAGCGGGTATTGAAGGAGACGCTGTCGGCGGGGAGCTATTCCGAAAGCGTTGTCGTTGATTTCTCGGGCGATGGCGGGACGGAACCCATTTCCGCGGCGGTGGACGGAACAGGAAACGTCTTTTTCTGCGATGGAGCTGGCGGCAATGTGTATTTGGATACTCTGACGGCATCCAGCTACATTCAGCGCATAATTGTCGGCGGTCTGAGTGATCCCGCTGATGTCGCGGTGGACGGGAATGGTAACATCTATATTTCTGACATCGACGAGATATTGAAGGCATCGCCAACGTCCCAGCCAGGCGTCTATGGCGCAACCCCAATAGCAACGATCAGCGGGGCGATCCCAGAGACGGGGATCGCGCTGGATGGGAGCGGCAACGTCTACGTCCTCATGTATGCCGAGAATTTGCAAGGTGGTCAGGTGTGCAAGGAGACGGCCACGGCGAGCGGTTACACCCAGAGCACAATAGCCACCAGTACGCTGTACGAGCCGGGTGGAATCGCTGTGGATGGGGGCGGTAATCTGTATATCGCCGATACCGGCAATTCCCGCGTATTGAAAGAGAATCTCGCAGACCCGCCAACATTGACCTTTGCCACCACGGCCCCAGCTCAACCAGCACAGACAGCCCGCAGACGGTGGCGGTTTCCAACCTGGGCAGCGCGGTGCTGAAGTTTTCCGGGGTCAGCTATGCTACCGACTTCCCTGAGAACGCTGGGGCCACCGGCGACTGCACTTCAAGTACCTCGCTGGCTACCCAGGCCACCTGCACGCTGACCATCGACTTCACGCCCGATGTACCCCTTGATGGCAATGCCTTCCTTGCCCTCAGCGAGAGTATGACGGTGACCACCAACACCCTGAACACCACCGCGACGACGCAGACGCTTACGCTTACCGGGACTGAAACCACCAGGGCGGCAGCCACGCCGACCTTCTCGCTCCCGGCGGGTACGTACAACACCGTTGAGAACGTCACAATCACCGACTCAACGCCGAACGCGACGATCTATTACACCACGGACGGCACAGCGCCGCTCGCCAGCTCGACCACGGCAGCCTACACCGGCGCCATCCAGGTTTCTGCCACTGAAACCATTCAGGCCATTGCCGTAGCCCCGAACTACGTGAACAGCCCGGTGGCTTCGGTCGCCTATACCTACCCGCCGCGGGATTTCACCATCTCCGTCTCTCCGACATCGCTCACCGTTGCATCCGGAAAGGACGGCAGGGTCACGGTAACGATCACGTCGGTGAATTTATTCTCCGAGATCGTTTCGGTGAGTTGCTCGGGGACACCTTCCGGGGAAGATTGCAACGGCGAACCGGACAATGTCGTGGCGCCGGGAGAGCCGTCTGTTTCACCGGTCACTGTCTTCCCCTCTTCGGCAAATGCGGCCCTCCACCGCAACTCTCGCCCGCTATTTCCGGAAGCCACACTTGCGGTGGCGCTGTGCTGCTTTGGTTTCAGAAAGCGGCGGCGCTTGCAGACATTTCTGCTGCTGGCGGTGAGCCTGGCTGGCCTGACTCTGTTCACCGGGTGCGGGCCACACGCCGTCACATCGACGGTGACCATAACCGCTACGTCGGGAACGCTGCAACACTCCACCACGTTCTTGCTCACAGTGAACTGATGCATTCGAACAACCGCGCAAAACCGCCGGGGCCTTCAACCTTGGTTGGAGGCCTTGGCGCATGCACAGATTTCGTTCGGCTACGACGTTCTCAAAGCGGGCCGTCGCTGCACCGTTTGCAACGCCATCTGCAAGTCAAGCCGACGGGTTGCGAAGAGATGGCATTGGACTAGCAGAATCGAATCGCTCAATCCCACATTACGGTTCATATTTCATATTTCGGCCCTTGCCTGCAACTCCCCACGGATTGATTCCGCCCGTTCCGTCTCACTAATTCCTCATAGCGTCATCGATCGTCTCAAATAGCGAAAATTACCTCTCAAAAATAGTACGGGGCTCCTTTTGCAAGCGAACCGTCTGTGACGAAAAACACAGGCAGGAGTATGCTGGCGGAGTTATTTGTACTTGCGACTCATAATGCCGTGACGCGCAGTCGGATGTCTGGATGACTTGCACGAACTCAGCCTGCTAACTGGTCGCTTTTGTTAAGGTGCTGAGCCTCCGTTCCGCCACCCTCTCATAGGTACCGCCGCCGCGGAATCCTACATACGGAGGCTTTACCCCATGACGCAGGGCGTGGTGGATCAGTCGTCTGCCGGAAAAGCAGGCTCAACTTCAACCCCAACCAAATATGTCTATTTCTTCGGCGGCGGCAAGGCAGATGGAAACGGTCGCATGAAGGATGTGCTGGGCGGCAAGGGTGCCGGCCTCGCGGAAATGACCAACGCAGGATTGCCTGTTCCTCCTGGATTCACCATCCAGACCGAGGCTTGTCGCGAGTACATGCGCGGCGCCGTCAGTCCCGAAATCGACGTTGAAATGCACGCCGCGCTCGAGCGCCTCGAAAAGCTGCAGTCACAAAAGTTGGGCACGGGCGAGAATCCGCTGCTCGTTTCTGTCCGTTCCGGCGCCAAGTTCTCAATGCCCGGCATGATGGACACCATCCTCAACCTGGGACTTAACGACCAGGCCGTCGAAGCGCTGGCCAAGCTCAGCAACAATCCCCGTTTCGCCTACGACTCCTATCGCCGCCTCATCCAGATGTTCGGCGACGTCGTTCTGGATGTCGAAAAGAAGAAGTTCGAGCACATTTTCGACGGCATCAAGGTGCGCGAGGGCGTGAAGTTTGACTACGAACTGCAGCCCGAAGCACTGAAAGAAATCATCGTCGAATATAAGAAGCTGGTCCGCAAGGAAACCGGCAAGGACTTTCCCCAGGGCCCGCTGGATCAACTGGTCCAGGCCCGCGACGCCGTCTTCCGCAGTTGGAACAACGATCGCGCCAAGACCTATCGCCGCATCAACCACATCGATGACTGGCTGGGCACAGCGGTCAACGTGCAGGCCATGGTATTCGGCAACCTGGGCGATAACTCAGGCACCGGCGTCGGCTTCACGCGCAATCCCGCAACCGGCGAGCACGTCTTCTTCGGCGAGTATCTGATGAACGCCCAGGGCGAGGACGTGGTTTCCGGCGTCCGCACTCCGCTGTCGATTAGCGAGCTCGAGCGCGCCATGCCCAACGTCTACGACCATCTTCGCGCCATTACGTGGAAGATGGAAAAGCATTATCGCGACATGCAGGACTTCGAGTTCACCATCCAGGATGGCAAGCTCTACATGCTGCAGACCCGCAACGGCAAGCGCACCGGCCTGGCCGCCGTTCGCATCGCCATCGACATGGTGCGTGAAGGGCTCATCACCCAGGAAGAAGCCATCTTCCGCGTCGAGCCCAACCAGTTGTACGACTTCCTTGTTCCCCGCTTGATTGAAAAGGGCGAGAAGATTGAAGTCCTGGCCACCGGCTTGCCGGCCTCACCCGGCGCGGCTGTCGGTCAGATCGTTTTCTCAGCGGAGGACGCAGTCAAGTTCCACACCAGCGGCGCCTACCGCTCCATCATTCTGGTTCGCGGCGAAACCACGCCTGAAGATATCGCGGGCATGGAAGTCGCGGCCGGCATTCTCACCTCCCGCGGCGGCATGACCTCCCACGCCGCTGTCGTCACCCGCGGCATGGGCAAGTGCTGCGTGGCCGGCGCCGGCGATTGCACCGTGGACGAAGCGGCCAAGGAACTACGCGTCAAGGGTCACACCTTCAAACAGGGCGACTGGCTCTCGCTGGACGGCACCACCGGCCGCGTCATCGCAGGCCAGCTCAAGACCCTCCCCGCGCAGCCTGACGATCCGGATCTGGTCAAGTTCATGAGTTGGGTTGACCCCGTCCGCCGTCTCCGCATCCGCGCCAACGCCGACATCCCCCGCGACGCAAAACAGGCTCGCCTGTTCGGCGCCGAAGGCATCGGCCTCTGCCGCACCGAGCACATGTTCTTTGCCGAAGACCGCATCGAACACATGCGCACCATGATCCTCGCGGACAACGAGAAGGATCGCCGCGAAGCCCTCAAGAAGCTCCTGCCCATGCAGCGCGCCGACTTTGCCGGCCTCTTCAAGGCCATGGAGTCGCTGCCCGTGACTATCCGCCTGCTCGATCCCCCGCTCCATGAGTTCCTGCCCCAACGCGAGGACCTCCTGGTCGAGATCCAGCACCTCGAAGACACCAAGCCACGCTCGCCTAAACTCAAGGAACTGCGTCCGCTGCTGGCGCGGGTCCAGGAGTTGCACGAGATGAACCCCATGCTCGGCCTGCGCGGATGCCGCCTCGGCATCACTTTCCCCGAGATCACTGAAATGCAGTCTCGTGCCATCTTCGAGGCCGCCGTCGCCATCAAGAGCAAGGGTGGCGATCCGCACCTCGAAATCATGGTCCCGCTCATCGGATCCATCGAAGAAATGCGCAACCAAGCCAACATCGTTCGCCGCGTCGCCGCGGATGTCTTCAAGGAGAAGGGCGAAACCGTCGACTTCATGGTGGGCACCATGATCGAACTGCCCCGCGCAGCCCTCACCGCCGACCAGATCGCCGAGGAGGCTGAGTTCTTCAGCTTCGGCACGAACGACCTGACCCAAACCACCTTCGGCATCAGCCGCGACGACATCAACAACTTCCTGCCGGCCTACCTGAAGCACGGCATCTTCAAACAGGATCCCTTCGCCACCCTCGATCAGGCGGGCGTCGGCTTACTGGTGAAGATGGCCACAGCCAAGGGACGCAACACACGGCCCAACCTGAAGGTGGGCATCTGCGGCGAGCATGGCGGCGATCCGGAATCCGTCAAGTTCTGCCACAAGATCGGCCTCAACTACGTCTCCTGCTCGCCCTTCCGGCTACTGACCGCAAGGTTGGCCGCTGCCCAGGCCGCGCTACAGGAAATCCAGTCACCAGACGTCCACAGCGGCACCTGCTGATTCACCAACCGATAAAAACCTCAAGGGCGTCCGCCAAGCGGACGCCCTTGCCGTATCCAGCGGCATTCCGGAACAGGTTGTAGCACTGCACTATTTGTCCGTCGGCGCGTAATACCCTTCCCGCGTAACCACAGCCAGATCTTCCTTGTTGGCCTTCAGCGCGATCTTGTGGAAGCCGCCTTCCTTGTCCACCAGGTCCGGCGTATAGGTCAGCAGGTACTGCCCGCGCAACTCCTCGGCGATCTGTCCGTATATATCGTCCAGATTGTCCTTCTTTTTGGCTTCGAAGTAACGGCCTCCGGTGCGCTCGGCAATCTTCTCCAAGATCTTTTTGCCGTCCACACTCGGCTCACTGGAGCCGCCGCCGCGCCGCCCACCGCCACCTGGATAACCGCCACCCCCACCGGGATAGCCTCCGCCGCCAGGATACCCACCGCCGCCCATGCCTCCGCGCCGTCCGCCGCCGGGAAAACCGTTTTGGCCGTTCTCCTGTTCACCTTTGAAGTAAATGGTGTACACGGCCACATTGGCCCGATCCGCCGCATCCACCGCGTCGTTCAGCGTCTCCTTGCTCCCGCGGTCCACTCCGTCTGAGAAGACCACCAGCGCCTTGCGCCCGTCTTTGGGCTTCATCAACTCATCTGAAGCCAGAAAAACCGCGTCATAGAGCTGCGTACCCCCACGGCTGCGCGTCTGCCCGCTCCGGTCGTCCCCGCTCGTCTCCGGGCCCTGGCTGGTGTTCTGCGCCCCATGCGTCGGCCCCATCTCCTCCAACTCGTGATGCAGCTTATCGCGCGAGTTGGTAAAGTCCTCCAGAAGCTCAACTTCGCGGTCGAAGTGGATCAGAAAGGCCTGATCCGTTTGCGTTCCAGCCTTAGCGTCGGCCGGAAGCATCTGGTCGACAAACTTTCCCGCGGCCTTGCGCTCGTTCTCCATCGCCCCTGAAACGCTGCGGCTGGTGTCGACGAGCAGACCCAGCCGGAAGGGCAGGTTGCTCTCCCGCGTAAAGCTCTTGATGGTCTGCGGACGGCCATCCTCGGTCAGTGTAAAGTCGCTGATCTTCAGGCTGGTCACCAGGGCGCCGTGCTTGTCGCGCACGGTCACCGGGAGCACCACCTCGCGCGCCTGAATCTTCAACGTCGCGACGGGCAGATCGGTAGCAGGCTGCTGGGCCCCGCCGGCCACGGCCAGCCAGGGCAACGTCAACATCAATACGGGAAGACAAAAAACGGATTGGTTTCGCATAGCGGTCAAAGTGTACACACTTTCACTCCATTAGACGAGACAGATTTCGTACCGTTGACTGGGCCTAATGGCCCCATGTATTTTGCCCGACAATAGCCCTGCCGCGAGCACGGCACAAAGACTACGCCCAGGCCGCTACAGCAATCAAACTTGAAAGGATTTTGGACAGAAGGGGAAAAACTTTGGTAGCGCTACCGGGAATTGAACCCGGGTTTTAAGATTGAGAATCTCACGTCCTAACCCCTAGACGATAGCGCCACACTTGGAGGGGGAAGCCGTCACCGGCCACTCACTTACTTTAACAAAAATATACCCTAATGCCAAAGACGCCGGAGTCCGCAGAGCGCCCCTTCAGATCCCCAGCTTCCGTACCTCATCGTTGTAATACTTGCGATACAGAATCTCCCACTCCTGCGAGCCTTCCAGGATGATCTTCCGCTGGTTGGCGATCTTCAGCCGCGCCGCTGTGTCAATTCCGGCCTCTTGGGTCAGCAAAGCGGTAAGCGCCTTGCGCGCCTCCTGGCGAATCGTGTTGCGATCCTCAAGAAACCCTACCTCGTCGATCTCGGCGAGCGTGTCGGCCACGGTGTGAGCCAGCTTGTTGAGCTTGTCAGGGCTGATCCTCATAGCACCGCCTTGTACTTCTTGGCCAGTTCGGTCTTCACCTTCTTGAACATCTCGGCATATTGCGCACCAGTCTTGCGCATCTCCTCAGAATATGTGTCCAGAATGACCCGAACTTCCTCGTTGATGCGGTCTTCCAGGGATATCTCCTCGATCAACCCCTGTGTAACGCGCGCTTCCACCACCTTCAAGTCAGTGGTGGTGATCATCTTGGCGTCAATGAGGTGTTTGACCGTGCGGCGGGCCAGATACCCAATGTAATCGCGGGAAAAAATCATGGGCTAAAGCAAAGGATACCCCATTGGCCCACCCTGTGTACACCGGTCCCCGAACAGGCCCAAGCCAAATCCACGCATCGACGACGGCAAAGCGCGATGCCTGACAGAGCCGCCTGGCCGCTCATCAGCCGCGGTGCGGGCAGTTCTTCGTATTCAGACACTCCTCGGCTACCCGCAACCGCTCCACCGGCCGCCCGGCCACCAGGTGCTCCTCCACGATTTCCGCGGCATCCTCAGGCTTTACGTTGCCGTACCACACCGCCTCGGGGTAAACCACCACCATGGGACCATGCTCGCACTGGTCAAGGCACCCGGACTTGTTGATCCGCACCCTGTCCCCCAGCCCGGCAGCCTTGACCCGTTGCTGTAGTTGGGTGTGCAGATCGCTTTTTCCATCCACGGTGCAGGACGGCCGTGGCGCATCGGCGGGGCGGGTATTGTGGCATACAAAGACGTGACGTTCAAAAGCGGGCAAGCGGGGCTCCTCCTGAGTGCGGTCATTTCCAGAGTAAAGCTTCGACCGCAACAGAGGGGTTCCCGGTTCCCGATTTTCAAGACCGGCGAAAACAGCTTGCCAATCCTGAACTTTCCACAATCCTCACGCGCCTACCCGCCCACATCTGCGAAAATGAGAACTTGACTATGAGCACGGACAACCTACTTTCGCTGAAAGACGACATGGTGGCCTTTATTGAAGGCCACGGCTTGCACCGCCTTCCCGGTTACGTCACCGAGGACATCCCCTCCATTGTTTGGGAGGGAAACGGCAACCCAGACGCATGGAAAGACTTCGTGGAGATGGCCAAGCATGTGGGCGCTCCCTTTGTGACCTTCAGCGAGATGACGCTGGAACGCGAGGAACTAGACGCCCTGATCGAGGAAGCCGGCGAAATGAACTTCCCCGATGAAGAAGCCACCGAACTGGTCGAGGCCCAATGGCTGCGCAAGTACGCCGGAAATCTGGGCTACATCCAGCTTGGCTTCGTTTACCAGGGCGTCGCCTTCCTGCACGAAACCACCACCGAGTGGTATGAGCGCTATCAGGCTCTGCTTGAAGACATTGAGAGCTTCCAGGACATCGTCATCGACGACCACGATCACGACCAAGAGGACGAGTAAGGCGGGTGAGTTCAGTGGGAGCTGTGGAGAGCGGCCCAGTTCGACAACCAGCCCCGCAGTCCGCCCCGCCCCGCCCGGCGGCACCGCGCCAGCGTTGGACCTTCGCCGAGCCCCATCCTAAAGAAGCTGCCGCGCTGGCCAAAGTGGCCCGCTTGCCACTGGTCCTTGCCGAGTTGCTGATCGCCCGTGGTATCACCGACGCCAGCCAGGCCTATGCATTCCTCAACCCGGAACCAGCTCATCTCCACGATCCCTTTCTCATGCTGGGCATGCCCGCGGCCGTCGAGCGGCTTGAGCAAGCCATCGCGAGCCATGAGCCGGTTCTGCTCTACGGGGATTACGACGTGGACGGCACCACCGCCGTAGTCCTGCTGAAGACCGCAATCGAGATGCTCGGCGGCACCGCTCGTTTTCACGTCCCCCACCGCCTCAACGAAGGCTACGGTCTGCAGTCCAGCGTACTTGAAGCCGCCCATGCCGACGGAGCCCGGCTGGTCATCACTGTGGATACCGGCATGAGAGCCTTCGCCGAAGCCGAAACCGCACAAAGGCTTGGCCTGGATCTCATCATCACCGATCACCACCTGCTTCAGGCCGATGACGCCGTCCCTCCTGCGCTCGCCATCCTCAACCCCAACCAGCCCGGCTGTCCGTATCCTGAAAAGTCCCTTTGCGGCGCGGCCATCGCGCTCAAACTGGCTCAGGCAATCCTGGCCCGCCGCGACCCGGCCCGCACCCGCGAGAAAACACTCCCCAGCTTCCTGAAAATGGCCGCCATCGCCACCATCGCCGACGCTGTTCCCCTGCGTGGCGAAAATCGCGTCATCGCTGCCCTCGGTCTCCGCGAACTGCGCTCACCCCGCAGCGCCGGTCTCCGCGCGCTGTTTGCCGTCGCAGCCCTTGATCCTGCCGCCAAACAGCTCACCGGCTTCGATGTTGCCTTCCGCCTGGCCCCGCGCATCAACGCCGCCGGCCGCATGGACGTAGCCTCAGAGGTCATCGAGCTCTTCTGCACCCGCGACCCTGCGCGCGCCGCCCAACTGGCTTCAAAGCTCGAACGCCTGAACCGTGAGCGCCGCGACGCCGAAGCTGCAGCTCTCACCGCCATCGAGATCCGCCTGGCCACAAGCGCCGAACTGGCCGACAGCAGCCTGCTCGTGATCGACGGCACCGGCTGGCATCGCGGCGTCATCGGCATTCTCGCCTCGCGCGTCGTCGAGCGCACCGCCAAACCGGCCATCGTGGTCAGCATCGAAGACGGAGTGGCCCACGGTTCCGGGCGATCCGTCGATGGCTTCCACCTGCTCAACGCCATTGAATCCTGCGCCGATCTCTTCACCCGCTTCGGAGGCCATGCCTTCGCTGTAGGCTTTGCCATGCCCGCTGCCGCCCTTCCCGAACTCAAGCGCCGCCTGGGCCTTTACGCCGAACAGCATCTGGCCGCCCGCGAACCGGAGCGCCAACTCCGCATTCACGCCGAACTGCCCCTGGATCGAATCACCCCAGTACTCGCAGGCTGGCTGCGCAAGCTCGAGCCCTTTGGCCACGGTAACCCCGAGCCGATCTTCATTGCCCGCAAAGCCCGCCTCCAAGCCAACCCACGCATCATGAAGGACCGGCACATCCGCCTTGAACTGGCTCAAACCCCGGCCGTCCAAGATCCAACACAAATCCCGGCGCTGGTCAGATCCAGTTCCGCCATCCGCGCCGTCGGTTGGGACCTCGCCGCCCGCGCCGCCGCTCTGGGACTGAGTGAAGGCAGTCTCATCGATATCGCCTACCGCATCCGCGAAAACGATCATCCCGAATATGGCGGACTCGAAGTCGAGATCGCGGGAATTGAGATGGCAAGCGTATAACGCGAAAAAAGAGGCCCACGGTTTCCCGTGAGCCTCGTTGGGACCGAAGAAGCGTTCTGGCTACTTGTGCTTGCCCCCACCACTTGAAGATGGGTGCGATGCGGGAGCTGGATGGGATGCAGGCGCCGCTGCTGGATGCGATGCTGATGTCGCCGCGGGATGCGCCGCAGGTGTTGCTGCTGGATGGGATGCAGGCGCCGCTGCTGGATGCGATGCGGGTGTCATCGCAGGATGGGACGCAGGTGCTCCTGCGGCATGCGATGCTGGTGTCGCCGCTGGATGCGATGCAGAAGCCGGATGCGATGCAGCAGCCGCAGGGTGCGATACGGCTAGCGGCCTGGCGACGGCCGCAGTAGCCGGGTGTCCACCATTGTTCCTTGCATAGGAGGACTTATCAACCCTGGCAGCCTCGGCGTGGTGCTGTTGCACATCGCTTGGGCCCCGGTGCTGGTCACGCTCGGCAATCCGCTCCTCGGGGCTGGGATCGTGGTGGATACCGCCCGGCCCACCGCTGAACGCAACATGGCTGTCTCTGGCAACATAGCCGCGATCCACTGCCACGCGGTCTGCGTAGACACGACTGCCCCATGCCCCGCCCACGCCCACACGCATAACCGCTGTGTTGTAGGCGAAAACGCCGCCCCGCCACATGCCGCCCGCAAAACCGATGCCGCCATAGCCAAAGCCGTAGTTGACGCCGCCATAGTAGCCAATGTGCGGTCCCCAGTAGCCCTCATGAAATACAAAAAGTCCACCGGACCAGCCCCAGTACCCCGGCGTCCACAGCGCGCCAACGTAAGGAGCCGGAACCCACGCGCCCGGAACCCAGAAGTAGCCGTCGGGACCGTAGGCCCAATAACCGGGCGTCCACATTAACCCCGGCTCGGGGCAAAGCGGCTGTTCATAAACCGGCAGCACCGGCGGAGCAAAGCCGACGCTGATGAAGACTCCCGCGTACGAAGACACAGGAATTAGAGCGAAAAGCAGCGCCAGCAGCAGCCAACGCGCGGAGCGGGACAGTTTCATGCGAAAAACCTCCTGAAATTTTCGAGTCGATAAGGCCTGAGACGCATTTTCGCGCTCAGTCTACGTCATTTCCAACCCGCCCCGCCACCAGAAGTTGCAGGATAGGAAAAATTATGACTCTTGTTGCCCAGGTGGGCGCGCCCACTGTTCTTCAGGCACTGCCCCTGCCCGAGCTTGCACCACGGTCAAACTAGCCAACGGGATCCGTACGGGCTGCTCAGAATGAGGATCTCTTCCACTATCGAGAGATTCCCATTCAGGGCCGAATGCTCAAGCCCACGCCTATAATGTGCCGCGCTTCGAGATTCACCGGCAGCGGAACAACAGGCGGATAGGGCGAAGGCAAGCCGGTTGGAACCAGGGTTGTCCCAATCATCCCCGCCACCTGTCCAATGCCAACGTCGAGCGCAAAATGCGGATGCTCCTTCTGGGTGACCCGCACCGCGTAGTCCAGGGTGCTCGGCAGATGCGCCCTGCCGCCTTCAAGATAGACACTTGTCGGCGCAAGGGGATTCGCAGGGATGGGGCCCAGATTCTGCGACGTCGGCGGCTCCTGGGAGATTCCGGCGGAAGGCACAAAGGCCGTCTTGAACGGTCCCGGCAGCGGAATCCCCAACCCGCCGAACAACCGTCCGCCAAACCGCGTTGCCTGCCCGCCGATTCCGTAGATCGAGGCGTTGGTGGCCTTCCAGCCAAGGTTCACCAGGAATGGCAGCGGCGGATGCAGCCACGTCTTCGTCGCCGCTACGTAAATATCCCCATTGGTATAGGTCTTGCCATCCAGCGCCCCGGTAACAAAATGGTCGCCTGTGCGCACCACAAACCCCGCAGCCAGCCCTGGCGTCCACGGGCCGAATTGCCCATCCTTGATGGCCACCGCTTTGCCGTTGAAGATGTTCATCCCCGCGTAGTGCCACAGGCTGCTGAACGCCGGGCTGTCGCCCACCCAGTGCACGCTGCGCGTGTAGCCCACTTCGGCCCGGTTCGCGAACCCCTCTGCAATGCTGAAGGTGTGCAGATCGCCGATCACCTTATTTGCGTTCACAAAGTGGTAGCCCAAGGCCGGGTGCGAAAAGAACTGGCCCTTGTCACCATAGACCACGTAGGCGGTCGGCGTGATGAACCCGCCCGTCTGCCCTTCCAGAGTCAGGTTTTGTGCGTTGAGCCGGCCTGCCGCCAGCATGGCGACCACGAGCAGGCCGCAAACGGAGAGCTTGGAAAAGTCAGGGGAGTTCACAGTCGTTCTACTCCAGTGGAGCGCAGTCGCCTGCCTCCGGTGAGGTTCAAAGTCATTCCCTTGTAACACATCCGAAGCACACTCGTCTCCTCTCACTTTCGGGAATTTTGGATTGAGGCCGCGGTTTGAGTGATACGGGCTTGCAGGCCGGGGTTTTGACCCCTACGGATGATCGGGCAAAATCAACGCGGGCGTTAGCCCCTGCCTGCTTTACAACAGGATTTGTGCGGAGATTCTCTCCATCAAGCCGCAGGATTGGTGAGGGCCTGTTTTAGAGGCGCGCTTTTCCCGGTGATAAACTCAGCCCATGCCGCGTGGTTTCTTTATCACCCTCGAAGGCCTTGACGGTTCCGGCAAAACCACCCAAATCAAGCGTTTGGCCGCCTGGCTAAAGAAGCACACCCCGGGTGCCCAAGGTGCTGGTTCTGAGGCGGGGGATGCCGACCCCGTCGTCACCCGCCAGCCCGGCGGAACCGCCACCGGCGACCGCATCCGCGCCCTATTGCTTGACTCCCGCTCCACCACCCTCGCGCCCATGGCGGAAATGGCGCTCATGTTCGCTGACCGCGCGCAAGCCATCGCCGAAGTCATCGAGCCCGCCCTTGCCGCCGGTAAAATCGTTCTCTGCGACCGATTCACCGACTCGACAGAGGCTTACCAGGGAGGCGGCCGTCAGCTGGGCTCCGCGCAGGTTCTCGAACTCCACCGCCTTCTCTGCGGCAACCTCCAGCCTAACCTCACTTTGCTCCTCTTGCCCTCGCTCGAAGCTTCACTCGACCGCGCCCGCCGCCGCAACCAGCGCGAAAGTGAGAAATCCGGCCAGGACGAAAACCGCTTCGAGCAGGAGCAGGACGCCTTTTACCGCCGCGTCTGGGAAAAATATCGCGAGATCGCCTTCCGCGAACCGGCCCGCGTCGTCCTCATTGAAGGCGACCTCTCCATCGGAGAAGTCCACGAGAAAATTGTGGGAGCCGTCGCCGAACGGCTGCTGGGGGTGGGAGCACAGGGCTGAACCAGCATTGTGAACGCCCCACCTTCCTTCACAATGCGGGGTGCCCCCGCTCTCGATTCCGATGCCTGGGATTCTCCCGCTTGCTCTACTTGAACTCCCCGAAATGCGCATCCTCCGGCGCCGAGGGCTCATCCAGAAACTGGAATGTCGTCGCCGGTCCGAGGTTCGCGGGCTCGGTCCACGACTGGAGCGCCCACACCACCTGCTTCGCAGGCGTGACCTCGATGGCCTGCAACGACCCCGCTACGTCCTGCGGCTTTGTGCTCCACTCGTCCACCCAGTTGTTGATCACCGTGTTCCCGTTCGGCAGCCGCCACGCCTGTTGCAGGTTGGCAAACTTGTAGCCGGGCGCGTCGGCCTGGCTCCAACTCCACACTGCATCGCCCCGCCGCGTTACCTCCCGCACGCCCTCGCGGTCCGTGATTAATACATTCCCGTTCTTCAGCGGAGTTACTCCCCATACGCTTTTCGCCGGAAACGACCATAGCTCATTTCCGTTCGAGTCGTACTCGACCACCTTGTTCAGATCCATGTGCGCCACCAGAAGCGTTCCCTGGCTGGTGAGCCGCGCGTGACGGAACTGCCCATGCGTGCTCGGCGGCTGCTTGGTCTTCAGCGTAATCTCCTTCTCCGTCGCACCGGTCGCGATGTTGACGACCCGCAGCAGCGCCGAGTCCCCGTTCTGGATATACAACACCCGGTCCGTGCCGATGGGCACGGCGGTATGCACCTCGTGGCCAGGCGGCGGCTCGTAGTTCCACACCACCTTTTTCTCCGGCGTAATCTCCGTCACTCCGAACTGGTGCGCGAAGAGAATGTTTCCATTCGACAGCATCACCGCGTCGCTGATCTCGCCTCTGCCCGCCGGGTCAGCGTAACTCCACACGATCTTTCCCCCGCGCACGATAAAGATATTCCGCTGACGCGATTCGCCCGCATAGAGAAAATCGTGCTGCGCGAGCCCCTTGCCCGGAAGCGATGCAGGAGCGGCGGACACCTGCGCGTTCAGTCCAGTGGAAACTGCAAGCAGAGATAGAGCGGCCAGCGATTTCAGCATCATTCCAGCGGTCCTCGGATTCATGGCGATTGTCTGCGCGGTTCGGCGCCGCTTTTTCGTAGGCAATCAGCATACACTGCGTGCCCGAACACGCTGTGCAAGGTCCAAGGAAGTTCTGAGCTCGTTCCTGAAGACCCTACTTCCACGCCCCCAGTAGCCGCCGCAAAAGCACCATCTGCCCCAAATGGTAGGCATTGTGATCGGCAGCCAGCAGCGCCTCGCGTAGAATCGTCTGCCCATCTCCGTGCGGAATTCTGGCGAACAGGTCAGTCCGTTTGTCGGCTACCAGATCGCACATCGCCTTGAGGTCCTCGCCAAAGGCATGCACGCTCCTGTCCCAGGCCTTTGCGTCCGGCGGAACTTGCGTGGCAGGCCAATATCCGCCTGGAAATTCGGGCGATTTGTGATCGGGATTGCGGGAAAACTCGAGAATGTCCCACTGCGCGATGCGCAGGTGCTCCAGCACCTGCCAAGGCGAGTGTTCCGCCCCTTTGGGCGTTTTGCCGCGCAACTCAGCCGGAAAATCCTTGATTGCGTGCTCGAAGTCCGCGTGCGCGCCACGGCCCTTGAGCAGGTTGAGTAAATGTTCGCGTAAAGCCTTGTCGTGTTCCATCGTGATCGTTGCCCCTTCTCGCGACGTTCTTTGGCAATCCCAATTTCGCCGGCGTGTCTCCGGTCGCGGTCTCCGTAATTCGATGCAAACGACCGGCATCAAGATTGCGGCGCAAGCAAAATCCGTCCATTTTGGCAGATGATCCGCTGACTTGCTGACCCGCTGTTTCCTGCTCCCGGTCCGCTGCTCTAGACTCGAACCGTGGGCTTCCAGGACTTTCTCGGTAACACGCAAACCGTTACGCATCTCCGCGAGAGCATCCGCGCCGGGCGATTTCCCCATTCGCTCATCCTCGCCGGCCCCCGCGGCGCGGGCAAGTACACCCTGTCACTCATGCTCGCCAAAGCTGTCAACTGCCTCAACCCCACTGAAACTGATGGTCTGCCCGACTTCTGCGGCGTCTGCCCCAATTGTGTCCGCATCGCCGAGTCCAGCGACCTTGAAGCCCGCGTGGCCGAGGCCGTCTCAGCCCGCGACGACCTGCGCGATACCGACAAGCGCGAAACCCGCATCCTCATCCAGACCCACCCCGACGTCCTCATCGTTCCGCCCGACCCGCCCCAACTACTCATTAAGCTCGGCCAGGTCCGTCAGGTCATTCACGTCGCCTACTACCGCCCTCCCGCCGAGTCGCGCCGCACATTCACCATCTTCACCTCCTCGGCTTTTATGAAAGAGGCGGCCAACAGCCTGCTCAAAGTCCTTGAAGAGCCGCCTGAGCATACTTCGTTGATCCTGCTGACTGAAAACCCCCAGGAGCTGCTGCCCACCATCCGCTCGCGCGCCATCGTTCATCGCCTCGGTGCGCTGCCGCCTGCCGACCTCGAATCCCTGCTCGCGTCGCGCCGTCCTGAGCTCAATCCGCAAGACCGCGCCCTGGCTGCCCGACTGGCCGAAGGCGCCGTGGGCCGCGCCCTCTCCATTGACCTGGGCGTCTACCTCGCCAGCCGCCAGGACGCGCTCGTTCTGCTGCGCACCGCCCTCCGTGAGCCCGACTACTCGCAGCTCTTCCACGCCACCGAGAGTTACCGAGCCGGTGCGGACGGCCAGGAAAAGACCATCAATCTCCTCCGCGCCACGGGGAGCCTCCTCGAAGACCTGCTCCTCATCGTCGCCGGCACGCCGCAGCTCATCCGAAACCTCGACCTCGCCCAGGAACTCGATCGCCTCGTCCGGGATTCAGCCCTCACCGTCGAATGGATCGACTCGGCCGCCCGCGCCTTCGTGCAGGTCGAGCAGGGCATGCGCCGCAACCTGCTCCGTTCTCTCTCGCTCGACGCCATGGCCGTCAGCCTCGACCGCGGCTAAGGCAGCGTCCGTATCGGGATGGAGTAAGGCCACAACTGCTGAATAGATTGTTCCCCAAAGAAATTCCCCTCGCACGCACTCAGCAACTCCGCGGCAATTCGGAAAATGCCATCGCTCCCGCTTGCCGCCTCCGCCGTTGTACACAACAAGAAAAGCAACCCCTGCCCGTTCCCAGGCATCTCTTCGGTATCAAGCAACCCCAGTGATTGCAGGTTACGGGAGTCTGACAGGTCTTTCGCGCTATCGCGGCCCTGTATTCGGCGGTCCCTCAGCGTAAGAGCGAGTTTCTGGTCCTGCACGAAGTATTTGGCCGCGCAACCGTCAAGAGGACCCCAGCGGAATTGCCCGTTACCTACTCTTGATCGGTATAGAACAGCGTAGTTTCCAATTTTTTAAACTTTTCCAGGGAGGGTCGTTTCCTATGCCCAGTTTGACGAGTCAAGCCATTCGCCCCCCCGTCCGCAACCAGAGCCGCCCGGAAACGGGCCGGCCGCAAGCCAACGCCCGGAGAATCTCGACCGCACCGATTCCTTTCCGCTTTCCGGCGCACTCCGTCGAGGACGAGACCCCACTGCGCCATGCGGAACTCTTCTACCTGCAAAAGCAGATCCAGTCGCAGACGCCGATGGTCATCATTCTCGAAGACGGCGAACGTATCGAGGGCTGCATTGAGTGGTACGACCGCAATACCCTCAAAGTCCGTGGCCGCGTGAAGCACCTCATCTACAAATCCGCAATCAAGTACATGTACAAACTCGGCGAGAACGGACAATGAAACCGTTCCGGGGGAATAGGGATTAGGGAATAGGGATTAGTCCCTTTTCCCTGCCTTTAGCAGCCGGTCGCGAATCGCTGCCCCAATTCCTTCTGCTCGCGGCAGAGGGCAAAGAATCACTGTGCACCCTTGGGCATCCAGCGTCCGCAGCCCCGCGTAGAGCTTCCGCGCCATCTCCGCCGGCGCAGCCCAATGCCCCCATGCATATACCTGGGCACCGGCAGGTGCGGGAACCTCCGCAGGCAGCATCAACCCCACCCGGTCCAAAGGCCAGCTCAGCGCCGCCTCACCCAGCCGCGCCCCAAGGTCGGCCAGTTCGCCCTCCACCAACACCAGCCGCGCCCTGGGAGCATAATGCCGCAGTCCCACCCCCGGCGACGGCATCGCCTCTCGCGGCGTCTCCTGCAACGGCCGACCGCTCCTGAAAATCTTCACCGCCCCGCTAACCGAGCGAATCTGCTCCGCGGTCACGGCCCCCGGCCGGTAGATCACCATCGGGCTCTGACATGCATCCAGCACCGTCGACTCCACCCCGTGCGCGGTCGGCCCAGCATCCACCACCGCGTCGATCCGCCCGTCCAGGTCTTCCATCACATGCGCCGCCGTTGTCGGGCTGGTGCGCGCAAAGAGATTTGCGCTCGGCGCCGCCACCGGAATCCCCGCGCGCCGAATCAGTTCCAATGCCACCGGATGCGCCGGCATCCGCACCCCCACGAGAGGCCGCCCCGCCGTCACCACATCCGGAACCACCCCGGTCCTTCGCAACAGCAGCGTCATCGGTCCTGGCCAAAACGCCTCCATCAGCCGCCGCGCCCTGTCCGGAACCTCCTCGACCAGCCCGTCGAGCATCTCCAGGTTCGCGATATGCACAATCACCGGATCCCACGCCGGCCGCTGCTTTGCCTCAAAGATCCGCGCCACTGCCGCGGCGTCCAGCGCATTCGCCCCCAGCCCATACACGGTTTCAGTAGGCAGCGCCACCAAGCCCCCAGCCCGCAGAATCTCCACCGCGCGCCCCAGCGCCTGCTCGGCCTCGGCAGTCTCCAGGCGCCTGGGGTCCACGACCAATCGAAGTGTCTTCACTCTTTCATTCTCGCCCTAACAGCCCGGCATCTACCAACTACCGTATACTCGCTCTTTACCATGCCCGTCGAAACCGAGATCAAATTCCGCGTCGACGACCTGCCGGACCTCACCCACCGCCTTCAGGCCGCCGGATTCACGCTGCAAACACCGCGCAACTTCGAGAGCAACGTTCTCTACGACACCCCCGACCGCCGCATGCGCGCCCGCACTGAAATCCTCCGCATCCGCCGCTACGCCGGCCGCTGGACCGTTACTCACAAACGTCTTCCCGATGTCGGCCCCGGCGAAGACACCCATAAGCACCGCATTGAAACCGAAACCGAAGTCTCCGACGGCAATGCCCTGGCTGAAGTCTTTGTCTCCCTCGGCCTTGTTCCTGCTTTCCGCTACGAAAAATGGCGCACCGAGTGGCGTCTGGGCGAAGGCCACTGCGTCGTCGACGAAACCCCCATCGGCAATTACGCCGAGCTCGAAGGCTCCGCAGAATGGATCGACCGCGCCGCAGCCCGCCTCGCCGTGGACCCATCCGCCTACATCACACTCAGCTACGGCCGCCTCTTCGACCTATGGCGCGAGGAGCACGCCTCTTCCGCGCAGGACCTCACTTTCGCTGCCATCGCCCAAACCGTTTCGGCCCGGTAGGCAGAGCTTGCATGTGAAGTGATAATGCAAGATGTACCTCCCTTTGGGGGACGAGTTCTGACGACGAAGCAGCCTCAGGGATAAACTAAGGATTGTTGCAGGCAACGTGGAGTTGCAATGGCACTATGGTGGAGTTGATCCAGGCTCCCGGCGCTCTTGGCGCCAGTATTTTATCCATTGCGCTGATCGGTCCGGACGAACCGCGCCGCAAAGAGGTAGCCAGCGCTCTGTCAGGATGTCCCGGGGTGCTGATCCGGGAGTTCACTTCCTTCCCCGCCGACCTCGACGATCTGCCGCAGATGCTGGAGCAGCGTCACGACGTCGTCATCATCGATCTCGACAGTGACCAGGAATACGCCCTCGATGTGGCGGAGTACCTTTGCGAAGATGGCTCCACTACCGTGATGGTCTATTCCGCGCAGGCCGATAAGGAACTCGTGGTTCGCTCGATGCGTGCGGGCGCCCGCGAGTTTCTCGCACTGCCCCTCTCCGCCGCCGAAATGGCCGATGCTCTGGCGCGTGCCTCCGTTCGCCGTCCGGGAGCCCGCGCCGCCAGAAGAAGAACCGGCAGGTTGTGCGTGTTTCTGGGGACCAAAGGCGGCTGTGGAGTGACCACCATCGCATCCAAGTTCGCGGTCGAGTTGGCCCAGGAGTCCGGCCAGAAGACCCTGCTGATCGACCTCGGTCTCCCCTTGGGAGACGCTGCGCTCAACCTGGGCATCGTCTCAGAGTACTCGACCGACAAAGCTTTTGAGGACTACAACCGGCTGGACGCAAGTTTTCTCTCTTCGCTGCTCACGACACATAGCTCTGGATTGTTCTTGCTTGCAGCTCCAGGGGAATTTCCCCAGACCCAGCCCACCATCGACGCCATCGATAAACTGGTGACCGTCGCGCGCCAGAACTTCGATCATGTGGTGGTCGATGCCGGATCGAGACTTGACCTGAGGGGTTCGGCGCTTTTTGACGCTTCGGCCACCATCTACCTGGTTACCCAAGTGGGTGTGTCAGAACTGCGCAACTCCAATCGCCTGATCTCTCAGCTCTTCGCCAACAGGGGCCGCAGACTCCAGATTGTCCTCAACCGCTTTACACCGAATGCGCTGCTCTTCGACGAGAGGCATATTACAAAGGCGCTCACCAGACCGGTCGACTGGAAGATTCCAAACGATGTCGCCACCGCACGCCAGACCCAGAGCACAACCGCTCCACACGCGCAGAAAGACTCGCCGATTTTGATTGCGATCCGGCAGATGGCTCGAAAAGCCTGCGGCTTGCCCGAGATCCAGGAAAAGAAAAGAAGCTTCGGCCTCTTTCTTAAAGAGCTCTGGCCTTTGCCGAAGGCACTGCGTCAAACCGCCCAATCGGGAAAAGCATAAGAGCGCTCTTATCCCTAGGCACCGCGCCCGCCCAAAAGCCCGTGTGCGAACAAAGGCGAAGACTTCGATCCGTATAGTCAGGAAGAGAGACTGAGAATCTCGCTGGGGAGACCTGAGAAACCATCCTCTCTCAACCGGTGCGTCGCTCCGCTATTTTTCCGCGCCGTGGCACTTCTTGTACTTCTTTCCGCTCCCACACGGGCACGGGTCGTTGCGACCCACTTTTTCTCCCGTCCGGCGCTGCGCGGGCTGGCTTGTGTCTCCGCCCCCCGACACGCTGGCCGCCGCCAGCTCCCGCTGCTTTTTGCGGTGGAACTCTTTCTCCAGCGCGTCGATCGTCGTCGAGGGTTGCCGTGTGGAGATCGCGATCTCGCGCGGCGCCGCATCCAGCGTCAGCGGCTGCGCGGCACTCGCCACCGGCGGCGCCTTGGGAACTTCCCGTCGCACTTCGGGCGCGGCATTCACCGGCTGCCCATCCGGTCCCAGAATCTGCATCCGGAAGAGGAACCGGACCGTGTCCTCCTGGAACTTCAGCATCATGGCTTCGAACATGTCGTAAGACTCGCGCTTGTAGGCCACCAGCGGGTCCTGCTGCGCATACCCTCGCAACCCGATCCCCTCTTTTAACTGATCCATCGAAAGCAGGTGATCCTTCCAAAGCCCATCGATCACGCTCAGCATCACCATCCGCTCGTGGTAGCGCATGGTCGCGGCCCCTAGAATCTTTTCCTTGGCCTCGTAATTCTGCTTCAGCTTCTCAAAGATCGTGTCGCCCAGCTCGTGCCGGCTCAACTCCAGCGGCTTGATTCCCTCCGCACCTAGACTCAGCCCGAACTGACCAACCAGCTTTTCCTCCAGCCCCTTCACGTTCCATTGGCCTGGATGCAGATTTTCCGCTGCAAATTCGTCCAGCGCGGAACTCAGGATGCCTCCGACATAATCCTCCAGAATCAGTTCGCGCTGGTCCACGCCCTCCAGCAGCCGACGCCGCACGCCATACACGGCCTCGCGCTGCTTGTTCATCACGTCGTCGTACTCCAGCAGGTGTTTGCGCGATTCGAAATTCTGCGCCTCCACCGCCTTCTGTGCCGCCTCGATCCGATTCGAGATCATTTTTGACTCGATCGGCACGCCTTCTTCCATGCCCAGCCGCTCAAGCAACGTACTAACCCACTGCTTGGCGAAGATGCGCATCAGATCGTCTTCGAGCGACAGATAAAACCGTGACTCACCCGGATCGCCCTGGCGGCCGGCACGGCCACGCAACTGGTTGTCGATGCGCCGCGACTCATGCCGCTCAGTGCCCAGAATGAACAGTCCGCCCGCCTCGATCACCTGCTCGTGATCTTTCTGCGCCGCCTCGGCGTGTCCTTTGAACGCCTCAGCCCACTCCGGCTCTCCAACCTCGAATTCCTGCCCCTGGTAATAGAACCGCAAGAATCCCGGCGGCGCCATGGGGTTGATCGCGCCCTCGTTCGCGCTGATGGCTCGCGCCCGGTTCTTTTTCACCAGTTCCTGGCGCGTCATGAACTCCGGGTTGCCGCCCAGCAAAATATCCGTGCCGCGTCCGGCCATGTTGGTGGCGATGGTGACCATCCCCAGCCGTCCCGCCTGGGCCACAATTTCCGCCTCGCGCTCATGGAACTTGGCGTTCAACACTACGTGCCGCACGCCCTTGCGCTGCAAAATTCCGGATAGGCGCTCCGACTTCTCAATCGACGTGGTGCCCACCAGCACCGGCTGCTTCTTTTCGTGCAGCAGAGCGATATCGTCGGCCGCCGCTTTGTACTTTTCCTTTTCCGTCCGGTACACCACGTCAGGATTCTCAAGCCGCAGCATTGGCTTGTTGGTCGGAATAACCACAATTTCCAACTTGTAGATCTTTTCGAACTCAGCCGCTTCGGTCTCCGCCGTGCCGGTCATGCCACTCAATTTCTGATAAAGGCGGAAGTAGTTCTGAAAGGTAATGGTGGCCAGCGTCTGGTCTTCCTTGCGGATGCTAACGCCTTCCTTGGCCTCGATGGACTGGTGCAGACCATCGGACCAGCGGCGGCCCGGCATCAGGCGGCCAGTGAAGGTGTCCACGATGATGACCTCGCCGTCTTTGACTACGTAGTCCACATCGCGCTTGTAGAGCGCGTGCGCCTTGATCGCCGTCTCAACGTAGTGCTTCAGCTCCCAGTTCTCCGCGTCTGCGATGTTGCCGATCCCCAGCAGCTTCTCGATCGTCACCCACCCCTCGTCCGTCACTCCGATCGTTCGCTGCTTCTCGTCCACAATGTAGTCGCCGGTCAGAAACTTTTCGCCCTCACCCAGGCGCAGACCCAGCTCCGCTTGGCGCTTGGTATCGCTTGCTTCAATCTCCTCGCCCAGCTCCAGTTGCGGAACGATCTTCCTCACCCGCGCATACTTATCCGTAGTCTGGTCCGTCGGCCCTGAGATAATGAGCGGCGTCCGCGCTTCGTCGATCAGGATCGAGTCCACCTCGTCCACAATCGCGTAGTAGTGTCCCCTCTGCACGCAATCTTTTAACTCGAACTTCATGTTGTCGCGCAGGTAGTCGAAGCCAAACTCGTTATTCGTCCCATAAGTTATGTCAGCGCCATAAGCCGCCCGGCGCTCCGCATCGTCCAGATCGTGAACGATGACACCCACCGTCAGTCCCAGAAACTCATAGATCTTGCCCATCCACTCCGCATCGCGCTTGGCCAGGTAGTCATTTACCGTGACCACGTGAACGCCGTGCCCGGCAAGGGCGTTTAGATAGCAGGCCAGTGTGGCCACCAGCGTCTTGCCTTCGCCGGTCTTCATTTCGCTGATCTTGCCCTGATGCAGCACCATGCCGCCGATCAACTGCACATCGAAATGCCGCATCTGTACCGCGCGCCAACCGGCCTCGCGCACCACCGCAAACGCCTCGGGAAGAATCTCGTCCAAAGCCTCCCGCTCGGCAGCCTTCACTGCCTCTTCGCCCGTTATCCCTTCAAGCTTCGCAGCAATCCGAGCCCTGAATTCCACGGTCTTGGCCCGCAACTGCTCGTCTGTCAGTTGTTTGGTAGCCGCTTCGAGGTCGTTAATCGTAGCCACCACCGGCCAAAGCCGCTTGATGATCCGCTCGTTCGACGTGCCAAAAAATTTTGTAAGAACTTTATCGATCAAGACACAAATCTCCGTCTACCAGTGTAAATGGCGAGGCTGAATCGAAGTCCCCAGCCACAGGTTCTACATCTGACCATTCATAAAGAACTGGATGCCTCATGTTTGCCACCCAGGATTGAGATTTGGGTTAACTGCCAGACCGGGGACTCCAGTCCCTGTTCCCTGCCCTTCACCCCCTGCCCGTACAATGGAGAAGGAAGTCCTGACCCCACCCACAGCATGGCGGACAAAGACCAGAAGAAGCCCCACAAGCCCGATGAGGACCCGGTCGGAAAAGTCTACGACTCCCGCCTGGTCCGCCGTCTCGCTCATTACCTGCGTCCCTACTGGTGGCAGGCGACGGTTTCCTCGCTCTCCATCACCCTCAAATCTCTGAGCGACGTGACCGGCCCCTACCTGGTCATGGTGGGCATCGACACTTACCTGACGGGCAGAACCGGCCACCGCGCCAACTGGCTTGCGCATCGGCTCCCAACCGATCCCGGCAAGGGTATCACTGCCCTGGCCACGCTCTACCTGACTGTCCTGATCTCTGCCTATCTCTTTCAATTCATTGAAACTTATCTCATGCAGTGGACAGGCCAGAAGATCACGTTCGATCTCCGCCGCGACATCTTCCGCCACATGCAGCGCATGCACATTGGCTTCTTTGATACCCACGCCGTGGGCCGCCTTGTCACCCGCCTCACCTCTGACGTGGACGCCATCAATGAGATGTTCACCGCCGGCATTCTGGCCATCGTTGACGACTTCTTCAATCTCACCATCATGGCCGGCCTCATGCTCACCATTAACTGGTGGCTGGCCCTGATCGCTTTCTCCGTCCTGCCCCTCATCCTCATTGTCACGCGCCTCTTCCGCGACCATGTCCGCGAGAGCTACCGCCGCGTCCGCGCCGCCATTGCACGCATCAACAGCTTTATCCAGGAACACATCTCCGGCATGAGCGTGGTGCAACTGTTCAACCGCGAACAGCGCGCTTTTGACGACTTCGAGGTCGTCAACCGGCAGCACATGATCGCCTTCAAAGACACCATCTTCGCCTACGCCCTTTACTACCCCGCAGTCGATCTGCTCTCTGCCGTGGCCATTGCGCTGGTCATCTGGCGCGGCGGCTTCGGCGTTCTCCATGGCGCGGTCACCATCGGCGTGCTGGCCATGTTCATCCAGTACTCGCAGCGCTTCTGGCGGCCCATCCAGGACCTCAGCGACAAATACAACATTCTGCAGGCCGCGATGGCCGCCTGCGAGCGCATCTTCAAATTGCTCGACACGGCTCCGGAAATAGTGAACCCTGCCCATCCGGTGAAGGGCGACGACTCGAACCGTATTGAATTCAGGCACGTCTGGTTCACCTATCAGCAGCTTACCGAGGCGCAGAAGGACGCGGTAGAGCAGGCTGAAGCGAGTGAATCTGCACATGCTCAACTGGCCTCCCTCGAAGGGATTGACTGGATTCTCAAGGATGTTTCCTTCACCATCGAGCCCGGCCAGACGGTGGCCATCGTGGGCCACACCGGCGCTGGTAAAACCACCCTTACCAGCCTGATGATGCGTTTCTACGACGTGACCGCCGGCCAGATTCTGCTCGATGGCGTGGATCTGCGGGAGCAGGATCTGACTGCGCTTCGGCAGCACTTCGCGGTGGTTTTGCAGGACCCATTCCTCTTTACCGGCACACTGGCAGAGAACATTCGCCTTGGAAATGAAGAGGTCACAGACGATGAGCTATTCCAGGCCGCACGGGACGTGAATGTGCTGGATTTTGTGGAGAGTTTGCCGAACGGGTTCGACGAACCGGTGCAGGAACGCGGGAATTCGCTCTCAACGGGACAGAAACAGCTCATCAATTTTGCCCGCGCGCTGGCTTACAATCCGCGCATTTTGATCCTGGACGAAGCCACCTCCAGCGTGGACACGGACACGGAATTGCGCATCCGGGGGGCTCTGGAGAGGATGGTGGAAGGACGCACCAGCGTGTTGATCGCGCACCGGCTCTCCACCGTACAACGCGCTGAAACGATTCTGGTTATGCACAAGGGGCAACTGCGCGAGATGGGGTCGCACCAACAACTGCTGGCCAACCGCGGGCTCTATTGGAAGCTCTACCAGTTGCAATACAAGGACCAGGAAACGAACGGCATCGCAGTCCCCACCCGCGTACCTTCGCACGCGCCAGCCATGTGACGAATTCGCGTGAGTAGTGGGTCAGCACGATGGTGCGATCTTCCGGCGACAAGAGCGGTGAGAGCGCGGACATTTCATTCCGGCGCCAGCACCTTTTCGCCGACAATTCGGATTCCCGCAGACAACCAGAGGCGCTATCATGTGGCTGGAGAATGGCCATGTCCCAATACGTATTTCTCTGCCAGGATTGCAACAAGGAGTTCACCCAGATTCTCCACATCGCGGATCTCGAAAAGGGCGGCGTAGTGTGCCCACACTGCGCGGGCAAGCGGGTAACCCAAGTGGTAGTGGCGTTCTCAGCCGTTACCTCGAAGAAAAGCTAGGTTGCGCATTCGTCCCGATTGCTTCGAGATTTCCGGATCAGGGCATCCCCTTTGCACATTCGTCCTGTGTATCACAGGCTACTCGGAAGCAGTGTGCGCGTTTTGATTCTGCGGCTGACAGGAAAAGGGCCACTTCGCGGGTGCGGAGTGGCCCTTTTGCCTTTGAACCGTTGACGCTCGAAGCCGAGGTTACCTGGCTGCGACCAGCGGCTTGGTGCTCAGTGTGCCGTTGGCGTAGCCCTTGGCCATGTCGGCGATGGAGATAGGCTTGTAGTCGCCAGCGTGTCCGGCCTGACCGAACTGTGTCATGCGCAGGGCAACTACCTTCTGCATGGCCGCGCGGGCCGGCTTCATGTAATCGCGGGGATCAAACTTCTCCGGAGTCTCCCACAGAACCTTGCGGATGGCGCCGGTGATGGCCAAGCGGTTGTCGGTGTCCACGTTGACCTTGCGGACGCCGTTGCGGATGCCGAGCTGAATCTCCTCAACCGGCACGCCCCAGGTTTCCTTCAGCTTGCCGCCGTACTGGTTGATGATGTCCTGCAGATCCTTGGGAACCGAGGAGCTGCCGTGCATGACCAGGTGGGTTTTGGGCAGGCGATTGTGAATCTTGATGAGCAGGTCCATCTTGAGGACCGAGCCATCCGGCTTCTTGGTGAACTTATAGGCGCCGTGGCTGGTGCCGATGGCGATGGCCAGCGAATCAACACCGGTCAGCTCGGCGAACTCTACCGCCTGGTCGGGGTCAGTGACGTGATCAAGGCCCGATCCGCCTGCGCCATGACCGTCTTCAATGCCGCCCAGTACGCCGATTTCGCCTTCGACGGCGATGCCGCGCTCATGGGCGTAATCGACGACCTTGCGGGTGACTTCGACATTCTCAGCAAAGGTGGCCGGGGTCTTGCCGTCGGCCTTGAGCGAGCCATCCATCATGACACTGGTAAAGCCCAGCTTGATGGCACTTTCGCAGGTTTCGAAGCTGTTGCCGTGATCCAGGTGCATGGCGATGGGGATCTCGGGATAGAGCTCGTTGGCCGCCAGGATGAGGTGATAGAGGTAGTTGTCCTGCGCAAAGGCGCGAGCACCACGACTGGCCTGGATGATGACCGGCGACTGGGTTTCCTTCGCGGCCTCCATGATGGCCTGAATCTGTTCCATATCGTTGACGTTGAAAGCGCCGACGCCATAACCGCCCTTGGCGGCCTCGTCGAGGAGCTGCCGCGTGGAGACTAGAGACATAGGAATTCTCCTTCTGGGATGGCTCCAGCCGCCTGTACGCTCGGGCCCTTGAGGGCAGGAAATCAGCCTCGCGGGCGGCAGGAACTGCAATCATCCTTATGGTAGCAGAGGCGCACAAGCAAAAAGTGTGCTCCGGAACACAGGCGCAAAGCGCCGTTCCGGGATGAACTGTTCCCGATCCAAGTCATGCGGACAAAGAGCAACAGGTGTCCAGCGACTTTTCTGCGTTGCATGGTCCCATGTGGAATAATCTGCCGGTGACCCTTGCTCCAACATCAGCACATGATTGGTTCCTGGTGGCCTGCGCCGCGGGGACGGTGCTGCTGCTCCTGCTGCTGATTGCGAAGGTCCGCCTGCATGCCGCGCTCGCTCTGGCTGCGGCCGCGTTGGGACTGGGCGTGGCTTCGGGCATGCCTCTCAGACAGGTTCCTCTCTCTTTCACGGCGGGCGTGGGCAACCTGATGGGGCACATCGCCATTGTCCTGGGCCTGGGCGCTGTACTGGGTCGTCTGCTGGCCGGGTCAGGCGGAGCAACCGCGCTGGGCAAGGCCCTGGTGGATGTCTGCGGCAAAGCGGGACTACCCTGGGCGCTGCTGGGCATGGGCATCCTGGTAGGTATGCCGGTGTTCTTTGAGGTGGGGCTGGTGCTGCTGATGCCCATTGTGGCCGAGGCCGCGCGGCGCAGCGGACGGCCACCGATTCTGGTGGGCATGCCGCTGCTGGCCGGGCTCTCAATCGTCCACGGCACGCTTCCGCCGCATCCGGCGGCAATGCTGGCGGCTACGATGTACCACGCCGACCTGGGGCGCACCATTCTTTTCGGCCTGGCCGCCGGACTGCCCGCCGCCGCGCTGGCCGGACCGGGGCTTGGATGGTTCCTGATGCACCGGTGGAACAGACGGGGGCAAAAGGCTGCGCCGGAGACCACGGATGAGGGGTTGACCCTGTTTGCGCCGACTCTAAAGGAAGATCTTCAGAACGAACTCCGGGTGGAGGGACCGGCCACAGTCCCGCTGGAATCAAGAGCGGGATCGGAAATGGCCCCAATCCCCGCTCCAGCCGGTCCTATCCGCGCGGCCTCGGCCATTCTGCTGCCTGTAGCGCTCATCTTTCTGGGCAGTTGGGCCGACTCGATTACCGCTCCGGCGGGCGCGGCCAACCAGATTCTGCACTTTGCGGGCAGCCCGGATATCGCGCTGCTGATTGCCGTGCTGGTGGCGTTGTTCACGCTGGGAGGGCGCATCCAGACGGGTCAGCATCATGGGCGGGAACTGCTGCGCAAGTTGACCGCGGAGTCGTTTGAACCCATCGCCAATGTGCTTGTGATTCTGGCCGCGGCCGGGGGGTTGAGCGGCATCCTGCGTGATTCGGGAGCCGCGCAAGCCACCGTGGGGCTGGCACTGGGAGCACACATGCCGCCACTCGTATTGGCGTGGCTGCTGGCCGCGGTGGTGCGCGTTTCCATGGGATCGGCGACCGTGGCCATGGCCGTGGCCTCGGGGGTTCTGGCACCCATGGCCGGAAATATGGGCGTTCCGCCCGAATTGCTGGTGCTGGCCACAGGTACTGGCTCACTCATCCTTTCCCATTTGAACGACCCCGGTTTCTGGATGATCCAGTCGTTCTTCAAGCTGGAAGTGAAGGAGACACTGGCCACATGGTCAGTGATGGAGACGGTGCTCTCAGTGGCTGGGCTGGGTACGACGCTGCTGTTGGCATCGGCGCTGCGTTAAGGAGTTCTGCTGACCTGCTGGCTCAGCGCCCCGTATGAACCAGTTGGTAGCGCAACTGGACCTCTCCGCCACCCGGAATTCGCTGCAGCCAGAACTCGAAGGAACCGGCGCGCGTAGAGACCGTCGTGGTGAGAAGCGGCTTGTTCTGCCAGGCGCTTCCGGCGCGTATGGTGGCGCTGTAGCCGCATCCCGCAGTGAGGTTCCGGCGCAGGACGTACTCCAATTTGGCACGGTCCACGTCAAATCCAGCCTGCTGCGCGCGATTCAGCGGAATGGTCGGATAGACCACGGCCTCTGCCGTCAGGCGGGGAGTGAAGGTGAGATCGAGGACCGGCCACACCCAGAGAGAGCGCGCGCCATGCGAACCCGGACCTGTGTCCTGCCCAAAATAGAGCACTTGCGTCAAGGTCGCCCGTTTGCCGGGGCGGAATTCCGCGCCCACGCCCGCAAACAGCAGCTCGTCTTCTCCGTGGCCCGTATCGTAGGCGCCGAGATCGGGGAAAACCCACCTTCCGCGCTGCTGTGAGTACTCCACCATGCGGTAGGTCAGCACATGCGGCGCCTGCAACTGTTCCCCGGTACGGACAGTGTAGGTAGCAGTAATAGGCTCGTGGTGCGGAACGGTCTCCTCGGCACTAACGGCTTTGATCGAACCAAAAAGTAGAAGACAAACAAGAAGACAGCGGCGCATCCCTATTCTTTCGCAAACAACCGGCAAGGAAAATTCCCAATTCCGATTTTATGCTTGCGTGCGGCCTATTAAATGCATGATTGCCGCGTATAGTAGAATTTCATGCACGAATCGTGCAATTTATTGCCAGGGATGGCAGCAGCTGCGCCTTTTGGAGCCGTTCGTAAAGAAGCAATTCTTTTTGCTGGCGCCTGCGCTCAATAAAAGCGCAGGAGGATGGGGCGGGGACGTCCTTACGCGGGGGCCGGATCAGATCAGACCCAGCACCGCCCGTTGCGCGGCAAAAATCTCTTTCAGTCCCGTTTCGGCCAGATCGATGAGACCATTGAGCTGACCGCGGGAAAAACTGCCCTTCTCCGCTGTGGCCTGGGTCTCGATGAGGCCTCCATCTGCGGTCATCACAACGTTCATGTCCACCTCGGCCTGTGAATCCTCTTCATAGCAGAGATCGAGCAACGCGGTACCGTCCACGATGCCCACAGACGTGGCGGCGACCAGTTGCTTGAGCGGCGACCGCTTGAGGGTTCCGGCTTCGACCAGCGCCTGCAACGCGAGCGCCAGCGCGACTGCCGCGCCGGTGATGGCCGCGGTGCGCGTTCCGCCGTCGGCCTGGATCACGTCGCAGTCCAGAATCACGGTTCGCTCACCCAGGGCGTGCATGTCCACCACAGAGCGTAAACTTCGGCCGATGAGCCGCTGAATCTCGTGGGTGCGGCCGCCGATCTTGCCCCGTTCGCTCTCGCGCGGAGTGCGGGTCACCGTGGAGCGGGGCAGCATGGAGTACTCCGCCGTAACCCAGCCGCGGCCAGAGTTGCGCAGCCAGCCCGGTACCCCCTGTTCAATGGTGGCGCAAGTCAGCACCCGCGTATTACCAAGCGAGACCAGAACCGAGCCTTCGGCTGTCTGGACAAAACCGGGGGTGAGGGAGAGAGGACGAAGCTGGGCAGGAATCCTGCCGCCGGGACGAAAGAAAGGACCGGTCGCGTGCATAGGGCGATTGTACGGGAGAAAGGCGCGGCAGAGGAGGGATCTGTACAGAGAAGGCAGGTTTCAAGACGGGAAACTGGCTCGTCCGCGACCCGGAATGGGAATATCTATGTAAGTCTATGAAAATAAATTAATTAGATAGATGGTTCTTGGCAGATGTGTTCCATTTTGGAACTCATCGACGGTCAGGGTTCCGCGCGACGGTGTGGGAACTGGACAGTAAGCGCTTCCCTTATCAGGGACTTAGAGAAACCGTCCTAGTTTGGCACGCCACGTGTATCAGAAAAGGACAAAACGCAAGAACAAGGAACAGGGACTGGAAAATGGGGAGCTAACCATGCAGCAGATGGAACAGACGGCGGGATTGGGCGGAGCGGAGCGCAAGCGGGTGGAAGCAGTGGTGGAGACGCTGGCCAGGCTGCAAGGCGAGAGCGAGAATCTTGAGGACGTGGCGCATGACGCCAGAAACATGGTCACGGCGCTGGGGCTTTACTGCGATCTCCTCGAGGAGCCGGGAGTTCTCGCGGCTCCATTTCTTCACTATGGGGGCGAGTTGAGGCTGGTTGCCACGGCCAGCCGCCGGCTGGTGGAAAAACTGGTGGCTCTCGATGCACGCGAAGCTCCGGGAGCGGCTGGGTCCAGCGAAACCCCGGACGGCCTGGTAAGGGGTCAGACGGAAGAAGCGGGCTGCGGGCGGGAGCGCGGCCGGTCGGAATTGCCACGAGGTTGGGACCCGATGCCTGCCAACCCAATCGAGTGTATGGCCGCAGAACTCGAGGTCCACCGCAATCTGCTGGCCGCGCTGGCCGGGCCCTCGATTGCGCTCACATTAAACGCAGAGGGTGGCGCGCTGCCGGTAAACCTGACAGGAGAAGACTTGACGAGGGTGCTGGTGAACCTGGTGAAGAACGCCAGCGAAGCCATGCCCGCAGGAGGAGAGATCGCGCTTGGCCTGCATGAGTTTCATTCCGATGCGGAGGCAGCGTCATGGCTGGTGCTGACGGTGGAGGACAACGGGCCTGGGATTCCACCAGAGGCTCTGGATCGGATCTTTGAGACGGGTTACACCACCCATTCGAACAGCTCCTCAATCAACGCAGGCTGGGCTAGGGCCCATCGCGGGGCAGGTCTGTCCATTACCCGATCGATCGTGGCGGCAGCGGGCGGCCGGATTCACGCCACAAATCGCGCCGAGGGCGGAGCACGCTTCGAGATCGAATTGCCTGCCCGAACCCGCTGAATCCGGGTCTGGAGGCGGAAGGACGGCGCTCGGACGACAGGTGAGGAAGCCCTATGAGACCGCCCACCGCAAACCCCATTCACCCAAGTACACACGAGGCGAATACAATGCTTGAAACAGTTCCAATCTCGAAATTCATGGAGTTTATCCCTCAACTTGCCGAGCCGGGGGTGCGGCTGCACCTGCTGGTGGTGGACGCGGACACGGCAATGCGCTCAGCCTGCGCCGAGATCGCCGCCAGCCTGGGTTACGCGGTGGAAAGCACCGCCGACCTGAGTCATGCGCGGGACCTGCTGCGCGGCCGAGCGGCCGACATTCTGCTGGTGAACCTGCCCTATGGGGACAGCCAGGGGCTGGAACTGGTTTCGGAGGTCAAGCTGCTCTATCCGCAGACCGCGGTGATCGCCATGACCTCTTCGGGATCGGTGAATGCGGCTGTGGAGGCGATGCGCTGCGGTGCAGCAGACTACCTGACCAAGCCGTTCGCTATGGACGAGCTCTCAACGGTGCTGGACCGCGCCGCCGCAAACCTCACGACCGACATCCGGACCCGCCAGTTGCGGGAACGGCTCAGGCTCTCGCAGGGACTGGGAGCCATGATCGGCCGGTCTGCGGAGATGGAAAAGCTTTACCGCATCCTCTCGAAGGTGGCGCAGAGCTCGCACCCGGTGCTGGTGCTGGGAGAGAGCGGTACGGGCAAGGAACTGGTGGCGCGAACCATCCACGCCTACGGGCCAAACTCTCAAAAACCGTTTCTGCCGGTGGACTGCGGTTCACTGGTGCCCACGCTGATCGAGAGCGAGCTGTTCGGCTACGTGAAGGGAGCGTTTACGGGAGCCAACCGCTCGAAGGACGGGTTACTGGTTTCGGCCGAGGGGGGAACGGTCTTTCTGGATGAGATTGGCGAGCTTTCGCTCGATCTGCAAGCCAAGTTGCTGCGTGCCCTGCAAGAGAAAGAGGTTCGACCGGTCGGGGCCACCCATCGGGTGCCCATCAAAGCGCGCATCGTGGCCGCCACCAACCGGGATTTGGCGGAAATGGTGGAGAAGGGCACCTTCCGCAAGGATCTCTTCTACCGGCTCAATGTGGTCAACTTGCGGTTGCCCCCGCTGCGCAATCGCCGCGAGGATATTCCGCTGCTGGCAGCGCATTTTCTGGACCGCATCAGCCGTGAACGCGGCACGAAGTTCACGCTGAGTGACGAAGCTCTGCGGACCATGATGCGCCACGACTGGCCAGGCAACGTGCGCGAACTTGAACACTCAGTGGAGCGCGCCTGCGCCCTTTCTTCGGGGCCGGTGCTGCACCTGGGCGACCTGCCGACGCAGCTTCAACAACAGGGCCTGGAAGCGCGGCAAACGGCCGCCTCCGCCAGCGAGATAGCCGGGCAGGGCGGAGCACCTGGGGTGAAGACGCTAGCCGATCTCGAGCATGATGCCATCCTGGGAGCCATTCGCACCCTCAAAGGCGACAAGCTGCAGGCTGCCAAGTTGCTGGGAATCGGCAAGACCACTCTCTACCGCAAGCTGAAGGAATACGGCATTGCCGATCCGCTTCAGGACGAGTAACCAAGAACAGCCGCCAGCTTTCAGCTGCTAGCTTGTCCTGTCGGGACCGGCTTTGCCGGCTGATTCCGGCAGTATGCGAATGCAGGTAAGGGCTGAGCTAGAAATTCGTAGCAAGTAGTTAGAAGCTGGTAGCTATTACCAGGAACGGGGATCTGGGAATGAGCATTCTGATGGTGACGGGAATCGAAGGCGCCCGCAATTGCGCCGCAGTGGTGGGCGCGCAACTTGGCATAGAGGTTGCGGTGGCGGAGGGTCGCAAGGCCGCACTGGTGGCGCTGCGCCGCAACGAGTTTGCCGCCGTGGTGGTGGATGAAACCATGACCGAATGTGATCCGGCAGCCGCCGAGGCGATTTGGGAACATGCCGGACTGGCCATCCCCTTACAAGTAAACTTTGCGCTCTCAGGGGCGGCCCGGCTGACGAGAGAAATTCGCGCCGCGCTGCACCGCCGGGAGCGGGAACAGACGCTGGCTCATCGGGCAGCGGCAGCGGCCATTGAAAGCGAGTTGAAGACTACGGTGGCGGGGTTGCTGTTGCACTCGCAACTGGCGCTTTCTGGCGGGGAGGTACCGTCTCCCCTCGCCGAAAAGCTTCGGGTGGTGGCGGACCTGGCCGGCAATCTGAGGCGACAGTTGAGCGCACCGTTGCCGGCAGGCGGGAACACGGCTGCCTAGGGTTGGGTTAAGGAAGAAGCTTTTTGCGTTGCACGCGCGTCGCCGGGACGGAAATTGCCCCGGCGATTTTTTCTGGACGAAGGCACAAAACTTGATGCGGTTCGGACCCGGCGAGCAACTTACCGGGTCACGGAAGATGAGCCCCTTGCCTTAAGCTGAAAGAGAGATGAAAGATACGGCCGTTCTGCTGATTGACTGTCCGGACCGCAAGGGATTGGTGGCCCGCGTTGCCTCGTTGCTGTATGAATGGGGCGCCAACATCCTCCACGCCGACCAGCATCAGGACCACGGTCTGGGGCTCTTTTTCATGCGCGTCGAGTGGGCGCTGGACGGGGCAGCGAATGGACACGCACGCCCAACCGCCGGGCTGGCGCCTGAACATGAATCGGGCTCGGCGCCTAGCCAGGAATCGCGTCAGGAAAATTTTGATCTGGAAGGGTTCAGGACGGCCTTTGCGCAGCTGGCGGCGGAGCTTGGCATGCGCTGGCAGCTGGGCTCAAGCGGGCGGCAGCCCAAGGTTGCGCTGTTTTGTTCTCAGTACCTGCATTGCATGGCGGATCTGCTGCACCGGTGGCGAACCGGGGAATTGCTGTGCGAGATTCCGGTGATTATTTCGAACCACCGGGCGGTGGAGAATCTGGCGGGGTTTTACGGGATTCCGTTTGAATTTGTCGAGGTGACAGCGGCCAAGCGCGGCGAGGCGGAGGCGAGGCAACTGGAACTGCTTGCATCCAAAGAGATTGATCTGGTGGTGCTGGCACGGTATATGCAGATTCTATCCCCGGCTTTTGTGAGCCGCTATCCGGCGCAGATCATCAACGTGCATCACTCGTTCCTGCCTGCGTTTACAGGGGCCAAGCCGTACCATGCGGCGCACGATAGGGGGGTGAAGCTGATCGGGGCCACCAGCCACTATGTGACTGAACTGCTGGATGATGGACCGATCATCGAGCAGGACGTGGCGCGCATCTCACACCGCGATCAGGTGGAGGATCTGGTGGCGCGGGGGCGCGACCTGGAGCGGATCGTTCTGTCACGCGCCGTGCGCTGGCACCTGGACCGGCGAATTCTCTGCTATGGGAACAAGACGGTGGTGTTCGATTGAGACAGGGACCAGGGAATAGTTTGTTAGGTGTGGCCAGCACACCCCGAGAGCCCGCCCACAAACTCAGACATCGCAGGGTTATTCGGACAACCACAATCAAACACTGGAATACTTCCTGCAAAGCTCCTGGGTCTTAACAATCAACTTGGGCGCGCCGGTGATGGCCGGCTCGCCACCGTTCGAGTCGGCGGAATACTCCACGGACATATAGCCCTTGTAGCCAGCATCCGCGAAGAGCCGCCACACACGGTCCATGTCAAGGGGCGTGCCGTCGTCGAACTGATCCCGGATGTGCGCGACGGTGGCGTACGGAATGCACGCCGCAATCTGAGCGTAGGCATCCTGGACCGGGGTGGGGATAAAGTGCGTGATGTCGAGGTTGATGCCCGCATACGGTGAATTCACCCGTTGCATGATCTCCAGACAGACGTCCGCGCTCTGCGATACTCCGGCGTGGTCTTCGAGGCCCAGCATAATGCCCATCTCCGCGGAGTAGTCGCAAGCCGCCTTCATCGTTTCCACCGTCCAGTCAGTGGCCTGCTTCAGAGACACTCCGTCCGGCAGCGTTCCAGCGAAGATTCTCAGATGCGAGGCGCCCAGCCGGTCTGTCACGTCCACCCACTTCTTAATCTGGCGCAGGACCTCCTCGCGTTTGGCGGCGTCCGCCTGCACCATGCTGGCACCGCAAGCGGCGCCGGAAAATATTACGGCGTTCTTATAGGCCAGGTGGCGAAGCCCGTCCAGGTACTTCGGATCGGTGGACTTGAGGTAGTACACGGTCATATCCACGGCGTCCAGTCTGAGCTCAACGGCCTTCAGGATGAAATCTTCGAGCGTCATCTGACCGTGAGTAAGGAGTTCCCGGTACGAAAAGGCGCAACAGCCGGCCAGCAGCCGTGGCCTCCTGGACGAGTCCGGGTTGACGTCCGCGGACCCCGCGTGGGCAAGCGGCGCTCCCATTCCAAGTCCCATGCCAGCCAACGTACCCGCCGAGGCAGTCTTCAGAAACTCGCGGCGGGCGATGATGTTTTCCATAGTGCCTCCCAATTGAATGTTGCCAAGCCAGACTAGCCATACTCACGCGGCAGGCAGTCCTTGTCAAACTACTCGATCGGTTCATTCGCCGACACTGCAGTAACTGCACTACACTTCTGTGTTTGGAGAAGCCATGACCATGAACCGGCGGGATTTTGTTGTCAAGTCAGGATGCGCGCTGTCCGCCATTGCGGCGCCGGCGATCGTTCCTGCAAGCGTCCTCGGGGCAACCGCACCCAGCAATCGCATCAACGTAGGCTTCATCGGAACCGGCAGGCAGGCCTTCGGGGCAAACCTGCCCCAGATGATGGCTGTTCCCGGCGTGCAGGTGGTTACCGTTTGCGATGTGGATAGCTGGCGGATGGGCGAAGCCCAGGCGTTTGTGAACGCGTTCTATGCCCAGCGCGACGGTAAGGCCTCCTACAGCGGATGCCGGGCAAAGGCCGACTTCCGCGAGGTGATCGGCGATCCCGATATCGATGCCTTGATGATCTCAACTCCCGATCATTGGCACGTGCTCATGGGCATCGCGGCGGCCAGGGCAAAGAAGCATTTTGCGCTCGAAAAGCCCATCAGCCTCAGCGTTCAGCAGGGCCGGCTGCTGGCGGACGCGGTGGCTAGCGCCGGCGTGACGGCCCGCAATGATAGCGAGTTCCGCTCGCTTCGCCCGCAAAATCGCGCTGTCGAACTTGTCCGCAACGGGCATATCGGAAAGCTGCAAAAGATCGAAATCAACTTTCCGTCCGACCCGCCGCCGGTGGGCGTGCAGCCCGATATGCCCGTTCCGCCGGAGTTGAATTACGATCTATGGCTCGGGCCCACAGCCACCGTTCCTTACACAGAAAAGCGCGTACACGATGTGAAGCAGCATGGTCTGCGGCCCAATTGGATGCGCATCTCCACTTACGCTCAGGGCATGATCGCCAACTGGGGCGCTCATTACTTCGATGTGGCCCAGTGGGCGAACAATTCAGAGCACTCTGGGCCGGTCGATGTTGAGGGCAGGGGCGAATTCCCCACCAGCCTATGGAACACCATGATCGACTTCAAGGTTCAATACCGTTACGCCAATGGTGTGGTCATGACCTGCGAGCAGACCCCTACCAGCACACCCAGCATTACCTACTTCGGAAGCGACGCCTGGATCAAGGTAGACGGCTATCCGGGAACCATCACCGCAAGCAAGCCGGAACTCGCAACCCGCGACCCGGAGCCGGGAGAAGTCGACTTCTCCAAGACTCTTTGGGACAAGAACGACCTAATCGCTGCCATTCGCGAAGGCCGCCAACCCCTTGAGCCCATCGAGGTAGGACATCGCGCCATCTCCATTGCACAGATCGGCCTCATTGCCTGCCAGATCCAGGACAAGCTGCGCTGGAACCCTGAGAAAGAGATATTCGAAGGCAACAACTACGCCAACGCCTTGCTGGCCGCACCGCTGACAAGACCACAGTGGACGGTTGCCTGACAGCGCGGTCCACAAACGCTGCATGATCCATACGCACGCACATTTGACATGCTTGTCGCCACTGACCGGGGCAATTGCTTCCTAAAGGACGATCACTGCTGATCCGTCCTCTGTCTCATGCTTGACTGCCTCGAGCGCCTTGTTCGCGTCCTCTAGCGAGAACGTAACAACACGAGGACGGAAATTCAGATGGTGTGCCAAGGCGAGGAAGTCGCGCGCATCCTGCCTGGTCATGTTGGCCACGCTGCGCACCTGGCGCTCGCCCCAGAGCAGCTTGTCGTAGTCGAAAGCTGGCATCTGATCGAGGTGAATAGCGTTGACAGCGACCACTCCACCTTTGCGAAGAGAGGACAAAGCGCTGACGACAACCTTACCACTGGGAGCGAAGGTAATGGCGCGATCAAGCTCGGTTGGGGGTTTTGCATCTTCGTCGCCGACCCAGGTGGCGCCGAGCAATTGAGCGGCCTTGCGGTGAGACTCGCCGCGCGTGACTACATAGACTTCGCAATCCCAGGACTGAAGGATATGAATGGCCAGCGACGCCGAACTGCCAAAGCCGAAGAGACCCACGCGTTCTCCGCGCTGAACTCCCGCAACGCGGAGACTGCGGAAGCCGATGATGCCCGCACACAGCAAGGGGGCCACGTGGGAATTGTCTAGGCCCGCAGGCAAGGGGATGGTGAAGTCAGCGCGAACCGACGCGTACTCCGCATAGCCTCCGTTCACCGAATAGCCGGTAAATACGGGATGATCGCAGAGGTTCTCCATGTCGTGGCGACAGAACCAGCAATCGCCGTCTACCCCGCCCATCCAGGAGACGCCGACGCGCGTTCCGGCAGGCAGGTCCGGAGTTGCACCTTCCACTACCTCACCGACAATCTGATGGCCGGGGATGATGCGCGGCCGGATGGGAGGAAGGTCGCCTTCGACAATGTGGAGATCAGTGCGGCAGACGCCGCAGGCAATGACCTTGAGCAGCACGTCACCGGGCCGCGGCTGAGGCTTGGGGAGATCTTCGATGGAAACCCAACCTCCGGGAGTACTTGATGTGGAATCGAAAATGGCTGCTTTCATCCCCAAACCTCCGACCACAAGCTTACTCTTGGAGCAGACGTATTGAGCGGCTGTTCTTCCACTGGACTTAACCGGCGCCCACCAATGTGCGATTCCACCAATCGACCTATGCTGGGAAGCTTATCAGTCCAACCTATAAGAACCGGCAGCCAACCTTTCGATTGCCAATCCCATTCATAACGCCGCAGACGCTGGAACTGCGCTGGGGTGCAAGCTGGTGAACTTCGCCGATCCCGATGCGAGTCAAAGCGCACGGGACGACGGTAACATCGATTCTTCTCCTGAAGCAGCACGTGAAGCGCTGGATGCGCTGTTGACTGAAGAGGCGAGAGCAGCCATCTCCAGTGAGAAGGAAAAGCAGCTGCCCTGTCCGGGCTGGCTCTCGACCTTCAATTGCGTTCCGTGCCGTTCGGCGATCCATTTCGCCAATGCCAGGCCGAGGCCGGAACCGTGCGAAACCGTTTCACCGGTCTGCGACCCACGATAGAAGCGGTCGAAGATACGTGGCATGTCCTCGGCTGAGATACCCATACCGGTGTCGCGGACGGAGAGAACAACATGGAAATCGACGCATTTGGCGCTCAAGGTAACTGATCCGCCCGGAGGTGTGTAGTTGGCAGCATTTTCCAGGAGGATCGACAACAACCGCTGCATGCCATTGGCATCGCCCAATAAAACAATGCCGTTGCTGGGGATTTGCACGCGAAAGTCGAGCATGGCGCGCCGCATGGCAGCGGTCCAAGCCCGGGCAATGTTTTGGAACAGACTGCGTAACTCCATGGGCGCCAGGCTCATGGCCTCAGCTCCCCCATCGGCGCGCGCAAGCGACAACAGATTCTCAACTAGATTGGTCATGCGCACAGCTTCTTCATTGAGGCGCATCAGCGTTTCGCGATATTCCTCCGCACTCCGCGGACGATAAAGGGCCACATCGATTTCAGTGCGCAGGAGCGAGATGGGTGTGCGCAATTCATGGGAGGCGTTTCCCGTAAAGGCGCGGACACTGGCAAATGCTTTGTCAATGCGTTCGAGCATCTGGTTCAGGGTTTTGGAGAGGTCAGAGATTTCATCCTTCGCATTGGGTACGGGCAGGCGCATATCGAGGTTGTGGTCGTTGATCAGACGCGCCTGGGCTGCAAGCGCGGCGACCGGCTGGAGCGCTTTGCGGCTCATCAGATGTCCCCCGATTCCGGCAAGGAGAATCACGACCGGCGTCAGGAAGAGAAGATCGGTGCGAAACCTCATCAGCAAGGCCATGGACTTGTTGAGCGCGATACCCGTTTGTACCGAGTAGCCCTTTCCTCGCACCACGATGGGATAAGCGAGAATCCGCACATAGCGGGAGCCCTGATGAAACTCCGCAAGGATACCGTTTGGTGGAATGCGATCGGACAGGGGGAGTTCAGGGTTCTTCTCGATCATGCGTTTGGAGCGGAATATCCAATTGCCATCCTGATCCCTGACCTGTAAGTACTTGCCATCGTCTTTGAAGCTGTAGATGGCGGAGAAATCTTTCTGCAAAGCTTCCATGCTTTGATTCGGGTCTTCATGCTCGAGCACCAACTGGACATCTTCCGCGCGCTCCTGCATATCGTGATACTCGTTTGCATCCACGCTGCGGCGCAACATCCATAGACTGGTGAGACTCAATAGCGCGGCGGCCGAGGCGAACATCGCGAAGTACCAAAGCGAGAGCCGTATGCGAGTGGGAAGAGCTTTCATCGAGGCGCACTCCCGGTTACGGCTGTTTGATACTTGAGGACATAACCCTCTCCGCGCACTGTGCAGATCAACTTGTGCGCGAAAGGCGCGTCAATCTTGCGACGGAGTGCATTGACCAGAACATCCAGAGCGCCGTGTCCCACGTCATGATCGGCACCCCAGATGCTTTCCACGAGCGCCTCTCGTGGAACACAGTGTCCCGCGCTGCGGACCAGGCGACCGAGGAGAGCAAATTCGGTGCGCGTTAAATCGATGCTGGCATTGCCGCGATTGACCGAGTGGCGAACGGAATCGACCACCAAGTCACCGGCCTCGATCTTGCCGCCTGTCTCTTCGCGGCGAGGCCGGGTAATGGATTGCAGCCGTGCAACCAGTTCGGGGAAAGAAAACGGCTTGGTCATATAGTCGTCTGCGCCCAAGTCGAGCCCGCGAATGATATCGTCCTCGGCGTCGCGTGCAGTCAGCATCAATAGCGGAGTCGCACGTTTGCGTTCGCGGAGCGCTTGCGCCACGGAGTAGCCGTCGCGTCGCGGCAAGCCGATATCGAGCACGATGGCATCGAAGTCGTGCGCCAGAGCGGCTTCGAGACCTGTATCCCCATCGGCTGCGGTCATGACCGTATAGCCGGATTCGTAGAGTCCTTTCCGCAACAGCTCTAACATGCGTAGTTCGTCTTCGATAATGAGAATGCGCATCAGACCTCAGCACAGGGAAGGAATTCCGGTTGAAAGAAACGGCGAATATCTGACAGATTCATTTCAACACGAATGCGAGCGTAATTGCTCATCCATGCCCCAACCTTAGGAAAATTTCACCGGATCGTTAACAGGCCTTTAACGAAGCACACTAAGGTCCAGCATGTAGCCAGCCGAAGTCGATGGCGCGTTGTGAATAGAATCTCTGGCTACACGAGGAGACCATTATGAGACGACTGTCATTTATATCATTGATGCTGCTGGTCTTTGCATTCCCTGGATTGGGCCAGTCAACCAAGGGTGCTGTTGCCGGACGAGTGTCCGACGCATCCGGTGCCGTCATCCAGGGTGCGGCTGTACAACTCGCCCCTTCGGGATTGTCAACAACGTCCGACGCGCTGGGTGAATACATTCTCCCGATCGTCTCGCCCGGCGCCTATACGTTGAAGGTCAACAGCATTGGCTTCTCCTCATCGACGAAGAGCATTACCGTAGCCGCCGGGCAAACCCTTCATATGGATGTGACTTTGACTGTGGCCTCGGGCAACGAACAGGTAGTCGTCTCAGGGGAGAGCGGACAGAGCGAGTTGCAGGCGATCAACGAGGTGATTACATCCCCCAACATTCTGCAGGTCATGCCGGAAACGGAAATTCTTGCCCTCCCGAACGCCAATGTGGCGGATGCTATTGGGCGAATGCCGGGAGTAACGCTGCAACGCGATGAGGGTGAGGGAGTTTACATTCAGGTGCGCGGTCTTGATCCGCGCCTGACCAACCTAACCATCGATGGCGTGACGATTCCGTCTCCCGAGGCGGCCGTGCGGCAGATTAATCTGGCAACCATCCCTTCGGATATGATCCAGTCGATCGAACTCAACAAGACGCTATCTGCCAACCAGGACGCGGATGGAATTGGCGGTTCTGTGAATCTTGTGACCAAGATGGCTGGTGAGCGGCCGACCTTTACACTTGGCACCACAATGGGCTACACGCCGATCGAAAATGGTCGCTACCTAGGCGACGTAGACACCACGCTTGGGAAGCGCTTCGGAGCAACCAAGCGGTGGGGCGTTATTATCGGGGCCGGATACGACTACAACGGACGCGGCATCAACGATATTGAGCCAGACCCCCAGCCCAGTCCGGATGGCACTGCTGCCCCGTATTACGACAAAATTACACTGCGCGAGTATCGCTACCAGCGCCTCCGTTGGGGAGGAACCGCGGGAGCGGACTACAAACTCAACGACCACTCCAGCCTGTTTGCGCACCTGTTAATCTCGGACTTCAAGGACTGGGGAGATAAGTGGTACTACGAACTCAAAACCAATAAAGACAGTTCAACCTTCTACGAATCGACCCGTCGTCCGGACTTCGCCATCGGGAGCCTCTCGGTGGGCGGCAACCACGTCTTCAGTAACACCTGGGTCACTTGGGGCTCGTCTGTCTCGCGCTCTCGCGAACTGAACTCAGGAGGCAATCCGGAAATCGACTGGGGCCAGATCTCACCTGGGCTGAACAATACCAACACCGAGAGTCAAATGCCCAAATGCAGCTATGTCGGTACTCCCCAGAGCACTTACCGCCCGCAGTGGTCGTCCGACTGCATGACCGCCTCCTCTCCCGTGTACGATCTCGATAACTACGGGATGACTCAATTCATTACCACCACGGGCCAGACAGTCCAGTTGAATCTGCAGGAATGGGGAAGCATGGGGATGAGTTATCACGTAGGCGCACACTCCGCTACCCTGGAGTTTGGCGGCGAGTTTCGCAACGCCCATAAATATCAGAACGCCTACACGCCTACCTACGACGCGCCTTTGGATGAGAGCGGCAATCCGACCATCGTTGCCGCTCAATTCCAAAGTGGATTCACTGATCCGAAATACTATGACGGCAGTTACCACAATGGACCCTTCACGGACTACTACAAGGAAACAGCGTTCTTTAACGCCAATTTCGCCGCTGACTTCACCCTGGATCAGGACCTTACTCACATCGGCTCGGACTCCAATAACTTCAACCTTCTGGAGCGTGTCGGTGCCGGTTACATCATGAACACCATCAACTGGGATCATTTCCGACTGCAGACAGGGCTGCGACTGGAGGGAACAACGGAGAATACGCGAGGCTATATCGTCACAACCGCCGTCGACTCCAGCGGTAATCCTATCTTGGACGCCAACGGCAACTTCGTTTGGGCCGGCACGACTCCCTCGAAGAACACTCAAGGCTATTGGGATCCGCTTCCCAGCGTCCAGGGACGGTGGGCAGTTACGCCGGAGACAGCTATTCGCGCGGTGTATGCGCGCGGCATCTCGCGACCCAACCAGTACGACCTGGTTCCTTACTTCTTGGATAACGGGGCAGGATCCGTGCCCCGCTATTCGATCGGCAATCCAAAAGAGCTGCCCACCCACGCCAACAATTATGACCTACTGGTTGAGCAGCAGTTGAAACCCTTTGGTCTTATTCAGGTTGGGTACTTCTACAAGCAGATGACCAACCCCATCGTCACCGCTTACACCCCCTACGCACCCGCGTCTTCAGACCCGGCCGGCGATGGCTACCCGGACGTGGCGACGCAGAATATCAACGCGGGAAGCGCCAATGTGTCGGGTCTGGAATTCGCCTGGGAGCAGCGGTTCACTAATCTCCCCGGCGGTCTGGCTGGCCTAGGCGCGCGTGCCAACTATGCGTACACCGAGTCGCACACCAACAACATTCCTGACCGCACCGACGCTCCGCCGCTGATTGGCCAAGCCAAGCACGCCTTTAACATCGAGCCCTACTACGAGCGCGGACGCTACCAGGTGCACATGGCGATCAGCTACGACGGCGCCAATGACCAAGCCTACCAGTATTTCGACAACTACCCCGATCCTACCCAGGACACCGCTGGCGGCACCAAAGGGCCACTTGCCGATAACTACTTTTATCCGCACATGCAAGTCGACGCCCAAGCCAGTTTCCGCCTCTATAAAGGCTTGCGGCTGGGAGTGGATGGATTGAACCTCAATAATGAAGTCTTCGGCTTCTACAACGGCAGCCCCCAGTACATGACACAGCGGGAATATTACAAGCCTTCCTATTCCGCAAGCCTGCGCTGGAACTCGGCAGCTGAAAAGTAAGTTCATCCGCGGGCGTCCGAGACTCCCACTTGACGCCCGCACATTCCTGCTCTCGATTTGGATAATACACAATGCGGATACTCTTACCGTTTCTTCTTCTCATCAGTTCTCTCGCGGCAAGCTCACAATCGTCAGCCTCCCTGCCGCTCAGCCAGACAATTTCTCTACGCGGCATCGCCGGCAAGTTCGACCACTTCGCCGTGGATCTCGCTGGGCAGCGTCTGTTTGCCGCCGCCACGGGCAATCATTCCGTGGAAGCGATCGACCTGAAGACAGGCAAGGTGGAACAGAGCCTTACTGGAGTTGGCAAACCGCACGGGCTCGTCTGGGTGGAAGCGACCGGGAACCTGTATGTTGCCGATGGAGCGCTTGGCGAACTCAGGGTCTATAACGGCAGGCCGCTCAAGCTTGCCGGATCGATCAAGCTGTCAGACGATGCTGACGACATGGTTTACAACGAGGCACGGCACCTGCTTTACGTTGGGCACGGTGGCAGCGGGCCGGCGAATCCGGGCAGAATTGCCGTGGTGGATACGGCGAGTTTCTCCCTGATTGCCAACCTTGCCGTGGCAAACCATCCAGAGGCGCTGGATCTGGATGATCATGGACAGCGCATTTTTGCGAATATCGCGGACTCGAACGAGGTTGCGGTGATTGACGGAGCCGGAAACAGGATCGCCGCTCACTGGAAGCTGAACGGCGCTGAGCATAATGTTCCGATGGCCTACGATAGCAGGCACCAGACGCTCTACCTGGCATGCAGGACTCCGGCAACGCTGATTGCGCTGGATGCGGTTTCTGGGGCGGAGTTAGCCCGGGCGTCCACCGGCGACGGAGCCGATGATTTGTTTTACGACGCAGCGCTGGGCCGCGTGTATGTGATCAGCGGTGCCGGTGAAATTGACGCTTTCCAGGTGGACGGGAGAAACAAGATGGCAGCAATTGGAGTGACCCATACACTGGCCGGAGCCAAAACTGCCTTGTTTGTACCCTCCTTGAGCGCGCTGTACGTGGGTGTTCCAAGCGCCGGCAAGCATCCTGCGGAAATACGGGTCTATTCCACATCGGCTCACGAGGGAAACAAATGAAGGCTCTTGCCATGAGTCACGTTGTTCTTGGATTCCTGTCGATTCTGCTGGGAGTAACTGCTGGGTTGAACGCGCAGAACCCCGCCCAGAGTTATCCAGCCGTGCAGGGGGACAAAGCAGAGGAGTTGAAATTTGTAGTGATCGTGAGCCGCCATGGAGTCCGTTCGCCAACGGGCAAGACGGATCAGCTCAATCCATACTCGGCGAAGCCATGGCCGACGTGGAGTGTTCCCCCGGGCTACCTGACCGAACACGGCGCGCGGCTGATGACAATCTTTGGCACTTACGACCGCGAGCAACTGGCCGCACAGGGTCTGCTTGCGCCGAGCGGTTGCGCCGATGCGCAGCACATAAGAATCATTGCCGATTCAGACCAACGCACACGCGAGACGGGCAAGGCACTCGCTGCGGGCCTGGCACCGGGCTGCGCGTTGGAAGTCAACGCGCTTCCGGAAGGAACCGCCGATCCGCTCTTTCATTCGGTGGCGGCTGGAGTCGGCCATCCGGATCCGTCGCTGGCTGCGGCAGCGGTCTCCGGACGTATCGGTGGCAACCCTCAGGGGTTATCTCAAGCGTACCGCCTTCAACTTGAAGAGCTTCAACAACTCTTGCGTGGATGCGATTCGCCCGCGGAGTGCCACAGCGGAGGCATACCCGCGACCAAATCCATCTTCGATATTCCGTCTTCGATTGCGCCGGGAAAGTCCGACCATCTGGTCGAATTGCGCTCGCCTCTTGGAGTTGCCTCCACGATGGCGGAGAACCTGCTGCTCGAATACACGGAAGGTATGCAACCAGCGAACGTCGGCTGGGGCCACATGAACATGGAAAAGCTTCGCGACCTTATGCAGCTTCATACCGCCAGCGAAGACATTGCACAGCGCGCCAGTTATGTCGCCCGCGTCCAGTCCTCTAACCTGCTGGCGCACATTCTCCGGTCGATGCAGCAGGCGACCAGCCCGAGTCCAGTTGTGGGCGCGCTCTCCAAACCTACCGACCGTCTTCTCATCCTCGTTGGCCACGATACAAACCTCGCAAACATCAGCGGAGCACTGGGCCTGTCCTGGCTCATCGACGGCCGACGCGACGACACTCCGCCGGGCGGAGCACTGATCTTTGAGCTGTGGAAGAAGAGCGGCGCCTCGGGCTATTCCGTGCGCACATTTTTCACGGCGCAGACGCTGGATCAGATGCGCAATAGCGCTTCGCTCAGTCTGGCGGCTCCTCCAGACCGCGTTGCCGTGTTTGTGCCCGGTTGCAGCCAGGCCGATCAATCGTGCTCCTGGGACGCCTTCGAGGCAGCGGTCCAGGCCGGCATCGACCCGAAATTCATGAAATAGTAACATTGGGTTTGCATGACAGCGCGCCGGCTTCTGTTGCCGTGGCCAGGAAGGGGTCTGGCCAAACTTCAGCATTGGCCACCCATCGCCGTGTCGCCGCATAGAAAGAGCGGTGGCCCTCCGAAGCGCCACAACCCCGGGAGAATATTGCTCAAGCTGATGCCCAAGAGCCTATCGTATGTTCTGCTGGTTGTTTGCTGCATGGTTGTCCCACTAGCCCATGCACAAGGCGGTCCCCCCTTCATCACGGACGACCCGGGAACCCCCGGAAACAAACATTGGGAGATCAACTTCGGCTGGATCGCCAACCACAATCCTGGTCTGGCTTATTACCAACTGCCCGACGTTGATATGAATTACGGCTGGGGCGACCGCATCCAGCTCAAATACGAGCTACCCGTAGCCGCTGCGACCGACCAGAACAATACCACGCGCGCCGGGTTGGGTGAGTCGCTGCTGGGCATCAAGTGGCGGCCCTACGAGCATCATCGTGCCGGAGAGCCCAAGACTCCGGATAACATGGATTTCTCGCTGGGCACTTATCCGCAGGTTTCCATCAACAACCCCACAAGCGCAGTGCGGCGCGGAATCGTAGAAAATGGGCCGCAATACTATCTTCCAGTTGAATTCACAGCCCAATTGGGTCCCGTCGATATCAACGGCGAGGTTGGCCACTGGTTCGGCAACCGCGATGTGCCCAGCCGCTGGGGGCGCGGGTTGATTGCCGGTCACAGTTTCAGCGATCGCTTCGAGCTCTACGGAGAAATCTACGATCTGCAGGATGCCAATCGCATCGGCAGCACGCCCAAGCAGCGCGAGTTGACGCTGGATGTGGGCGGACGACGGACGCTGGATCGCACCGGGCACCTGCGCCTGCTGTTCATGGGCGGGCGTGGCATTCAGGATGTGACTCGCCAGAACAGCGAGCCGAACTGGATCGCCTACCTGGGCTTGCAACTGCTGCTGGGGCCCAAGGAAGCGGACCGACCGGGAGAGAAGTAAGACAAAGCGAACCGTTATGTCTCCATGGCAGGATCGGTATTGATAAGTCGATTGGGGGTTCGTGCTTTCCCTGGGTTCCGAAGCGTGGCCTCATCCCGAATCCTGGGGCACCCGGCTTCTTGGGCCAATAACGATATACGCGGGGTCGGTCAGGTTTTGGGGCTGAAGAATTTTGAGTGACTTATTCCTGGAAATGCTGCGCCCTGTGCTGTAGAGTGGACGGCGATGAACCCTGACATTCCCGACAGACTTGAAGAACAGGTGCGCGAGCTGACCGCGCGCGTTTGGCGGCTCGAACAGGCATTGCAGCGCTGCGGCATTGTTGTGGAAGAGGAAGAGGCGCGGTGCGCGGCGGAACCTGCGAGCGGCAGAGCGGCGAGGCCGCAGGCACCGGCTCAGACTTGGACGACGGAAGCTGAGCGGATTGCCAAGCTGAGACAGGCGGACGCGGCAGCAGAAGCTGCGGCTGCGGGACACGAGGCGGCTGGGCGCGGACAGGCACCGGAATCCGCGGCAGCGAAGGCTGGGGCGGAGACGCCGATTGCGGCGCCGAGCTTCGGCGCTTACGGATTGGGCGCGTCAGAATCCGGGGCGGACAAACGCGAGGGCGACCGGTCGCTGGAGAGCCGGATCGGATCGCAGTGGTTCAATCGCATCGGCATTGTGGCAGTGCTGATCGGGATGGCGTGGTTTTTGAAGCTGGCCATTGACAACCACTGGATCGGGCCGCTGGGACGGGTGCTGATCGGGCTGGTGGCGGGGGTGGGGATTGTTGCATGGTCGGAACGGTTTCATAGCCGGGGCTATGCGAAATTTGCTTACTCACTAAAGGCGGTGGGCAGCGGGATTCTGTACCTTTCGCTGTGGGCGGCGTTCTCACTGTTCCACCTGGTTCCGGCGGGCGCGGCCTTTGCGGCGATGATTCTGGTGACCGCGTTCAATGGATTCATGGCGTGGGCGCAGGACGCGGAGTTGCTGGCGCTGTATGCGATTGCCGGCGGGCTGGCCACGCCACTGCTGCTGGCTACGGGCGAAAACCATGAAGTTTCGCTGTTCAGTTATCTGCTGGTGCTGGACATTGCAGTGCTGGCGCTGGCGGCGCTGCGGCCGTGGTCGCGGCTGCTTTTTGTGGCCTTTACGGGGACGGCGCTGTTTGTAGGCGGCTGGTGGATGTCGTTCTACCTTGACAACGCGCTGGGACGAACAGCGTTTTTCCTGGGATGCTTCTTTTTGATGTTTGCCTTTGCACCGCGGCTGGTGCGGGTGGATGGGGAAGACGGCACGACGGCTTCAGGGTGGGACGCGCTGGCGCTGGTGCTGATGCCAATTACGAATGCGGGACTGGGATTCCTCGGGTTTTACGCGCTGTTCGGTGCGAACGAAGAGGGATGGGCCGGGGCGTGGCTGGCGGTAGCGTTTGCGGCGTTTTATCTGCTGCTGCTGCGGCTTCCGGCGGTGGGACGGCTGAGGGCGAGTCCGGCGGTGCTGTCGGCGCTGCATTTGACGGCGGCGGTGGTGTTTTTGACGATTGCAATTCCGCTGAAGGCGGAGGGGCGCTGGCTGACGATCGGTTGGCTGGCGGAGGGCGCAGCGCTGCTGTGGGTAGCAAGCCGGGTGCGGTTGCGGCTGTTGTGGGTGCTGGCTCTGGGGTGCCTGGCGCTGGGACTAATGGCACTGCTGGTGGTGGATTCGCCGGCGTCGACAACACCGATTTTCAATGAGCGCTTCGGGACTTACTGTGCAGGGATTGCGGCGTTCGCATTTGCCGCGTGGCTGGCGAGAAAAGCAGAGAGTGCAGAAGATACGGAAGGCGCGGGTAGCTGGCGCGCGCTGGCCCCGGCGGCGGCGCTGGTTGTGAGCGGGCTTGTGCTGCTGGCGATAAGCCGGGAGATTCACAGCTACTGGTGGGTACTGCGCTGGCGAGGCAATTGGATTCAGGCGCGAGACTATCGGATGTACGCACAATTTACTTACTCGGCTTGGTTCATGGTTTACGGCGCGATCCTGCTGAGCGCGGGGTTCTGGCGGCGGTCGGCGTTCCTGCGCTGGCAGGCGCTGGTGCTGCTGGCGGTGGCCATTGCGAAGGTGTTTCTGGTGGATGTGAGCGAGCTGGCGGAAGGTTACCGGATCCTCAGCTTTCTGGGGCTTGGGGCGCTGCTGCTGGCGGTGAGTTACGTGTATCAGCGCGACTGGCTGGACCTGCGCGACAAGAAACGGCGGAACTCATGAAGCCGGGCACGCTGGTTCTCCTGCTGGCCGTGGGCGCTGCGTCTCCGGAGGTCAAGTACTTCCGATATGAGCGGCCGCTGCAGAACATACCACAGCGGGACGGGCAGAGTTGCCTGGTTGTCGATACGGGAATTTTTGCTCATGCGGCGGCGGGGCTTGCCGACCTTCGCCTGTACCGTGACGGGGCAGAGACGCCTTACGTGATCCACATGGCCGTTCCGGTAGAGGGCAGTGAAAAATCCATTGCGCCGCTGAACCTGGGACTGAGGGACGGACAGACGGTGTTCGATGCCGAGTTGCCCGAGGGAAAGTACAGCGACCTGGAGCTTGCGGTGACGGGGCAGGATTTCATCGCTACGGTTGCGGTTTCAGGGAGCCGGACACAGGACGGTCACGAGACCAAACTTGGATCGTACACCATCTTCGATCTGACGCGGCAAAGACTGGGCCGCAGCACGGTGCTTCATCTGCCGGAATCGGACTTCCGGTATTTGCATTTCCGAGTCGCCGGGCCGCTGAAACCGGAAAACCTCACCGGGGTGTCAGTCGAGCGGCTACCCGCAAGCCAGCCGAACTATTTGACGGTCGCGGAGACCTCGCAGGCGACCGAGAAAGGCCATGCTACAGTCTTCGAATTCGACGTGCCCGCGCATGTTCCGGTGGACCGGATTGTGTTTGCGCCGGGAGCGAAGCCGGCGCTGTTCAGCCGCGATGTGTCGATCGGCGTGGCAGGGGTGCAAATGCATCCGGCCACGGATGAAGCTGAGCCGCCGCAGCCGGTTATGTCGTATGGGAATCTGTTGCGCGTCCACGGCGTGCAGAACGGGCACCGGATCGACGAAGAGCGACTGGCGATCGACGCGCGCGGGGCGGATCTTGATACACCGGCGAAGTGGACGGTCACGATCGAGAACGGAGACGATGCGCCGCTGAAGATGAAGCGAGTTCGGCTTGAGATGCTGCAACGGAGTCTCTGCTTTGAGAGTGCGGGGAACGCCAGTTACACGCTCTACTACGGCGACCCGGCGCTGACGGCTCCGCGCTACGACTACGCCACGCTGTTTGCGGCGCAGGCGGATGCGGCGCAGATTGCAGCGGGTGCGGAACAGGGGAATCCGACCTACCAATCCCGTCCCGACGAGCGGCCCTTCACTGAGAAGCATCCTGGGCTCTTGTGGGCGGGGCTTGTGGCTGTGATCGCGGTGCTGGGTGGGATTGCGCTGCGAACCGCAAAGCGGGGCACGGGAGCCCCTCAATCAATGTGACACAGTGTGCGGCTGGGGTTTGTGCTTTCTCGGGTGTCAGAATCGAGGAACACCCGGCTTATGGCCGCGCAGGAAGGGTCGAGATTTCGCCATGAGAAAGGCAACAAAATGAACCCAGATCGCCGCAATCTGTTGAAGGTCCTCCCCGTAGCTGCCTCCGCTGCCCTGACGAGCCCTTCCCTGCTTGCGGCACCCTCGACCGGGAATGCCAGACTGAGCATGGAGCCTTCGGGCGCAGCATCCTTTCGCCCTCTTCAACAAGCTACTCTGCAGGTGGCGGGGAGCGGATGGGAAAACGGAACCATCGTCCTGATCGATGGCGCAGGCCGCGAATATCTGCGCGGGAAACCAAGCAGCGCTTTCTCGTTCACCATCGGCGGCGCGCTCGGCAGGCAGACCGCAAAACTGCTGGATGAGCATGGCGGGATTGTTGGAGAGGTTGAATTCACGGTCGACTGCGCAACCGAGCTGAACGATGAAGGAGGCGTCTACAGGGAATTGATGGAAGCAGTGTTGTGGACCATGATGAGCTGGAACCAAGATAACCCGGTAACCACCATTCACCACAACGATCGCGTGTATCAGTTTTTTGCCAATTGGATCTTTGACCACACGCTGATCATGAAGGGCATGAAGTACTTCTGGCCTGACCTGAAAGATGCGGTGGATTTCTTCGCGGATACCCAGCGGGAAGATGGAATGATCTGGGAAAACTGCTATCACGAGACCCCGGATTACAACTTCTTCGACTGGAAGTTCAACTACGACGGCTTTGTGCGAAAAATCGGCGGCGGCCACTGGCAGCTGCGCCGCGCCCCGGTGGAAAGTCACGTGGAGCAGTATTTTATCGAGGCCCTTTATGCCACCTGGAAGGCAACCGGAGATAGCCTCTGGATGCAAGGCAAGTTGGATGCCGCAATGCGAGCTGTGCGGTTTGTGACCAAGAGCCCCTATCGCTGGTCAGAAAAGTATCAACTTATGCATCGCGGCTTCACCATCGACACCTGGGACTACGTCTCAGATGATCAGCAGCGATTTGGCGGAAGTGTGTTCATGGTTTACCTGGGCAAGAGCGAGTTTGGTGTCTTTCACGGAGATAACACCAACCTGATATTCCAGTGCCGCAACCTTGCCGAGATGCTGAAGGAAGCAGGCCGGGCACAGGAGGCGCCGGAGTTTGAAAAGCTTGCCGATGAGGTAGAAGCGCGGCTCAATGCGCTGGCCTGGAATGGACACTTCTACACCCATTGGATCTCAGAAAACCCGGATTACCGGCCCGACGTGGGCGTGGATATGTCCAGCCAGGTTTCGCTCTCGAATGCGTACGCTTTGAATCGCGGAATCGCTCATGACAAGTGCGTCTCGATCCTCGAGACTTATCGGCGGATCAAGCGCGAAATGCCTTCTTCATCGCCGGGAGAGTTCTATGGGATCTATCCTCCTTTTCAAAAAGACTTCACACTGAATATTCCGGGGCTGGTTTGGGAGTATTGCAATGGAGGTGTGCTCACAGTCGTTGGCGGCGAACTCGCTCATGGAGCCTTTGAACATGGATTCGAGTCGTACGGCGCAGACATTCTGCGCAGGATCAAGGCGATTGCAGATCGATATCGCGGCTATCTTCCAGTTACGCTGCGAGGCAAGGCGCCCGAGCCTCCACAACGCACCTTCCAGCCTTTAAGCATCAAGGAAGCAGTCAACGCGTCACACGGGAAGAGCGCGGCAGGCGTGCCGCTGTGGTCTGCCGACGCGGAGATGAATCTTGCCGATCTCCCCACAGGGAAACAGGAATTTCAGGAGGTTCCCTTCGAGGTCCTTGACCCCGAGCAAAGCCCTTTTCGCTCGTGCATAGTACTCTCCCGGCAGAGCCCGTTTTCCGCAAGCCTTTCACTATCGGCAGAGGCAAAGGCCTCGTCCATCTATCTGCTCAACGCGGCAGATGGCCGGGCCGCTTCCGGGATGCTCCTTACCTTGCACTATGCCGACGGCACCAGTTACTCAGCAGATGTGGAAGGCCGATCATGGGCCTTCCCTACAGATACCAAATACAAGATGGAGGGTCCGCGAACGGAAGACACTTACCGCGTGGCCTGGAAGAAAAGCACGCCCGATGAGCAGGAGGCCGGAGTCTATGCGACGGGCATCGAGAATCCTCACCCCGAGCGCAAAATTGCATCTCTGGAATTCAGCGTCGGCGGAGCGAGAAGCAGATGGCTCATTCTGGCGGTGACATTGAGCAGCGCGCCGGTATTCTTCGCTCCCTATGACGACCTTTCTACGGGAATTCCTGACGGCTGGACCGGTTCCGTAATCCATGCGCTGCTCGAGGGACTGGCTGGAGTCAAGGATCGGGGCATCGCCTTCAGCCGGACGGCTTTGACGCCGCGATGGGGGTCCGCAAACGTGCCTTCGGCAGAAGTTACGGTGCGTTATCCGGCCTCGGACGGCTACTGCTCGTATAAGTACCATTCCGCGGGGAGCAAGCTGGAGGTCGAATTCACCGGCAGCGCCGAGAATTTTGAGGTGCAGATTCTGCTTCCGCCACAGCGCCTGGCTCAAAGCGCCCGGCTGAATGGCCGCGCTACCGAGACCACGTATCGCAAAGTCGAGGGGTCGTTGTATCTGGTGCTTCCTGCAATCCAGCACGGCGTGCATCGAGTCGAGATCGATCTCGCATGACCTTCAAGTAAATTTGCTCGCGGCTTGCCTGCCGATTCCTCTCCAGCTGCTTCGCGGGAGGACGCGCAGGAGCAAGAAGGAAAGCCCCCGGTGTGATTGCCGGGGGCTTTTGTGGTGTGGGTTGAACTCGCTAATGGCTGGCTGCTGGAGTCTCAGTTGCTGAAGAGAAGGACGCCTGCAGGTTTTTCGTCGCTGACACTCTCGTCGGAGCTTACAGGGCGGTAGAAGAGCTGGTTGGTGTCGAGATAGACCTCTAGGAAGGCTGGGCGCTGGGAGATGTTTCCGGCGATCAGGGCTTCCGATAGAGGATCTTCGACGTAACGCTGCAAGGCGCGGCGCAGCGGGCGGGCACCGTAGCTGCGATCCGTGAGGGTCTTGTCGAGGATCCACTTCTTGGCTTCCTCGGTGACGGAGATGGTGATAGCCTTCTGCGCCAGATTGGTGTTGAGCTGCTGGACAAGCAGTTCGACGATCTGGATCAGATCAGCGTCAGACAGCGACTGGAAGAGGATGACCTCGTCGAGACGGTTGAGGAACTCGGGGTTGAAGGTCTTCTTGACTTCCTGCTTGACCAACTCCTCAATCTTGTCGCTGACAATGTCTTCGCGGTCGCTCTGGAAGCCGAGGCCCTGCTTCTTCATCAGGTGGCGCGCACCAATGTTCGAGGTCATGATGAGGATGGTGTTCTTGAAGTCGACGGTGTTGCCGAGGCCGTCAGTCAATTGGCCGTCCTCAAAGACCTGAAGCAGAATGTTGAAGACATCGGGGTGGGCCTTCTCGATTTCGTCGAGCAGGACCACAGAGTAAGGCGAACGCTTGACGCGCTCGGTCAGTTGGCCGCCCTCTTCGTAGCCGACATATCCCGGAGGCGAACCGATGAGCTTGGAGACCGAGTGCTTCTCCATGAACTCCGACATGTCAAAGCGGATGAGAGCCTTGTCAGAGCCGAAGAGGAAGTTGGCCAGGGTGCGGGCCATCTCCGTTTTGCCGACGCCGGTGGGGCCGAGGAACAGAAAACTTCCGATGGGCCGCGCGGGGGACTTGAGACCTGCTCTGGAGCGGCGGATGGCGCGGGCAAGCGCGCTGATGGCTTTCTCCTGCGAGATGACGCGCTTGTGCAGCTCCTCTTCAACCCGGAGGAGTTTCTGTGTCTCCTCCTCCTTGATGCTGGTTACGGGGACGCCGGTCCAGCGGCTGACCACATCCTCGATGTCTTCGCGGCCTACGATACCGGCGGCGGAGTCGTCGAGGTGGTACTTGTCGCGAAGGGCACGCAGGTTTTCGCGCTCCTTGCGCTCCTCGTCGGAGTAGAAACGAGCTTTCTCGAATTCGTGGTTGGCGATGGCCGAATCCATGCGATGCACGATGAACTTGATGCGCTTCTGGACTTCAGTAATCTCTTCGGGCAGCGAGGTCTGACGGAGCTTGACGCGGGCGCCAGCTTCGTCAATGAGGTCGATCGCCTTGTCAGGCAGGAAGCGATCTGGAATGTAGCGGTTGGAGTGGGAAACCGCAAATTCTACGGCCGCATCAGTGTAGCTGACGGCGTGGAATTTCTCGTAGCGGTCCTTGATGCCATGGATGATCTTGATGGCATCGGCCTCGTTGGGCGGAGGAACCTTGACGGCCTGGAAGCGACGCTCGAGGGAGCGATCCTTCTCAATGGACTTGCGGTACTCGGCCGGGGTGGTGGCGCCGATGCACTGAATTTCGCCGCGAGAAAGGGCGGGCTTGAGGATATTGGCGGCGTCAAGCGAGCCCTCGGCCGAGCCCGCGCCCACCAGAGTGTGCAGCTCGTCGATGAAGACGATGGAGTTCTGGCTTTCCATCAGCTCTTTCATGATGGTCTTGAGCCGCTCCTCGAACTGGCCGCGGTATTTGGTTCCGGCGACGATGAGCGAGAGATCGAGACCGAGGACGCGCTTGTCGGCCAGGAAACTGGGAACCTCGCCGTCGGCAATGCGCTGGGCGAGGCCTTCGACGATGGCAGTTTTGCCGACGCCAGGCTCGCCGATGAGCACTGGATTGTTCTTGGTGCGGCGGCAGAGGATTTGGATAACGCGCTCCAGTTCGCCGTCGCGGCCAACGAGGGGATCGAGCTGGCCGTCCAAGGCGGCCTGGGTGAGGTCGCGGCTGAACTCGGCGAGGAGGCTGGACTCACGCTGGCGCTGCTGCGGCGGGACTTTTTCCTGGGTGACGCGGGCCAGCTCATCGCGAATCTGGGCAAGCTTGAGGCCGCGCTCCTGGAGGATTTCCGAGGCAAAGCATTTTTCTTCGCGCAGCAAGCCGAGGAGGAGATGTTCGGTGCCGATGTGCTTGTGTCCCAGCCGTTCGGCTTCTTCCGCCGCGTAGGCCAGGACGCGCTTGCACTCATTCGAAAGCGGCAGGTCCACACTGGTGGAGACCTTCTCGCGGATGGTGGTATGCGCCTCGATCTGCTTGCGGATCGACTCGACCGAGGCGTGGGAGCGCAGGAAGCGGTTGGTCAACGCCTTATCCTCGCGCAGAAGGCCGAGCAGGAGGTGCTCGGTCTCGATATAGGGCGAGCCGAACTGGCTGGCCTCATAACGCGCGAAGAAGATCACGCGCCGTGCCTTCTCCGTGTAGCGTTCGAACATGATGTTCCCCCTTTGCAGCAGGCTACCGGCTGGAGTGGCCGTCCGGTTAAGTTGCCGGCTTCAGCCCAACGCGCGCGTGCGCCTCTGTTAACTTCGCCGCCGGGGGACCTCACGGAAATTGCCTTTCTGCCCCGAACAGCCCTTTGGGATGGTTGCGGAGATATCTCCTGCTCGTGCGTCCCCGGCGGTCGAGCTGCCCTGAGACTTCCATCCTGCCCGTTCAGCCTGGAAACGGTGAAGACCCGTCCGATTCCAGACTGCTTACAGAGTAAGACTCAAAAAACATGCGGAATGGTGCTTTTTCCGTCAAGAATTCCCAGCCTGCGGTGCCGGTTGGGGAGTGGTTGCCAAATTGGCCAGCCGCCCGCCTTCAAGGCGCAATGCTCGCGTACAGCGCGCGGCCAGGTCAAGGTTATGCGTGACCAGGATCGACGTCAGTCCGTGGCTCAAGTGCAGACGCTCGATCAGGTCAAAGACGCGGCCGGCAGTGATTTGGTCCAGGTCGCCGGTGGGTTCGTCGGCCAGAAGCAGGCGGGGATGGTTGACCAGCGCACGGGCCAGCGCCACGCGCTGCTGCTCTCCGCCGGAGAGCTCGCCGGGGCGATGACTGGCGCGATCGTCCAAACCCACCTCCCTGAGCCAGTTTGCCGCCACCGCAATCGCCTCCTGTTTCGATATGCCGCGCGCCAGCAGCGGCAGGGCCACGTTTTCCAGCGCCGTAAACTCCGGCAGCAGGTAATGGAACTGCCAAACGTAGCCAATTTCCCGATTGCGAAAAACCGCCGCCTCGCGTGGGGAGAGCTGGGCCACGTTAGTTGACGCGCAGTATACAGTTCCCGCGGAAGGAGCATCAAGGGCGCCCAGAATGTGCAAAAGCGTGCTTTTCCCGGCGCCGGACTGGCCCACAATGGCCACCATCTCGCCGGTATCGACCTGGAGGTTAAGCCCCTCGAAGAGATGGAGCGTGCCGCGGACCGTGTCGTAGGACTTTTGGAGGCCGGTGACCTGAATGATGGGCACCCGCAACTCCGGTTCTCCCGTTGTGGGGGAGGACGGGCAGGCAACCGTGGAAGAGGTTTGAATCATCCGGTACCCTTCATTTTAACGTATTGGATGCAATTTCCGCTCAAACGCATGGGGGAGAAGAAGGTATCGTAAGTACCGCGGAGCGGCATCCCGGACGGGTGATGCCTACTTCGCGGGCGGAAGGACGGCGACAAGGACGGCGGCGATGAGGAACAGACCGAGCCGGACAGTCTGCATGGCTCGCATTATAGGAGTGCGCACCACTGGATCTCAGAAGACAGACGAGCTTCGTGGTTTCCCACCAAGATTTCAGGTGGAATGGACAGCGGGCATGTTGGAAATTGAGAGTGCCCAGGTTTCAAAAGTAAAACCCGGGCACCCCGGAACCAGCTCACTTTTGAATGAGCAGGGTATATGTCCTCACGGAACCGTTCGCCGCCGTCACTGCGATTTCGATCTTATTTGAGCCGGCCGTCAGTTCCACCGGAGCTGTAGCGCCCGACTTGACCGCCGCGCCGTTCACCGTCATTCCCTTGGCATTGGGCCAGTACACCGCGGGAGTCACTTCAACCGCCGTGCTCTGATCCGGCAGCTTGGCGGAATAGCTGGTCTGCATCGAGGAGAAGATCGGTCTCAGGATGACTCTCTGACCGCCGGATGTTTTCACCGCAAGCAAGCCAAGCGCCGCACGGTCCGTGTGAAGGTTTTCTGGGTTGTACCATAGTCCCGCTAACCCGTAATAGGCTTCGCGCAGCTCCATTGTTCGCCCCCAGCCGTTCATTACGGCCGTCTTGCCCGTCAGTTCGCCTCTCATCACTTTTTCGGCGGCGATCCTCATGTCGGTAAACAGTTGTTTGCCGGCGGCTCCAGTCAGCGGCGTTTTTTCCTGGTAGTGGTGTCCGACGAGCAAGGTCAAGCCATCCATATCTTTGACCCGCGCTTCCATCTTCTTCAAACTGTCGATGTATTGATCCAGCGCCGTGCAGGAAGAACCGAACATGTAGACCATGCTCCCGGAACTTACCGCATCGCCTGTGACGGCAATCTTGTCTTTTACGTCGAGGTAGATGATCGATCCCAGCGTATGGCCGGGAACTTCTTCCACTTCAAACTGCCGTCCCCCTCCCAGATCGATGATGTCCCCGTCCTTGACCCACTTGAATTTGCTGGTGACAAACGGCGGGGGCAGAAGGGTGGAGTCTTTTTCCGACATATACACCGTGCTGTCCTTAAACTCGTCGACCTGGCCGAAGTGGTCTCCGTGACCGTGGGTGATGGCCACGTCCACCGGCAGCGAGGTGAGCGTCCTGAGGTATGCCGGCAGGTCTCCTTTCCCCATGCCCGTATCCAGAAGCAATGCCCGGTCCCTGCCTTCCACCAGGTAAAAGGATTCGTTGCCCCTCGCTCCGCCAAAATCCAGAATTCGCCAAACACCCTTGAACAGCAGCTCTGACTTGTACTCTCGCGATAGATCTTTGCGAGAAACCGTCAGATGATACACCGCGGGCTCGGCGCCTGCAGAGGCAAGCTTGATATCAAAGCGGTTGTCGCCTTCTTTCAGATCCACCTTGTAGGGTGTGCCCGGCTGCACCTTCGCGTCATTGATCGTCAGCGCAATATCGGCATTTGCGGAAGCCGCCGCCGTGATATAGAGATTGGCCGTATACATCTTGTCGACCGTCGCCGTGTAATCGAATCTTGACGGAGAAAACGGCTGGTCCAAATTGAACCCCACAAACTCGATAGATGTCTTGTCGAAGCCGACCTCAAGATTGCTCAACTGCCCGGCTACCTGCCCCTGCGCGGCAAAAACTGTCGCATTGGTCACAAAAAGAGTAGCCGAAACAACACCCATAAGAATCGTTGCCATGTACCTGCTCATGCGGAATCCCCCTTAAAAGCGAGATCAGCATAGAAGCGCGCAGTGCTCAGGGTCAAACGAAGCGCAAGATTGGCTTGCGGCTCCCTTCCTCATCAATGTTGAGGTTGATCTGCCGGAGGCGCGCCGCGGGTGAAGCTACATGCGTGAGGCAGGTCACGTAGGACAAGCGAAGGAACGGGTATAAGGGAATGAATTCTAGTGAGCAGACATCGGCATCTCGTACTTTTGGCTCTTGCGGCGGCCTTGCTGGCGTGCGCATGCGAGGCGTCCGCGCAGGATTCAGTTTACGAGCGATTCAGGGCGGGCAACGCTCACATGGCGACCGTGCAGCCAACCTGGATGAGCCCGGTGATCCAGCCGGACCCGCGGCTGACGCAATATGCGCGACTATCCTTCTCTAACTCCTATACCTCGACCGGCACGCAGACGGTGAACTACGGGAATTACCACACATTCGGCATGATTGCCGGCGACCGCATCCAGTTCAACTTCATGGCGCCACCATACGTCCAGAACAACTCAGCGACGGCCAAGGATGGGTTTGGCGACACGATGGCGGAGGTGAAGTACCGCATTGCCTCAGGCAACGCCGAGCACAGCAACTTTGTGGTAACAGCGCTGCTGTGCATAAGTTTGCCGACCGGCAGCTACCAGAACGGCGCGCCCACGGCAGTGTATTACCCGACGCTGGCGGCGGGGCGTGCATGGAGACGGTTCAACGTGCAGGCCACCCTGGGCGGGACAATGCCCACAGGAAAGATTTGGGCGCAGGGACGGTCGATCGAATGGAACACGACTACGCAGGTGCATGCGACGGCGAACCTCTGGCTCGCCGTGGAGGACAACGCCAGCTTCAACTATGGCGGTCCGTTTGACCGGAAGACGGAGAACTTTGTGACTCCGGCGACGTTCTATATGGTGCGACGCAAGGGATGGAAGCCGACACATCCATTCCTGATCTTCGATTGCGGCATGCAGATCGCCACCTCAAGCTTCCACACTTACAATCACAGCCTGATCCCCGAGGGGCGGATCGTTTTTTAAATTGATTAAAGAAATGCTTGGCAAATTCGCCGGCAACGACGCGGTTCTGGCCTGCGAACGGATGCTCGCACAACCCTGAATCCGCAGGGAATCCTTTCATCTGAAGGATAGTCACCCCGAGGTGGAGTGATGCGAGGATAAACACGATGAAAACCCGCAAATTGAGGAGAAACGGCCCTGAGGTTTCAGCCATCGGGCTGGGCTGCATGGGAATGAGCGAGTTCTACGGCAGCCGCGATGAAAGCACTGCTGAACGGATGATGTTGGAGCTGGCGGAGCTAGGGAAGGCTCAGCTCACTCCGCTATCCGGACGACTCAGAGCGAAGGGCCGGCAAGATGCGCTTCCAGCACCTCAAGGAATCGAGCCAACCAGGTGGGATGGGCCGTCCAGGCAGGACCGGTGACCAGTTTTTTGTCTACGACGGCGCCAAAGAAATCCACTGGAACAAAGGTTCCTCCGGCCAGCTCCACCTCTGGGGCACAGGCTGGATAGGCGTTTAGTTTGCGGCCCTTGAGAACATTGGCGGCGGCCAGCAGTTGGGGCCCGTGGCAAAGTGCGGCGATGGGTTTGTTTGCCTGATCGAAGTGGCGGACGACTTCAAGGACCTTGGAATTGAGGCGGAGATACTCGGGCGCACGGCCGCCGGGGATCACGAGGGCGTCGTAAGCAGCGGGGTCGATCTCATCGAAGGTGGCGTTGAGCGTGAAATTGTGACCGCGTTTCTCAGTGTAGGTCTGGTCGCCTTCAAAGTCGTGGATGGCAGTGCGGACCTGGTCTCCCTTTTTCTTGCCGGGGCAAACGGCGTCGACGGTGTGGCCGACCATCTGCAGGGACTGGAAGGGAACCATGATCTCGTAGTCCTCAACGAAATCGCCGGCAAGCAACAACAACTTTGCGGATTTCATCGCAATTTCCTCTGCATGGAAGTATGCCTCATGGCAAGGCTCGATGGCCTAGAATTTTGGCATGGCCGATGCACCGTCACCGTTGGAGGCTTTGAATGCCCGCATCGTTGCGTGCAATAGGTGCATGCGACTGCGGGAGTACTGCGCCGAGGTGGCGCGCGTGCGACGACGGGCGTATGCGGATTGGGAGTACTGGGGCAGACCGGTGCCGTCGTTCGGGGATCCGGGGGCGCGGGTGCTGGTGCTGGGACTGGCTCCGGGCGCTCACGGGTCCAACCGCACGGGGCGGATCTTCACGGGCGATGGGTCAGGGGATTTTCTGTATCCTGTGCTGCATGAGACCGGGTTTGCCTCGCAGGCGAAGGCGACCTGCCGCGAGGACGGCATGAAGTTGACAGGGCTGTGGATCAGCGCGGTAGTGCGGTGCGCACCGCCGGGGAACAAGCCCACGCCCGAAGAACAGCGCAACTGCGCGCCATGGCTGGACGAGGAGATCAGGCTGCTGGAGAATCTGCGCGTGGTGGTTTGCCTGGGCAGGATTGCGTTTGATGGCTTGTTGGCGCACGCGATGCGCGCCGGGAAATTGACCTCGCGGGCAGGATTCGCGTTCGGGCATGGCGCGGAGTATGCGCTAGCCGGCGACCTGAAGGTGATCGCAAGCTATCATCCGTCGCTGCAAAATACGAATACCGGCAAGCTGACGCGGCTGATGTTTGTTGCTATCTTCAAACGGGCGCGGGAGCTGGCGGGGTTGGGATAACGGTAGATTGACAGCGTTTGACTGAAGAACTCCGATGACGGAGAGAAGAGACTGAGAGGAAGAGATGGACATGTATGCGAAGGACATATTGAAGGAACTGCTCCCGGCAGAGAAGGAAATCGCCCCACCGGCGAAGCGCACCACGGGCGCGGGCAAAGAGCCTGAGCATTCCGATCACTGGTCTCCGGCCGTTCTGTTGGAGCGGGCGGCGTATCTGCGCAAGCTGGCGAAACAAGGTAACGGGGAGGCCAGCGAGACTCTGAAGGAGTATCCGCAACATTGCACCATGCTTTCGTTTCGCAGCCGCGACGGCGCTGCGGAGTTGCATGAAAACTTCGCCGATATTTTCGTGGTTCTCGACGGACGGGCGGCGCTGGTGACCGGCGGCACGGTGGTGGGTGCGGAGACGATCAGGCCGGGAGAGATTCGGGGCGAACAGATCGAGGGCGGAACGCGGCAGGAACTGCGTGCCGGCGATGTAGCGCATGTGCCGGCAGGCTTGCCCCATCAGATGCTGGTAGCGGGCGATAAAACGATTACCTGCCTGGTGGTGAAGATACAGGAGAACCCATAGAAAACGGTGTCAAGCAGCATGGAGCGAAGCAAGAAGACTGGAGCGGGAGACCGGGATCGAACCGGCGACATTCAGCTTGGGAAGCTGACGTTCTGCCACTGAACTACTCCCGCCCTTTATAATCAATGACTTGCAGTTCGCTCTGTGGCTTGCCATCCAATTTAAGATCCATTTTGCCAAAGTCCCTACGGAACTACGGCCATTCCCATGGCAATTGCCTCTGCGACAACAGCACGATGGTTCGTCAACATGAACAGCACAAACAGCACAAGAGCCAACCTCGAAAGTATATCAAGGTTTTCGGCAGGTGGCGCTTCGAGCTGGTGGCAGGTAGTGTCCCTTCAATGCGTTTCCGCGGTGCTGATGCCTTTTCCCGGAAGTCCGGGATGCCTTGCATCGGCTTGCGGTAGGTGGCCGCAACCGACAAATCGACGTGGCCTCAGCTGCTTGCAATGCGGATGGTTAGAAATGGCGTGAGAGCGTCCAGTTGATCCTGATGAATCTCACAGGACTCGAAGGCAAAGGAGCGCGCCATCGCTGCAAGTTCCGAGGGCGAACACCCGGCCAACCTGCGCAGCACAAAGTCAAGAGCAGGAACATCGAAGTCTCGCGATACTTCTCTTGCCCACTGTTCGCGTGCATCCTCATCTACATCCGTGCCCTCCAACAGCTTGTCGACCGATTCAACGAATGGGCGTTCCAGCTCCCGATAACTCTTGAAAAGACCGGCAATCGGCTGCGAATTCAAAAAACGAGGCCAGGGCGTATCGGTGCGGGGCGTAACGAACCCCCTTGAATGCAGGTCCTTATAACACCAAATCGCCCATCCCCAGCCTTTCTCCTCAAAAATCGAAACCAAGTCTTGCGTAATCGCCAGTTGTACCGGAAAGGCCTGCTCGGTGTTCCGCTCCACGCCGAATTCCGTTGCGATGACTGGGCGGTGTATCCGCTTATCATCGAACTTTCCGGTCAGAGTGGCTTCGAGCGCGGCGCGGTCACAGACTACGCCGTTTGCCTTGCCGGGATAGCTGGTGAGGCGCTCGAACGCGGCGCTTTCGGTGTAGTAGTGGTGAAGCAACGGGATGACCTGCGGGTCTTCAAATAATTGGTCGTGCAGGCTGGCAATATCTCTGGCCCACAGGTTCGGGTCAAGCGCGATCATGTGATCCTGATCCACCTCGCGGATGGCGCGAATCGTCTGGAGATAAAAGTCATTCAGCAGGGTGACATTGTTAGTGACCGGCTCACAAAGCAGGTTGTACCCCGCAACCGCTGCATTGCCACGATAACGGCGTGCCAACTCTTTCCACAGAGCGGTCGCGCGGTCAATGAATTGCTTGTAATTCCAGAAATAGACCTCGCCAAACGCGCTGCCGGCATTCTGATCGCGCGCCTGAGCTCCGGGGGCCGCGTGCAGGTCAAACAAGACCCAGAGGCCGTGCTTCCGGCAAAGGTTGACGGCATAGTCCAGCCTCCAAAAGCCGTCCTCCAACCATTGGCCTGGAGCGAAGTCCGACTCGAAGTGCCGGTAATTGAACGGCAGGCGGACAAAGTTAAAGCCGGATTTCGCGATGAAAGCGATATCGGCTTCCGCAATGTAGCTATCCATGTAGGCATTGAAGAAAGCGGAGTAGGCTTGATCACCCAATACACTACGAAACTGCTCGCGAATCTTCCACTCCGTCCAAGGGAGGCCGATCATGTAGTCTTCGATCAACATCCATCCGCCGAGATTCACGCCGCGGAGACGCACCGGTTTGTTCCCTTCGACAATCTCCAGACCGCGCACCTGCAGAATTTGTCTGGGAGCGGGCGTGTTGGAGTCCGATCCAAATACCGGCCTGCCGTCGAGACCGGCGACCACTGCCGCTGCCGCTGAAGAACCCAGGAATGCCCGCCTGTCGATCATTGCAATTCGTTCTCCCTTTCTTTCGATCTAGCCATCACTCATGCGCCGCCTATCTTCTGCACTGGACCCTCGAAGGCTATTTTTTCCCTCGGCTCAAGATGCACTGTCACTGAGCCGCTTCGCGCAGATACGCATAACGGCACTGCTCTTAGCCAACGTGAAAAGCTGGTGCTTGCCCGAGAGCGGACGGTATAGCAACCGCCGGCTTGGATTGAAAAGACACAAGTTTTCTCCTGCCGTGGATGCCCCGCGCTAGCTGCCGCTGGATGTGGTGCAGACCTCTTCGCCCACGACCGGATGCGATCCCAGCCTGCGCCGCCAGTCGTCCAGCATTTGCGCCGTCCGCGTCGCCCCGACCCGTGTGACGCCGATGGCGCGCACTTCGAGCAAAGTGTCGAGATCGCGTATGCCTCCTGCCGCTTTCACCTGGACTTGCGGCGGAGAATGCTTTCTCATCAGCCTGAGGTCGTCCATAGTGGCTCCGCCGGGCGCAAAGCCGGTTGAGGTTTTCACCCAATCCACGCCGATTTCGCCGCAAAGCTCACAGAGACGAATCTTGTCCGCATCGCTGAGATACGCGTTCTCGAAAATCACCTTGATCCTGGCGTCGCGAGAGTGGGTGAGGTTTGTCAGCAGGCGAATTTCGTCGGCAACATACTCCCAATCGCCACTAAGCGCCTTGCTGATGTTGATGACCGTATCCAGTTCGACAGCACCGTCTTTCAGGGCATAATCCGCCTCAGCCAGTTTGATCGCGGTTCGATGAGCACCGTGAGGAAATCCAATGGTCGTGCTGGTCTTAACCGTCGAGTCCGCGAGCCGTTGAGCGCAGCGCGCAGCATAGTACGGCAGAATGCAGACACTGGCTACGTTGTAATGCACGGCGAGCAGGCATCCGGCCTCCAATTCATCAACTGTCAGTGCGGGTCGAAGGAGAGAGTGGTCGATCATTTTTGCGAGCGACTCATAAGAATTCAGATCAGGCACGATGGGCCCCTTTCATGTGTGGACCAAATAAAGTCTTGAACTTGTTGTGAATTACCAGCGCCAGGTCGCCAGATGCGCCCGCGCGATCGCCCAAGAATTTGCCAGCCGGAAATCCGTGCGAATGATTGGGCCAAACCGGCAGGGATTGGAACGTGCCCCGGCCCAGGACAAACGTGTTTGTGTTCAGCCATGATCTGGCCCTTCATGGGTAGCCTAGTGGCTAGGCCACTAGGCTACAACAATCAATCGCGAATGAAAAGGGTTGAATTGAAGCCCCCCGGAGACACCTCCACCGCGCCCCTGGCGTAAGGATCTCGGCACTGCCGTTGGGCGTATGTGGAAAGGAGCGACGCCCCTCGCGTGCCCCGCATTCCCTTCGAAAGCACAAACGAAGTCTCTCCTTCCCTGTGCTCGACACGAGAGGGTATGGATCAGTCGCCTTTGGCAATCTGGGCTATATATAGGGAAATATTCCGGAATCGGGTTCAGGGATTGGTCAGGAATCTGCCGATAGGTTCCCGTGTCCCCTGAATTCCCGCTAGCCGGTTATGGAATTCATAGGCATCTCCGCGGTACAGTGTTCGCTCGAACCACAATGGCTGATGCCCTGTTAAGAAACCGACGGACGTAATCAGCAGGCCTGCTGTGTTTTGGCGCGTGCCCAGCAACTTCGCTTCCTCGCGGCGGAGGTTCACCGCACGGATACTCTGCTCCGCGCCCTCCAAATCGAGGTTATAAAGTTCTCTCCATATCCTGTAAAGTGAACCTCTGAGATCACTCTTCTTCAGTGTCCGGCAGTATGCCGCGACGATGTGTCTGCGTTCCAAAATGACGGGAAGGCCGTCAGCCAGCCTGAGGCGTTCCATATACCAGAGCGGGTCCTGACTCGAAACATGAAGCTCTTGAGCGATATCTTTGGGAGCTTGACTGGCGGTAATCTCTTCGAAGAAGAGCACGCGTGTTTCTGGCTTTTTGCCTGCAGCAATCGCCTCCTCAGTGAAACTGACCAACGCGCGAAGGTTGTAATCCATGGATCGGGGACTCACAAAGGTTCCTACGCCCTTGCGAAACGTCAACAGTCCTTCCGCCACCAGGTTCGACAGGGCCTTGTTTGCGGTTGCCCTGCTAACCTGGAAACGCTCAGAGACCTGACGCTCTGTCAGGAATTGTCCACCGATAGGAAAATCCGCCGTTTGTACAAGGGAACGCAGCCGTTGGTTCAGCTGTTGATAAATAGGTTCCCGCATAAGTTCCTGCATCGAGTCAAGACTGATCTGCACCGTGCTGGAATCGTTCGTTGCCATTCTTCTCCAAGGTTCCCACTGTACATTCAAGATAGAATACCTGAACCCCCGGCCCCGGCGGCCATGGAGCAGATAGCTTTCCACCAACGCGATTTCAATCCGGCATGGATGGCAGCGGTGTTTGCGCCCGCGGCGTCTGCGTCTCGAATGCAGACGAACATGTAGATGAGGGCAACCGCTCCAGTCGACGCGATGCGAACACCTGGATGGAGAATCAAAGAGAGCAAGAACATTGAAGGTGGGGAACCCAATTGCGGAAACTACCCTGGATACGTTCCCGCAATGAAGCCTTCCAACGCCTGAATGGTTTGCTCCTGACCGGAGATCACCCATTTCACCAGGTCTCCAATGGAAACCAGTCCCACCACAGCGTCATCCTGCAATACAGGGAGATGACGAATATGGTGCAGGGTCATCATGGCCATGCATTCGTCCACGGTGTGCTGCGTACTCACGGAGACAACTGGACTGGTCATAATCTGGTGGACCTGGGTTTCTTTGGATGCGTGGCCCATCAGGGCACATTTGCGCGCATAGTCACGTTCCGACAAGATGCCGACCAATCGACGGTTGGAAAGGACCAGCAAGGCACCGATATCGTGCTCGGCCATCTTGACGATCGCCTCGTAGACCGACCGGTCTGGTGCTATCGACCAAACTCTGCTCTCGCCTTTGCTCTTGAGCACTAATCCGATTGTGTCGGAAGTTTTCATCAGAGACCTCCTGGAGCGGTTTCTCAATTCACTTGCTCTCGCTGCGCCGTGCAGGGTGTTTTTTGCTTCCACCCCAGCGAGGATGACCTGTCGCTGGGAACCCCGGGAAGGAAAAATCTCCTAACAGTTGTGGCTCCGGGGTAAACCACCTGCGGAACCGCTATAGCCTTTGGCAGCCACATACCGGCGTGTGCATTTCACCCTGGACGGCCTTTATCGCCGCCGAACGGCAGTGTATCTTGATCTGCGCAGAACGGCCGCATGGACGTCCAGGTCAAAAATAGCGTGCTCGTTCACGGGATCGCCGAACCGTCCAAGGTGGAGTCGACTACCTTCCGACTCGGCAGGTAGTCAATATAGCCCATTCGCATTGCGCAAGAAAAGTGCAGAAATGGATTGGGCCATTCCGTGGATGGAAGCGAGACCAGGGGCCCCAGTTGTTCGGGCGCCGGTGCGGATTCGACGAAATGAGGAGCAGGAACCGAGGAAACGGGGATTGAGAACCCTGGTGCTCCTGGGGAGAAAGAATCCAGGTTACCGGGCGGCAATAAACGATGGCTAAGCGCGAAAGACCGGGTTATGCTTCTTGCATGCTTCCCCGCATGGTTGGAATTCCTCTTCTATTGATTGTGTCCGTTGTGGCAACGGGCGCGCGCGCCGGCAAGGCGGAAGATCATCCGGAAACGTATGCCCGGCTCGACGGCGGATCGACGAATCTCGATGGGGCGTGGCAATTCCACCTGGGCGATGACCCGGGGTGGGCCTCGCCGGCGTACGACGACTCGCACTGGGAGAAACTGACAACCGATAAGCCGTGGGGTGAACAAGGACACGCAGAACAAGACGGATTTGGCTGGTACCGGCAGCATGTGTGGCTGGGGGCGGGAGCGGGAGGACCGGAGAAACTCGCGATTCTGCTGCCGGCAGTGGAAGACGCTTACGAACTGTACTGGAACGGGCGGCTGGTGGGTACTTATGGAGCGCTGCCACCGCACCCGGTGTGGTACTCCGGCCTGTGGCCACATACATTCGGCTTGGGGCCAGCGGAGTCGGGGGTGCTGGCCGTGCGGGTGTGGAAGGCGCCTTTTGGTTCCTTCGATGACGGCAAGCAAGGGGGCTTTTATGCGCCGCCGGTGCTGGGCAGCCCGAAGGCCATCGCCGCGACGATGAGCAAGCTGGATTACCAGTGGTTGCGGGGCAGGCAGTTCTACTTCGGACTCAACTCGCTTTACGCCCTGGTGGCGGTGTTCGGACTGATGGCCTGGCTTCGGGACCGCAGTCTGTGGGTGAGCTTCTGGATGGGTTGCTCGGCAGCCGCCAAACCGTTAAGTCTTACGCTGCTTGGCCTGAAGCTGCCGATTCCGTTTGTGATTGCCATGGGCTTGAACCAGCCCGTGTATGTGCTCGGAGATATATCCCTGTGGTATCTGCTGCTGTGGCTTCTGGATCTGCGGGACGACAAGCGAATTCTTCTGATGGCAAAGATTCTGGCGATCTGCGAGATTGTCGAGGGGATTGTGGACGGGTTTGCATCCCTGGGCTTCGCCATTGCGAATCCGCTGCCGTGGCAGGTTCTGGACATGGCTTTGATGCCGGTCGTGATTCTGCTGGAACTCTTCCCCTTCTATCTGATTGGGGTCGCAGTGGCGCGCAGACGGAAGCTGGATCCGGCGCGTTGGATTGTTGCGCTGCTGGCGTTTCTGACACAGACGATCTTTGTAAGCAGCGTGGCACTGAGCCAGGGAAGCCGTTTTACTCATGTGACGCTGGGAAGCAAGATTAGCAGGCCATTGTTCACGGTGCTGGGAAATCCGATCAATGCGCGCGACCTTACAGGAGCTCTCCTGCTGGTTGCGCTGGTGTACGCAGTGTACCGGTACTCGGCGGAAAACCGTCGGCAGCAGAACAGGCTGGAAGAAGAAATACGGAACGCGCGTGCGGTGCAGCAGGTTCTGGTTCCCGAGGAGATTCCGGCTGTTGCCGGATTCAGCATCCAAAGCGTGTACAAACCGGCGGGTGAGGTTGGCGGAGATTTCTTCCAGATCCTTCCTCTGCGGGGCGGTGGGGTTTTGACGGTGATCGGGGACGTAAGTGGGAAGGGGATGCCGGCGGCGATGACGGTGAGTCTGCTGGTGGGGACGGTGCGGACGCTGGCGCACTACACGCACAACCCAGCGGAGATTCTAGCTGCGATGAACCAGCGCATGCTGGCGCGCAGCCACGGCGGCTTTACCACCTGTCTCATCCTTCGCGCCGACCCGGAAGGCACGGTGACTGTAGCCAACGCAGGCCATATCCCGCCCTATCTCCAGGGCAAGGAACTTTCGGTAGAAAACGGCCTGCCGCTCGGCCTGGACGCGAATGCCACCTACACGGGATCTACCTTTCAACTTGCCGAAAATGAACAGCTCACTCTGGTTACGGATGGCGTGGTGGAAGCCCGCAACAAGGCTGGTGAATTGTTCGGATTTCAGCGTACCGCGGCGCTCAGCACTCAGCCTGCAGAGTCCATTGTGCAAGCCGCTGAGGAATATGGCCAGGACGACGATATCACCGTGCTGACTCTCAGAAGAATGGCCGTAGGAGAACAGTCCACCACTGAATTTGCTGCACCGGCACTGTCACCCTCGCTTGCCTGAATGCGGTTTCTTTAAGGTTGCTGCTTACGATTGATGGACGGGCTCAAGCCCGTACCCTTCAAACTGACCCCCTACCGGGCGTTGACACAGCTGCGGTTCTTCGCTACAGTAGCGCTATGCTTTTGCTTTTCCAATGCTGTTGTTGTCGCTCCTCACAGGTTTGTTCTGTTGAGTCGAGCGATATGGTGCAAACGCATCCTTGTCGCTAGTCCTCTAGCCCATTCACTTTTTCCATCGATATCAACACGGAATCTCTGCTTCGGCTACGGTTTCTACTGAGCGTATTGCTGCGTTAGCTCAATGCTGCACACGGAATCCGGACGCCGAAGGATTGACGCCACGACAGCGTAGTCCTGTGCGTCGAACCATGCTTCCCCATGCGGATATTCCAACTGCCACACTCAGGAGATCACGTGACCCAGCTTATCTTTTCAAAATCCTCGCGACCTTCAGTTTTCACAACGTTTCTTGCAGTAGCGCTTCTACTTGCAAGCGTTTCTTCCTCTTCCCACGCGCAGACCTTCAACGGGGGATTGCGCGGAGCAGTAACCGACTCAAGCGGAGCCACTTTGCGTGGCGCCACTGTGACGCTGACCGATGAAGCAACACACCAGATCCGCACTGTCATTACGGACAGCATTGGTGCGTATGCCTTCAATGAACTTCGTCCCTCCACGTACACACTGCATATTGAAGCCGCAGGATTCAACGCATCCGACCGTACGCACATTCTGCTCGCCACGCAGGACTTTCTCACGCTCGATGTCTCGCTGGCGGTGGGAGCCGCGCGCGATGTGGTGCAGGTGAGTGCAGAGGCTGCGCTCGTCGATCCCTCGACGGCGTCCGTCAGCACTGACCTGAATCAGGAACAGCTTGTGGACCTTCCCATTCTCGGCCGCAATCCGTACATGACGGTCAAAGTATCGGGGCTGTTCATCAACACCGGCAATCCGCAGTTCGTCCGCTTCGCCGACCAGAATGGGACCACGCAAACTTCGGTGGCTGGGGGCCCGGTCGGCTCAAACCAGTATCTGATTGACGGTGTGCCGATCACGGATACGAACAATCGACCAATCGCGATCCCCACCATCGAATCGATTCAGGACGTGAAAGTGCAGGCGAACACCTACGATGCGCAGGTGGGCCGCACTGGTGGCGCTGTCTTCAACACGCTCCTGCGCTCCGGATCAAACACTTACCACGGATCTGTCTTTGGCGCGACGCGACAGACCGATTGGCTGGCCAACGATTTCTTCGCCAACCGCGAGGGGATTCCACGGCCAGACAGTCCCTATTACAACTGGGGTGCATCGCTGGGCGGATTTGTGTTGATCCCTCACGTCTATGACGGCCGCAAAAAGACATTCTTTTTCATTGGCTCGGAAGGTTACATCCAGACCTCGCCGTACACAGAGACCTTTGCTGTGCCCACGGCGTTGGAACGCACGGGCGACTTCTCGCAAAGCTATAACGCGGACGGCACGCTCGACGTGATTTATGACCCCACCAAGATGTACACCGATGCGAATGGCGTCATCCACCGCACGCCCTTCCCGAACAATAAAATCACCACCTTGAGCACGGTCGGCAAGAACATCGCTTCCTACTATCCGCTTCCACAGGTAGCCGCACCCACGGGCCAAAACAACTTCACCGGAACCGACGACGTACGCGACCATGCGCAAGAGGTAACGGTCAAGCTCGACCAGCAGATTCGTCCGTGGTGGAATGTGAGCGGATCGTATATCTTCTACGAGGCGCTGCAGCCGCTGGGCAATCCGCTGGGGACGCTGCCGGGAAGCTATTCCTACACCTATCACCGGCAGGTGGACGCGACGCAGGTAAACAGCTCATGGATTCTGAACCCTACCACGGTGCTGACCGCGCGTTACGGCAACAACCGCTTCCCCAACCTGATCGCCGAAGTCAGTCAGGGATTCAACCCATCCACCCTTGGCTTTCCTGACTCCCTGACCAGCAAGTTACAGGCGGATTTTTTCCCGACTATCTTCATGCGCAACTTTTCGCAACTCGGCCAGGACACCAGTTCACTGGACAACTGGAAATCGCAAACGGTAAACGGAACGCTGGCCAAGAGCGCGGGTAAACACAACCTCAGCTTCGGCGCAGAGTATCGACGCATCCGCATGAATTTCATCGACCTGGGTGACTCGCCGGGAACCTACACCTTCAGCGGCGCCTTTACGCAGGATTATCCCGATGCGGTTAACGATGACACCGGGTCCGATCTCGCCGATCTATTGCTGGGCTATCCGGTGAGTGGAGAAGTGGAAACCTCGACGCAACTGAATACCTATGCCGACTACTTCGCGCTCTTTGCGCAGGACGATCTGCGCCTTACACGCCGGTTGACGCTCAACCTCGGCTTGCGCTACGAGAGCGAAACCGGTCTGAAAGAAGACCACAATCAGCTGGCGGTCGGATTTGACCGCACGGCGACCGCGCAACTGGCCGGAAATACACCGGTAACAGGTGGAATCCTGTTCGCAGGTATCAACGGGAACCCCAGAGATATCGGAGATCTGTCGCGACTCAAATTCGCTCCGCGGCTCGGCGCCTCGTTCGCTTTGGACGCGAAAACCGTGTTGCGCGGCGGATACGGCATTCTGTATGCGCCGCTGCGCTACGATCCCAGCGCGGCGCTGGCGCCCGGCTATACGCAGTACACTCCCTACGTCGCCAGTAATGACAACGATCAAACCCCAGCCAACGTGCTCGACAATCCGTTCCCCAGCGGAGTCGAAAAGCCGGCAGGCAACTCCGCAGGACTGCTCACGGGTATTGGAACCTCCGTCACAACCTATGACCAGAATCTGAAGGCACCGCGCGTACAGCAGTTCTCAGCAGGCGTGGAGCGCGAACTGCCCGGCCGCATTGTGCTGGAGGCAGAGTACATCGGCACCCGATCCACCAATCTTTCTCCGGGGTCCACCGGCAGCACTCCGGTCAATTACAACCAACTCAATCCCTCTAACTTCAGCCTGGGCTATTCCGCGTTGAGCAGCTCAGTAGCCAACCCCTACTACGGGAACGGTGGCACGGGCGTCATCGGTGGCGCAACCGTTGCGCAGTCCCAGTTGCTGCTTCCCTTTCCGCAGTTCAGCTCGGTCAATCTGCTTGCCTCGTCGAGCCATGCCGACTACAACGCCTTGCTCATCAAAGCCGAGCGCCGCGTCGGACACGGGCTGAATCTGCTTTCATCCTTTACCTGGTCGCGTAACCGGGATGCGTCGTTCGCTACGTCGAACAACATCCAGAACCCTGCCGCGAGCGCGCCACAGAACATCTACGACCTGCGGTCGGAGTATGGGCTCGCCGTCAACAATATTCCCTATCGCCTCTCGGCCGGAGCTACCTACGATCTTCCCGTGGGACACGGCCAGCGCTTCTCAACAGGCTCGCGCATCGGAGACCTGGTGGCCGGTAACTGGCAGTTGAGTGTGGTTCCCACATTCCAGGCCGGGTTTCCAGTCACCATCAGCCAAAGCAGCAATCCGAACAGCGCCATTGTAGGCAATAGCGAACAGCGACCAAACCTGATTGCCAGTTCTTCCCTGGGGACCCACGGCAGCGTGTATGACCGACTGAACGGCTATATCAACCCCGCGGCCTTTACCAACTCGACGGCCCTCAGCTTCGGTAGCGCACCGCGTACGCTTTCGCTTCGCGGGCCTGCCTTTGAGAACTGGGACCTTGCGCTATTGAAGAACATCCACATCCGCGAGCGAGTTAATGTTCAGTTCCGCGCGGAGAGCTTCAACGCCTTGAATACGCCACAGTTTGCCGGACCGAATACCTCTTATGGCAGCTCGAACTTCGGTGCGATTACCTCGGAAGCCAACTTCCCACGCTATCTGCAGCTCGGCTTGCGCGTGGCCTACTAAAGCGGCTCCACAATGCACGCGCTCTTTCCGATGCAGGGCAAAGTGTGTAGCAAGTGTGGAACCGCTGTAGCTCCAACTTCATTGCGCCGCTCCGGGCAGGAACGGCGCAATGGAGTTTTTTGTTCTTCTTAAGATCAGAGCGTCGAAAGGACGCGTTGGAAGCCGATGAATCTGAGCCGCCGAAAGGTATTGAAAGCCTCAGGATTTGCGCTGGGAGCAAGTATGTTTTCTCAGCGCCCTATTTTTTCAGCGGAATCGCTGAACATTTCTGCCGCGAGCAAAGTGCCGCTGGCACGCCTCTCGCTGAATGAAAATCCATATGGTCCCTCGCCGCTTGTTACCGAGGCGATCCATCGGGAATTCACTCGTCTTGATCGCTATGCCGATGCGGACGCTGCACAACAATTGACGGAACAGATCGCAGCGCACGAGCGGTTGCCCGCAGAGCAGGTGGTGCTTGGCGAAATCCTCGATCTTCTTGGCATCTATCTGGCCAGTGAAGGCGGTCCGGGCTCGGAGTTTCTCTACTCCACGCCCGGTTACCTTGCACTTATCGACGCGGCCGCACGTGTTGGAGGCATCGGTGTTCCAGTGCCGTTGAATGCACAGCACCAAAACGATCTTGCCGCTCTCGCGGCGAGGATCACCGCAAAGACCCGCGCTGTCTATCTCGTTAATCCGCACAACCCGACGGGGACGGTCAACGAAAATCGGGCATTCAAGCGATTCCTGCGCGAAGGCTCCCAACACGCCGCCGTTATTGTGGACGAAGCGTATCTGGAATATTCGGACGACTTCGACGAGCGCTCCGCGGTGTCGCTGGTGCGCGAAGGCGCGAACATCATCGTCTTCCGCACCTTCGATAAGATTCATGGACTCGCCGCTTTGCCCATCGGCTACGTGCTGGCGCCGCGCACCATTGCCGATGCACTACGGAAACAAGGAGCCGGCGACGCTGAGACTCTGGGGCGTCTTAACATCGCCGCCGCCGCCGCCGCATTGGGCGACACGGGACAGGTGACTCGTACCCGCGCAGCGGTTGCCCGCGAACGCACTAACTGGCTCTCCGTGCTGCACGATCTCAACCTGCCGCACACCGACACACGCACCAATTTCATCTTCTTCGACGCAGGCCAGCCCCAACCGAAATTTGCAGCCGAACTGCGTGCCCAAGGCATCGATATCGGCCGCCCGCATCCGCCCTACACAAACTGGGCGCGCATCACCATAGGTCTGCCTGAAGAGAATCTGCGCGCCCAAGCGGCGCTTCGACAGGCATTGCTATAGAAAGGTTTTCGAATGGCACACCAGGGCCGATCATCGCCCTTGGATTGAGAAAACCGACCGACTTCCGGATTATCCCCGGCTCTGCATGTATCCCCGACGTACGCCAGCCCATGCCTTTTGTTACGGCCATCTCATGAGTCAGCCCCATAGTGCGCGGTTTTTGCCATCCCTTAACTGCAAGAAAATGCACGATGATACGCTCCCTTCTGAAGCGGGTTTGCAACACTCTACCAAGCCCCCATCACGAATACGCAAACAGCAAATGGCAGTCATCGGTTAGCGAGCTATCTTCACCGGACACTGAGCGATTCTCCTTTTGACGCAGGCTGCTACCGACTTGTTGTTACTCTGCTGGTTACTTTATGAGCGTTTTACTGATTACTTTGTCGCTTCTCTATTGATTACCATATAGCCGCTAATCCCCCGTTGGTGGGATGTGCAAACGAATCGTACGAAGTATGCAATAACTTGCAAGCGCTGGATCAGGTACGGATGACCGGACTGTGAATAAAGCATTATTTTCCCGTGTAACCCGTTAGATGCGCAGTAACCTTGCAGTCGCCGGTTGCCTACACAATGGCCATCATCGTGCAGGGAATTTACTACCTCCCCGTACCAAAGGGCATAACACCCAGGAGTCGTCCATGATGCATTTCGTTGCCTTCGCCATGCGCCCGCTGCGGCTTCTGCAGGTGCGGTTCTTGCTCGTGCTATTTGCCCTTGCGGGCCTGTTTCTGCCGATTGCGGCGCGGGCGCAGGTGAATTTCAACGGGGTCCCGACCACTCTGGGCAGCGGCTTCAGCTACCCCCAAAGCGTGGCGGTGGACGCGAACGGGAATATCTATGTTGCCGATACCGCCAACAGTGCGGTGAAGGAGATCCTGGCCGCGGGCGGGTATACCACGGTCAACACATTGGGCAGTGGCTTTGCCGGCCCACAAGGCGTGGCGGTGGACGCGAGCGGAAACGTCTATGTTGCCGATACCGGCAACAGTGCGGTGAAGGAGATTCTGGCGGCGGGCGGTTACGCAACGGTTAATACGTTGGGCAGCGGCTTCAGTTCCCCCAAGGGCGTCGCGGTGGACGCCAGTGAAAACGTCTATGTTGCCGATACCGGCAACAGTGCGGTGAAGGTGATCCTGGCCGCAGGCGGATACATCACGGTTAATAAGTTAGGCAGTGGCTTTGCCGGTCCACAAGGCGTGGCGGTGGATACGAGCGCGGATGTCTTCGTGGCCGATACCGGCAACAGTGCGATAGAGGAAATTCTGGCGGTGGGTGGTTATGCCACGGTTAACACCCTGGGCAGCGGATTCAGCACTCCCCAAGGCGTGGCGGTGGACGCGAGCGGGAATGTCTATGTTGCCGATACCGGCAACAGTGTAATGAAGGAGATTCTGGCGGCGAGCAGTTACGCCACGGTCAACACCCTGGGCAGCGGCTTCAACTCCCCCCAAGGCGTGGCGGTGGATGGAAACGGGGATGTCTTCGTCGGCGATCAAGGCAATAGCCGCGTGGTGGAACTGGCGCTCCTGAGCGTGAACTTTGGCGCACAGGCAGTTGGATCACCGAGCTCAACGGTTTCGCTGCCCTTCACCATTGCCTCAAGTGCGTCCACGACAGTGGGCAGCATCGCCATACTGACCACGGGCGTTGCGGGCAAAGACTTTGCCGATGCAGGAGCAAGCACCTGCACCGCGACGACATATTCTTCAGCCACCACTTGCGTGGTCAACGTGAGCTTTACTCCACTCGCGGCGGGCCTGCGCCGGGGCGCGGTGGTCTTGTTCGACGGGTTGGGGAACGTGCTGGCGACGGTGCCCATTTATGGCGTCGGAAACGCGCCGGAGGTGGCCTTCCTGCCCGGCACGCAGAGCACGGTTGCCAGCGGGTTCAGCAATCCCATCGGCGTGGCCGTGGACGCGAGTTCGAACGTCTTTGTCGCCGATCAATACAACAGCGCGGTAAAGGAGATTCTGGCGGCTGGTGGTTACGCCACGATCAATGGCCTGGGCAGCGGATTCCAGCAGCCCGCAGGCGTAGCCGTGGACGGGAGCGGGAATGTCTTCGTCGCCGATACGCTAAATGGCGCGGTGAAGGAGATTCTGGCGGCGGGTGGCTACACCGCAGTCAACACCCTGTCTAGCAGCTTCAGCTACCCCTGGGGCATCGCGGTAGACGGAAGCGGGAACGTCTTCGTGACTGACGTTTACGCCAATGCGGTGGACGAGCTTCCGGCCGCGGGCGGCTACACCACGGTCACGGTTCTGAACAGCAGCTTCAATGGGCCCAAAGGCATTGCGGTGGATGGGAGCGGGAATGTCTTCGTCGCCGATTCAGGCAACAACGCGGTAAAGGAAATTTTGGCGGCAGGCGGGTACACCACAGTCAACACACTGGCCGGCAGCTTCAACAACCCCACTGCCGTTGCAGTGGATGCGAGCGGGAATGTCTATATCGCCGATACAAACAATGGCGCGTTGAAGAAGATTCTGGCGGCGGGCGGCTACGCCACGGTCAACACACTGGCCAGCGGCCTCAACTACCCTCAAGGCGTGGCGACGGACGGCAGTGGGAACCTCTTCTTCACCGATACCGGCAATAATCGCGCTGGAAAGCTGGATTTCGCCGATCCTCCCACGTTAAGCTTTGCCACCACGCAGGTCGGGTCTACCAGCACCGACAGCCCGCAGACGGTATCCATCCAGAACATCGGCAACCAGATACTGACGCTTACGGGCCTGATTTATCCTACCGACTTTCCTGTGGGCAGCGATGCGAACGCCTGCCCCGCCTCAACCAGCCTCAACTCCGGGCAGCAGTGCGATCTGCCGGTCGACTTCACTCCCCAGTCCGCGGCAAGCCTGAGCGAGAGCGTGACGCTCACCGACAATGCGCTGAACGTGACGGGAGCAACGCAGTCGATTTCAGTCAGCGGCACGGGCACTGCCCAGGTGGCTACGCACTTCTCACTGACCGGCCCGGCTGCGGTCACTTCCAATCAACTCTTCAACCTCACCATTACCGCCTTGGATTCCGCAGGGCACACGGTTGTCGGATACAACGGCACCGTAACGTTCAGCAGCACAGATCCAGGGTTCGTGAATCCCGGCGCCTTTACGCTGACGAATGGAACAGGCCAGGTCAGCGCTGCCCTCGAGACGGCGGGCGCGGAATCTATCGTTGTCACGGATACGTTGAACTCTTTGCTTACGGGCTCGGACTCTTTTATGGTTTTGCCGGGCGCCGCGAACAGTCTGCAGTTATCGGTTCTCGCATCGGCGATTGCCGGTACCCCGTTCAATTTGACGGTCACCGCCTATGATCTCTTCGGCAATGTTGCCGTCGCCTATGGCGGCACCGTTGCGTTCACCAGCACGGATCCCGGTGCAACGCTGCCGACGGCAACCACGCTTGCCAACGGCACAGGCACATTCAGCGCAACGCTGGCGACTCCGGGTACCCAGACGATTACCGCAGCGGATGCTTTAAACAGTTTGACTGTTACGTCTGGCGGAATCACGGTCACGGCACCGAATCTGGTGGTGACGACGGCGGGCGATGACGGGGGCATGGCGTCGAACTGCACGGCGCAAAGCACGGCGGGAAGGGGCACGGATCATTCCTGCAGCCTGCGCGACGCGCTGCTCTATGCG
>Ga0181520_10000287_pt1 | contig 112486 bp, 95 predicted proteins | sample PEATcosm2014_Bin_29_FD_132451 | JGI IMG/M metagenome (GOLD analysis project Ga0181520, IMG submission 132451) | Peatland microbial communities from MTU Mesocosm Facility, Houghton, MI, USA - PEATcosm2014_Bin02_30_metaG | ecosystem: Environmental > Terrestrial > Soil > Wetlands > Peat | place... | reverse complement strand
GACCCATCTTAAGATTTAAAAACCGCTCTGTCAGTCCGTTATATAATGAAAAACTAACTTACAGACCATAGGGAGTTTGACTTTCGGCGCCTATTGCAGGCCTTATCCTGTTTCGGCAGGAACTTGGCCCGGTTTACCGGGCCGGGACAGAGGAAGTAAAAAACGTTCGGGCAGATTCCCACACTGATTTAATAGGGTTTTTCCCTTATTAAACAGTGGCTGACAGATGCGGTTAATAATATTAATCCCTACACTGGAGGAAAAATGGACGTGTTATTGTTGATACCAATGGTAATTGTTCTCGTGGTATTATTTTTCTACTTAGGGTGGATGTTCAATTCTAAAATAGGGAAAAAAAGTATTGCTTCTGCCGAGGAAAGGGCAAAGCAGATTATTTCCGAAGCTCAAAAAGAATCAAATAATACTAAAAGAGAAAAATTACTTGAAGTTAAGGATGAATGGTATAAAAAGAAAGTTGAATTCGATACCGAGATAAACCAAAAAAGGCAAAAAATTGGAAATTTAGAAAAACAATTAAATACACGGGAAGAAAATATTGAAAAAAAATTCGATTTGGTTATTAAAAAGGAAAAGGAAAATAAACAGACCGAAAAGGAGCTGGCCGACCTTAAAAAGAGTATAGAGCTTAAACTAACTGATATTGAAAAATTAGGAATTGAGCAGAATGCCAGGCTGGAAAAAATTTCCGGACTCTCGTCTGAAGAAGCGAAAAATATGCTGATGGAAAATATGACTAATACCGCCAAAACGGAAGTTAGTCATATTATTAAGGAAATTCATGATCAGGCTAAATCAGATGCAAAAAAAGAAGCTCAAAAAATAATTGTTCAGGCTATTCAACGTTCGGCTGCTGACCATTCAATTGAGACAACGGTTTCAGTGGTCCAAATTACAAATGATGAAATGAAAGGGAGAATTATAGGCAAAGAAGGACGGAATATCCGTTCTTTTGAAGCCGCTACCGGTGTTGATGTTATTGTAGATGATACTCCCGAAGCTGTTATTCTTTCTTCTTTTGATCAATTCAGAAGAGAAGTTGCCAGACTTTCATTAGAAAGACTGATTACAGACGGCCGTATTCACCCCGCCCGAATTGAAGAGGTTGTAGAAAAAGTCAGGCAGGAACTTGAAGAAGAAATGATTAAAGAAGGGGAGAATACAATCCTGCAGCTTGGCCTTCATAATATGCACCCGGAATTAATTAAGCATATCGGCAGAATGAAGTACCGTTCAAGTTACGGACAAAATCTTCTTCAACATAGTATTGAAGTTGCTTATCTTACCGGTATAATGGCTTCTGAACTTGGTCTGGACGCTACGCTTGCAAAAAGAGCAGGCTTACTTCATGATATTGGTAAAACAGTTGACAAAAGTGTTGAAGGCCCGCATGCTTTATTAGGTTATGAACTGACTAAGAAATTTAAAGAACACGCTATAGTTGTTAACGCTGTCGGTTCGCATCATGAAGATATTGAGATGGAACACCCGATTGCTCCTTTGGTTCAGGCTGCCGATGCAATAAGCGGCGCACGCCCGGGTGCAAGACGCGAACCTTTGGAAGGATATGTTAAGCGGCTCGAAAACCTGGAAGCGCTTGCTAAATCATTTGAAGGAGTCGCTAAAACTTACGCAATCCAGGCCGGAAGAGAAATAAGAGTTGTTGTTGAGCATGATAAAATTGATGATCTTGTTGCGGAAAAATTGTCTCATGATATTGCGCTTAAGATAGAAAGCGAAATGGAATATCCGGGACAGATAAAAGTTACCGTAATTAGAGAAGTAAGAAAAATAAGCTTTGCAAGATAATTTCTGCCGGCTGGGCGAATTTGTGCGGGATAAATTTTATCCCGCCTTACCAATCCTAAAATTACGATGCGCAAAATTAAAAAAATTAAACTAGCTGTTACCGGGGGAATTGGATCCGGTAAAACAGTATTTTGTGGATTCTTAAAATCCGAAGGTATACCTGTAATTAATGTTGATGATGTTTCAAAAGAATTATTGGAAAATGATAAGGATATTATTAAAAAAATAATTCAGACATTTGGCAAAGAATCATATGTGGGTGGTAAACCCGATAAAAAATTTTTGGCGGAAAAGGTATTCTCCAATACGGAAAATGTAATAAAAATTAATTCAATTCTGCATCCGAAAGTAATTAAAAAAGTTGATATTTTAGCTGGTGAATTATTAAAAAAAAATGATATAGTTGCAGCCGAAGCGGCGTTAATTTATGAAGCTAATATGGAATCGCATTTTGATTACATTGTTTTGATTACTGCCGATATAAATCTGAGAATGAAAAGAAAAACTGAGATCGAAAAATATTTACCTGAACAGTTTACTAAACGAAATGAAAATCAAATTCCCGAAGAGGAAAAAGCCGAATGCGCTGATTTCGTTTTCGAAAATAACGGCAATCTTATTGATTTAAAAAATAAAGCCTTCCTGTTTTCAAAAATTGTTAAAGGATTAATATCTATAAATGACTAGAATAGCATTCCAAGGTGAACGGGGCGCTTACAGCGAAATTGCCGCTAAAAAATTATTTGGTAATAATATTACAATCTCTCCTTCTTTTTCCTTTGAAGAAGTCTTCCTAAAAGTTAAAGAAAAAAAGGTAAATTACGGGGTGGTTCCAATTGAGAATTCATTATATGGGAGCGTATTCGAAACATATGACCTGCTGCTCCAAAATTCTCTATCTATCATAAGTGAATTGAATCTTCAGATAAATCACTGCCTCCTTGCAAGTAAAAAGTACAAGTTTAATGAAATAAAAAAGGTCTATTCTCACCCACAGGCTCTTGGACAATGTTCGGTGTTCTTAAAGTCCTTAAAGAATGCTCAAATAATCCCGGCTTATGATACTGCCGGCTCGGCTTTAATTTCTTTAAACGAATCTCAAACCCCAACTGCAGCGGTGGCAAGCAGAAATGCATCGGAATTATACGGTTTGAAAATATTAAAAAGTAATATTCAGAATAATAAAGAAAATTTCACAAGATTTTTAGTAATTAGCAATAAGATATTAAAAAGGGACTTTCAAAACCCGAAAACTTCTATATGCTTTGAACTAAAAAGCATACCAGGCGCACTATTTAAAGCTCTTAGTGTCTTTGCCCTGCGTGACATAAACTTGCTTAAAATAGAATCCAGGCCAATACCTCATAAACCATTCGAGTATGTATTCTATATGGATTTATCCGGCAAAATGGAAGATAAGAAAATAAAAAATGCATTAAATCATCTTGCTGAAATCTCTCTTAAATTAAAAAGTTTTGGTTCTTATGAAGCAGGTAAAACTTTTAAAAGCTGACCGGCTTGCTTCAATAACAAATGGTCGGCAAACTTAATTTACAGGAGTGTTTTGTGTCGTTCTTTAACAAAATTATTGTAGCGATTGTTCAATTGATGCCAAAAGCTATAGTCGGCTTTTTTTCCAAAAGATACATTGCCGGTGAAACATTGGACGAAGCAGTAAAATTAGTAAAATCCCTTAATAATAAGGGTATTTATGCAACTATAGATGTGCTTGGTGAGTCTGTCGGGAACAAGGAAGAGGCTCTTGATGCAAAAAATAAAGCGCTTCAGGTTCTTGATACTATTCATAAATATAATTTACTTGCAAACCTTTCTGTTAAACCTACACAGATGGGTTTAAATATAGATGAAGATTTTGCTTTTCAGCAGATTTGCGAATTGACTCAAAAAGCAAAAGAAATAAGCAATTTTATAAGAATTGACATGGAGGATTCTCCATATACCGATTTAACTTTTAAATTGCTGAAAAGGCTTAGAGAAAAATTTGATAACACAGGTGTGGTTATCCAGGCATATTTGAAACGTTCTTATGATGATGTCCTGATGTTAAATAAGATTGGAACAAACTACAGGTTGTGCAAGGGAATATATATTGAACCGCCTGCAATTGCTTATAAGGGCAAACAGGAAATTCGCAATAATTATTTGAAAATTTTGGCAACTATTTTAAAAGCCGGAAATTATATAGGAATTGCCACTCATGATGAGTACCTTATTAAGGCTGCTAAAAAAATGATCAATGATCTCAATATTCAAAAGGATAAATTTGAATTTCAGATGTTACTCGGTGTAAGAGAAGATCTGCGTAATAAAATCAATTCCGAAGGTTATAAAATAAGGATTTATGTTCCGTTTGGTAAGGACTGGTATGCTTATTCTGTCAGAAGATTAAAAGAGAATCCGCAAATTGCCGGTTATGTTTTCAAAAGTTTATTTATGATAAATAGATGAATGTTTTAGGTATAGAAAGTTCTTGTGATGAAACTTCTGTTGCGATCATTTCGAATGAAATCCTTTCGGCCAACCTGATTTCTTCGCAGGATTTCCATTCAAAATATGGCGGCGTGGTGCCTGAACTTTCAAGCCGTGCCCACCTGCAAATAATTATTCCGCTCGTCAGGGATGCTTTAATAAAATCAGGCTTACAGCTTAATGATATTGATTTAATCTGTTCAACCGCTGGCCCCGGTTTAATAGGAGCTTTACTTGTAGGTTTAACTTTTGCTAAAGGATTATCATTTTCTTTAAAAAAACCTTTTATTGCAGTAAACCATATTGAAGGACATTTGTTCTCGGGTTTCTTAATGGAAGAAAAACCTGATTTTCCGTTTCTTGGTATTGTGGTTTCAGGCGGGCATACTCTTTTACTGCTTGTGGAAAGTTTTACTAAAATTAAAAAACTCGGATCTACCGTTGATGATGCCGCCGGTGAAGCTTTTGATAAAGTTGCCAAAATGTTGGGTCTTGGTTATCCGGGCGGGCCTAATATTCAAAAGACAGCTTCGGGCGGTGATCCTGATAAAATTAAATTTCCGGTTGCTGATCTTAAAGACCCTTATAATTTTTCTTTCAGCGGATTAAAAACTGCTGTTTTACGTCATATTCAAAATAATTACGGTGAAAACAAAAATATTCCGGAACAAGAATTAAAGGATATTACAGCATCTTTTCAAAATGCTGTTGTAAAAGCTTTATCCAGGAATACTGTAAGAGCATTGAATAATTTTGAAGTAAACTCTATTTCGCTTGCCGGCGGAGTTGCCGCTAATAAAGCTATACGCGATGAAATGATTAAGATTGCAGGAAAATTTGAAAAGAAAATTGTAATTCCCCGGATAGAATTCTGCGGTGATAATGCAGCTATGATTGCGTTCAGGGGACTCAAACTCTATGAAGCCGGTTTTTGTTCGGGCCTAAACTATAGTCCTTTCCCCGGGTTGTCAAAAGAACATTTTAAGTAAGTGTATTGGATCAACGTATATTATTATTTTTAAGTTAACGGATAGAAATATTTATAAAAAAACAATGTTTGTTTCATTCCGTGAGTAATATTTGAAGAATATATATAATAAATTTTTAACCTTTAATGGATAATATTTATAAAAAAATTGAAACCGAACTTCACACGTTAAGTTCAAAAGAAAAAGAAGAAATTCTTGGTAAATTGCGCGACGGTATGGATGATATCGATAAACAAATTGTAAGTTTATTAAGTAAACGCACTTTACATTCCGTTCTTATAGGGCGTGTTAAACGCTCATTGAACTTACCCACTTATAATCCTAAAAGGGAAAAAGAAATTGCAGTTAGGATATCATCTTATGTTGAAGAGCCTCTTCGCAAAGAAGTTTTACTGCGTATATACGAAAGAATTCTTGATGAGTCGCGGGCTATTCAAAGAGAAGAACTTGATAAAGGAAATATTTTTAACTTATCTGCCGAAAAAATGAAAATTGGTATTGGTAAACTCCTATCTAAAAAAGAATTTTTTATTGTTGCGCTGTTCTTTTTAATTTTCCTGACTATCCTTTTCTATACTTTTTTTACACCAAATTATTATAAAGGCCGGGGTCCGGTTAAAGTAGAGGTAAGGAAAGGAGAATCTTTTTCGGAAATTTCAAATGATCTTTATTCAAAAGGAATTATTCCCCGTAAAACAAACTTTAAAATTGCAGCCTTTATCTATGGTGCCGAACGAAAGATTAAAGCCGCAAGATACCTTGTCCCGAACGGACTTAGTTATCTGGATTTGATTGATTATCTTGTCGCCGGGAAAGGGGACTTATTAAAATCTGTTTCAGTTATTCCGGGTTCATCGCTTAATTTGGTTGCCTCAGAACTAAATATGGATGTATTTACCGATTCAACTGAAATACTTAAGTTGAGTAAAAATAGAGAGTTCCTGGATTCACTTGGTGTTAAGTCCTCTTCATTGCTGGGATATATTTTACCGAAAAGATATGATATTTACGAACGTAGTTCACCTAATGAAGTATTAAAAGAGTTATACAGCGGATTTAAAAATTTTATGGTTGATTCTTTAAAATTAAGAGCAAAAAATCTCGGCTATAACGTACAGCAAATTGTTACCATGGCATCAATTATTGAAGGCGAGACAAATAAAAAATCTGAGATGCCGGTAATTGCAGGAGTTTACTATAACAGGTTGAGATCCGGTATAAAACTGCAGGCTGATCCAACTGTTGAATTTGCAAGGCAGCAGCAGTGGGGCAGGTTAAACTATAATGATTTAAAAATAAAATCTGCATATAATACATACATAATTTCCGGACTTCCGCCCGGGCCGATAAATAATCCCGATAAAGCTGCAATCCTTGCCGCATTATACCCGGATAAAAACAAATATATGTACTTTGTAGCTGATGGAAGCGGCGGGCACAGGTTTTCATCTACTTATCAGGAACATCTTCTTAACGTATCCAAATATAAAAAATGGCTGCATTCAAAAGGAAAATAAGAGATTACCTCATCATCATTCTGCAGGGAATAATCTTAACAGGATGTGCAAACCAGCTTCCGCCTTCAGGAGGGCCGGTAGATCTGGTGCCGCCAAAAATACTTAAAGCTTATCCTGAAACCGGTGCCACTAATTTTCCGGACAACTACATGGAACTTAATTTTTCCAAATATATAGATAAGCAGACTTTAAAATCATCTTTATTTATTTCGCCGGCTGTTGAAGGTGATCTCGATTTCGACTGGACGGGTACTTCCGTAAAAATTACTTTCCCAAAAAAACTTAAAAAAAATATTACCTATGTAGTTACAATCGGAACGGATTTAGAAGATTATAATAATCATAACAAGATGGCCCAGGCTTACAATATTACATTCTCTACCGGAAATAAGATTGATAAAGGGGAAGTTAACGGGAAGGTCTTCGATAATAAACCGGAAGGAGTAATGATTTTTGCTTATATTGTTGGAGACAGTGTTGTTAATCCTATGGTTAAAAAACCGGATTATATATCTCAAACCGGTACGGGAGGTACTTATAAATTATTAGGTTTAGCCCCGGCTACTTATAGAATCTATGCGGTAAGAGATGAAGCTCATGACCTTATGTATCATCCGGAGCAGGATGAAATAGGTATGCCTGTTGAGGATATAAAATTAACTGAAACCGATACATTATACCGGGGTCTGAATTTCTTTTTAACAAAAGTTGATACCGTAAAGCCAAGATTCATATCTGCCGCTATGACGGATAAATTTCATGTACTTGTTAATTTTTCTAAGGAGGTGGATTCTTCCATAATCAGATCAAACAATTTTAAGATTATTGATTCTACATCCGGGTTAACTGTGCAACCGGTTTATGTTTTTAAGGGTAATACAAAACCTACTGAAATTGTACTTGTTACAAAAAATAGTTTTCCTGCAAAAGACGAAGTTTATCTTTTTGCAGACTCAATAATAGATAAGTTCGGAAATGTTTACATTAAAGATTATACTCCAATTACACTAAGTGAAAAAGCGGATTCCACTAAACCTGGCATAACAAATACCAAACCTGCCAGGGGATCAGGTAACGTTGATTATTTTGAAACAAGTATCTCGTTATATTTTAACGATGCTTTTGATACATCATTTGCAAAGAACAAAATTGCCTTTACGGATACTTCCGGGAAGAAAATTATTTATAGCATATTCTTTATTGATGATGCATCTTTTAAAATTACCCCATTGCAAAATCTTGAAGCAAACACGGATTATACTATTAAGTTGGATCTAAGTGGATTTACCGGTGCTGCCGGGATAGCATATGATACTGTTTACCAGTTTAAATTTAGAACTATTAACGGGCTTGATTTTACTGGTGTATCCGGCACAGTTGAAAATGCCGATTTTCAAAAAAATCCTAATTTAATTCTTCAGGGGCTTGATGAGGGAAAATATACCTATCAATTACCGTTAAAAGGTTCAAAAAAATTTAACTTTGACCGTGTACAGGCTGGGAAATATTGCCTTTGGGGTTATTATGATACGGATAGCAGCAAAACATATTCTTTTGGAAAATCATTCCCTTACAAACCATCGGAACAGTTTTATTTTTATCCGGATACTCTGAACCTGCGCCCAAGGTGGTCAGTAACAAATGCAAAGTTTATTTTTAAATAGTGATTGTTCTATCAATAGTATTAATGCAAATAATTTTTTCATTTCCATCTCCTTTTACTAATGTAAGTCTCCCTTAATATTCCCTGATCGGGGAGTCAAATGCCGGAAACCAATTTAATCCGATATGTAAATTACTTCTCCGTTTTTTATAGTCATATAATTTAAATTCTTACCAACATTATAAACAATATCGGCATAATTATCCGTATTAAACAATCCTAAATCAGCTCTCTTACCTATTTCAATACTTCCGCATTCTTTGTTCACTCCGACAGCTTTTGCGGCGTTAATTGTAACAGCAGATATTGTTTCTTCTATTGTCATTCCCATTTTTAGTGCTGCCAGACTCATTATCAAATTTAAACAACTGATATTTGATGAACCGGGATTGTAGTCTGTAGAAAGAGCAATAATAGCGTTACGATCAATTAATTTTCTGGCGGGCGCAAATCTATTGTTGAGGAAGAATGAGACTCCTGGAAGCAATACACATACGATATCAGAGCTCCCGAGTTTTTCTATATCATCATCCTTTATAACTTCTAAATGGTCTGCGCTGCAGACGTTGTTTCTCAAAGCAAAATCAACACCCCCAATACTATTAAATTGGTCCGTATGCATCTTTAACGGTATGTCCAGAGATCTAGCTTTCTTAAATACTGTTTCAATTTCTGTAAGATTAAACGCAGTTAATTCGTAAAAAGCATCACAGTATTTGGCAAGATTATTCTTTGCAATATATGGCAGCAAATCATTTGCCAGTAGATTAATATATTCATAATGATTATTATTATATTCCGGCGGAAATGCATGCGCTCCGAGGAAAGTCGGAATAATATTTATCGGATATTTTCCATTCAAATATTTTATAACGCGTAATATCTTTATTTCATTTTCAAAATCCAGGCCGTAACCGCTTTTTATTTCAAGAGTTGTTATTCCCTGCGAAATAAAATAATCTATGCGCGGTATAGTAATTTTAATAAGCTCCTCAACATTTGTTTTACGTATTGCATCTACTGTATTATTTATACCTCCTCCCGAGGCGGCGATTTCTTCGTATGTTATTCCCTTTAATCTGCTGCTGAACTCATTTGACCTGGAACCGGCAAAAACAGAATGAGTATGGCAATCAACAAAACCGGGGAGAACTATTTTTCCGTCCGCATCAATTATTTCATCAGCATCTAAACTACTAATAGATCGGGTCGGAATTATGTCCTTTATAAATTCGTCTTCAATTAATATGGAGTAGCCTTTTAATAAGCCAATATCACTTAATTCCGTACCGCGTTTTACATTTCGTCCGAATGTATCAACTGTTATAATTTGAGAGGGGTTAGCTATTATTTTCAGCATTTAGCTTATTGCTCATTTAAATTTATTTACTGTTTCGCTTATAACCCTCACATCATTATATCCAAGTTGTTTAAGCTTTGTATTTAAACTTTGAGCATCATTCATATCCGTAAAGTCCCCGGCCTCAACTTTATAAAAGGGGGGATCAAATATTACATACACAGCCGCATGATTGGTTTTGAAATATATCTCTGAACGCAGGCTATTTGCATCATCAAGATTATCTGTTGATAAAACCAATACCCTGTATCCGGGCAAAGTTTTAATAACTGTTTGGGTTGTATCGGTAGTATTTGGGCTTGAATTATAAGAATACCATACATCGCTTGTAGTTGAATCAGCCGCCTGGTTCTTTTCTTTTATATTAATTTTTGAGTGGTATTTTGTAAGATCAAAATTTTCAGAAAACCTGGTGCTGTCCTTTCCTTCTTTTTTCTGCTGTACTTGTTCCTGGGGGTATCTGCTCCCGGTTGAAGTTCCGCAGGAAACTAGAAATAAAGAGAAAGGGATTATAAGCCAAAAAAAGATTGTTCCTCTGTTCATGTATATGCTGCTTCTTATTGAAATTAATTATCTAATATAAAATAAATAAATATCCTGTAAAAGCCTTCTTCCGTAATTAATTATACCATAACAAAGTTTTTTATGCAAATTAATTTAAGGATTACGTCAATGTTTATTCGTAAAATATTTTAAAAGGGGTATTTTAGCATTCTGTGTTAATAGCTTTATTGTTATAATTAATAATATCTTACTAAGATAATAAAACTCAGTAGATGGTTATAGGAGAATGCAGTAGCTGTTTTCCTTCCGGAAAAACACCGGGATTGACGCAGATCATATTCCTAATTTGTCTGGTATGACTAAAATTCTTTTCGGTTTTCTATAATATCATAATATAGTGATTTATTAACAATATTTTGCTGGAAAGATATGATAAGTAAATTGAACTAATTCCTCTATGATTATATATTGTAATATCTTTGAAAAAGCATGAAAATAAAGTAAAAACAATTATAAACTGGCCTTTAGAGAACCCCCTTTCGGTAAACTAAAAATAATCTTGATATAAATCCTAAGAAAAGAAGGTTTCTAACTATTTGTCAATTATTATGTAATAGTTATGATTGAAAGATAATTTTGAGAAAACTCATTTAATTTCGTAAATTGCAATGCTATTAATAAAAAAATCGTACATTTATGGCTGCAAAAAAGTACAAAATCTTGTATGTAACTTCTGAGATTGTTCCTTTTGTAAAAACAGGTGGATTAGCAGATGTTTCATCGGCTCTGCCTCAAATGCTAATGGAATTGGGGCATGAAGTAAGAATTGTTGTGCCTAAATACGGTGCCGTCGACGATAGAAAATTTAAAATACATGAAGTGGTCAGGCTTAAGGACCTACACATAAAAATAGGTGAAAAAGAAGTTGTCTTTTCACTGAAATCGTGCTTCTTGCCCGGTCAAAAAGTCAGGGTGCAAATTTACTTTCTTGATAACCAGGAGTATTTTGGAAGCAGGAATAGCCTCTATGTTGATCCTTATACCGGTGAGGATTATCCTGATAATAATGAAAGATTTGTATTATTAACAAACGCTGTGTTCGAACTTATTTCTAAATTAGGCTGGATCCCTGATATTATTCATTGCAACGATTGGCAGTGCGGATTAGTCCCGGCTTATTTGAAAACTCTTTATAAGAATGATGAACAATTTTCAAAATTCAAAACGGTTTTCACAATCCATAACCTTGCATACCAGGGTGTTTTCCCAAAATCTTCCTTCTATAAAACCGGGCTCCCCGAAGAACTTAATTCCGAAAAAGGTTTAGAGATATACGGCAAGGTTAATTTTATGAAATCGGGCCTCATCTTTTCAGATGTTATAAATACAGTTAGTGAAACTTACGCAAATGAAATTAGATCTGATGATGAATTAGGTGCTGGACTAAGATCGGTTCTTGCTAAAAGAAAAAATGATTTATACGGCATTATCAATGGCATTGATACGCATTTATGGAATCCGGAAAAAGATAAACTGATTGCAAAAAAATATTCGGCCAAAAATATTCAGGGTAAGCCTGTTAACAAAGAAGAATTAGCAAATAAGTTCGGTTTTAAATTTGATCTAAACGTTCCTATTATCGGTATAATATCCCGCCTGTTTGATGCAAAGGGGATGGATTTAATTTCTTCAACATTTGCTGAAATTATGAAATTGGATCTTCAAATAGTACTTCTTGGAACCGGTGATAAAAAGTATCATAACTTTTTTGAAAAAATGAACGGAAAATACGGTGAAAAGTTTGCTGCGTATCTCGGATTTAATGATGAATTAGCACATATAATTGAAGCCGGAGCCGATATTCTATTAATGCCTTCGCGGTATGAACCATGCGGCTTAAACCAGATGTACAGTCTTACCTACGGTACTGTACCCGTAGTTCATGAAACAGGCGGCCTTGCCGATACTGTAACCCGGTTTAATGAGAAAACAGGCGAAGGTACCGGATTTATGTTTAAACAATATGATACTCAATCTTTTCTGAAAGAATTTAAAAGAGCCTTAAAAACTTTTGAGGATAAAAAAACATGGGCTAAAATCATGCGGAATGGAATGAAATGTGATTTTAGCTGGAATTCTTCGGCTAAGAAGTACATAGAGCTATATAAGACAGTAATGAACAACGAATAATGGCTATTTTCGCTGTTTTTTTTGATAGAGATGGTACTTTGAATGAGGACCCGGGTTATCTGGGTGATCCTGATTTAGTTAAACTTTTACCTGGAACTGGGGAAGCGCTTTCTTTACTTAAAAACGAACTGGGATTTAAATTAATTGTGGTTTCAAATCAATCAGGTATCTCTCGTGGTTTACTTAGCAAGGAAATGGTTGATGCCGTAAATAATAGAATAAACTTACTCCTGGGTGCTCATAACGTTTCAATTGATGCATTTTACTACTGTCCGTACCATCCTGATTTTAGTACACCGGAACAGGTTAATTGCAGAAAACCGTCACCGGAAATGATATTTCAGGCAGAAAGAGATTTTAATATTAATCTTGAGGGTTCATACTTTGTCGGTGATTCGGTTTCGGATATTCAGTGCGGAATAAATGCAGGCTTAAAAACTATTCTTGTTAAAACAGGGAACGGTGAGGAAAGTTTTTCTGTCTTGAAAAAGCAAAATAAATTTCCCACTTTTGTTGCTCAAAATATTATTGAAGTATCCTCTATAATAAAAAATGATAAAATGGAGAAAACTAATTGATTTACAAAAAGCTGTCGTTACTTCTCACAGGGATAATTGCTATTCTGCTAATAAACTCCTGCAGTGAGAATCCTGTCTCTGTTGGCATCGGTTTATTAAAAAGTGATTATGTGAACGTTAAGGAAATTGATTCTTATGGTGATTCTCTTAAACAATCGTCTTCATATTTCAAATATGATATTCCTATTACCGGCTCCGCAGCCTCTCTTTTAATCGGAAAAGCTGCTAATGTTTCCGCTTCCTATCTTTCTGAATTTAATATCTCATTGCCGGATACTATTGAGACTGATATTTTAGACGGCGCTGCAACCGTTACTTATGCCGGTGTATCTCTTTACCCTAATTATGTATTCGGTGATTCAAACCTTGCAATGGACTTCACAGTTAATAAAATTTCTTACGATTGGACTTCGGCGGGCGTTGATGCGGATAGTATAAATTCTCTTGGTATTATTCAAGCCGATTTAAGTACTAACAGGACTTTTAGCGATTCGCTTGTTACTTTTAACCTTGATAAATCATACGTGCTTAATATTCTAAAATATGCTTCGGACTCTACACTCGGAATTGATCATGGAATTTATTTTAAACCTACAAGCAACTCTAAAAAAGTTGTTGGATTTGATGCAGTTGCCACTACAAGTTCCTATACAACCCTTAAAGTTGTTTTATTAAAACCTGGTGACTACAGCGATACCCTGCTCTTTTATCCTGGGAGAGAATCAAGTATAGTTACCGGATCCATCCCATCAATTAGTTCACAGGATATAGCTGTTCAGGGTGGCCTGGTTATTAATTCTCACTTAACTTTTAATGTCTCATCCGTTCCAGCTAATTCACTGATAAATTATGCTAATCTCACTTTAAATATTGATACTGTTGCTACCATAGTAGGTTATCCCTATCTTAATTCTCTTACCGTACTGCTCTTAACTGACAGTACAGCAAGGGCTTATGATTCTACACAGTCAATTACATTAAGCCGCAGCGGCAATACTTTTCAGGGAAATATTGCAGCATATGTTCAGAACTGGATTGATAAAGGTGTGAATGAGGGGTTATTACTCCAGGTAACAACCCAAAATGACGGGCTTGAATATTATGCATTAACCGGCAGTAATGCTGCAAACCGGGCGCTAAGACCCCGTTTACAAATAACATATACGGGGAAAAAATAAATATGAAAATAACTAAAATCTTTTTTGCCGTACTTTTTATTTTACAAATAACTCTTTTAGCACAAAGCGGTTCCAGCTATACCAGGCTGGGAATAGGTGATGCAACATATTCTTTTTCAGCTTATGGAAATGGTATTGGAGGGCTGGGTGTCTCAGTGGCTAGTCCATCCTACTTCGATATTCTTAATCCTGCTTCATGGAATCAAATAAACAAAACACGTTTTAGCATTAGTTTATCTTACAGCGGATCATTTCTTTCACAAAATTCAGTAAGCGGTTTTAATGCCCAGGCTCAGTTCAACGGCCTTGCTTTTGCCTTCCCGGTCAGCGATTCAAATGGGGCAACTGTTGTTATGGGAATTGTTCCTTATTCTTTAGTTAATTATAATGCTTCAGGAGAAACAAACGCTTTGGTGCAGGCTACGGGCAGTGATCAGGCTGTTTATCAGGGAAATGGCGGACTATCTAAGGTATTTATCGGATCATCTTATAGGCTGCCATTTGACTTTAGCCTTGGAGCAACTTTAAATTATTATTTCGGCAATATTAATTACATTGCCACTTCGGAATTCATTAATTCTGATGCCTCTAATTCTACTTATACCTTAACATATAGCCCTTCAGGGCTTGGTACAAATTTCGGGTTGATCACTCCGGATATGTCCGGGTTAATTCATTCCAGTGCAATCTCTAATTTCAGAATAGGTGTTGCTTCGGAAATTATCGGGCAGTTAAGAACAGATACTATTCTTACATCCGCGACTACCTCCAGGACGGATACTATAACAGAGAGTACTGCACAAATGAAAGTGCCATATCGTTTGATGGCAGGTTTAAGCTTTGCTATTAATCAGTTATATAATATCAGTTTGGATGTAGCTACCCAAAATTGGTCTCAGTTTACTTTTAATGGAGTTAACGGTGAATTAAGAAATTCAATAAAGTACAGTGCAGGGTTCCAATATATTCCTAAATTTGAAATAGGCAGTTCTCCATGGCAGCAAACTATCTGGCGTGGAGGAATAAGTTATGAGCAGCTTCAGTACATGGTAGACGGGACCGGAATAAACCAGTATTCTATTGCCGTGGGACTTTCTTACCCGTTAAGTTTGTCTAATACTATAGATTTAACTTTATTGTATGGTACAAGGGGCTCTTCACAATCCGACTTAGTACTTGAACATTTTATAAAGTTAAATTTTGGGCTTAGCCTCGGTGAATTATGGTTTGTCCGTACTAGAAATTAAGATTTTAATATTTTTAGTTATAAAGAATAAATTTAAATAAAAAATAATCACTTGTAAGAAAAAATAAAATGTACAATTATTTAAAAAACGATCATGAAATTTATGAAGTATTAGCTCTTGAAACTAAAAGACAACAAGAGTTTCTGGAATTGATTGCATCCGAAAATTTTGTAAGTCCTGCTGTACTCGAAGCTGCCGGTACCGTTCTTACAAATAAGTATGCCGAAGGATACCCCGGTAAAAGATATTATGGCGGATGTGAATATGTGGATTTGGCCGAAAACCTGGCTAAAGACCGGCTTAAAAAATTGTTTAATGCCGAATATGTAAATGTTCAGCCGCATAGCGGCTCTCAGGCAAACATGGCCGTACTTATGACATTTCTAAAACCCGGCGATAAATTTCTTGGATTAAGTTTAGCGCATGGCGGGCATTTAACTCATGGCTCACCGGTAAATTTTTCAGGTACTTTATATCAGGCGGTAGGGTATCCGTTAAATAAGGATACTAAAGAGTTAGATTATAATATTATTGAAGATATTGCAAAACAGGAAAAACCAAAATTAATAGTTACCGGTGCAAGCGCTTATTCGCGTGAATGGGATTATTCCAAATTCAGGCAAATTGCTGATTCCGTTGGCGCTTACCTGATGTGCGATATGGCTCACCCCGCAGGTCTTATTGCCAAAGGTTTGCTTAATAACCCGCTGCTATTTTGCGATGTTGTTACTTCAACAACCCATAAGACTTTAAGAGGCCCCAGAGGGGGGATTATCCTTATTGGTAAGGACAAGGAAAATCCGTTCGGCACAAAAACTTTGAAGGGTGACCGGTTGAAGTTAATGTCCGAAGTTATTGACGGCATGGTAATGCCTGGGATTCAGGGTGGTCCTTTAATGCATATTATTATGGCTAAAGCCGTTGCTTTTGGAGAAGCCCTTCAGGATTCTTTTGAAATTTATGCCCGGCAGGTTATTAAAAATGCAAATGCATTATCCAACAAATTAAATCAGTTTGGTTTTGAAATAATATCCGGCGGTACAGATAATCATTTGATGCTTATTGACCTGTCAAATAAAAATATAACAGGTAAACAAGCTGAAAAAGCTCTTGGGTTGGCCGGAATGACGGTAAATAAAAATCTGATACCTTTTGACCAGCGCAGCCCTTTCGTTACAAGCGGTATAAGAATAGGTACTCCTGCGGTTACAACCAGGGGTATGAAAGAAAATGAGATGTTTGAAATTGCCGAATTTATTGATAAAACAATTTCGAATTTTGAGAATGAAAAAGTATTGACGGAAATAAGTACACGGGTTAAAGAATTGTGCTCTAAATTTCCCCTGTATATTCAGCTAAGTTAATAATAAAATAAAGTGGCATCAGAAGATATAACTGTTCAAGATGATTCTCCGGGGCCGGAATATTTGTTGGGAGAAGAAAATCATGATAAAGAGATGACTTTTCTTGAACATCTTGAAGAATTAAGATGGAGATTAATTTATTCTATTATAGGGGTTGGGGTTGGTGCTCTGGTCTGCTGGATTTTCATTAATATTATTATTGATAAAGTATTACTTTCTCCTGCCAGGCATGCGGGTGTTGCTCTTCAGAATCTGAAACCGTTTGGGCAGTTAATGCTTTATTTTGAGGTCGCTATGGTTGGCGGTCTAATTCTCAGTCTCCCTAATGTCTTCTATCAGCTCTGGAAATTTATTTCACCTGCTCTAAGAAAGAGCGAGCGGAAGTATATTTCCGCAATAGTTGCTTTTTCAAGTCTTTGCTTTTTAATCGGAATTGTATTCGCATATTTTGTTATGCTTCCGATGTCTTTAAAATTCGCAGCTCAGTTCGGTTCTTCCGAAATTAAAAATATATTCGCAATAGATGAATATATGTCTATTATTATCAGCATAATGCTGGGATCGGGTGTAGTATTTGAATTACCAATGATATCATTTTTTCTTACAAAAATTGGTATATTAACACCGGCGTTTATGAGAAAATATAGGCGGCATGCTATTGTTCTCATTTTTATTGTTGCAGCATTTTTAACGCCAAGCCCTGATCCCGTGTCTCAATTAATTTTGGCCGCACCTTTAATTTTACTATATGAAATAAGTATAATAATTTCTAAACTAGCCCGTAAAAAATCTTGATTAAAAAGAAACTTGCAGATATAAGTCTTCCAATCAAATCTGAACTGGAGAGATTTGATGAGCTATTTAAACAGTCAATGAAATCCAATGTTACACTTATTGATTTGATTGCCAGGTATATTATACGCCAGAAAGGAAAAAAAATCAGACCGCTGCTGGTTCTTTTGGCTGCTAAAGTTGCTGGTGGAGTTAACGAACGTACTTATAGGGGGGCTGTTATGGTTGAACTACTGCATACTGCCACCCTGGTGCACGATGATGTGGTTGATAACGCCGATAAAAGAAGAGGATTTTGGTCAATAAATAAAGTATTTAAGAATAAGGTGGCTGTTTTAATGGGAGATTATCTTTTATCCCGCGGCCTCCTTATTGCTGTAAAAAGTAAAGATTTTGATTTCCTTGATGTTATTACAAGTACTGTAAAAAGAATGTCCGAAGGTGAACTGCTGCAAATCAGAAAAACAAGAAAACTGGACATTGATGAAGAAACCTATTTCAAAATTATTTCGGATAAAACCGCCTCTTTGCTGGAAACATGCTGCCAGATTGGCGCTCTAAGTACTTCTTCAGATGCAGGGTATAATGAAGCAATGAGAAAATTTGGGGAATATCTTGGAATAGCTTTTCAGATAAGAGACGATATCCTTGACTATGACGGAAATAGTGTAACTACGGGGAAACCTGTTGGCGGAGATATTAAAGAGAAGAAAATTACGCTCCCATTAATTTATTCTCTTCAGCAGGTACCCAAAAACGAAGCTGCAAAAATAAAAAAAAGCATTAAAAACGGCGATAATAATAAATCTGTTGCTGAAATAATTGATTTTGTTAAAAGAAATAATGGCCTTGAATATGCATCTGAAATCGCTCTGGATTATTCAAAAAAAGCTAAAGATGTATTAAATATATTTCCCGATTCTGCCAGCAAAATTGCCTTGCAGGAACTAGTCGACTTTGTAATTGATAGAAAAAATTAATCTGTTAAGTCTATTTGGTAATTGTTTATTTATAGTTTTTCTTTTCCCGGTTCTTTAGCCAAATCGATACCTTTAATCGGTTCCCTTAAAGTTAGAACGGGGCAGGGAGCTTTTCTTACCACTTTTTCAGCCGTACTTCCAAATAAAATATGCTCCATTCCCGTATGGCCGTGTGTTGCAATTATTATAAGGTCGATTTTCTCTTCGCCGGCCGTTTCAATAATTTCAATAAACGGCTTGCCTGTTTTAACAATTGTATTTGCAATTAATTCCTTTGGAATTTCTTTGACCGCAAGTTTATTCAGTTCTTCAAAGGCTCTTTTATCCATTTCAAGGTCTAGAGAGGGAATTGCGATTTGTCCCATGCTGAAATCGGGCGGATAAATTATCGGCTCTACCACATATATTAAAAATAATTCTGCGCCGAAACTTTTTGCAAAATTTACTGCATATTTCAGAGAACTTTTTGAATAATCAGAAAAATCTATTGGGACTAATATCCTTTTTATTTTAGGCTCCATAGTCTTCCTCCGATTTTATTTTTAACATTGTTTGGAGAAGAATATTTTCTTCGTTTAATTTTTTTAATCTTGTAACAACAATTTCGGTAATACCCTGTAATATTTTAATTCCTTTTTTGGGAAATTTTTCAATAAACTCATCTAGCTCAAGCTTAAAAATTACCGTTAGTTTTACATCGGTTTTTGCTATAGCTGAAGCCGATCTTTTTTCACTGTCAACAAGGGCCAACTCCCCGAAAAAATCTCCTTTACCAAAGGTAGCCAGAAAATGATCTCCTCCGGCGTCAATATTTCTTTTTATTACAACCTCACCGCTACGTATAATATATATCGCGATTCCGGGATCACCTTCAAAGAATATGCATTCACCCGGAAGGTAATTCCTGTTATGCATAATCTTTGTAAGTTGTAAAATTTCTTTTGAACTTAAATCTTTAAAGATTGGAATGGATAAAATATAATCCTCAATATCAGCTCTTTTACCGGATGAGTTAAATAAGCTTGACCAAAAACTGCTGCGGACTATATCGTTTTTATTCTTGTCCATTTTTCCCTCTTAAATAATATTAAGGGTAATCGGCTGAATATCTAATCCAATTTAAATATTAAAAAATTCCTGATTCTGCGATGCGCCATAGTTTTTGGCAGGGGAATCTATTCTCATACAAAGCCCTGCCAACTATTACCGAATCAACGCCTAAAGGCATCAGGTTTTGAACATCCATTAACTCATCCTTGTTCCTTATACCCCCGGAAAGTGTTACCTTGCCCTTCGTTATTTCTGCTACATTTGTTGAATAATCCAGGTTAGGACCGCCGAGAATTCCATTACGAAGAACATCGGTTATAATAAATCTTTCTACTCCGATTCCGGCCATTTTTTTCGCAAAGTCTATATAATTTATTCCGGTCATAATTTTCCTGCCTTTTATAACCAGTTCGTCATCAATAATATCCAGGGAAACTGCAATTTTTAAAGGGCCGTATTTTTCAAATACTTTTAAAAACATTTCGGGATGTTCAATAGCCATTGTGCTGATAACAAGTCTGCTTATTCCGGCGTCCATTATTCCTTCAACATCTTCAATATTTCGTATTCCTCCGGCAAATTGAACCGGGATAATTACTGATTCGCAAATCTCTCTTACAAGATTCAAATTATTCTGGCTGTGGTCGGCTGCGCCGTCAAAATCTACCACATGAAGAAGTTTAGCATTTTCTGTACGCCATATTTTTGCCATTTCAACAGGATCATTGCCGTATTCTTTGCAGTTCAATTCTGGAATACCCTGAACCACTCTGACTGTTTTTCCATTCTTAATATCAATTGACGGAATAACTAATAAATATCTCATTTTATTGGAACTATAGTTCCTTTATTTAGTGTTTAGCTTCAAACTTAATTATTTGTACGTAAAAAAATAATCAAATGACAAATTAAATCAAACATTAGTTGTACTAATTATTGATCTCTTTATAGAATATGATCAATATTGTAATTAAAACGATTAAGGAGGCATGAAGAAATTAATTCCATATCGGTTAATTATAGTATTTAACAACTTCCTTTCTAAGAAATGTGTTCCATCCCATAAAAATATTGTAATTTTATTAAATATATTAAAGGCAGTAATAAATAATTATTTAAAAAATAATTAAATTCTCACATTGTAGTAATAACATTACAACAAGTATTATCTTTTTTGAATATGATTTATTATATTTTAATGATTCGGTAATTGTAATAATTTAAATTATTTTAACTTAATAATATATTTCTGTTCCATGTAATTATTTTTAATTTAATTAATATATTTATTATAAATAGTTTATAACTTTTAAACAATTAAAAATATATTTCAGATCTGGTCTTAACCTGGAAATTCATAATTAAACTTATTGACTAAAACTATTGTCAAATTTTACTGTTAATGGCAAAATTAATATATTTAATTTTGTATAATATAATATAGCCGGATAACTTTTAATAAATATTTCCTTGAACAATCATAAGGTTAGAGATATATCACGAATTGTAGATAAGTCAACTTGTTAATTAATCATATTATAAAGGATAAGAAAATGAAATTAGGAAAAAAAATCAGACAATTCGGGGAAGAAAATTTTGCTTCAAACGTTGAATTTGCCAAAGCATTAAAAATAAAAAGAGAGCAGTTGTACCCTTATTTTCAGAACAGGGTTGTTCCGGGAGGCGAGATATTAAGGCGGCTCTACGACCTTGGTTGTGATATCCATTGGCTGCTGGCTGATAAAAAGCCTCCTAAAACAAAAAATAATTCAAATATAAAGGTTAGCGAATTAAGTGCCGAAAATAAAGCTTTAAAAAGCAAAATAAGTCAGATTGAAAAAATATTAAAATCTAAGTAAATCTATTTGATTTTTTCAAGATTCATATTCGATTATAAAAGAGGGATAAACTGTCCCTCTTTTATTTTACACTGATTAAAACTAAATCACCTTTATTCAGTCAGGCCGCCATCAGATATTCTAATTGAGCATAATATTAAACCGGATTTTTCTTCTGTTAATTGCCGGTTGAAAAAAATATTTTACCTTCGTGCTCCAAATAATATAATTTTTTATTAAATCTAAATATATTTATTCTAATTAAATATATGTTATATAAACAGATAGTAGATGTTATTCCTTCCGGGTAATTAATGAATAATTGTATAACCTATTTTTCTTCGAAAATCGTCAAATTTCTTGACTTTTCTTTCCATAATCAGCATATTTGAACTAATGAGCAAAGATTTTATCCTCAATACCGCCCAAAATGAACAATTGCAAGTAACAACTTATGGATTAGAAAATCTTTATTCTAAGCCGTGCTTGATTTTTGTTCATGGTTTTAAAGGTTTTAAAGATTGGGGTTTTGGACCTTATCTCGGTGAATATTTTGGGAAAAATGGTTTTTTTGTTATTACATTTAACTTTTCTCATAATGGAATAGGTGATTTACAAACAGAGTTTACTGAACTTGATAAATTTGCACAGAATACTTTTTCATTGGAAATTGGTGAATTATCTGAAGTAATTTCAGCCTACCTGAATGGATATTTTGGGCGTATTTCAAATAATAAAATAGGTTTACTTGGCCATAGCAGGGGCGGAGCTATTTGTTTATTAACTGCAATGCAAAGAAATGATGTACGTGCCGTTGCTGTATGGTCTTCAATTTCCAAACTAGATAGGTATACTGAAAAACAGAAAGAAAAATGGAGAGAACACGGATATTTTGATGTATTTAATACACGTACTAAACAAAAAATGAAATTGAATATCTCGCTTTTAGAAGATATTGAAAAAAATGGAGCAAATAAATTAAATTTAGAAAAAGCAATTAAAGAGTTAAAGCGGCCTTTACTTATTGCTCACGGCGATCAGGATTTATCAGTTCCGATTAAGGAAGCTGAACAGATATATGAATGGTCAAATAAGGATTTTACTGAATTTCATAAAATTTCATCGGTTGGACATACATTTAATATGAAGCATCCGTTTGAAGGCAGTAATGCTAAGTTTGAAGAATTGCTGCAGATAACAAAAATTTTTTTTATAAATAATTTAAGTTAAAGGTACTATATGTCTGTTAGAGAAAATGTTAAACCAAACAAGTTAAGCCGGTTTTTAACGATTGTTGATTTTACGGATATACTTATGATATTTTCGTTTACGGTAATAACCGCCATTGCTGCTAAAATAACGATTCCGGTAAGACCGGTTCCATTTACATTTCAAACAACAGTTGTATTATTATCAGGCGCTATTCTTGGTGCAAAAAACGGCGCATTCAGCCAGTTACTTTATTTAATGCTTGGATGTTTAGGTCTGCCGGTGTTTGCCCAAATACCCGATAGTTCAATAGGAATTGCCCGCCTTTTCGGGCCTACAGGAGGCTATTTGCTGGCATTCCCTCTTGGCGCGTTAATCTCAGGTTATTTGGTTGATAAATTAAGTAATAATGGTAAGGGCTCGGGTATTGGAAAGTTTGCTGGTATTTTCTTTTCATTTTTATTAGCTGAATTTATAATTATAACCTTTGGCGCATTGTACTTAGGCGCAATTTATTTAAAGAATTTTAGAGAAGCTTTTATAGCAGGCGCTGCTGTTTTTATTGTTTGGTCAATAGCAAAAATTGTGTTAGGAACCGGAATTTATTTTGGGGTTAATAAGGGAATTGCAAAATTCCTTAAATATCTTTCTTAAGATAAGATCTTAATTAAATACTATATTTTTAGCCAGGACAAGGGTACCCTTATGGGGTTCAGGAATATCGTCTTTATTATTTTATTTGCCGCAGCTATTGGACTATTTATACGTAACTGTGTCAGGCTGATAAAGTATTTAAAAGTAGGAAAAAAGAAAGATGACAGGTTCGATAAAACCGTGGAGAGGGTAAAGCGTGTAATTATTGTTGCATTCGGTCACTCTAAACTTTTAAGGGACGCTAAAGCCGGTATGCTTCACTTCTTCATCTTTTGGGGATTCGTGCTGTTTTTATTTGCAGTCCTTGAGGCATTCGTACAAGGGCTCTATTCTTCATTTAGTTTATCATTTAGCGGTTACTTTTATTCTGCCGTTACGCTTATTGAAGATGTTTTCGGTATTTTAGTAATTGTTTCAGTATTGTATGCACTTTATCGAAGATTTGTAATTCATGTAAAGAGGCTGGAAGTTGAAAAAAAAGGCAAGCTTGATGCAGCGCTGATTTTATTTTTGATAATATTTGTATGTATTGCAATGTTCGGCGAAAATATTTCATCCATTGCTATGCGCGGATTTGTATTGAATCCTTATGAACTTCATCCGGTTTCCGCTTTTCTAAGCCCGTTCTTTTACGCGCCTGCTTCTGCCGCTGCCGGGCGTAATTATGAATTTTTCTGGTGGATGCATATTGTTGTTGTGCTTTCATTCCTGAATTATCTGCCTTATTCAAAACATCTTCATATTCTTAGTTCCATTCCAAACACATATTTTTCAAATTTAAGCCCGGTAAGAAATACACTGAAACCTTTAAATCTGGAAGATGAATCTGTAGAAGTTTATGGCGCCGGAGACATTGAACAATTTTCTTGGAAACAGCTTCTTGATGGTTATGCATGTACGGAATGCGGCAGATGCACAGCCTCATGCCCGGCAGCTGCTGTAGGTAAATCTTTATCTCCAAGAAAAATTATAGTAGACATAAGAAAAAGGACGGGGGAAATAGCGCCAATGCTGGCAGAAGGTATAAAGGAAGGAATTTCCTTTGAAAAATCTCTAATTCATGATTATATTTCAGATACTGAATTATGGGAATGCACTACATGTATGGCTTGTGTTCAGGAATGCCCAGTAATGATAGAACATGTTGATTCAATCGTTGATATGAGACGGAATTTGGTTCTAACCGAGTCCCGTTTTCCATCTAATCTGAACAATGTATTTAAAAGTATTGAAACAAATTTCACACCATGGGCATTCAATTCCGCCGATAGAGGTAATTGGGCTGAAGGAATGGGTATTAAAACCATGGCGGAAGACCCCAAATGCGACTTACTTTTCTGGGTTGGGTGTGCCGGTTCTTTTGATAACAGGTACAAAAAAGTTACAAAAGCATTTGCATCTCTTATGCAAAAATCCAATATTAACTTTAGAATTTTGGGAAATGAAGAAAAATGCAACGGGGATACTGCCCGGAGACTGGGGAATGAGTATTTATCCCAAATGATGATTAAAGAAAATATTGAAATTTTGAATGGTTACGGGGTGAAAAAAATTGTAACCGCTTGTCCGCATTGTTTTCATTCTCTTAAAAATGAATATAAACAATTTGGCGGTAATTATGAAGTTCTTCATCATTCTCAGTTGATCAAAAAACTTCTGGATAGCGGTAGTATAAAATTAAAGGACGCTCATAAGAATACAAAGGTTACATATCATGATTCCTGCTATTTAGGCAGGTATAACGGTGAATTTGATTCACCACGAGAATCATTGAAAAAGATTCCTCAGCTTGAGATAGTTGAAATGAAGAGAAACAGGAGCAAAGGATTTTGCTGCGGGGCTGGAGGGGGCAGGATGTTCCTTGAAGATGAAGAAGGGGGGAGAATAAATGTTGAACGTACGCGTGAAGCGCTGGAAACAAATACAGGTACTATTGCTTCTGCCTGCCCGTTTTGTATGACAATGCTTACGGACGGAATTAAACATTTTGAAAAATTCGAAGAGGTAGAAATTAAAGATATATCTGAGATCATACTCGAAAATTCTAATTAACTTATTCAATCAATTAATATTCGGAGGTAATAATGGAAAAATTTGAGAACTTAGTCCAATCAGTAAAAAATCTTGAAACTGATTTTGAGAAGTTCTATGTAAAAGGACAAGCTGCTGCAGGAACGCGTTTACGCAAAGGCCTTAGTGATTTGAGAAAACAGGCACAGGAAGTCCGTAAGGATATTCAGGATGTAAAGGCACAAAGAAAGACATCCAAGTCCTAAATTTTTCTACAAAGAAAATTCGAAGGCTGAATTAAAAATTTAATTCAGCCTTATTTTTGTATATGCGCCGTTTAATTATCAGCTTTTTTGCCGCTTGCATTCTCGTCTTAATTATCACGGAATATTTAAAAAGTAAGGTATCTGAATCACTCCGTAATTCGGTCGCGGATTCTACCATCACTATTTCAATTTCCGCTGTTGGGGACTTAATGTGTCATTCACCTCAATTCGAGTATGCACGGGTAAGTGCTGACAGCTTTGATTTTAACCCTTCATTTGAAATAATAAAAAAATATCTTCAGAATTCTGATTTTACTTTTGGAAACCTTGAAACAGTTATCGGCGGTAAAGCAAAAGGTTATTCAGGTTATCCGTTTTTTAATGCGCCCGATCAGTTTGTGTCGGCGGTAAAATCAGCCGGATTTAAATTAATTACAACTTCAAATAATCATGCTCTTGACGGTGGGGAAGCGGGGCTTTTAAGGACAATTTCAATAATTAAAAACTCCGGGCTGAATTATACGGGTACTTTTATATCCGGGAAAGACAGGGATTCAATCAGAATCTATAACATTAAAGGAATTAAAGTAGGCGTTCTTGCTTATACCTATGGAACGAATGGTAATCCCGTACCTAAGGGGAAGCCTTACCTGATCAATATAATAGATACTGCACTTATAAGGAATGATATAAATTTATACAGGCATAACGGCGCTGAAATTGTTCTGGTATATTTTCACTTCGGAACCGAATACAAACGAACTCCCGATAATTATCAAAAAACTATTGTTGAGAAAACTATTGCCGGCGGAGCCGATTTAATAATCGGGGGGCATCCTCATGTTATTGAACCGGCAGTGTTTTTTAAGACAAACGGCACAAGGCTTGATACCGGTTTTGCAGTCTACTCAATGGGCAACTTTATTTCTAATCAAAGATGGAGATATTCGGATGCTGGTGCTGTACTAAAAATTTTTATTAAGAAAAATTTGCTTGACGGAAATATTTCCATATCAAAAGTAACTATTCTTCCAACCTGGGTATTTAAGGGAAAAATTAAAAATAAAAATGAATTTGAAATACTTCCTGCCGCTGATACTATTAACCATGTTTTTATTAATGAAATGTCTAATGATGATAAGCAAAAAATGCTGCAATCTTTTTTTGACACTAAAAATATTTTAACATTATTAACGCATAGTATATCAATAGAGAATATATTTCCTTAAGAATTTTGCTTATCTAATATCACATACCATATCAGCATCATAAATAATTGCTTTTAATTTCCTTATTTTAATAAAAATGATAATAAATTTTAAAGGAAGGGTAACAGGTGGCAAGAAGCATTACCTTAATACCGGGGGATGGAATTGGTCCTGAAATAACTGCTGCAACGGTCCGCATTCTGGAAAGTGCAGGCCTTAACATTGAATGGGAAACCGTAATTGCGGGAATGACTGCACTTGAAAAATTTAAAGACCCTTTACCAAAAGAAGTTACTGATTCCATTGAACGAACCGGGGTTGCATTAAAAGGTCCGCTTACAACTCCCGTTGGCAAAGGATTCAGAAGTGTTAACGTTGCACTTCGTCAGGAATTTGAGTTGTTCTGCAACCTGCGCCCGGCTAAGACATTTACCGGAATTAAAACTTTATATTTCGATCATATTGATCTGATAGTCTTCAGGGAAAATCTTGAAGAATTTTATTCCGGCATAGAGCATTATATAGACAGCAGCCATACTGCCGCCGAAACAATTGGAATAATTACAAGACGGGGTTCTGAACGTATTATACGTTATGCGTTTGAATATGCTAGAAAACATAAAAGAAAAAAATTAACTGTGGTTCATAAAGCCAACATCCTGAAATTTACGGGCGGATTGTTTTTAGATGTTGCAGCACAGATGGCTCCTGAATACTCTGAAATAAAATTTGAAGATAAAATTGTAGATAATATGGCAATGCAGATGGTAATGAATCCATACCAATTTGACTGTATTGTTACAACTAATCTTTTCGGTGATATACTGTCGGACCTGGCTTCCGGGTTAGTTGGTGGACTTGGAATGGCGCCTGGTGCAAATATAGGCGATCATGTGGCGATATTTGAAGCCGTTCATGGTTCCGCCCCGGATATAGCGGGTCAAAATATAGCCAATCCTTCTGCGCAAATACTTGCTGCTGTAATGATGCTGGATTCTATAGGGGAAAAAGAAGCTGCACGGAAAATTGAAAAGGCTGTTGCCTCGGTTATTGAAGACGGCAAATATGTTACTAAAGATATTAATTCCGTAAACTTTGTGGGAACCAGCCAGTTTGCAGATGCCGTTATTAATAAAATTCAGGAATAAATTCTGGCTAACAGATGAAATTTCGTAGCACAGATTATCAATCTGTGCGTCACAAAATCCCTCCCAAAGGCCTGCCACAATTTGGGACTCCTTTAAAGGGAGGCCTCGCACTACGTGAGATGCAATCTTTTAAACCCAGGGTAACACAGCCTGTGTGAAAATTCAAAGTAATTTCCCAAATATTGAATATTTTGTTTAGTAGTTCAGCCTGGTCCTGCTGTGTATAGCCAGGATGATTTTGCAAAAAAGCAGCCCATAACTTCAGTTATGGGTATTAAATAGAAAAATGAAATTGCAACCGTTTTAACGGTTTACCTCTTCTTGCTCTATATTATGGATGATAAATAATTTGAATATTTATTCATACAAAACTAATTTTAACACGGCCTCGCTAACCCGGAGTTCTGTGATTTTTCCAAATTCTTTCCCCTCTATTCGAAAGAGAAGAGTGGGGGTGAGTTATTTTGAGATACTCCCGAACAAATTCATTACATATTTCATTTATAGTTTATTTTGTAAAGGTAGCTTGCCTGCAATGCAAAAGGCGGTGGTCCAGTTTCATAATCAGGAGTGAATAGTTTATGTGGCCCCGTCTTTCCGCTTATTATGTAAAGATCCCCCGGTATATTTAGGTCAAAACAAATACCCTGAAACCAAATCCGTGACCGGGAGTATCCTGGCCGGTTAATATTTCCCCATAAATTCTTATCTTTGCAGTGTAAAAATTGTATTTAAATACAGTTAAATTCAGTATTATATTTAGATTTTATGTTTGAAGTTGGAAAAATAAAAATAGAAAAAGCAGTCCTTTTAGCCCCGATGGAAAATGTTACCGATATTTCTTTCCGTTATATCTGCAGGGAACTGGGAGCTGATGTTGTTTATACTGAATTTGTAAATTCAGAGGGATTGGTCCGTAAATCAAAAAAAACACATAGCAAATTAAAAATTATAGAAGAAGAACGGCCTGTAGGTATCCAGATATACGGCGGCAGTATCGAATCTATGATTGGGGCCGCGCAGATATCTGAAAAGGAGAATCCTGATTTAATTGATATAAATGCTGGCTGCTGGGTGAAGAATGTTGTAGGATGCGGTGCGGGAGCAGGATTATTAAAAGATCCCGAGCATATGCAGCAGCTTGTTAAGGGTGTTGTGGATTCGGTTTCCCTTCCAGTTACGGTAAAAACAAGATTGGGAATAGATTCAGACAGTATAAAAATCCTTGAAGTTGCTAAGCGGATGGAAGATGCCGGAGTAAGGGCTTTAACGGTGCATTGCAGAACAAGGGTAATGGGGCATAAAGGTGAAGCTGACTGGTCATGGATATCCAAAGTAAAGGAAGTCGTTAACATTCCGGTTATACTTAACGGCAATGTGCTTACTCCCGAAGATGCAAAGAGAGCGTTTGATGAGACTAACGCAGACGGAGTAATGATTGCGCGCGGCGCTATAGGCAACCCGTGGATATTTAAAGAAATAAAGGACTTATTGAACAATGGTTATATTTCAACTTCATTTGATGAAGAACATAAAATAAAGACCTGTCTTAGGCACCTTCAATATGGTGTTAATGTTAAAGGGGAAAAAAGAGCAGTGCTTGAACACAGAAAATTTTACTCGGGTTATCTGAAAGCATTTTATAATACTTCCCAGGTCAGGCAGGCTCTTATGCAGGTATATGAATATAATCAGGTTGAAGATATATTATTAAAATATCTTGAAGAATTAGTATCATATAAACCGGTTATTTGATTGCGGGCATTCTAAAACCAGGATGATTTTATCTGCTTAAATTCTAAGGAATTATTTTGGATAAACTATTTTCTCAAAAATTCGCCAGATTTATTTCAACTCTTTTCGTACCGCCTTCTTTTACAATTCTTATTTTTGTGTACTATGCATTTAAATTAGAAAATAACTTTTCAAAACAAATAATACTCATAGCTGTTGCCCTGATTTTGGGATTTATTCTGCACATTGCTTTATTTGTATTATTCAGGAAAAAGGGGAGGCTTGTTGATATGGATGCAACTATTAAAGAGGAAAGGACTGCCCCTTTTTTAATCTCATGTATATTTTACATCATAGGGCTTGTTATTTTGATTACATACCATATCGATGTTATTTCATTAGCATTCTGGTTTTGCTATATTTCTAATATTATTGTTGTAATAGCAATAAATAAATTTTGGAAAATAAGCGTTCATGCTTTGGGTGCATCCGGTGCTTTAGCTGCACTGTTTTTTGTTGCAGGGCCGGTGGGACTTTTTTTTATCCTTATCCCTTTGCTGGTTGGATGGTCAAGGGTAAAGTTAAAATGCCATACGGTTTCACAGGTATTTGCAGGCGCCGCAATGGGTTTTTGTTCGGTATATTTACAGATGTTTTTAATTGTTAAATGGCTTAACTATGCCTGGTAAAAAAGAAATTATTATTCTTCTCGAAAGCATTGCAGATCTGCTGGAATATAAAGGCGAAAATCCATTTAAAGTAAACGCTTTCAGGAACGGTGCTAATGCAATAAGATCATCTGAAATTGAATTTGAAGTAATTCTTAAAGAAAAAGCGCTTGATAAAATAAAAGGTATCGGCAAAAGTCTTCAATCTGTAATTTACGAGTTTCATGAAACGGGCATTTCTTCAGTTTATAATGAATTGAGAATCGGTGTGCCTGATGGAATAAATGAACTGTTAAAAATTAGGGGTCTCGGTACTAAGAAAGTAAAAGTGCTTTATAATGAACTGGGGATATCAAATGTTGATGAACTTGAATCTGCCTGCAAAGAAAACCGCCTGGCTCCATTGAAGGGTTTTGGGGAAGCAGCTCAAAATAAAATAGCTTCGGAAATTGAGAAACGGAAAACCTACAGTAAATATATTCTTCTGAATATTGCTGATTCCCTGTCTAAGGAGATACTCGAAAAAATCTCAAAGTTTGAGACTATTAATAAAATAGTCCATACCGGACAGTTAAGAAGGGGAATGGAAGTAATATCTGAACTGGCTTTTGTTGTTTCTGTCCCTGATAAAAAGAAATTCCTTGAAGAATTATCAGGGACTTTTGTATTTGCAGAGCGGGATGACATTATAACATTAAATAATGGTTATCCGGTACCAATCATCTTTTATGTTGTTAATAATGAAGAAGAATATTGTAAAAAATTGTTCTTTACAACCGGGAGTCCGGAATTTATTAAAGGGCTGAATGCCGGAATAGGAATAAAATATTCAGGTGATGAACATGATATCTTCAAAAGTATCAGTTTTCCTTTTGTAATCCCCGAGATGAGGGAAAAGGAATATTTTGAACAAAGGGAGCCGAGACTAAAAGAAAATTCAGATTTGTCAATAAATCATTTCAAGGGTTTATTGCACTTCCATACAACCTATTCCGATGCCCGGAATTCATTAAAAGAGATGATTACTGAAGCTCAAAAAGAAGGATTTGAGTACGCCGCCGTCTGCGACCATAGTAAATTTGCAGTATATGCAAATGGTTTAAGCGAAGAGCGGGTATTTATTCAAAAACAAGAGATTATAGATTTAGCTTCAAGTTTTAAATTGCATATATTTCAGGGCATTGAGTCGGATATATTGTTGAATGGGGATTTGGATTATAGCAGTGATTTTCTTCGTAATTTTGATTTTGTGGCAGTTTCAATTCATTCAAGATTTAGCATGGAAGAAGAGGAAATGACCAGGCGGCTCATAAAAGCTGTAGAAAATCCTTATACTGATTTATTAGCACATCCTTCCGGCAGATTGCTCTTATCCCGTGATCCATATAAATTTGATGTTAAAAAAGTGATAGATGCCTGTTCGGCAAATAAAGTAGCCATAGAAATAAACGCAAGTCCGCAAAGGCTTGATCTTGACTGGCGGTGGATATATTACGCCAGGGAGAAGGGCTGCCTTTTCTCCATAAATCCAGATGCTCATTCTGTTGAAAGTATATCTTTTATAAAATATGGTATTATCGCAGCAAGAAAAGGCGGACTGAAAAACAGTGAAGTAATTAACTGTTTACCGCTTGAGGATTTTAAAAATTTTTTAAACAGGAAAGTAAAACGTAATGTTTGAATGTTTTCCATTTAAAATTCCCCTCATGGGGGAGCCTGTTTGCCGCGCCGAGGCGGTGGTCCCGATTCGATCGGCCGCGCCACTATGTGGGAGGTGGGTTTAAACGATTATATTTAGAAAACCTAAGCAATTGTTAAAATCAATGAATATTATATGATATCAGTTCTAATTCTCATTAAGAAAGTAATATTTGTGGTATATCGATACCTTCATAAACTTGTTCTAAACCCCTCCCTGAGGGCTTACTTTGGAGGGATGAGTGAAATATTTATAACAAATCGATTTTTCCGACAATCTCTTCCTGAATCCCGGAGGAATGCAAAGGAATGTAATATTTATGGCAAACAAAACCTTTATAAAATTTTAGGATCCGCAGGATTAGAACAATTTATTTTCGTGAGATTAGTCCCGGAAAGGGACGTAATATTTATAACAGAACAGCCTCCACACAAACTTTCTCCTGAATCCAGGAGGGATGGCATAGAAACAGTTAGACAACGAGTCTCAGTGCAATTTGTTTACAATTCCTCATTAAATAGTTCATTAGAAAGTTTAATCTTGGAACATATATGATAACCTAATTAACCCAAACTGAAATTGGAATTTTAACCCTTAAAAGGCTTGAAAAACGGAACACCCTTAATCCCTGGATCATCGACGCCCAGGTAAAGAAACTTGATGAGATTAAACCGGACTTCAGAGGACTTTATAAACGGAATAAATAATTTTTTCAACAATAAGAGGCACTAATGGCACAGGATTTACAGAAATATATCAGGAATGTAAAAGATTTTCCTAAAAAAGGAATATTATTTAAAGATGTAACCACACTATTAAAAGAGCCGGCAGCTATAGACTCGGCTTTAAAACAATTATACGCGTTTGCAAAAGACTTAAAAATATCCAAGGTCGTCGGAATAGAATCGAGGGGATTTATCTTCGGCGCCATGCTCGCAGAAAAACTTCATGCAGGATTTATACCAATCCGTAAACCCGGCAAACTGCCTGCAGAAACCGAAAGCATAACATACGCACTTGAATACGGAACCGACACAATCCAAATCCATAAAGACGCAATTAAAATAGGGGAGAGGGTACTGCTCCATGACGACTTGCTCGCAACAGGCGGCACAGCGCAGGCCGCTGCAAAGCTAATTGAAAGGCTCGGCGGTGAAGTTGTTCAGATTTCTTTTGTCATTGAATTAACTGCCCTCAAAGGCCGTGATAAATTACAAAACTATGATGTACGTTCTTTGGTGGTTTATGATGATGAGGAGTAGAAATTGTAGTCTGGAAATTATCTAAAAGCAGCCCACGAATTTATTCGTGGGTATGAAGACAATAACAAGAAATTATACGCACATAGATATTTAATTGGTGTTGGAAATGCGTGGAAAACAAGGAAATATCAGAATGAACAAGCAGGTAACGTCAGAGCCGTGTAATGCTGGTAAAATAAAAAGGAAAAGACAAACACAAGTTAGTCCCGATGGGACTAAGACATATTTTAATATTCATGTGTGTTTTGAGGGTTGACGGTTCGCGGTAAAGAAGCAGATGAGTCTGCCCGACTTACGTAAAGTTATCTCCAATTTCTTGGCGAAATAACAACCACAAACTCGCCCTTTGTGTTTTTATCTTTGAAACTTGCAAGAATTTCTGCCGGTGTTCCTCTCCAGACTTCTTCAAACTTTTTAGTAAGCTCTCGGCAAACAGCAAGCAGCCTTTCAGGCATGTGCTCGTTAAGTTCGTTCAGTAGTTTCTCAATCCTGTAAGTGGATTCGTAAATTACAATAGTCCTTTCTTCCTGTGAAAGTTCCGTTAGTTTTTTCTGTCTGCCTTTTTTCTGCGGAATAAATCCGTCAAATACAAAAGAATCCGCAGGGAAGCCGCTTAATGTTAAAGCCGCAGTTACTGCCGAAGCTCCGGGAATTGTTGCTACCTGGATTCCCTGTTTTATTGCCGCAGAAATTAACCTGGTTCCCGGATCTGAAATACACGGGGTGCCTGCATCGGATATCAATGCGCAAGACAGACCCTCATTTATCCTGCCTAATACGAATTCTACTTTTCCGCATTCGTTTGCAGCATTTAAAGAAACCAATTCTTTTTTTATGTCATAATGATTTGTTAAAATGGATGATACACGGGTATCTTCACATGCTATAAAGTCTGCTTCTTTAAGCACTTCAATAGCACGGAATGTAATGTCTTTTAAATTACCTATCGGTGTGCTTACTATATATAATATTCCGGACAATTATTTCCTTTAAAATTTATTTAAAATGATTACGGCTCCACATTGGAGCCGCATCATGCAAGTAGTTAATAAATTTATTTTTTTATCACCTGTAAAAATAGAACTATTTTTATTTTTTGCAAGTCTCTGCCTATAACTCTTTCTCTGGAATACTGTAGAGTACAGAATTTACCCGCCCCTTTTATCTGGCAAAAAAATCAGTGTTTTTGAAGAATTTAATTTCATAAATTTGCGCACGTAAATCTGTTTTAGAATGTATTCTGAATTATGGCATAATAGCTAAATAAATTGTTTTTTTGACATTCTGTTCGACGTGTCGAAATATTCACCGGATACGGATTGAATTAGTCCTGAAGGAAAAACTTTCTCTTCTTAGCATCCTTTATGCCGCATAATTCGGTGTGCTCATCATCACGCTCAGGTATAATTTTTAAAATTCTTAACTTATTGTTTTACAAGCACTTATCAATTGGGTTTTTTTGTACAAATTTAAGGCTAAGCCTTTTCTTTACAATAACTTACCCTAAAAATTATGTCATTTTTAAGCCTATTTAGTGTTAATATTTTGCAATTTTCATGCAATTTTTAACGTGCATATATATATGTTTTAACAGCAGTTAACTGTTTGCCCAAATATATAGTATATTAATAAATTGATTGATCTGCTGTAATACTAATATTACTATTAATTCTAAACATCATTTTATCGCTCAACTTTAAAAAATAATAAACTTTAAAAGTGTAAATTCAGCAGAATATTATGTACCTGTTGCCATCGACATATTCGTGAAAATTCGTCCTAATTCGTGTGAATTCGTATAATCCTAATTCGTGTGAATTCGTAAAATCATAATTCGTGTGAATTCGTAAAATGAATTCGTATAATGTTTTTAGTTTATTGTAAGTAGTTTATAATTAAATTAGATTAATAGATTATTCTTTGGTTTTGTATTTGGAAAGGGTACACGGGGTAGTACCTCTTAAATTATTTTTATTGATTCCACATTTTTAAAGTCGTCTGGAAGGAAACTAACAATGAAAAAAAACGGGTACTCCAGGAAAGATTTCCTTAAGTTAATGGGTTTAGGAGCTGCTGCTGCGGCATTGCCAAAATTAGATGCTTTTCCTTTCTCTAAATATAAACCTAAAATCGGCCTGCAGTTATATACTGTAAGAAAGCAGATTGAGAAAAATTTTGAAGGATCAATGAAGCAGGTTGCCGATACAGGGTATCTCGGGATTGAAACATATACTTTACCCTCGAATCTTCCTTTGGATCATGCCGCTAAAGTATTTAAAGATTTAGGATTAAAAGTTTTCAGCATGCATACTGCTGAGTTGCCTGTCGGCGTAAACAGGGATGCCGCACTAAAAATGGCTGATGCATATCAGTGCGATCATTTAGTCTATCCGGGATGGCCGCAAGCCGACAAATATAAAGACATTGATGCAATTAACCACATGGTTGATGTATATGATGAAAATACTGCTTTCTTTAAAACAAAAGGTATTCATTTCGGCCTCCATAACCATTGGTGGGAATTTCAAAAAACAAGTTATGGTGTTTATCCATTCTATTATTTGAAGGAACATTGTAATAAGGACATATTCTTTGAAATAGATACATACTGGGCAAAAACTGCCGGTATGGATCCTGCTAAAATTCTAAAGGATTTTGGCAAGCGTGCGCCCTTTCTTCATATAAAAGATGGTCCGGCAATAATGGGTGATGAGGCAAACAAACAGGTCCCTGTAGGACAGGGTGTAATGGACTTCCCGGCTATCGCACACTCAGGAGGCAGCAATATTAAATGGATGATAGTTGAATTTGATGAGTATGCTAAAAATATTTTTGATGGTATAACCGAAAGTTATAAATATCTGATTAAAAAAGGATTGGCCGAGGGGAAAGTTTAATTTGATTAATATTTTTAAAAAGAAATTAGTTATTAATAAAAAATTTGAAAGGTGATATTTTGAAAGTATTATTTATCGGCGGAACAGGAAATATCAGTACATCCGTAAGTAAATTATGTGTTAAAAACGGAATAGATTTATATTTACTAAACAGGGGCACAAGGGGTGTGGAAATACCCGGTGCAAAAGTTTTCAAAGGAGATATATCCGATATTGATCAGCTTGGGTCGGTTATTAAAGATCATAAATGGGATTCTGTCGTCAATTGGATCGCTTTCACTGAAAGTGAAGTCGAAAGAGATATCAATTTATTTGCAGATAGAACTAAGCAGTATATTTTTATCAGTTCAGCCTCAGTATATCAGAAACCACCCGTACATCCGGTTATTACCGAGTCTACTCCTTTATACAATCCCTTTTGGGAATATTCACGCAACAAAATTGCTTGTGAGGATAGATTAAACCGGGCCTACCGTGAAGAAAATTTTCCTGCTGTAATAGTACGGCCTTCGTTAACTTATGACACAGTTATACCTGTTGCTTTAGGCGGATGGACAAATTTTAATATAATCGACAGGCTGAAAAAAGGAGATAAAATTATTATTCATGGCGACGGTAGTTCACTATGGACCATAACTCACGCAGAAGATTTTGCTAAAGGTTTTGTGGGACTAATAGGTCACGAGCAGGCAACTGGTCACGCCTTCCACATTACTTCAGATGAAATTCTTACATGGGATCAAATATATCAGGATGTTGCCGATGCCGTAGGCGTAGAACCTAACATTATCCATATCCCGTCGGATTTTATTTGCCGGGTAGATGAGACTCAAACAGGAACCCTGCTGGGAGACAAGGCACGTAGCGGTATATTTGATAACACTAAGATTAAGATGTTTGTTCCTGATTATAAAGCAGTTATTCCCTTTAAGCAGGGCATTAAAAGAACACTTGCCTGGTTTAATGCAGATCCTAAAAGGCAGGTTATTTCCAAAGAGCTTGACGATATGTTGAATAAAATAATAAGGGAATACGAAAAAAAATAAAATTAACTTCCGGCAAAATATCCATTGGTATTGCACCGGGAAAATTGACTTTGATACATTTTGTAATCCGGTCGTATTACAATATTTAAATAGATAATTCGTTTATCAAATATATGTTTTACCTAAGCAGCACAGACTTTCCCCAAAGGTGTTGACATGTCAAGTTAATGGTTCGCTTAAAAAATAAGATTCATTACACTGTGCAAATACCAACTTAAAATACTCGGTAACATAACTGCATTTTTGGTATATTTGCCTGCTGGAATTGTTGATTTTATCCGATTGATTGTTCTTGTTATATGATTTATCTTAACTGTAGAAATGATAACAGAATTAATAAGTAAAATAAATCTTCCGGTTTTTCATCTATAAAAGATGAAAACATTTAAAGGTGAATTTTTAATAAGCTGTGATGCATAGAAAATTAAAACAAATCTGGGCTTTTATCTTCTTACTTTTTGTTACCGTTACCTATCTGGCAATAAACTTTTGGGAGTATAAGTCTACCGAAGTAGGAATAAAGACAATTTATTTTGCAGACAGGATGACGGCTGCACACCGGATATTAATTGATGAATATAATGATCTTCATAAAGGTAAAGTAAAGGTTATTCCAATTGACTTTCCTAATAATGATTTCAGTACCAATGAAAGAAAAGAAATAGTTGCCAGATCATTAAGGGGGCGCGGTGATGGAATTGATCTGTTTGCGGTTGATATAATCTGGGTGCAAAGATTTGCCAAGTGGGCGGAACCTCTTGATAAGTATTTCTCGGATAAAGAAAAAGATGCAATTTTAAGCCAGGCAATGAGTTCATGCTATAATGACGGGGAATTGGTTGCGATTCCGATTGATATGGTTCAAACTATCATGTATTACCGTGAGGATATTTTAAAAAAAGTAAAAAACGGGGATGAAATAATAAATAAAATCCAGAACGGTATCACCTGGAACGATTTTATAAAATTAAAATCGGAAATGGGTTTAAAAAATCCGTTTTACTTTTTCCCCGCTGCAGATTATGAAGGGCTGGTTTGCAGCTTTTTAGAAGAACTTCTTAGCCTGGAACCGGATTATTTTCAAAAAAACGGATTTAATTTTGAAACCCGCCAGGCAGAAAAATCGCTTCAACTTTTAGTAGACCTGGTAAATAAATATAAGATAAGCCCAAAGGATGTTACTCAGTACACGGAAATTCACACCTATGAACATTTTATTAACGATGATGGAATATTTCTTAAAGGCTGGCCTACGTATGATAAAGACTTCAAAGATTATCCGTACGATACTTTAAAGCAAAATAATTTGCGAAAAGCTCCCACTCCGCATTTTGCCGATGGCAGGCCGTCGTCCCTATTAGGCGGATGGGATCTGATGATATCTAAATTTTCCGATAAGAAACCTGAGGTAATTGATTTCGTTAAATTCTTAATAAGTGAAAAATCACAGGAAATTTTTTACCTGAACAGCGGTTTCTGCCCCATTTTAAAAAAGTTTTATGAAGATTCTGTATATCTGAAAATGAGCCCGGATTTTGTAAAGTATAAAGAATTATTAAAAAGAGATGTATTCAGGCCGGGCAACCCTCAGTATACAAGGTATTCAAAGATTATGTCTTTTTATATTAATGAAGCAATTGAAGATAAAATATCCGTAAGAGATGCATTAACTAGGTCTACAAAAGCAATAGAATCAGATAAAGTGATACTGCAATAATATAATTAAAACATGCTTAGAAAAAAAATTAGAAATAAAGTATCCCAGTACCGCTTCGAAATAAAGCATATAACTATTTTCTTTACGGTATTAATACTCTTCCAGATCGTAATGGTATTTGTACAAAAAACTTCTCTTAATGATTTTTTGTCGGAAACTCAGGATTGGTATAAAAGGTACTCGGCAGAACGCTTTGCTATCATTACTTCTACAAGTATGGAGTTATTATTTGAAAATTTATTCCTTAATAAATCCATTTCAAATTTGGAAGATGAAAAAATTGTTTATTCGTTCAATGTAATTTTTAAAACACCGCTTATTCAAAAATCTGCAGATGATATTTGCCTCATTCTAATAAAAAACCAGCGGCTTTATGTAATTGACAGCGGCCAGAAATTAGACGATTATCTGAGAGGGACTCTTCCGCCTTATGATGCTAATGTTCATACACATAGTGAAGCTTTGAACTTCTTTGTATCATTAAAAGATAAAATTAAAGGGTCGGAAGTAATTTATAGCAACCTTGTTGATAAAAGAACTTTTAACATTCTTGTCCCTTTTGTTCCGAACGGCGAATATCTTGGTGTAATGTACCTTAAAGTTACACCCGATTTTTCTTTTTTAACTGATGAGATAAGCTCCAACTTTGATAAAGTATCACTTCTTTATTCGTCTCTTATTTTCCTTGGTTTAATTGCTATTTTCCTTGTTTCATCACAGGCTGTTAGGGAAAGAAACGATGCCCAGAGAAAATTATTTGTAGAACATACTGAAAATTTGGAAAAACAAATTCAATTTGAAAAAGAATCACTTTTTACAAAACGTATTTATCATACACATCATAAAGCTGAAAAAATAATGGGCTTTATTAAGGAGGATGTAAGGCGGCTGGATCCGGATAATCTTGAAATTATTAAAAACAGGGTCATTACTTACTCAAACTTTATTTCACGAATTATTTATGATATGAAATGGTACGACCAGGAGATAAATACTATAGTTAACCCGATGTTCCATACTGATATAAATAAAGTGATCCGGTTTATTTTAGAACATGTGTTCTTAAGGATTTCAAGTAAAAACGATATGTTTGAATTTAAAACCGACCTTGACGATGCTATTCCTAAGGTTAAAGTAAATGAATTTGTTGTATGGGAAATATTAGAGCCTCTGATACAAAATAGCATCGATCATGGTAATAAACGCTCAATCAAAATACTTATCAAAACCAGGTATGACAAAGAAAATAACTGCACAATAATAACTATTGAAGATGACGGCGTAGGTATTGTAAATGAATTATTGGTTACAAATGAAGACGGAATTAAAAAAATATTTTTAGAAAATGAAACGACCAAGTCGCATTTGAATATAAATTCAGGCTACGGTTGTTATATAGCTTACCAGATGGCAGTTGCAAGATGCGGGTGGAATTTAGATGCGGAGAATTTAGCTGACGGCGGGTGCAGGTTTATTATTAAAATTAAAAATTAGATTGAGGATTGAATGATTTCGAATAATAGTCATATTAACATCCTTCTTGTTGAAGATGAAGATTTTGATGTAAGAAGAATAAAGAATACTATAAGTTATTATGATACAAGAATTAAAGTGCTTGATACGGTATCCAACGGTATGGCGGCATTAGACCTGGTTTCAAGTAATTCAGATAAATATGATGTGGTAATATTGGATTATCAGATTTCCGGCGGTTTAAAAGGTGAAGAACTTATAACTAAAATAAAAGAATGCGATCCGTTTATCCAGATTATTGTTATAACTAAAATGACAATAAACATTACGGATTATAACTTTGCAAATAATTTAATTAAGTCGGGGGCATTTTGGTATGGCACAAAATATCCCGGTAACATTGAAGATTATATTTATCAGCCCACAGATTTCATTCTCAGTATATTTAATGCTTTTGAAAAAAAGAAACTTGAAAAACATAACCTAAAATCCGACAAAAAGCTGAAACAAAATATTTTTAATTTACTGGAAATGAAGAAAATTATAGGCGAATCCAAACCTATAGTTCAGCTCAAAGATACAATTGAAAGATATGCTAAAACCGATGTTAATATTTTAGTGAATGGGCCTTCGGGAACGGGTAAGGAACTTGTTGCCTGGAATATCCATTTAAAAAGCAAAAGAAAATATGACAATTTTGTCCCGATTAATTGTGGAAGTATACCTGCAGAATTAATAGAGAGCGAATTATTCGGCTATGAAAAAGGTTCTTTTACGGGGGCTAACAGTAATAAGCAGGGGCTGTTTGAAATTGCACATAACGGTACGATTTTTCTTGATGAGGTTGCAGAGCTTCCGCTTCCCGCGCAGGTGAAATTATTGCGTGTCATCCAGGAAGGCGAAATAGAAAAAATAGGCAGGAGGCAGAAACTTTCCGTTAATGTAAGAATTATTGCTGCAACAAATAAAAATCTTACTAATGAAGTTAACAACGGCAGGTTTAGAGAGGATTTGTACTACAGGCTTAATGTAGTGCCCATTGATATTGTACCTTTGCGTCAGAGAGGGGATGATATAATCTTATTATTTGATTATTTCCTTCAGTACTTCAGTCAGGATCTTGATGTTGAAATTCCAAAAGTCGAAGATAAGGCTAAAGAAATATTGCTTAATTACAAGTGGCCGGGTAATGTTAGAGAATTAAGAAATGTTGTGCAAAGGTTGATATTGAACTGTCACGGTACTATTAACGCTAAGGACATTAGCAATCCGATGATACTTAGAGATCATGGAATTGTTAAGGAAGAAACAGATTTTAATGATCTGTACCAAGGACAGGTGCTGCAGTTAAAAGAAATGGAAAAGATTTTCAGAAAAAAATATTTTCAGTATGTAAGGAGTATTTCCAGTTCCGATTCCGGCGCTGCAGAAAAATTGGGACTCGCACCCTCCAATTATTATAGAATGTGCAAAGAATTAGGAATTAAGTAGGCCTTAGTCGATATGAGAGACGAGCAACCAATAAAATTCGTGTAAATTTGTATTATTTAATATTTATCTTCAGTCAGACGGAATATTATCCATTCATCCATTGGCCTGGCTCCTATACTTTTGTAAAAATTAATAGAAGGTTTATTCCAATCTAGAACTGCCCATTCAACTCTTCCGCAGTTTCTTTCTTTTGCTAAGTTAATCAATGATTGAAGCAGCGCCTTTCCGATTCCTTTTCCTCTTAATTTTGGGCGTACATATAAATCTTCAAGATAAATACCGGGACGACCTACAAATGTTGAAAAGTTATGGAAGAAAAGCGCCTGTCCGGCAGGTTCACCGTCATATTCTGCTATCAATACCTCGACAAATCCCTTTCGGCCGAATAACGATTCTTTTAAAAGTTCTTCAGTTACTTTTACCTGGTCTGATAGTTTTTCATATTCAGCCAGTTCTTTTATAAATGAAAGAATTAGAGGGATGTCAGGTTCTAATGCATTTCTGATTTTTAATTTTTCTGATATTTTACTATCCATTTTTTTATTTTCTACTTTGTTACGACGATTTAAATTGTTTTATTTTTCCCCGGTTCTTTAATAACTTCGTCTAATTTTATTGCTCCGAGTGCAAAAAGGTAACCGAAAGCGGATCCGATTACAGCACCTCCCAATATGTCGGAAGGGTAATGAAGTCCCAGGTATACTCTGGAAATTGCAACGAGTGAAGCGGTAATAAATAATAGCCACTTAAGTTTCGGGAATAATTTATAAAAGAAAAATGCTGCCGCAAAGTTGTTTACAGCATGGTTTGAGGGGAAGGAAAATGTGCCTGTACAACCTAAAGGAGTAATTGCATCGGTAAGAGCGTTACAAGGCCGCAATCTGTGGAAAATATCTTTTACCAGCGTGGCGTTTAACCTGTCGGTTAAAATAATAAGCAGGATCACTCCCAGTACGGCAATTTTTCCTCGCTTACCGCCTTTAAAAAAACTTATTCCTAGTAGAACTACGTATGTTATGAACCAATTATTTACATTTGTAATGATAGTGAAGAACTTATCCAGGACTCCGCACGATAAGGTATGATTAATAAAATAAAATATTAACAAGTCTAAGGAATACAGGATATTGCTCATAAAAATTCTTCAGAAATGAATAAATATTAATAGTGGAAAAATATTCATCGTATGATTAATTTCCTATTCCGGATCAGATAAGAATTTTATATTTTATTTTTTTATTCGTTTAATAAATTTAGGTTATTTCAGCACTTAATAATTTATATTGTTATTTTTACCGATAGGTCTTCTAAAAAACAATTTAGAATTAGTTAAATTGGAATCAATATGAGCAGTGTTATCAACCAATCCATTTTTGATTATATCTATAAGGGAGAAGCTGTATTCTCTGCAAAAGAATATGCACAGGTACGTAAAGAAACAAAATCCCTTCTGGTTACTCCATTAAAAGTATTATCGCTTCTTATCGCCGTATCCGGCTTGTTTGCCATGATATTTGAAGTACGTTACTTTTCAGAGTTTTCGTTCCAGGTTTATTTAACAAGACTGATGGCAACGCTCATAGCATTTTTCGTGCTTGTGCTGATGTATTCAAAATTTGGTACTGAGAAGCCGGTTATACTTGTTCACGTGTTGCTGGCTGTAATGATAATTTCTTCGGGTTATATGATATTATTAATCCCCACAACTTTGGTGCTTAATACTCAAATTGTTGGATTAATGATTTTCACTTCCGCTTTGTTCCTGAGCTGGGATGTAAAAAACCAAATTATAGTAGCTATTTACTATAATCTTGTTTTTGCAACGGCCATTTTAATAAATAATAAAAATATTTACTTTCTTCCGCACATGTACGAAATGGTAATATTTGTGTTATTTCTGAGCATAATATCTGTAATAGGAAGTGCGGTTAATTTTAAGTTAAGGATGCAGCTTGCTGAAAGATCATTCCTTGTTGAATTATCGGGTCAAAAATTTCATTCAATTTTTGAAAATTCTGCCGAGGGTATGTTCCAATCTAGTTTGGACGGTAAATTTCTTACAGTTAATTCAGCTCTGGTAAAAATTCTTGGATATGACAGCCGCGAAGAATTATTAAAAATAGATATACCCGGTGAACTTTACAAAAGCCCGGAAGAACGGGAAAAGTTAATAGAAGATCTGAAAAAGAACGGTTCGGTTAATAATTATGTGCTTACTTTTAAAAAGAAAAACGGCTCGGATGTAATTGTTCGGCTGAATGACCATCTGGTTCCCGACGACAACTCAGATCATTATTATTTTGAAGGCAATATGCAGGATATTACGGATCAGTTTATTGCCGATGAAAAGAGAAGAAAAATTGAAGAAGAATTGCGCGCTGAAAAAATTAAATCAGACAGGCTTGCAAGGGAAGCCACGCAGTCAACTAATATTAAAAGTCAGTTTCTCGCAAATATGAGCCATGAAATAAGAACGCCTATGAACGGGATATTAGGTTTTCTTTCTTTGATAGAGAAAGGAGTTTATAAAGACAGGGAAGAATTGAAACAATTTACTTATAATGCCAGACAATCCGCTGAGCTTTTACTTGAAATTATTAACGATATATTGGACCTTTCAAAAATTGAATCCGGCAAAATGGTTCTTGAAAGTACTGATTTTAATTTGAATGATATTATAGAAGAGTCGATATTACTTTTATCGTCCAAAATAAATGAAAAAGATCTAAAAGTGACCACCGATATTTATAAAAACTCGGATGTTTTTCTTATCGGAGATCCCACCAGGTTGAGACAAATATTCCTTAATTTACTTAGTAATGCTATTAAATTTACTGAGAAAGGGGAAATTAAAATTATTGTTTCGACAGAAAAAATAGATAACGAGAATCTTATTTTGCATGCCGCAGTTAAGGATCAGGGAATTGGAATTCCCAAGGAAAATCTTGGCGAACTTTTTAAACCTTTCACTCAGTTGGACGGTTCTCATACACGTAAATATGGCGGGACAGGGCTTGGCTTGGTTATTTGCAAAGAATTTATTACTATGATGGGCGGCAATATTTCGGTTGAAAGTGAAAAAGGAATTGGGAGTAGTTTCTATTTTACGGCTAAACTGAAAAAACAGAAATATATTGCAGTACCTTCAATTACCGGCCGTTCAAAAACTGATACTAAAGAAATTGTATTAAATATGAACCAGATTGATTTGATAAAAAAAGAAAGAAGCCGGTATAAAATTCTGCTTGCCGAGGACAACATGATTAACCAGAAGGTTGCTTTAAGGATTCTCAGCGACTGCGGTTATAACGTAACACCTGTAAATAATGGTATTGAAGTCCTTAAAATACTAAATGAAAAATCTTTTGACATTATCCTTATGGATGTGCAAATGCCTGAGATGGACGGTTTTACTGCAACTAGTAAAATAAGAAAATCTGATACTGCCTCAACAAATATTCCCATAATAGCTTTAACGGCACACGCTCTTATTGGTGATAAAGATAAATGTATTGAAGCCGGTATGAACGATTACGTCTCAAAACCGATTGTCCCTGAAAAATTTGTGAAGGTTATTGATAAATGGCTGAATATTGAAATAAAACAGGGGGATACCGGTGCCGGTTCAGTGCAGGGAAAAAATGAAGAAGTTTTTGATTTTGCAGTTCTTGATAAAATGAGTTTGGGCGATAAGGAATTTCAGGTCGAACTCTTAGGCCATTACACGAAAGATCTGGATGAAAGGTTTAACAGATTAATGGAGTTTATACAATCGCAAAATTTACCGAAGATAACAGCCGAGGCACATACCATAAAGGGTGCAAGTTTTTCAGTCGGTGCTAATAAAATAGGTAATATTGCTTACAGCATCGAACTTACCGGAAGGCAAAAAGACCTGGAAAACGTTAACCAATGGATGGATAAACTTTCCCTGGCAATTAAAGAAACAAAAATGGTCCTGGAAAAGTATTTGTCCTAAATTAAGGGATTTTAATAAAGAACCGGGAATGTTTATCCTTGAGTAAGTAATTATTTAAACTAAATCAGATTTGTATTAATTGTGGGTATCAGACCTGATTTTTTCAGTTTATAATAATTAAAAAACCTGCAGCTTAGAATAAATGATAAAAAACTGCAGGCTTAAATTTAGAATTATAAAACCGGAATATTATTCCATTGTCAGCACTTCTTCAATTTTTGGCAGCGCCCAGTCAATTTCTTCTTTTGTGATGATTAACGGCGGTGCAAATCTGATTACATCTTCATGAGTTTCTTTGCAGAGTATTCCTCTATCCATTAGGGCTTCGCAAAAACGTCGCGCACCTTTGGCTTCCGGTTTTAATTCTATTCCGATGAATAAACCTTTACCCCGGATTTCCTTCAGGTGTTTGGATTTTATTTCCTTTAATTTTCCTCTGAAATATTCACCCATTTTAAAGGAATTTTCAACCAATTTTTCTTCTATGATTACTTTAAGGCTTTCCCTTGCGACGGCTGCAGCGAGGGGACTTCCTCCGAATGTAGAACCATGGTCTCCCGGCTTGAATACACCCAAAATTTCTTCACTTGAAAGAACAGCAGAAACCGGGTAACATCCGCCGGAAAGTGCTTTCCCAATAATGGTTATATCCGGACGAATATTTTCATATTCGAATGCAAACAGCTTTCCGCTTCTTCCAAGCCCGGATTGAATTTCATCCGCAATAAAAAGTACATTATTCTTTTTGCAGATATCAAAGGCCTTTTTTAAATATCCTTCTGGGGGTACAATTACTCCGCCTTCACCTTGTATCGGTTCAATTATAAAAGCAACTGTATTCTTAGTAATAACTTTTTCCAGGGCTTCTGCATTTCCATAATCAATTATTTTAAATCCGGGGGTATACGGCCCAAATCCTTCTTTATATTGTTCAACTGATGAGAAACTTATTATAGATATAGTTCTTCCCGCAAAATTATTAGTACAAGTGATTATTTCGGCTGAATTTTCATCAATTCCTTTAATCTTATAACCCCATTTTCTGGCAGCTTTAAGTGCAGTTTCCACACCTTCCGCACCTGAATTCATAGGCAGTACTTTAGGATAACCTGTTAATTCGCAGACTTCTTTGTAAAAAAATGGGAGTTGGTCGTTTCTGAATGCTCTTGATGTTAAAGTTACTTTTTCAGCCTGATCTTTTAAAGCTTTTACTATTCTGGGGTGACAATGACCCTGGTTTACGGCAGAATAAGCAGCTAGGCAGTCTAAATACTTATTTCCTTCTACATCATAAACCCATACTCCTTTAGCTTTATCTATTACAACATCAAGAGGATGGTAATTATGTGCACCGTATTTTTCTTCTAGCTCAATGTAGTCTTTTGTCAACATAATAATCCTTAATATTATTTCTTTGGATATTGGTTATGCAAATTTACCAAAAATTGAGGAGATTACTAACATTTGTAATGTTAAATCAACTCATTTTATTGATTTCCTTATTTCCAGAATCTAATGCATAAAATTTAATATTTAGAATATTTTTAATTCTGTTTTCTCTTAACTCTTAATTGATTACTAATAGGAATGATCAAAGTAATTTTCTCAACTATTTTTACTAGAATAGCAAAATGAAGTTGTATAATAATAAATAGCAATGGCATTACTTATTGAAGTTCAGGAGCAAGAGTTAAACAAGTTGATTATTTAATATATAAATTACTATCTTTGTTCCGAAAAAGTTGCACTGTATTATTCATTTAGTTCAAAAATGAGGCAATAGTCTTGAAATGGGATCAAAGTTAGGTATGTGATCTTGATTTAAGAAGAAAACTGAATATTATTGCTGACTTGAATTGGTACAATAATTGTTTTTATTATATACCCTAATTTAATTTTAGATCGTATATTTAATTAAATATTTTTGTTATTCCATATCACATTAAAATTTTAACTTTTTATAACCCAAACAAATAATTATCGCCCTTATGAAAGGATTTAGTTTAAAATGATCGATAATAAAATTAACAGGCCGGTTTTGTTAATAGGTTTTACAATACTTTTTGTAATTATAATATCACATTTTATTAATGGTATTACAATTTTCGGCTATACGGTAAAATCGGTGGATCTATTTTCCGACATTAAACCTGATTCGTTGATAAGTTTTAACTCTAATCAATATAAAGAAATTGGAACTCCCGCCGAACAGAATAATCAATATAGCATGTCACAGAAGAATTCTGCAGGCCAAAAGTTTGATAATTCGGCTCTGGCCGCAAATGTTTCATTTGATTTGATAAACCGTCTTCTAAATAACGATAACTCAAATGAAAGAAATATGGAATTGGTATCTAAGGCATCGGGTAATTCGAATGTTCAAATTTCCGGAAACATGGATCAAATGAAATACATCTTCGACGCCTTGAAAAATGCCAGGAACGGGCGTGTGAGGATAGCTCATTTTGGTGATTCCGGCGTTGAGGGCGATGCAATTACTGCCGATGTTAGAAAAGTTATGCAAAAAGAATTCGGGGGAAAGGGAGTTGGTTATTTATCAATTACTTCACAGGATATCACTTTCAGGATAACCACAAAGCAATCATTTTCAGACAACTGGAAAACAGTATCCGTCTTAACTGCAAATCCTCAAAATTTACCTCTTGGTTTAAGCGGGTTTGTTTCTATTCCGCAAGGATCAAGTTGGGTTAACTATGAAACTACCGGTTGGGATTCTCAATTAAAATATTTCAATACGGCAAAACTATTTTACAGTAACGCAAAAAATTCTTCCATAAAATACTCCTTTAATAACGGTTCTGACCAAAATGCACCATTAAAAACTGGCGACGATATTAAAGAATTAACGCTTTCTGCTCCCGGAGGCAGTGCATCAAGTATAAAGATTTCTGCAACTATGGCTGATCAGGCATATTTTTATGGTGTCAGCCTTGAATCAGGTAACGGTGTTTATGTTGATAACTTCCCGTGGAGAGGAAATACGGGATTGGGTTTTTTAAATATTCAGCAATCTTCTTTGCAACAATTTAACAAACTTGAGAATTACAAATTAATCATATTAGAATTCGGGGCAAACGAAGTGAGTTTCGGCTCCCAGGATAATACCTGGTTTGAAAATCAAATGATTAAAGAAATTAATAATTTGAAAAAAGCGTTTCCGCAAACAAGTATATTGCTTATAGGGATGGGTGATAAAGGCATTAAAAAAGGTACAAAGTTTGTTACTGATCCGGGTGTGCCTCAGATGTTGAAACTGCAACAGGATATAGCAGCTAAAACAGGTATTGCTTTTTGGAGTCTTTTTGATGCAATGGGAGGTCCTAATACAATGGATACATGGGTAAAAGCTAATCCGCCGTTAGCTTACATGGATTATTCTCATCCTACCTGGGAAGGAGCTGCTCGTATAGGGCAGATGATAGCAAACGCTATTCTGGATGCTTTTCACAATTACAAAAAATAATTATAAAAAATTGAGGAAATAAAATGATTTCTGATAGACTTAAAAATATTATTTTAAAGGAACTAAATCTTACCAACTTCAATATCGAGGATAGTACAATCGCAAGCCAGGTGCCGGGCTGGGATTCCTTTAATCATATTAATATAATCCTTGCTATTGAAAAAGATTATAATCTACGTTTTAAAGGGTTGGAAATTTTAAAAGTTAAGAATATCGGAGAACTACAAAAGCTGATTGATTCAAAGATTCAAAGTTAAGTTACATTTCATTAAAAGTATAAAAGAGTTATTAATAAACTAAATTTTTACAATTTTAAGTGAATAAGTATGTTTTCTTATATAGATTTTCATAAACTTTTACAGCTTTTTATATTCGACCCTCAGGATCATCTTTACCTGAGTACAAGCTTTTTCCTTTTCTTATTCTTTATTATGCTGGCTTTTTACAGGCTGTTTGCAAAGAGTAAGAATGCAAAAATTTTCATAATCATTTTATTTTCACTTTTCTTTTATTATAAAAATTCAGGTTACCTTTTTCTTCTTTTGTTTTTTTCAACATTCCTTAATTTTTATTTAGGCAATTGGCTATATAAAGTTAAATCTCTGTCGTTTAAAAGGTTTTTATTCCTCTTTACTATTTTAATTGATTTAGGCCTTTTGGGCTATTTCAAATACACTAATTTTTTTATTCAAATCCTAAACGATCTGCACTCAGGCAATATACAGCCGCTGGATATTTTACTGCCAATCGGAATATCTTTTTATACCTTTAAGGCGATGAGTTATGTGATTGAGCTTTATATAGGCACTATGGAGCCGACGGATAGTATAAAGAATTTTTGCCTTTATATGGTTTTCTTTCCCAACCTGCTTATGGGTCCTATTGACCGGGCAAGAGTTTTTCTTCCGCAGGTTGAAACTCCTAATATTATAACAAAAGAAGATATTGGAAGAGCAGTTTTTCTGATAATTTGCGGCTTGTTCAAGAAAAATGTTATTGCAGATTATATAAGTCTTAATTTTGTTGACCGTGTTTTTCAAGTCCCTCTTCGTTTTACAGGCGTCGAAAATTTATTGGCTTCGTATGCTTATGCTCTCCAGGTTTATTGTGATTTTTCCGGCTACACCGATATGGCTATTGGTGTTTCATTGCTGCTTGGTTACAAAATAATGGATAATTTTAATGTGCCTTTTATTGCCACAAGTATTGCAGATTACTGGAGACGTTGGCATATTTCGTTATCTACATGGCTGCTGGATTATTTGTTTAAACCACTTCAGATGAGTTTTAGGAGGATGAGAATTTTTGGAAGTGCTTTGGCAATTTTTATTACGTTCATAGGTGTCGGTTTTTGGCATGGCGCCAATTGGATGTATTTACTATTCGGATTAATACATAGTACATTTCTTGCTGTTTCACTACTTACTATAAAATATAGGAAAGCTTTTTATGATAAGGTAGGATTAAGCGGTACAAAATCTTTAAAGATTTTTCAAATTCTGATTACATTTCATCTTTTATTAATTGGTGCTATCGTATTTCGTTCAGATTCACTTCAAACGGCTTTAAATGTTTTTCACCAAATATTTACTTTCTTTCACGGTGCAGTTTTTTTCCAATGGATTGTAGGTTACCAAAAAGTATGTATACTCGTTTTACTCGGATATATACTGCATTTTATTCCTAAATCAATCGATAACAAGGTGCAGGGCTTGCTAATTAAATCTCCTTTAGTAATTCAGGCTTTTGTGCTTGCAGTGATGATTATTGTGGTTGTTCAGGTAGAATCAGCGCAATTACAGCCATTTATTTATTTTAGTTTTTAAATTACCATTATCCATTATATGTGAGTTATTTATAAATCTTTTTTATGTTTTCAATTGAAAAATTAATTTGATTACTTGCTTCTTTGAATTTTTTATATAATTTTAACTCTGTGTTAAATGATTAAAGTAAACCTTTATGTATAAAATAAGAAAAGATGTCAGGAAGAACAGATTATATATTACGTTAAGTGGAATTTTCCCTTTATCCGATGCAAAAAATGCTAAGGACGAAATTATAAAAGAGATTAATGAACTAAAACCAAATTTTGATGTTATAAATGATATTTCTGAATTTATACGCGGGCAGGATGAAGCCGGTAAAATTCTGCAGGATATAATGCTTCTTTTAATTGACAAAAAAGTTAATAGGATTGCAAGGGTTGTGGGAACATCTAAAACAGGATTGATCCAGTTTGCAAATTATTCGTTAAAAATAGAATCTTATAAACTCAAATATTTACCCACTTTAAGGGAAGCAGAAAAATTTCTAGATTCAAAGGAAGACAGGTGAGACTAACTTAACTACAATTTCCCCTTCAAAATAATATAAAGAATCTATGCGATTTTTGGTAATAACTTTCATTATTTCATTTGTTCTAATCCATTGACTTTGTATTAATTATATTTATTTATCGTGCTCTATCGCATAGTTCGTATTTATAGCCTGCCATTTATACTTTTTCCAGATAAAAGTAATTGCATATTAAAGATTAAAGGATTAGATTATTTAAACTATTTTCAATGCTAATGCTTTAAATCTATTAAGCGCTAAAAAAAAATAATATCATCCGGTTTATTTAATAGGTGGGTGATTCTAAGTTTAGCGCTATATAAATTATATTAATTGTATCCTTCACTTGCGGAAAAGTCTATATAAATCTTATTCATAACTTCGTGCATTATGATAATTATATTATAATGTTCTGAAATAATTCGAGAGTAAAAAAATTGTTCTCATATGAGATTCAAGAGCAAAAATCTTTTTCGGATCAGTTTAATCTTTTTTATTGTACAAGTTATATAAGGAATTATAAATAAATATTAAGGTTTTTCTCCATTTCCAAATCATCATACTTAGTTAACTCGAAAATTTTTAGTTATGGGTTTTTTTATAATATTTTATTCTAAAACAATATAATGATAATTGATTTGAGCAAATAATCAATAATTATTGTTCATGCAAACTATGTGTTTAATTATAAATAAATCTGAATTAATAAAAATAATAAATTATATAATCTTACGACTATTTTTGTTTATAGGAGGATAATTGATGAAAGCAAAACTGAACTATTTTAGTTTGGTATTCCTGGTATTGTTATCAACAGCAGTTACGGGTATTTTACAAGCAGCTAGTTACTATGTCTCTACTTCGGGTAGTGATGTCACGGGTACCGGTTCCAACGGAACGCCTTGGGCAACAATTACTTATGCCCTGACTCAGGTGAACAGCGGAGATATAATTAACGTTGCAGCAGGTACTTATATTGAAGATATCATTGTAAGCTTACCTGTAACAATTAGTGGTGCAGGTGCAGGATCAACCTTCATTGTAGCAACTGACGGAAATTCAACCGATTTAATTTTTAAAACTAACGGAGCTACAGTTAGCGGTTTTACATTAACCCATAACTACACTCCGGCCGAACTTTCTGCCTGGAATTTCAACAATAATGGTGTAGATTTCAATTCCGGCAGCGGTAATACCTTAACGAATTGTACTGTTACTTTGAACCGTAATGGTATATATATAAACAATACTCCAAGCAATTCTTCAAGTAATATTATTAGCAATAATTTAATTACTAATAACAGAACCGGTATTAACATGACTAATATTCTGGATTATTTACAGATTACCGGTAATACAATATCCAATAACTGGACTGAAGGACTTGTCACTTATGCGAATGCTAATGTTACTAATTATTCCAATGTTACGGTTAGCGGAAATATATTTGACAATAACTGGTATGAGGAAGTGACAGTTAAATGGGCTTATTCAAATAATGGTACCTTGGATGTTACGAATAATACATTTACGGATAACCCGGTTACTTATAGTACGTCAGCTGATACCAGTCTCGATGAACCGTCATTTACTTCTCAGAAACCAAATGTAACCGGAATAGGCGGGACGGCAACGGAACCTGCAAATCCTCTTCCAACCCTGCGTATTTATGACAGTTCTCCTGTTATGCTAACATATAATAAATTTAAAACAATTCTCGTGGAACCCGATCAAACAATACAACCGTCAATAAATCTGGCGAATACAGGAGATATAGTATACGTTTTTGCAGGTACTTATTCGGGTAACCTTACAATCTCAACAGGCATTACCCTGGTTTCGGCATCGGGTTCATCAAGCACAACAATATCGGGGACCTCCGGCAGCCCAGCAATTATAATTTCCGCGGATGGTGTCACAGTAAATGGTTTTACTATTACAAATAATTCAGGAAAAACCGGGGTTCAAACCGGTAATAGCAATACTACTATTACCAATAATATCATAACAAATATCGGGGTGAGCGACGCAACCGCAGGTTCCGATTTTGGTATTGTAGTTCAACCTTTATTGCTTTCGATTAGAAATATTAATATTTCAGGAAATATTATAAGCCATATAATTGGAACTGCAGGTAGTACCAAAACTGCAGGCGGTATCTTCATAGGTGCTTCAGGTACTTCTGTTAATGTGACAGATTTATTGGTACAAAACAATGTGATTGACAGCGTTACAACAAGTTCGTCTGCCCACGGCGCTTATGGAATTTTAATTGATCTCGGTTATCTCAGCACTGGCCAAACTGATAGTGCAATTATATCTAACAACACAATTAGTTACTTGACTGGATTATGGGCGCATGGTATAGGCCTGGAAGGCAATACTCCAAACATTCTTGTCCAGGGGAATTTTATCAGCTATCTTACCGATTATAAATCTCCTACAGATGCCTATGCGATTGATTTCCAGTATAACCCATCCATGAATACTGCAAACTTACAACAAAATCATTTTGATAATGTATTAGGTGGTGTTTATATGGATAGTGCTTCTTTAGCTAATTATCCTTCGGAAAAAGTAAATGCAATTAATAATTGGTGGGGAAGTGCCACCGGACCCACAAATCCCTCAAATCCTGGCGGGATAGGTGCAATAGCTGGGACAAATATACTTTTTAGCCCTTGGATTGCAGAATCCTACCCGATAGCGGCGGCATTCTGGCCGACAAATAATATACAGGTATATTCTATTACTCCAACACTTGTTTGGTATCTTCCAACTACACCGCCTCCCGGCAGTGTTATTACTTATGATATTATGATAAGAGATTCATCAAATCATAGTTATTCCGGTACTTATCCAAATTATATTCTATTGTCAGCAAATACAGGTACTTCGGTCGCGATTCCGCAGGCACAAGAATTAACCGGTGGTCATGAATACTTCTATACAATCAAAACTAATTTTGGCGGAGGTGTTTTTACTCTCTCAAATGAATATTCATTTTCTGTTAATGCAAGTATTAATGGAGCCCCGCAACCGGTTGCAGACTGGCCGGTTTTAAATACTGATGTCTTTTCTTCAACACCTACATTGATCTGGTATCTGAGCTCTTATTCAATTGGCGGTACTTTAACTTATGATGTTGAAGTTGAACCTATCGGTACGGCATTTACTGGAAATAATACAGCCGCAATTTGGTTACCTGGCTTACAAAATAGTTATGTTACGCTGCCTGTTAGCTTAACCGGTGGAGCACAGTACCATTGGCAGGTAAGAACTTGGAATAGTAATAGCCCAAATCCGTCAGCTTGGTCCACGCCTGCAGTATTTACGATAGATTCCAGCCAGGGAGGAGCACCTATACCGGTTCTTTCCTACCCGGTGGGTACTACGGTTTATTCAAATTCTCCTACTTTATATTGGTATCTAAGCAGCTACGCGACCGGTACAATTACCTATGACGGGATCGTTACCGATTTAACGGTTAATTCAACGCCAATTACCTTTAGTACCGATAGCAGCTTTCATCAGGTAAATGGTTTGATAGGAGGGCATTCATATAGTTGGACAGTTAGAACTCATAATGGAGCGAATCAATCTACATATGCTGCAGTTGATACTTTTCTTATAGATCCGGGTCAAATACCGGATCCTGTTCCCGTTGCTTTCTGGCCTGTAGATAGCGCTACTGTTTACAGCCTGAATCCTGTCCTTAGCTGGTATTTACCAAGCGCTATAACCGGAACACCAAGTTTTATTATTCAGTTATCTAACATAAGCGGCAATTATAGTTCATCCTCATTCCATAGAACTTATTCGGGCCAGCCGGGTTACTATTTTACCATTCCCGATACTTTAACAGCCGGCACTACCTATTACTGGCAAGTTGAGACTGTTAATGGAGGAGATACATCGAATTTTTCCATTGAAACATCGTTTGTGATAGATCCGGGGCAGGCGGGAAATCCAACACCTGTAGCCTACTGGCCTAACGGCGGGGCCACTGTTTATACCGCTACACCGACATTTAGTTGGTACTTGAACAACCTTGCGGCCGGAACAGTTACTTATACTATTGAAGTAAAATATGCCTCAACACCGTTTGATTCAACAACAGCTCAGCCAATACTTCAATCCGGCATTAGCGGTACTTCATTTACGCCTTCCAGTCCACTGGCTTATGGTACAGCCTATCAATGGAGAGTGAAGCTAAACAGCAGTACTGCCGGAAACTCCAACTGGTCGGTACCGGCAACATTTAGTACATATGCACCGATTAGTCAGTTAGTGGTACCACAGATAGGAAGTCCATACGGTGGGGTTGTCATAACTTCAAATTCTACAACACTTAGCTGGTTCCTTCCAACTGCTCCAAGTTTAGTTCAAACTTACAGTCTTGAAGTCTCTCAATATCCGGATATGTCAAACCCTGTTATAAGTCAGGATAATATAACCGGTTTTAAAAAAGTGATAAGTTCGCTTAAGGGTGGAAGATATTATTGGCGAGTACAATCTAAAACAAGTAACGGTAAATTTTCCAACTCTTCTAAAGTGGAGGCATTTACCATAGGTACTATTACTGATGTTAAACATGAATCGAACGCAATCCCTGTTTCTTTTGCAGTTAGTCAGAATTATCCTAACCCGTTCAATCCAAGTACTCTTATAAATTATTCTTTACCTAAATCATCCTTAGTAACTATCAAAATTTATAACATACTTGGGCAGGAAATTAAAACATTAATTAACAGTGAACATCAGCCAGGCTATTATTCGATTCAATGGAATGGAGATAATAATTACGGTCATTCAGTAGCAAGCGGTATTTATATTTATCGTGTTACAGCCGGTCAATATGCTAAAAGTATGAAAATGATGCTGCTTAAGTAAACTGTTAATATAGTTAGCGGTTAACCATTTTTGGTAATTAATTTACTTCCAATGATTACAATCTAATCATTGAAAGTAAAAATATTCTGATAAAACTATAATAAATATTGTCAGATTGCACTGCACATTTTTTATTTTTGTATTCATACAATAAAATTTTATTTTTCTGATATGGTGTACTTAAACCTCGACTAGATTTATTTTATTTAATATTAGATACTATTGCCATCAGTAAATCAAAACCGGGAGAAATCTTCTTTGTTGATTTCGAGGAGTACTTTTGTATTGAACGGAAAGAATTTAAATATTTCAGGATTCTCAACGTGTTTCTCTTCCACAATAGTAAATCCAAGTTTTATATGTGCATCGAATGATTTTAAATTTGCTTTTAATAAGGCCACCTGTACTTTTTCAATTCTATTGTACTTTTTCCTATTCATCAGGATGCTTTCTTTAATTAAATGGGAAAGTACACCCTGCCTTCTGAATTGGCTGCGCGTATATTCATATTCAAGTTGAAGAGCGCCGGGTCCCCTGTTTACAGTAAGATCTTTAATGAATGAAGCATTCTTACTAATTTCTTTCATTTTATCCCAGTCCAAGAATGGATATAGTATTGTCGTTTTGATAAAACCGCTGGGTGTTCCATCGGCCGCTTCCAGCCATGAACCTATAGCGCCAACATATTCACCATTTTTTTCTGCAATTAAAAATCCGGAAAGATAATAGTCATAATCCGGGATATTTTCGCAAAGTATTTCCCTGAGAATATTTTTAAATCTTTTCTCAGTTATTCCAAATATTTGGCACGAACTGATCATTTCGGAGCCGCTTTTTTCAGATTCGATTATTGTTTCAATTACAAAATCGATGTCGTCTTTAGTTGCTTGCCTTAAATTAAGCTCTTCGATCACTTCGCACTCCCGAAATTTAAAAAAATATTTAATTCTTTATTAAAATTGTTTTATCTAAATTCTATTTATTCTATTCCCGACAATATTATCAAAAGAATTATCAGTTGTTTATTAACAGATGATTTAATTATATTTAAAATAACAAAAATATCTGTTTGAAACACTTAAATTATTTTGAGTTAATAAGGGAATAATTGGGTTTAAAATATCTTTCTTTTTAATTAAATAAAAAATATTAATAAGGTCTGCAATGGAAATTGAAGATTTTCTAATCAAATTTACGGGATGTTTTGATGATATTGAGCCTGGGGTAATCTTACCTGAGACCGAGTTCAGAAATCTTGAAAAATGGGATTCTCTAACCGCATTAACTTTACTTGCTATGGTTGATGCCGATTTTGATGTCTCAATTTCTGCAAATGAATTACGGTCATGCAATAAAGTACAAGAGATCTTTGAATTAATTAAACAAAAAAAATCTTAAATATACTATGCCTTTACAATATTTAGATAATGTTGTAGTTAAAGGTATTGCCGCATGTATCCCAAAGAACAAGGTGTCCAATTTAGATTACACTTTACTTTCACTGGAAGAACGAAAAAAATTTATTAAAACGACAGGTATTGAATTCCGGCATATAGCAGAAGCTGAGCAATGTACTTCGGATTTTTGTTATTTTGCAGCAAAGTCATTAATTGACGAATTAAAATGGAATAAAGATGAAATTGATATACTTTTATTTGTATCTCAAACTGCCGATTATCCCTATCCTGCTACTTCAATAATTTTACAAGACCGTTTAGGCATATCAAAATCTTGTATTGCATTTGATATAAATCTCGGCTGTTCAGGATATGTTTATGGACTGGGTGTTATTTCAAGCATGATTTCATCTATGAAAATGAAAAAAGGTCTTCTGCTTGTTGGGGAAACGGCCAGCAAAACAACTACAATATCCGATAAGAGTGCTTATCCTTTATTTGGTGATGCCGGAACGGCGACTGCATTAGAATTTACTGAAGAATTTGGGAGAATGTATTTTAATTTCGGCTGCGACGGCAGTGGTTATAAAGCGATTTTAATGAAAAGTGGTAATATTGGCGGCAGATTTCCTGTCACCGTGGAATCGCTTAGGCTTAAGAAAGTTTGTGATGGGATTGAAAGAAATGATTCACATGTCGCACTTGAGGGTATCGATATATTTAATTTTTCAATTCATGAAGTTCCCAACACTATCAGAATGGTTATTGAAAATAATAATATCAATATAAATGATATTGATGCATTTATTCTACACCAGGCTAATTTTATTATAAACGATACCGTCAGAAAGAAATTGAAGATTTCAGAAGAGAAAGTGCCTTATACTCTTAAAGAGTTTGGAAATACAAGTTCAGCTTCAATTCCTTTAACTATAGTTAATAAGCTCCGTAATAGAGTAATAAATGATAAAATAAAATTATTATTATGCGGGTTTGGTGTTGGTTTGTCATGGGGGGCAATAGTTTTAGACTTAGAAAAAATTATTTGTCCCGATTTAATAGAAATCTAATGGAAACTTACATAATGATTTCATAATTTAAATTATGAAAATAAAATTAAGCGGCATTTCAATAAAGGCTATATCGTCAACTTATCCTAAGAACGAATTAGACTTAACGGAACTATCAGGTAAATACGGCGAGTTAGAAGTGAAAAGGATAATTAACAGCACCGGGATTTACAAAATCAGGTATGCACCTCCAGGCATGTGCACTTCCGATTTATGCGAAAAATCTGCCAGAGATATTTTCTTAGAATTTGCAGTAGACCCTGCAACGATTGATGGAATTGTATTTGTATCCCAAACCTTTGATCATAAAATTCCAGCTACAAGTGTAATTTTACAACACAAATTAGGCATTCCCAAAACAGCGGTTGCTTTTGATATTAGATATGGATGTTCAGGTTATATTTATAGCCTTTACCAGGCTGCATTATTAATATCATCTGGAAGCTGTTCAAAAGTATTAGCTTTTACAGGCGACGTTACAACTCAGATTGTTCATCCCGATGATAAAGCTTTAAGAATGGTTATGGGGGATGCGGGCAGTTGTACTCTTGTGGAGAAGGGGAACGATGAATTGACATTTAATATAATGTCCGACGGCTCCGGGGCCGGGTATCTGATAATACCTTCAGGAGGCAGCAGGTATCCTTCAAATGAAAAATCTCACATTGCAACTCAAAGAGAAGATGGAAATATTCGTTCTGATGAAAATTTGTACATGGATGGGATGGAAATAATGAACTTTTGTCTGCGTGAAGTTCCACCTATAATTAATGATTTATTAAGTTTTACAGGCTGGGCAAAGGATGAAGTAGGTGTCTTTGCTCTTCACCAGGCAAATAAATTTATTCTCGAATATCTGCAGAAGAAATTAAAGGTGCCTAAAGAAACCGTTCCTGTTTCTGTTAGATTTACCGGTAATACTGGGCCGGCTTCAATTCCATTAATGCTGTCAATTGAGCACGAGCGATTGCAAAGAGAAAACAGGCTGCAAAAAGTTGTACTCTGTGCTTTTGGTGTCGGGCTTTCTTGGGGTGCAATTGGATTGAATTTATCGAAAACTAAGATTATAGGACCTACTGAATTATGAACATATCAAGTGAATTTGAAGGGAAAAGATACATTATTTCTGGAGCGAGTTCAGGTATCGGAAAAAAGATTAGCCTGGATTTGGCCGGCCTCGGGGCTAATATTCTGGCATTAGGAAGAAATAAAGAAAAGCTGGATTCAATTAAAGCTCTGTATCCTGACAAAATTGTATTTGAAGCATTCGACATAACGGATTTTTCTAAATTAAAAAATACTGTAGATAAATTTTCCGTAGAGGGCAAAATTGATGGTTGCGTCCATTCGGCAGGAATTAATAAATTTACACCTCTCAGGGCATTTAATTGGGATATATTTGAGAAAATTATGAAAATAAATCTGTATGCAGGTATTGAATTAGTCCGTTTACTTTCATCAAAGAAGATTTCCAATGATAACTGCTCGATTGTATTAATATCGTCCGTTGCCGGAATAAAAGGTGAGGTCGGGTTTACTGCTTATTCAGCTTCTAAAGGCGCCTTAATAAGCGCTGTGAAATGCCTGGCTTTGGAATTAGCCCCCGGCAAGATACGGGTAAATTCGATTTCCCCCGGCGTTGTAAAAACGGAGCTTTCCGATGCGATGGAAAAATTTTATCCCGATGGTATAGAATCTATACTTAAAAAGCATCCTGCGGGGATAGGATCTGTTGATGATATTTCAAATTTAGTATTATTCCTGCTAAGCTCTAATAGCAGATGGGTTACCGGGTCAAATATCGTTATTGACGGAGGGTATTCAATTAATTGATGGGAAAAAAAATGAAAGAGGAAATAGTAGCCATTATTATAAATATTTGTATTGAACTTAATGAACAATTAAAAAATAAAATTGATGTTAGCAAAAAAGAAAATGCTGTATTGTATGGTGAAAATGGCGTATTGGATTCATTAGGTCTGATCAATTTGATAGTTTCGGCTGAATCGGAAATAGAATTGAAATTTAAAGAAACTATCACAATTGCTGACGGCGCTTCGCTGCCTCCTAAAAATTCTCCATTTAAAACAGTAGGTTCGTTTGCCGATTATATATTTAATTTATTAAATAAAGAATCTCTTGATTAATAGTGAATTATAATGCGCGAAATATTTTATAAATCAAAATTAAATGTAAAATATAAAAGCGATATAGAAAGAATATTCTTTTTTAACACACATCAGGAAAGATATAAGAAGAAAATTGAAGAAGCTATTGAGTTATATGGTATCCCGCAAATATCCTCCGATAATAACGATATAATTTTTACATTTGATAAGATAAGATCATTCCAAACATTGTATGCTTTTGATGATGATAGTGATAATGCAGTCCTTTTAGGTGTTATTATTTTTTTTAGGGATCTTTCTTCCAATATGAAGATTATCCACATTGCAATTGATGAAAATTGTTCGTTTTCAGGCGAATTCACAGAAGAATCTATTGCAGGCCGATTAGTAGATGAAGTTAAGAAAATATCATCAACAATTAGAAATATCAAAACTATTTCACTTCCTTACAGTAACTATAAAATTTCATTAAATACACATTTAATATTTTATTAAAATGAATTCACCGAATAAATTAACAGGCATCTTCCTCTCTAATTTTAATTTGCAAAACTTCGTAAATTATATAGATAATGATACCGAATTCCCTTTAATCAAAACTACCTTGGCGCCTTATGGACAAGTGATGAATATATTACTTGGCGATAATATGGCGGAGAAATATGATTTCGGATTTATCTGGCTGATGCCACAGGCCGTTATTGGTTCGTTCAATAAATTGATCAACGGGCATCTCACTCAGTTCACATCGATTATGACTGAGGTAGATGATTTTTGCAATGCTGTAATAAAATATTCAGAGGCTTTTAAATATTTGTTTATTGTTTCCTGGTCAATGCCTTCTTATTACCGGGGAATCGGACTTCGTGATTTAAAGAATGAATTTGGAATATCAAATTGCCTTATGCGAATGAATTTGAGATTAGCGGATAATTTTGACGCCCGGAAAAATATATATTTATTGGACTCTCAAAAATGGATTGGAAATGCCGGTGAAGACGCCTTTAATCCAAAATTGTGGTATCTAAGTAAGACACCTTTTAATAATGTTGTCTTTAAACAAGCCCTGAAAGAGTTGAAATCTGCTATAAAAACAATTAGCGGCGATTCAAAAAAAATGATTATACTGGATTTGGATGACACTTTGTGGGGTGGTATAGTAGGAGAAACCGGATGGGAAAATTTAAAATTAGGCGGACATGATTTTACGGGTGAAGCTTTTGTCGAGTTTCAAACCGAATTAAAAGCGTTAAAAGAAAAAGGTATATTATTAGCTATCGTAAGCAAGAATGAAGAAGCTATTGCACTCGAAGCTATAATGAAACATCCTGAAATGATATTGAAGAAGGATGATTTTATTGATTGGGAAATTAATTGGGATGATAAATCGAAAAACATTCTAAATCTTCTCAAAAGAGTAAATATTGGTCCTCAGTCAGTTGTATTTATAGATGATAACCCTGTTGAACGAGATAGGATCCGCCAGTCGATTCCCGAAGTATATGTACCTGAATGGCCTGCTAATAAATTAGAATATACAAGAGCCTTGCATAAGTTAAATTGTTTTGATATTGACGGTATTTCAAACGAGGATCTTGAGCGTACAAAACTTTATCTTGCTGAAAACGAAAGGAATAATTTAAAATCGGAGTTAAATTCAGTTGATGATTGGCTGGAATCATTAAAGACCGTTGTAATTATTGAAACTTTAAACAATCAGAATTTGCAAAGAACTGCACAGTTGATGAATAAAACCAATCAGATGAACTTAATTACAAGAAGATTAACGGAAACAGAACTTCTTTCATGGGCGAATAAAAACAATCATAATTTATGGACATTCTGTGTTGCAGATAAATTCGGCAACTCAGGGCTTACCGGCATACTTAGCATAGAATCAGAGAATAAAACAATTAGAATATTCGACTTCATTTTAAGTTGCAGGGTTATGGGAAGAAAAATCGAAGAGATAATGCTGAAACATGTAATCCAATATTCAAAAAAAAACGGAATGGATAAGATAATTGCAAAGTATCTGCCAACCCCCAAAAATAAACCTTGTTTCGATTTTTGGATCTCAAAATCAGGTTTCACATTTATTGAAAAAGAAAATTCATTTTTATGGGATTTATCAAAACCGGTTCCGGAAATTGCAAATATTGAAGTTATCAATTATCCTTAATATTATATGAAATCAAAAAAAATCAATTATAATTTTTTCGGCAGCGATGCAATACTAGATCATATTGGCATTGCTGTAAAGTCAATAGAAACGATACATACGGATATTATAAGTATTATTGATGATATTCAAAAAGTTAAAGTTGCATTTATAAATATGAATGGAGCTGAAATTGAACTGGTTGAACCTTTGAGTGATGATTCTCCGGTTTCGAGGTTACTTGAAAAAGGTCAAAGCTTTTATCATTTGTGTTTTCGGGTTAAAAATTTAGATGAGGCCATTCTAACAGCCAGAAAAAATGGATTTCATTGTATTGCCAAACCTGTGGAAGCGGCCGCGTTCAATAAAAAAAGAATTGCTTGGCTGTTTAATAAAATTTTTGGACTTTTTGAATTAGTTGAATCTTAAATTTACAACTTTGAAACTACATCAATCCTTTGCTTGTTCATTTCCAACAGAACTTTTTCATTGTAAGGAAATATTTTTTTTAGTTCTTCATTGTAAGATATCTTAGATTCAAGAATCTCGAAACCAAGTTTTAAAGCTGCATTAAGCGATTTGTAATTCGCTTTGAAACAAATACCCTGCACTTTGGAAATTTTTTTGTTTTCCGGATAAAATTTTTTAATACTTTCAATCATTAGCTTTGTATAGACGCCTTTTCTCCTGAATTCTTCTTTAACATAGGCATATTCAAATTGGATAGTGCCGGTTTCCCGCTTAAAACTTAATTCCTTTGTAATTTTAAACTTTTGTAGAATGCTCGCAATTTTTTCTTTATTTAAATAATGAAGTAAAATATTGCTGTATAGAATATAGCTTGAAACACCAACTGCACCCTCTACCCACGAACCTAAGGCCCCTATAGATATACCGTTTAATTTAGCAACCATAAAACCCGATAAACTGTATTCCTGGCCTTCAATGTTTTCATTTAAAATATTATTTAAAATATTCCTGTACTCCTGTTCAGAAACATTCAATATATTGCAAGCGCTGATAATGTTCGTACTGCTTTTATCAGCCTCAATTATGGTTTCAATGATGAAATCAAGTTCGTTTTTTGATGCCTGTGTAATTACCAGGTTTTCCATTCATTTTCCTATAATGTTTAATCAAGGATTTCCCATCAACTATAATTTTGTCGTCTAACTTCATAAAATTATTTTACCTGTAAATCCTGCCCAATCTTTGTCAAAATTTTCCGATCAATTTTTCCATTAGCATTTAAAGGAAAACCAGGAATGTTTATAATATTCGAAGGTATCATGTATTCAGGAATTCTTGTCTTTAAATAATTTTCTACATCTTTTACACTGCCGGTATAATTTTCAATAAATAAATTAATTTGCATTGCTCCTGAATTATTATTGAATGCTACAGCCACAACATTTACTGTTTTTAAAAACTCGCGTGCAAAATGCTCAATCTCTCCAAGTTCAATGCGGAAGCCTTGAATTTTTATTTGATTATCTAATCTTCCTGCATACATAAAATCGCCTTCCTCATCCTGGAAGGCAAGGTCGCCCGTCTTGTAAAAAATCTCCTCTTTTCCTTTAAATAAGGTTTTAAAAAATGTTTTTGAATTTTTTTCATCATCTTTCCAATAACCGGGAGTAACCTGCATGCCGGCAAGACAGAGTTCTCCTTTTTCACCTGGGGCAAGTAGCTTTTGATCTTCGTCAATAATAACTGCATTCATGTCCGCCATTGACTTTCCTATACATACACCGCCGTTAAAGGATTTCTTTTTTGAATTTTCCTTTTGCCATTCATAAATTAAACAAAACACCGTAGCCTCAGTAGGACCGTAGGCATTAATAATATTAGCATTTGGTGTGCAGTTACTCCATCCTTCTGCAATATCATTCAGCAGAGTTTCTCCGCAGAAAAGGGAGTATCTCATTTTTTCAAGTTTTATTTCGTCAAAGTAAGGTTTTAAATATGAAAGTACAGAAGGGACAAGGCAAGCAAATGTAATTTCGTGTTCCTCCATTGCCATATAAACATTTGCAAATTTTACACCTTCGGAAGGAACAGTATAAACACATGCCCCGGAACATATAGGCACCGTATAGCAAACTACTGAAAAATCAAATGTTAATTCAAACATCTGCATAAATCTGTCGTTTTCGTTAACATTGTAGCCAAGTTTAGTGAATGCATTAACAAATGAGCTCAAATTTTTTCTTGTTATAGGAACACCTTTTGGTACGCCTGTACTTCCCGATGTAAAGAGCAGGTATGCAATTTCATTTTCATCTACCACAGGTGGAGTTAAATTTATTGGTACATTCGGCAGATCTTCAATACTTATAACTTTTGCTCCGTTAGTATGTGCAATTGTTTCAATAGTTTCATCTGATTTTTTGCATAATATTGTTTTAATCCCCGTTTGCTCTAGTATAGAAGAATTACGATTTAAGGGATTTTCCGGTTTTATAGGTACATAACCGAATCCGGCAAACATGCAGCCATAAATTGCTGAGTAGGTTTCTATATCAGATGCCTGCCTCGCGATAAGCCCGATCAATTTTTCACTCTTGCTGCAATTTGTTTCGAGGTATGCCCTTATATTGGATACAATTTGAGCAAAAAAGGAATAAGAATAATAGCTGCCATTAATGTTGAATGCATTTCTATCGGGAAATTTTAAATAAGAATTTTGAACTTTATCCAGCATTTAATTAGGATCTCCATGATGTAAAAACGTAAATTAACATCTATAAGCAATTTCAAGAAATAAATACTATCTGCAAATTGTAATTACAATATAAAGTATGCAAATATATAATAAAAGTATTGTAAGTTAATATTATTCCTGCATTTATAGACTTTAATACTATTTATTCAACCAAAATTGTACCAATTATTATAACTACCTCTTAAGATCATTAAAGCCATTTTAAAAACTGCATGTGTCTCATAAAAATCCATAGGAATAATATTTAGCTCAGTATGAGATTTACTTGTACTAATTTTCTTTTCAGAGTAATTTTGTGTACTGATTATATATCTCAAGTTTCTCAGTTAGACAACCTGTATGGAAAAAATTATCTATTTAAATTAAGTAGAAATAGTATTAAATATTATGCGCGGACTTAAATTAAAATATTACCCATATACACTGGAGCTAAAAAATGTTTTTACGATAGCTTCATATTCACGTTCTACAACTCCTGTTATATTAACGGAGATTGAATATGAGGGCTATACAGGTTTCGGTGAAGCCTCCATGCCCCCGTATCTTGGAGAATCACATTCCTCAGTTATTGAATTCCTCTCAAAGGTGGACCTGACAGGTTATAATAATGTGTTTGACCTTGAAACAATATTAACTGAAGTGGATGAAATTGCTCCGGGCAATACAGCCGCTAAAGCTTCTATAGATATCGCTCTCCATGACTTAACCGGCAAAATGATGAATCAACCTTTATGCAATATTTGGGGACTTAATGACGCAAATACTCCATATACATCCTTTACAATCGGGATTGATTCTCCTGATCGAATAAAAGAAAAAGTTGATGAAGCCATGGAATATAAAATATTAAAAGTTAAACTGGGTAAAAATAATGATAAAGAAATTATAGAGACTATCAGAACCATTACACGTAAACCGATTATTGTGGATGTAAACCAGGGCTGGGACGACAGGGAACAGGCACTAGACATGGTATATTGGTTAAAGGCACATAATGTAAAACTTGTAGAGCAGCCATTTTCGAAAGATAGGCTGAAAGATACCGCTTGGCTTACTAAATGGAGTCCACTTCCTATTATTGCCGATGAATCTATAAAGAGACTTGAAGACGTTATAAAATCAAAAGATGTTTTCTCAGGTATAAATATTAAACTAATGAAATGTACCGGTTTAAGAGAAGCTTATAAGATGATATTACTTGCTAAAGCAATAGGGCTAAAAGTCATGCTGGGCTGTATGACCGAAACATCGTGTTCAATATCAGCTGCATCCCATCTCTCACCATTAGTAGATTTTGCCGACCTTGATGGGGCTCTATTAATAAAAAATGACGTATTTGAAGGAACAAAAATAATTAATGGTAAAGTTACCTTAAGCGGCTTGCCGGGGATAGGGGTAAAGAAGCTTGGCGAACCTGGTAAATGAAATTCAAATAAATCAAAACATCGGCCGGTTTGAGAATATTAAAACTCAAAATTATGGATATATATCATAACTAATTTATAATGAGATTTAACAGTTTGTATAGCAAAATAGCTTAATGTAAGATTTAGGTTGTTTGCAAAGTACTATTATTAGTTTGAATTGAATTTATAAATAAAATAAGTACCCGGTACTGTTAAAATTAAATGTGTTGATTTCAACAGGTTCGCATATAGCTGTTCAAATCCGCCCCAAATAATTGATCTTAATATAGATCAAGAAGGGCCGGTCAATAATTTTTTTTAATATTATAAAACAGCAGTAAATAAAGAGTTTATTATGAGAGAATTTGATTTTTTCAGGAAAATGGGAGCTTTGAGTAATATTTCTGATGATGATCTGGACAAGTTATCAAGGTGTCCGGAAACTTTTATCTGCACTACTAAAATTTGAATGACTTTTATCATTTAAAGAATAAATTATATTTTCAAATTAAATTACGTTTCAGACTTTGTACTTTTGCCAGAAAAAATTTTCCCGCAGAGTCGCGGTGAAGGCAGAGTAAAAATCTAATAACTTAAATTTATATAATTTATTTAAATAGAAGGAATCATTTATGCCGAATAATAACCATCCAATATCAAAATTGGATTTTCTTCTTGGTGAATGGAAACTTGAGTATAGAATTCCCAAAAGCATTTTTTCTGAAGAGGATAGAGGTACTGGGGTTGGGAAGTTTAGAAAAATTCTTAATGATAAATATGTATCCTTTGATTACTGTGCAGAGTTGACCTCAATCAAATCAAGTGCACACGCAATATTCGCATGGGATGAAAAATCAAAGCTATATAGATATTGGTGGTTTGAGAGTTCCGGTAATTTTCTTACTGCTTCTTGCAATTTTGCAAATGATTATACTCTCAGCCTTAGTTGGCATGACAGTCTGCTATTTCAAACATTCCAGATAGAAAATACTGATAAAATAATCCTACATATGAAAATTCCAGTCAGCAGCGACAAATTTGAGATAATTTTGGAAGTAATATTTATCAGAAGATAGCATATCCCTTATATGCTTGCATGAAAGCTTAATTATAGATATATCTAATCTGGAGTATAATCATAAGAATATATTTTCATTTCTCAGTTGATAATAGAAAAATTATATTATAAAATAATTCTATCCTGAAATAATATCTCCCTCTTTTAAATTAAGAATCCTTGAAACATCAAAAGGTTTAAGGCTTTCGTGTTCATCATCCATTAATTCATTTATGCTGACAATTCCATCAGAACACTTTATATAAAGCTGTTCTTTGTCTAATTTTAAAATTTTACCAGGCGGATAATTTGAGTTTACGCTATCAACTTTTGATACTTCGTTTACTATAATTTTGGTACTGTCGGAAAGCAACCTTGCATACATATAATTATTTTTAAATGGAATATAATTTAAACCTCTTACCATGCGGTCTATTTTCTGAAACGGCCAATTAAAATTGAGAACACCGTTATTTTCCGGTTTATCTTTAGATGAGTAATAAGTTTGCGGCCCATTCTGATTGAGTTTATCAATATTTCCATTATATAAATAGATAAATATCTCTCTAAAGAGCTTAAGTCCTCCAATTACGCATTTTACAAGTAATCGTCCGGCTGTTTCATTGGCATCTACATCAAACATTGTTTGAGCAATTACTGCTCCTGTATCAATTCCTTCATCAACATAATGCCAACTGACGCCGTAAGAACTTTCATCGTTGAAAATTGCCCAGGAAACTACATTAAGACCTCTATAAAGTGGAACAGGACCATTATGAAAATTTATTATTCCAAATTTTGGAATTTCAATCATTTCTTTTTTTATTATTTTGAAATTACTCATACTAAAAATTATATCCGGTGCTGCAGACCGGATGATATCTATACATTCGGGTGAATTTATTTTTCTGAATCCGAATGAATGAATTTTTTTTTCATAGCAATATTCAATCAGGTTTTCATTTACATCCATATCAGGATCATAGATTACAAATGGAATAGCAGTACCTTCAAAAGAAAGGATATGATTAATGCACTCTATTACCATTTTACCCCCGCCGATAATTCCAAATATTCTTGCCATTTTTTCCTTATTTAATTAATAACCAATTATCAAAAATTAAACATCCATCCAGATGCATTGATAACAAAAATTATAACGTAATCAAAGTGATATCACATAAAATGTTTATCCGGTAAGCATCGAGTAGACTATCATGTTTATAAAATGATTAGTAAAATATTGGTATACGATCTTAGCCGATTATATACTTATTGAATTGTTTATTGATATCAATTCGAGTGGTGAATCGATTAATTTTTCTGCTGAATCCCTATCTAATTCCATTAGTACTTTTGAATTGTAAGCAAAAAATTTGCGAATTTCTGGGTTATCTGATTTTTTTTCAGCTTTAACTTTAAAACCTAATTTTTCAAAGGCATTAAATGATTTATAATTATTAGGATAAAGCATGGCTTGAACGTTTGATTTATAGCCAAAATTGAAGTTTTTTCTTATGCTTTCAATTATTAATGTGGTAAATATTTTTTGTCTCCGTTTCTCTTCAACAACGTAAGCATATTCAAGCTGGATTGTTTTTTGTTCTCTGTTTAAAGTTAATGCATTAACCAAATGCATCCGATCTTTATTCTTGATCAGCTTTTCTCTGTCAATAAAAGAAAATAACAGGTTGGATTTTATTACACTATTTGATATTCCATCAAGACCTTCGAACCAGGAAGCCAAAGCGCCTAACTTTCTGTTTTCAAGTTCTGCAATCAAATAGCCATTAATGTCATATTCATTGTTCCCGATACTCTCTGCGAGTATATTTTTTAATATTTCTTTATATTCTGATTCGGAGAGTGAAAATATATTACATGCGCTTATTACATCAGTACTGCTTTTATCTGATTCTATAATTGTCTTAATAATAAAATCAATGTCATCCGCAGTTGCTTGTCTTATTATTAAATTCTCAATCATGAATTATTCCTTTTAACTTAATTTCTCTATAAATCATTTTATTCATAAACAAAGGTAAGGCTGGAATTAGTAAAATTATTATTATCAAAAGATAAAATAAAATTATAAAATAATTGATCTTCTCCAGGTTACGGCATATCAAATGCTTAAATATTTGAATAAAAAAACACCTTATAAGGCGAGACGACATCCTACCGGGAAAATTGAGATATACTTCACAAAATTAAGTTTTAACAGGTATAATCAATTTTCTTTGAATTACATTCTTATAAGCATTTCCCTGGTAATGTTTAAGAGTTCTCTCTCAAATTATAAGAACAAAACCGACATACTTAGAAGAAATTAATTTAACGAACTAAACTGTTTATATATAGTACCATAGTGTTTTTCTAAGCAATATCAAGACGACCAAACTAGATTATTTTCTTCAGGAAGTAATATAGTTTCCTTATTTAAGAGAGAATATTTAATTAAACAGAATAAAGACTGAAAAAAATATAGGAGATATTTGGTTTAGTATCAATGTGCCATATATCCGGATGTATCGTAAAGCACTTAGATAATAATATATAAGTATAAAAAAATTAACTGAATGTATATCATTAAATTTACATTACAAATTAAAATAAAATATAATTTTCCATAATAGGGAGAATTATTAAATGAACATTTCCAATTCTTTTACCAAGAAATTATATAGTTAATCAATAATTATAGAATAACCCTTAAAAAGTCATTATATTATCATTATATATAATTTTAATTTTTTATGAGAGCAATAATAAATGGAAAAGTTATCAGTAATTTCAAAAATGATTGATCACTCTTTGCTGCATCCGACATTTACGGATGAGTTTTTAAGAAACGGTTGTATCTTGGCAAAAGAATTTGATACCGCTTCTGTCTGTATAAAACCTTATGCAGTAAATTTAGCAAAAGAAATTCTTAATGGAAGTAGTGTAAAAGTCTGCACCGTTATTGGATTTCCCCACGGCAGCAGTAGTTTAGGACAAAAGATTATGGAAGCAGAATCAGCCTGCGCTCAAGGTGCCGTTGAGATCGATTTTGTAGTAAATATCGGTAAGGTTTTAAGTAAGGATTGGGTATATGTATCTGATGAAATTAAGTTAATAAATGAAGCTGTTGTTTCACTTGGTGCTATTACAAAAGTTATTTTTGAGAACGATTATTATACAGAAGACTATTTTAAATTAAAATTATGCGAAATATGTAACTTGCACAAACCGGCTTTTGTAAAGACATCAACCGGATATAGTTTTATAAAGCAGCCGGATGGTAATTATAATTACCTCGGAGCCACTGATCATGATCTGAAATTAATGCGGGATAAATGTATGCCGTTAATTCAGATAAAAGCAGCGGGAGGAATAAGAACCCTTAAAGATTTATTAAGAGTCAAAAATCTTGGTGTTACAAGGATTGGTGCAACAGCAACTAAAGAAATCATTTCTGAAGCTGTAAAACTAGGTTATCAGTAAATAATAAAACCTTGTCCTACTAATATTTATAATATTTTAATTTGCATTGCTGCAAGATGTATTTACTTTGATCTTAACTGTACGCCGGAAAATTTATCTATTCTTAATTCTACGAATTTAAATTCTAAGTGCTGGTTTGATTTTATCACGCACACAAATTATTCAACTATTAAGATTATTATTGATTTTTAGATAAAATCTCGTTATTCCCGTCATCTGTCTTATGTCGACTGATTGATTCAGACGACTTGCAAATACGAATTAATTCACTAATTTAACACAACTTCTAATTGTAATAATCCAATTCTTTTAGCTATATAAATTAATAAATCATACTCGTGGAAAGAATATGGAAATAAAATTAAGAAGCATATAAGATCGTTTTTCAACACTCATTTTATAAAGTTCTTTGATTGTATTGAAAAATTTTTTATTCGGTGAAGATAAAATCAACAAATAAAAAATTAGATTCAAATAACAGTTAACAAAAACAAACTAACTTTAGGAGGAAAGATGAGTGATAATACAAACCTTCAAATTAAGGAGAATTCTGCAAATCCTGCACCGCTTGGTCTGCTGGCGTTTGGCATGACCACTGTACTTCTTAATTTGCATAATGCAGGCATTTTTGAACTCAATTCAATGATACTGGCTATGGGTATATTTTACGGCGGATTAGCTCAGATTATTGCCGGTATAATGGAGTGGAAGAAGAATAATACTTTCGGTCTTACTGCATTCGTTTCCTATGGTTTTTTTTGGCTGTCACTAGTTGCATTAATAGTTATGCCAAAACTGGGATGGATTGATCCTTGTTCTGCTATAGGTATGGTATGGTATTTAATTTTATGGGGTGTATTTACGTTTTTAATGTTTATAGCTACACTAAAATTATCAAGAGCACTGCAGGTTATATTTGCAACATTAACTCTTCTTTTCTTTTTACTCGCAATTGGGGACGCAACAGGGAATTCAAGTGTAAAATCTTTTGCAGGGTACGAGGGAATTTTTTGCGGGGTTAGTGCTATATATGCAGGTATTGCACAGGTCTTAAATGAAGTTTACGGACGGATAGTATTTCCCCTGGGAATTGTGAAAAAATAATTTTATAAACCCTCTTTTCAGCTACACTCTACTCTCCCCCTTGATGGGGGAGTTTTTTTTACTCTTTTAACTTACAAAGTTGTTTTGATGTTTTTATACTTAGGTTTTGCTAAGTTTATTTTGAAAGAAAAAAAAATTCTGAATAGTAACAGTTATGGAATTATCATTTTATAAATAATAAATTTAAGGCATACCAATGAAAAAAAAACTATCCTGTATGGAATTGAAAATGACATCAAAATATATTTGTTGTTTAATTATTCTTCTTACCTCAGTATATGCATTTGGTCAAAAATTCGATCAACTTGCAAAAACACCTCCTATGGGTTGGAATAGCTGGAATAAATTTGGTTGTGACGTTAATGAAAATATGATACGGGAAATTGCAGATGCATTGGTATCATCGGGAATGAAAGATGCCGGTTATATTTATATAAATATTGATGATTGCTGGCATGGGAAACGCGATAGTCTTGGTTTTATTCATCCCGATCCGGATCGTTTTCCCTCCGGAATGAAAGCGCTTGCTGATTATGTACATTCAAAGGGACTAAAACTTGGTATTTATTCAGATGCTGGTGCACAAACTTGCGGTGGCAAACCTGCAAGCAGGGGACACGAATATCAGGATGCTTTAACGTACGCTAAATGGGGAATAGACTACCTTAAGTATGATTGGTGCAATACTGATGGTTTAAATGCAGTAGGTGCTTATACTACTATGCGTGACGCAATATATTCAGCCGGCAGACCAATGATATTTAGTATGTGCGAATGGGGGCAGAACAAACCCTGGTTGTGGGCAAGTGAAGTTGGACATTCTTGGCGGACTACCGGGGATATTTACGCATGTTTTGATTGCAAGATTAATCATGGTTCATGGTTTTCATGGGGTGCGATGTATATTCTGGATGAACAGGAAGGGTTACGAAAGTATGCAGGTCCGGGGCATTGGAACGACCCTGACATGCTGGAAGTTGGAAATGGTATGTCTGTGAATGAAGATCGTGCTCATTTTTCAATGTGGTGCATGCTGGCGGCTCCTTTAATTTCCGGAAATGATTTAAGAAATATGCCTCGCGAAACAAAAGATATTTTAACTAATAAAGAAGTTATTGCTATTGATCAGGATTCTCTTGGCATCGAGGGATTTAAGTATTCCGCAAAAGACAGTGTGGAAATATGGTTTAAACCTCTTGAAAAAAGTAACTGGGCAATGTGCATTTTAAACCGCAGTTTAAATCCACGCCGTATATCCTTTAATTGGAAAAATGAAGTTGTTATGGATAGTGTGTTTAATAGAAGTCCATTATTTGATAAAAATATTTATTCTGTGCGCAATCTTTGGACTAAAGAAGATGCCGGTACTACGAAACATGAATTGAAAGCTGAAGTATCAGGGCATGATGTTTTAGTTCTGAAACTTATTAATAGGCAGTAGAATCTTATTATGTAAAATCCATCGAGCCCGCTGTAGCGGATTTATAATATTTTCAGTTTGATATTTCCTTGAATTAGTCAAGAGTTTTTATAATATTTTCCATAATTTAAATAATATGAAATTAACTGATAATTGTTTTGCGGTGTTGGGATTTGGTTATTACCCACCCTGGATTGTTAACTCAGGATTTATCTTAGGAGCATACCAAACATTAGTAGTGGATTCCGGGCCTAATTATCTGGCAGCTCAGACTATTTATGGTTATGCTAAAAATGTCAAACCGGGAAACGAAATAATTGTTGTAAACACAGAGAAACATCTGGACCATATTGGAGGAAATTCTCTTTTTAAAGAATTTGGAGTAAAAATTTACGGTCATAAAAATATTAAAAGATTTGATTCTGAATTAACAGAAGATAAAAACTATTTTAATAAAAGTATACTTAGCGATAAAAGACGTGAATTAAGAGAAGAAGAAATTTTTTTCCAGAATACAATAATTGTTAATCCTGAATTCACAGTAGAAAACAATCAGACTTTTCAACTTGGTGGAGGAGTTGAGGCAAGAATTATTTATACATTCGGCCATACATCTACTAATATCTCAATATTTATTCCCGCTGATAAAGTATTGTACAGCGGTGACTGTATTGTAAGCGGGTATATCCCTAACCTGGAATCTTCAAATATTGAGGACTGGATCAAGTGGCAGAAATCCTTGGATATGATAAGTAAATTAAACATAGATTATGTGGTTCCGGGACATGGCAAAGTATTATCGGGGATGGAAATTATTAAGGAATTAAAAAAAATTCAGAGTATTTTAGAAGATGCCGTTAAGAATGGTCAGGCTCCAACATCTGAACAATAGATCATTTTCATTTTACATTTTTTAAATTTTTATATTACGTGGCAATTTCTATATTAAAAAAAAAATTATTACATAGAACTCCAGTAATTTGAATAATGTGAGTTTAGTAACATCGATATTATTCTTTATACGTTTTTTATAGAAATAACCCGAATTTGTTGTGAAAATATGATTTAACTAACATTTCATTTGTCCTTTATTAGTGAAAAATCATTAAATTTGATAAAAGACTTATTTGGAGAGTATTATGTCTAAAAATTTTGTTTCTAATAAAGATGTTACCATCAGGATGTTTGATAGTAATTTTATGGAAGCATTTTCAAAAGTACATCCTGCTGTGCCTTTAGTCATATATTTACCCGTAATCGGATTTTTCCTATACAGAGCTGGCGGAGTTCTAAATATTTCAATTTCAAATATTATATATTTTATTTTATTTGGTATTGCCGTTTGGACCTTCACAGAATACACTCTGCATAGATTTATATTTCATTATAATCCTAAATCCGCATTTGGTGAGAAGTTACATTTTATTTTTCATGGCGTGCATCATGATTACCCAAACGATTCAAGGCGACTTGTAATGCCTCCTTCCGTGAGCGTTCCTCTTGCGGTGCTCTTTTATATATTATTTCATGCAATTCTTGGTAAAAATTACGTTACTCCTTTTTTTGTAGGATTTTTAACAGGATATTTATTCTATGATATGACACATTATGCCGTACATCATTTTAATATTCATAATAAATTCTGGCTCATGTTAAAAAAACACCATATGAGACATCATTTTCAGGATGCTGAAAAAGGATTTGGCGTCAGCTCACCATTGTGGGATCATATTATTGGAACTAATTTTCCAAAATCTAATGATTATTGAGGGTGGATTTTGATTTATAATTACCCGGATATTTATAAAAGGGATTAAAGGTTTGTTATGCCAATATCAAGTGAATCCAATATAAATGAAAAAAAACAAATTTTAATTATTGAAGATAATATCGAGTCTCAATTAATTTTAAAAGTTTATTTACGTGAGCTTTATACCGTGGAGATTGCCGAAAATGCTGATATAGGCCTTAATTTTCTTAAAAGTAATACGTGTGATTTACTACTTCTTGATATTAATCTTCCGGGAAATTTAAACGGAGAAGATGTCTTAAGAGAAATTAGAAATAATCCTTTGCTTAAAAAACTTCCGATTATTGTAATTACGGCCTATGCATTAAAAGGTGATAAACAAAGATTTTTAGGCCAGGGAGCTAATGACTATCTTTCTAAACCGGTTGAAAAGCCAGTACTTCGTGAAACAATTGCAAAGTATTTATCATAATTGATTTTAGTGTATTTTAAAAAAAATCCATCTCTCGATTCAGCTTTTTAATAAAAATTTTGCATTTTATTATATAACAGATCATAAATATCTCTTCATATTGTCTGACTTGATAATTTTGTAACAACTATTTAAGCATTATTTAAAAGTCGAGGAAAATATCTATCTTTGATAGGTTCCGGGCAAATTATAGTCGACTTATTAATATCTGGTTTTAATCGTATAAAAATAGTTTATAAGCTTTTAATGAAATTCTTAATTAAATATTTTATTTATAATGTCTTACTATGTATTTTACTATATAATTCTACGTATTCAGCAGATACACAAAATATTTATATCAGGTTGAACCAAATTGGTTACCGCTCTCAAGATATTAAAACTGCAGTTCTCATGTCTATTACTCCACTTTATGTTACTCGCTACGATATTAAAAGTCTGGGTAGTAACAAAGTTTTGTATTCTGGAACTGTTATCAAATTAAATCATAATTACGATAAATTCAAATATTGCTATTCTATTGATTTTTCAAAATTTACATTAGACGGAATTTATAAAATATATATAGGTAATTCTTCTTCTTATCAATTTAGAATAAAAAAAAATTTATATAATGATGTTGTTGATTCATTAATATTATTTTTTAGAGAACAGAGGTGCGGACCCACTGACCCGATCTTGCACAAAAAATGCCATCTCTCAGATGCAGTCAGACTTATGGGCGATTCAGATCATACAGGTAATATTGATGTTACTGGCGGCTGGCATGATGCAAGCGATTATATAAAGTTTTTGTCTACAACTGCTTACACAACCTACATGTTGATTTTCACTTATGATTTTGATAAATCAAAATTTGGTTTTGATAATGATAAAGACGGTGTACCTGATGTATTGGCTGAAGCTAAAATAGGATTGGACTGGCTGTTGAGATGTAACTACTCAAAATATAAACTTGTAACACAGGTCCAGGATTTAAAAGATCATGAAGTCGGGTTTAGAATGCCGGAAAATGATTCGCTACAATATGACCGCCCTGCATTTGCCGGAATAGGGAAGAACCAGATAGGTATATACACAGCTACCCTGGCGATAGCATCCAGAGTATGGTCAGCCAGATTTAAAAATTATGAATTTTCAAAACAATGCCTTAATATAGCAGAAAATCTATATTCAATCAGGGATAAAGTTCCTGATATAGATACAAGTGGTACAGGTATATATAGAGATAACACTTTTTGGGGCAAGCTTGCTCTTGGTGCAATTGAATTATACTTAGCAACAAAAAATCCAAGTTATCTTACTGATGCAATGCGTTATGCGGACAGGGCAGGTTCGGATTATTGGTGGAGTTGGGGAAATATTAACTCGCTGGCAGATTACAGGCTTGCTAAAATAAATCCAAGATTTTCAGCTTACATTCTGAATAATCTTAATTTCTTTAATACCAATAAAGATTCATCGGTTTTTAATGAAGGACTTGCCTATTCATGGGGTACAACTAATTCATTATTGGGTGTTGCACTGCAGGAAATTCTATATAAGGATCTTACGGGCATAGATCAATTTGATACTTTAGCCATTGACCAACGGGATTATGTGCTGGGAAGAAATCCATGGGGTATAAGTTTTATTTATAATATCGGGACTGTTTATACGAAGCATTTCCATTCACAAATTGCTTATTTTAACGGTGGATATTTACCCGGTGCAGTATCAGCCGGACCGGCACCGGAAGTACTCCTAAAAAAGTATAGAATAAATCATAATATTAGCAGTTTTGATTATTTTAATTCTAATTCTGTAAAATATTATGATGATATCTCTAATTACATTACTAATGAACCCACAATTAGCAGTAATGCAACTGCATTATTTGTTTATGGATTCTATTCCGACAGGAAATAATTAAATTTTATAAGCTTTAAGGCTTTTTACCCGTCGGAGGCAAAGGTTGTGGAGGATTTTTTTTCATCCTTTGCATTTCTTCACTTAGACGGGATATTTGTTCATTGTTAAGATTTTTTTTAAGTTCTACATTCATAGAATCCATCATGTTAGTTATTTCTTCCATTCCGGAATGCCTAATCCTTTCCATTTTTTCATAGTACTTGAATAATATAGAATCAACTACTTCTTTCTGATTCGGATCCGGTTTAATTATTCCTTCAAATATTTTTATAAATCCCTCTGGCTTTTTGAACGAATCCATAGCTTCAAAATGTTTTTTTATGTCAATTTCACTTATTTCGAAGCCGATAGCAATACCTATAAGTAAAGTAATTATCAGAATCAGAAAAGATTTTATTTTAGATTTCATAATTTCAAACTTCCCATTAAATTGTCCACTGGGTCAAAAGCATACTCGATATTTGAATTGGAAATACCCAGTAAATTTTCTATTGAATATTTGTTTCCGTTATTTAGATTAAAGGAAATCAGGATAAATAAAATAATAATAGCAGTAATTGCAACTTGACGAAAAGATAGAGCAAGTGAAGTAGTCCAGCTGGTAATAAATTCTGCTGCAGGAGTAAAAGAATTTAATTTACTTAAAAGACGTTCTTCAAAAAATGGTTTAAATGAAATTTCGGCATTTTGGCTTACTTGTTTTCTAAGTTCACTTATTTGCCGGAATGTTTTCCTTAATTCTTCCGAATTTGCCATTTCTTGGCTGAGCTTTTCAGTTTCCTTTTCTGAAATCCTTCCATCGAGTTTTTTGTAAAGTAGTTGTTCGATTTTATTATTTTTCATAAATATGAAATATATGGTTGTAAAATTTCTTTTAATTTTGATTGAGCTCTTGTTAACCTGGATAGCACCGTTCCTAAAGGGATATTCAATATTTTTGACGTTTCTTCCGTTGAATACCCGTCTATTAATCTTAAAACTAAAACTGAACGATATTTGGCGTTAAGTTTTTGAAGAGCCCGATCCAAAATTTCCTTAATTTCTTTTTGTTCGCCGGTTCTTTCAATATACCCGATATCAGAACCTTCCTCCAGAATTTTATCGAAGGAAAAAAATCTTTTACGTTTTCTTCTTTGTATTTCGTTCAGCGATAAATTTATTGCAATTCTGATTAAATACGTGCTTAATGCAGATTCGCCTTTGAAATTATTTATAGATTTATAAAACCTAATGAATACTTCCTGTCCGATATCATCAGCCTCATCACATTTTCCCAACATTCCGAAAATTGTTGCCGCGACTTTAGACTTATGACGTTTTACAATTTTCATAAAGGCAGTTTGATCACCATTTTTTGAAAGCTGTACCAAATCAATATCCGATAATTCTTTAGTTTCCTGCGGATTAACCAAGCGATTCCTATTTTACTATAATTAGACAATACTAAATTAGCGTTTATTCCAGAATAAATATAAGCGTTTATAAATCATAGGAAAAATATGACTACCACTTTTTGATCAAGAAAAGCTTCTGAATTTCAATTAATGACTAATTCTTAATATTGATTGAATTATTTGATACAATGACGGGTATGATACGTTTATCTTTATTTTGTTAATATAAAGCGGCATAGAGGTCAAACTATTTCTAACGAATAAATCGGATTTAATTCTAAATTTCTGGAATAAAGCAAAAAATCATCTTGTCTAACCAATAAAGGAATCATAAAATTAGGATTAAAAATGAAATTAAAAATAATCATTATTACAACAATTATAATTGGTTTAATAATTCTCATGTATCTTTTATTCGGCGGCGCAAGTCAAGGCAAAAAAAATTTTACTTTTGCTGAAGTTACAAGAGGTAATTTAAATGTCATCATTACAAGTTCGGGAACCCTGGAAGCAACATCGACAGTTGATGTTGGTACGCAAGTTTCGGGGAAAATCACAAAAATTTATGTCGATTTTAACAGTGAAGTAAAAAAGGGACAGTTGCTTGCTGTTATTGATACAGTAAATTTAGTTGCAGAAGTAAGAGACGCACAGGCAAGTCTTGCAAAAGCTAAAGCGGAGTATGACCAAAAAGCCTCTGTTCATGAAAGGAATAAAAAACTATATGAAAAGAAGTTTATTTCCGAGGTCGACTATATACAATCACAGACTGATGTTGAATCTACTTATGCATCATTAAAATCTGCTGAATACGCTCTTGAAAAAGCAAGGACAAATCTTGATTATGCATATATTTATACCCCCATAGCAGGTAAGATTATTAACAGAAGCGTTGAACAAGGCCAGACTGTAGCAGCCAGTTTATCTGCACCCACTCTTTTCACCATAGCCGAAGATTTATCTTCAATGCGGATATTGGCAAATGTTGATGAAAGCGATATCGGACAGATAAAGGAGGGGCAGAAAGTAAATTTTTCAGTTCAAACATTTCCGGATAGAGAATTTAATGGTGTCGTTACTCAGATTCGCCTTCAGGCCACTACTTCTTCAAATGTTGTTAATTATACAGTAGTTATTCATGCGGATAACAAAGACAGGGTGCTTCTTCCCGGCATGACGGCCACTGTTGATTTTTATGTTAATCACAAAGAGAATATCCTTCTTGTTCCTAATACTGCATTAAGATTTGAACCATCTGAAGGGCTATTAAAGGATATAAATACAAACATGAAGGAAGATATTGCCAACATGCCGGATAGTATTAAAATTAAATTTGGAAACAGTCACGCACTTCCTACTGGCATTGGGTCAGGTAATATGGAAAAAGTTTATTATGTGGACAGAAACGGCAAAGTAAAGATTGTTCCCATAGTAACAGGTTTGAATGATGGTAAGAACTCTGAAATAATTATGAGCCGGGATTTAAAAGAAGGGATGAAAGTTATTACAGGCAGCCAGGAAAGTTCATCCTCTACTGATAAAAAATCAAATACGCTGTCTCAACCCGGGCCTCCCCCCATGATGTAATAATATAAATGGAGAAAATTAAGTGACAAATAATAATATAATTAAAACAATAAACCTTGCAAAAACATATAAAGTTGGAGAGATAGAAATCCCTGCGTTAAAATCGGTAAACATTAATATTGATAAAGGAGAATTTACGGCCATAATGGGCGCTTCCGGATCTGGAAAATCTACATTAATGAACTTGCTTGGTTGCCTTGATATGCCGACATCAGGCGAGTATTACCTGGACGGCGCTAACACAAGCAAGCTAACTAAAAATGAATATGCCAGCATAAGAAATCAAAAAATAGGATTTGTGTTTCAGGGATTTAATCTGCTATCAAGAACAACTGCAATTGAAAATGTCGAAATGCCTTTAATGTATGATAGGTCTAACAAAATTAAAGATCACAAGAAGGCTGCTATTCAAGCACTTGAAAGAGTGGGCCTTGCGGAAAGAATGCATCATATACCGAGCCAATTATCGGGTGGACAGCAGCAAAGAGTTGCAATTGCACGGGCACTTGTTGGTAACCCCTCAATTATTTTGGCAGATGAACCTACCGGGAATTTGGACAGCAAAACATCTGTGGAGGTTTTTACATTGTTCCAGGAACTCAATGAGGAGGGTATTACAATAATTTTGGTTACTCATGAAAGGGATTTTGCTTCTTTTGCAAAAAGAATTATTGAAATACGGGACGGTTCGGTAGTGAAAGATTTTTTTATCAAAGAGAGATTGAATGCAGCAGTAGAGCTGCACAAAATGACATCTGAAACTGACTTAGATGTTTAAAAGGAATTACAATTATGAAATTTAAAGTAATACTAAAAGCGGCTGTTAAAAGCATTATGAAATCAAGAATGCGCAGTTTGCTTACTGCTTTGGGAATTATTATCGGTGTAGCTGCGGTTATTGTAATGGTCGCTATTGGAGACGGCGCCCAGTTGAAAGTTGAGCAGCAAATCGCTTCGCTCGGTTCTAACCTGGTAATTATTACACCGGGTACATCTAATTCCGGCGGGATCAGAGGAGGAGCGGGAACATTTAATAAATTTACGCTTGATGATGCTGATAAAATAAAAAGCGAAGCATCTCTAATTAAAGGAATTTCACCTTTAGTAAGATCAGGCGGGCAAATTATAGGCGGTACTGGCAATTGGTTCACTCAAATTCAGGGTGTGTCTGCAGATTATCTTGATATCCGTTCATGGGAATTAAAAAGCGGTCAATTTTTTACAGACAGGGATGTTAAAGCACGGGCAAAAGTTTGTGTCCTCGGCTCGGATGTAGTAGAGAATTTATTTCCAAATGAAGACCCTGTAGGCAAACAAATTAGGATTAAAAGCGTTCCTTTCAAAGTTATAGGTGTTTTGAAGTCAAAAGGGCAAACTGGAATCGGTACAAGCAATGACGATATTGTATTAGCCCCATCAAGGACCGTCCTTGACAGACTTTCCGGAGGGCGATTTATCAGTTCCATACAGGCGAGCGCATTGTCAACTGAAAAGATTGAATCGGCTCAAGCTGAATTAAGAAGCATTATGAGGGAATCTCATAAACTTGTCCAAGGCGAAGAGGATGATTTTACAATCAGGGATCAATCAGATCTTGCTGAAACAGCAACTGAAACATCTAAAGTGCTTACTTATTTATTGGGGGCTGTCGCAGGTGTTTCGCTTATTGTAGGTGGAATTGGAATTATGAATATAATGCTTGTGTCGGTTACTGAAAGAACAAGAGAGATTGGGATAAGACTTTCAATCGGTGCAAGGGCTTCAGATATATTAGTTCAATTTTTAACAGAAGCTATTGTTTTGAGTCTGGCCGGTGGCATAATTGGTGTATTATTTTCTATTTTGTTTACTTATATAATTAATAATTACACCGATCAAATAGCTTATATTTCACCGGAAATAATAATTATTGCATTCGGTTTTGCCGGGGCTATCGGTATATTCTTTGGATTTTATCCTGCGAAAAAAGCCGCAGCTTTAAATCCTATTGATGCTTTGAGGTATGAATAGTAAAAAAAAATATTATTAAAATCTAATTTTAAAAAAGACTTGATAAATTCTAATGAAATGCAATAATTTAAAATTATTTTTACTGATTCAGGAGAGGGGAGGCAAGAATCAGATTAAATGACTCGAAATTATTCCTGAATAATTCCGGCTTATTGGGCTATTAACAACCGAATAATTTAATATCTCTAACTCTCAGAATATTTTGTAGCTTTTTAATTGCTATTAAATATTTCTATGTTTGTTGAAAACTATTGATAAATTTTAAAGAACAGTATAGAATTTTATTATTAGGGGCAATTCTTATATTATAGTAAAATAGCTTATGTAATATTTGTCTGATCTTATTTTTTTAAAAGAAATATAATTGAGACTTTATTAATCTGACTATTAATATTTTTTTATAATTTAAAATTGCTGTCTTTTAAGTATTTTTAAAACGATAATTAAAGTTCTCTGGAGGAATTATGAAACTAAAAACATTTCCTGTATTCATGGTATTTTTTGCAATGGGATTTGGCGATGTAGTCGGCCCGCTTGTTGGGCTTGCTAAAGATACTTTTCAAATTTCATATACAATGGCGCAGCTCATCCCTTTTGTCGGCTTTATAATGTTTGGTATATTATCTGTGCCCATGGGTATATACCAGGACAAAAAGGGGAAAAAAAAGGTTATGATTCTCGGACTATTGATCGCGTTAATTGGTTTGGTTCTTCCAATGCTGAACGGGATGTATGGTAAAACTGTTATTTTTAATCCCGGGGAGTATTTTAGTTTTTACATACTGCTTATCTCAATTCTTCTTTTATGTGCGGGCGCCACTATATTGCAGGTTGTTGGTAACCCGGTAATGAGGGACGTTTCACCGGAAGGTAAATATTCTAAAAATTTATCTTTGGCCCAGTTTGTTAAAGCGATAGGCTCATCTTTGGGATTTTTACTTCCTCCTTTTGTCGCGATGGCTTTTGGCGGAGACTGGAGTATTCTGTTCCCGGTCTATGCAATTTCAGTTATAATAACTTTATTTTTAGTCAGTTCACTCAAATTTTCCCAACATAAAAGCCCTGAATCTAAACCGGCAACAATAAAATCATGTCTATCTCTCTTAAGTAATAATTATGTACTTATTATGGTTATGGCAATATTCCTTTATGTTGGATCTGAAATATCTATGAGTTCAGGTGTTCCCATTTTATTAAAAGTAAATTTCGGATTAAAGGGATTTGGTTTATGGATTAGCTGGGCATTATTTTTCCTTCCAATTTTATTAGGAAGGTTCGGGGGTTCAATAGTTCTGAGTCATATACCGGCCAATAAATTTTTCATAGCTACGGTAATTGTTTCTATAATAGGTGTATTATTTATGTTTATTCCTCTCGAAATTATGGCATTTACAGGGGTTATTATTGTAGGTCTAGGTTTTGCAAATATCTTCCCTTTGGTATTTTCTATAACTATTGACCGTATGCCTGAACGTTCAAATGAATTATCCGGTTTGATGGTAACTGCAATTGCCGGAGGTGCAATAGTTCCGCTAATAATGGGAAAAGTTGCGGACTATTCTAATATTTTAACAAGTTTTATAGTACCGCTATTTTGTCTTGTCTATATAGCATTTAGCGCTTATGTATCAAACAAAAAAACATTACCAATTGTATAATTTATGGAAGTAATCAAATGAAATACGATAATGATAAAAGAATAGTAATGACCCTTGACGCGGGAGGAACCAATTTCGTGTTCTCGGCATTTCAGGGTGGTAATCCTGTTGTTGATGAAATAAGGCTTGATTCGGATGCTCATAATTTGGATTTATGCTTATCAAATTTAATTGAAGGATTTACTAGAGTAAGGAAAATATTGCCGCAGGAACCTGATGCAATCAGTTTTGCTTTCCCCGGCCCGGCAGACTATCCGAACGGCATTATCGGAGACCTCCCGAACTTGCCGGCATTTAGAGGCGGAGTTGCTTTAGGCCCAATGCTGCATAAAAAATTCAACCTGCCGGTTTTTATAAATAATGACGGAGATCTATATGCTTACGGTGAAGCAATTGCGGGTTTTTTACCCTCAATTAATAGCATTCTGGAAACAGCAGGAAATCCAAAACGTTATAAAAATCTTGTAGGCTTAACTTTGGGTACAGGATTTGGCTGCGGTATAGTGTCTAACGGCGAATTATTCTTGGGTGATAATTCCATTGCCGGCGAGATATGGCTTTTAAGAAACAAACTAATACCAACTGTAAATATTGAAGAATCGGTTAGTATAAGATGTATTCAAAGAGTATATGCCGAAAAAGCAGGGATAAAGAAAGAATTAGTTCCTTCTCCTAAAGAAATATTTGAGATCGCTTCCGGTAAAGCCGAGGGTAATATGGAAGCTGCATTAGATGCATATAAGCATTTAGCCGAAGCAGCCGGAGACGCAATATCAAACGCAATTACTTTATTAGATGGACTTGTGGTCATAGGTGGTGGATTGTCAGGCGCACACTCCTTATTCTTAAAATATTTAATTGATGAAATGAATGGTTATTTTATTAAATCCGACGGAACTGAGTTTAAAAGGCTTGTTGCTGATGTATATAACCTGGAGGATGAAAACGGATTACGGAATTTTGTTAAAAGTAACGCAAAGGAGATAAGTGTATATGGTACAGATGAAAAAATTATGTATGATCCCAGCCGTAAAATTGGCGTTGGCATATCCAAAATTGGTACTAGTAAAGCAATTGCAATAGGCGCTTATGCTTTTGCTCTAAATAAATTGGATCAGGGGCTATGATAATTATTAATACCAGTAATTTTCTTCTTATTTTTGGTTAATTTAAAAATTAGAGGTGTTAAAATTGGAAAGAGTTTACGCTAAGCCATATAAGCTTTATAATAAAATACAGAATTACGAATGGGGCACAAAAAATGAAAATGCTTTTATTCCTGATCTTTTGGGAATTCCTGCTGCAACTGATTTACCGTATGCTGAACTCTGGATAGGTGCACATCCAAAGGCTCCTTCCGAAGTTGAAATTGATGGTGAATTGTATCCGCTTAATAAATTAATTGAACAATTCCCGGTTGAAATTCTGGGTGAATATGTTTCGGGAAAGTTCAATAAGAAGTTACCATTCTTACTTAAAGTTCTATCTGCTGCCAGGGCATTATCAATTCAAACGCACCCTGATAAAGAGCAGGCGGTAAAACTTCATGCTGCCGATCCGGTTAATTATCCGGATGATAACCATAAGCCTGAAATTGCAATTGCTATAGACTCACTTACGGCTATTGCAGGCTTCAGACCGGTTGAAGAGATTATAAAAAATCTTAAAAAATACTCTGAACTCCAGGAATTTGCATCTGAAGCATTTATAAAGAATCTTTTTGAATTAGAAGATAAGACTGAATTAAGTATTAATTTGACTATGCTTTATAGTAAGATAATGCAAAGTGCATCGGATCTAAAGAAGTTGTCTGGGGTAATTGACAGTTTAGTGAACAAATTAACAGCTAAAAATAATTTAACTCCCGAAGAAGAGCAATTTTTAAAACAGCATAAATTATATGGAATCGATATAGGCCTGCTTTCATTTTTCTTCTTTAATATAGTTCAATTAAAACCCGGACAAGCAATATTCACTGGTGCCGGAATTCCTCATGCTTACATAGAGGGAAACATTATTGAATGTATGGCTAATTCAGATAACGTTGTAAGAGCTGGATTAACCGATAAGTTCAAAGATGTTAATACACTTCTGGAAATATTAGATTATAATTATTCGGAATTTGAAATTATAAACAAAGAACAAAAATCTGACGGTATCAATTATATTACAAAAGCAGATGAGTTTGAAGTTACGGCATATCAGAAAGAGACCGGGTATAGCAGAGAATTTTCAAACATTAATAAGCCATTAGTTATTTTAATAATGGAAGGTTCTTTATATTTCCAATGGATAGAAAATGAAGAGCATCATACTGAAAAATTTTCAAAAGGCGAATCTTTTTTAATCCCGGCTTTCTTACATGAATACAAACTATATTTTGATAAACCGACTAAATACTTTTTAGTCAAAATTCCCTATATAAGAAAAGCTAAATGACATCCAGAAGAGATTTTCTAAAAACATCAGGATTGGTATTAGCCGGATTAACCGCAGGTGCAAATGCCGGTTTTATGAAAGATAAATATGCTGAAGTTTTTACAACCAATCGGCCGCCTTTGAAGGAACGAAAATTTGTAAGTAAAAGTATCGAAAATATTATTGATGAAGTTAAAACTAATGTTAAAAATAATGAACTTATCTGGATGTTTGAAAACTGCTTTCCTAATACACTGGATACGACTGTAAATTTTAAAATAATAGACGGTAAACCTGATACATTTGTTATAACAGGCGATATAAATGCAATGTGGCTAAGGGATTCATCCGCACAGGTTTGGCCGTATTTACCTTTTTGTAATAAAGATGACGAATTAAAGAAACTAATTGCAGGTGTTATAAATCGGCAGGTAAAATGTATTCTTATTGATCCATATGCAAATTCATTCAATGAAGGCCCCACTGGGAGTGAATGGAAAACCGATTTTACCGAAATGAAACCTGAACTCCACGAAAGAAAATGGGAGGTAGATTCTCTTTGTTATCCAATAAGGCTTGCTTACGGTTACTGGAAAGAAACCGGCGACACATTTTGCTTCGACAGTAATTGGCAGAATGCAGTGAAAAAAATTTACATCACATTTACAGAACAACAGAGAAAAAAAGGAAAAGGTTCTTATCATTTCCAGAGACTTACAAAAACGCAAACCGATACAGTTGCCAATAATGGATTTGGTAATCCAGTTAATCCCGTAGGATTAATATGTTCAATATTCAGACCGTCCGATGATGCAACAATATTCCCGTTTCTAATTCCTTCCAACTTATTTGCGGTTGTCACATTAAAACAGGCCGCAGAAATATTTACTAAAGTAATTGGTGATAAAGAATTTGCTTTAAAACTAACAAATCTTGCTGAAGAAGTTTATAAAGCTTTACAGGTTTTTGCAATAAAAGAACACAAACAATTTGGTAAAGTATATGCTTATGAAGTAGATGGGTATGGCAATCAGCTTTTTATGGATGATGCTAATGTGCCCAGTCTGCTTGCACTGCCTTATCTTAACTGCTGTAAACCTGATGATGCTTTATATCTAAATACAAGAAAATTTGTTCTTAGTTTTAGTAATCCATATTTCTTTTCCGGTAAATACGCTGAAGGAATTGGCGGACCTCACGTTGGAATGGATATGATTTGGCCCATGAGTATTATAATCCGGGCACTTACAAGTGAGGATACTGCAGAAATTAAAGCATGTATATATACTTTAATGCATACTCATGACAAAACAGGATTTATACATGAATCGTTCAATAAGAACAATCCTTCAGAATTTTCAAGGAGCTGGTTTGCGTGGGCTAATACATTATTCGGAGAATTAATCCTGAAAGTTTATCATACAAAACCATATTTATTAAACTCATAATATTCTGTATTTGATCGATTCGCCTCCCGGCTATATAATTTAAATATCTAAGCTTGTATAGCATAACCGCCAATTCTCTAAAATAGCTTCGAACAGTTAAATTCATCCCAATTAGATAAGCATTAATGAACATAATTTATTTTAAACATAATCTAAAACATTTTCTTGACAATGATTGTAGGTTGGTAATATATTTCGGGCAATCATTTACGAAATCGTTTAAGGACATATGTTTTAAGGATTTTTTCAAAATAATAAGCTTTCATAAAAATTTATTAGAATAGTTTTAAATACAATTTTACTACATTAATATATCAGGCAATTAAAATGGGAAAAAATATTTATTTATTCATCATAATTATGTTTGCTGCAGCTTCGATTGTTCATTGTAAAAATAAGAATGAAGGGGTGATTTATCCCATTAACTTAAAATGTGAATATCTTACCGATCCAATTAACATAGATTTACCATATCCAAACTTAAGCTGGCAATTGAAAGAAAAAAGCCCCGATTTAAGAAATTTAAGCCAATCTGCTTACAGAGTTCTGGTAGCCACCTGCAAAGAGCTTCTTCAAAAAAATATTGGTGATTTATGGGATAGTGGTATTATTCCCTCTTCAAATTCTACTCATGTTATTTACAATGGAAAAATATTAATCTCTAGGCAGACTTGTTATTGGAAAGTTCAAACATTTGATCAGGATAAAAAAGTTTCAAATTGGTCAGCGATTTCGGAATGGAGAATGTCACTTTTGAGTAAAAATGATTGGGCAGGATCACAGTGGATAGGTATAGAAAAAGACGAGATTAATTCTCCATTGCACTCACGCTCATTTCAGACTTCTGACATGAAAGAACCTGTTCTTAAAACACCTCATGTTTCGCCTCTACTGAGAACAGAATTTGTAATGTTTAAAAAGATAAAAAATGCAACGGTCTTCATTGCCGGTTTGGGTTATGCCGAGCTCTATTTAAATGGTAAGAAAATCGGTGATCATATGCTTGATCCGGGGCAAACTGATTATGATGTCTTTTCACTTTATTCTACTTATGATATAAGTAAAAACCTAGTGAGTGGTAAAAATGCTATAGGAATAATGCTGGGGAATGGTTTCTATGGCCAGAATATAGCTTTTGTTGATTGGCTTGAATATGGCAAACCCCGTGTAAGATGTAAGGTCTTGATTAAATATGAAGATGGTACCGAAGATTCCGTCGTATCTAATTCTAGTTGGAAAGTTTCTTCAGGACCAATTATGTACGATAACGTATATGCCGGAGAGAGTTATAATGCTGAAAAAGAACAAGAAGGTTGGAGTAAAACAGGTTTTGATGATTCTTTCTGGCAGAATGCTCAGATTGTCGATGCTCCTAATGATAGCCTCCGCTCTCAATTAATTCCCGCAATAGAAAGAATTGAAACAATTAAACCTGTTAAATTATTTGAAACTGAAGCTGGGAAATGGATAGTAGATTTAGGCCAGAACATTGCGGGTTGGGTTAAAATTCGAGTTAAGGAAAAACCAGGCCGGCAAATAACAATGCGATTTGCGGAAAATTTAAAATCCGATGGAAAAGAGTTAGATTTTTCCTCTCTTGGGCAATTTGCAACAGGTAGTATCCCGACTAACATTTATATATGTAAAAGTAAAAATTGGGAAGATTGGGAGCCCAGATTTACATTTGCTGGATTTAGATATATTGAATTGTCCGGAGTTTCACATAAACCCTCAGAAGAAACTATTCAAGGTATCGTTGCACATACAAACGTTAACAGAATAGGCCATTTTTCATCTTCGGATTCCATATTAAATAAAATCTATAACGTTTCACTCTGGACTATTGTCGATAATTTGCACAGTGTTTCGGAAGATTGTCCAAATCGTGAAAAATGCGGGTGGCTGGGTGATGCACATACAACTGCAGTAACTGATTTATATAATTTTGATATGTATAATTTTTACTTTAAGTATTTGCAGGATATCAAGAGTCAATTAGGAAAGGGAGGGGAAACATATAAGAATGAACCGGCAACGCCCGGTATCCCGGGAAATATTGCCCCCGGGAAACGTATATGCGGGGAAGCAAGAGTAGATTGGGGTGCAGCAGTAGTACTGCTTCCATATTATATTTATTTATATGATGGAGATATCCGGCCTTTCCAGGATATGTATTCACATATGAAAGATTTTATCAGGTATACTGCAAAATATGAATCAGAAAAGGGAATTATTCAAAACGGATACGGCGACTGGTGTCCACCCGGAGGTAATGAAAAAATGGAATGTCCGCCCGAACTTTCCTCAACGGCATTGTATTATAGAATGTTGGACATCCTCAGCATTATGTCTGAAAAACTTGAAGATCCTTCATATTCCAAATGGTGTACTCAGAAAAAGGATTCGGTAAAATATAATTTTAATAAAGCTTACTTTCATCAAATATTAGGTACATCTCATTGGTCTTATGGCAGTCAAACTGCAGATGCACTGGCATTCAGTTTTGGAATGGTACCTAATGATCGATTGGATGAATTTACTAAAGGCCTTATGTATGATATTAATTCTTTGCATGACGGGCATATGTCAACCGGGATCCACGGATCAAGATATATTTATACAATTTTATGCAAATTAGGTTATGAGGATATGGCATACAAATTATTAACACAACCAACTTATCCAAGTCTAGCATATTTAATATCCTGCGGATTAACAACTTTACCTGAAGAACCAAGAGAATATAATAATAATGATGTTGAAAGAGGCGCCTCTTTTAATCATCCCATGCAGTCAGGCTTTGCGGCATTCTATCATGAAGCGATTGGCGGCATAATTCCCGATTACGATTTTGCAGGCTTCAAGCATTTTAATTTGCATCCATATTTGATTAATCAATTGAACTGGGCAAAATCTGATTTTAATTCTTATTACGGCAAGATTAAAAGCAATTGGAAAAACTTAGGAAGTGATTTTATTTGGGATTTTGAAATCCCTGTAAATACTCTTGCCACAATATACGTTCCGGGTATAGATAATAAAAAAATATTTGAGAAAGGTATTCTGTTAATTAAAAATCCGCAAGTTAAATATATAAAATCAGAAGATGGCCATTCCATTTTTGAATTAGGCTCCGGAACATATCATATTGTTTCTATAGATTCTAAAGAAAAGAAAAAAGAATAAGTTTCGTACAATCTTTCGGAGACAGGGATCCTTTGAAAGAAGTAGGACTTTCAAATCTATATGCAAGGTATTATACATCGCAACTTGAATTTGCACCTATGATTTAAGAATGGCTCAGATTCACAGGTGGCGATATTTCCGGTTACATTTCTTTTTTTAAAAAAGTAATAATATTTCACTTTGAGTATTTCAAAATGATTGAAAAACGTCGTACCGGTAAAAATTTTGACAAAAATGGATTTCTAGTTATTGATCCGTCAGATGCCCTTGAAACATATCATGGTAAAAATGCCATGATGTGATAAGCACTTTAAAAGTTAATCTTGAATCTCTTCTTTTGTAACCCGATAATTGGGTTATTTTAAAAGCGATGAGAAGGTTCAAAGATTGGCTTCGAAGAGTCCCTACTATAAATTTTAGAACGAGGGAAGGGCACAATACTATAGCGCCTATCGAGGGAAATGCAGTAAATATTTCAAATTACGAAATTCCGCAGCTTTACCCGGTTTTTTTATGGGGGATTTTGGGAATCGGTAAACCTGATCTGCATTATTAATATTTTTATCTCATATACGATATCCTTCAAATATTTCCTATTCCCCATAATTAGATTGTCTTTTGGCAATCATTGGAACTTCGTTAATCTACCCTGCGTCTATACAAAAAACAGAACAATAAAAGAGGAAAAATAAACCAACTAAAAATTGAGCGGCAATGAAAAGAGTTTATCTAATAATTTAAAACTAAATATCTAAGTATAAATAGGGAATTTTTATGAATTCTAATTATTTACGACGATTAATTGGAAGTATTGTCTTTTCGATCTCTGCTATAACCTTATTCTTAACTGTGCAGCCGTCAGTTTCATTGTGGGACCCGGGTGAAATTCTATCTGCATCTTATTCTTTAATGGTACCTCATCCTCCGGGAGCTCCATTATGGCTGCTTATAGGAAGGCTCTTTTCTATAGTTCCATTTGCACAAAATATTGGGTTAAGAATAAATACGGTATCAGTTGTTGCCGGGGCTTTATCTGTTTTGCTCCTTTACCTGATTGCAATTAAACTTATAGAAACCTATCGTGGAAAAGAATACCATAACAGGATTGATGCCTTATTGACATTCATTCCCGCAGCGATAGGAGCTCTTGCACTTTCATTTTGTGATACTTTTTGGTTTAACGCCGTTGAAGCAAATTATTTTTCATTAAGCCTTCTGCTTTTTGCATTAGTAATATGGTTAATGATGATATGGCATGAACATTCAAATGATTACGGGAATGAAAAGTATATCATTTTAACTGCATATTTAACAGGCCTTGCATTTGGTGTTCACCTAATGAGTGTTTTGTCAATATTTGTCTTTGCATTTGTTATAGTAATGAAAAAATACATCACTGATGATAAAGTATTTAAAAAGACTGCTTATTTATTTTTAGTACATATAGGAATACTTTTAATTATAGCAGCCGGGTTATGGTCAGGGCAAACTTCCGCTTCGTCGTCTTCGACTGAACAATTTAAGATGTTTGATTCAAAATTTATCTGGCTTATGGCAGGGTCATCGGCTTTATTTATCGGGGCATTTTATAAAAAAATATTACAAAGAAATTCTTTTTACTTCCCGTTGACTGTGGCAGTAGTTGTATTATTTCTCACTTACCCCGGTATCTTAAAAGGCATACCTGCTTTATTGCTTGCACTCGGCGGTTCCGAAATTACAACAGGTTTAATAATATTAATTTTTATACTCGGCCTGATTTCTTATGTAATATATTGGTCTGCAAAGAATAAAAAAGGAATAATAAACTTAGCAGCTACCGCAATATTATTTATGATATTGGGTTTTACTACATATACAACAATAATTATCCGTTCGAACCAAAGTATACCAATGAATGAAAACCATCCTGATAATTTTCAAAAATTGATGTATTACCTGGACCGCGGGCAATATGGAGATTTCCCAATATTCGACAGGAGATGGTCAAATCTCCCGGAACATAAGAGAAATTATTCCAATTACAACAGCGACCTTGATTTCTTATTAAGATACCAAATTGATCATATGTTCAACAGATATCTTTTTTGGAATTTTATTGGGAAGGAATCGTCTCATCAAGATGCCGGGGTTAATTGGGGACAACTGTACGGTATTCCGTTCTTAATAGGTCTAATGGGCTTATATTTCCTATTCAGAAAGAACTGGAAGATGGCATCAGTATGGTTAATTCTATTTATTCTGATGGGGTATATGATTGCCTTCTACCAAAACCAATGGCAGCCGCAGGTAAGGGAAAGATTTTATTTTTATTCCGGTGCTTTTTTTGTTTTCTCGGTTTGGATTGCTGTGGGTATAAATGAAATTGCGGCTTTCGTCAGGGGAAGATTGAAGAATATTACCCTTGCTAAAACCACAGCATTTGCATGTCTCGGCCTTGGTTTATTTTTTATACCGGGTAATATGTTAAAGAATAATTATTTCACACATGACAGATCCAATAACTGGGCTCCCTGGGATTCTGCTTATAACATGCTTCAGAGCTGTGCACCAAATTCGATATTATTTACTGGCGGCGACAACGATACTTTTCCTATTTGGTATCTTCAGTATGTTGAAGGTGTAAGACGGGATATCAGGGTTGTTTGTCTAAGTCTGGCAAATACTGATTGGTACATTGAACAACTTAAAAATACATCGCCATATGGAACAGAAAAAATAAAATTCAGTATGTCAGATGACGAAATTGAACGCCTTTCAGAATATTATACCGATTGGCGTACGAAGATAGAATCTATACCGGTTAGCAAAGACATCATTGCAAGATTCAATATCACGGATACATCGGTAATTAATAACGGAAAAATGACCTGGAAGATGGAGCCAACCATACAGTATGGAGATTCCCGTGGAATAAGATTTCAGGATATGGTGGTGAAGGATATAGCAGAGAATAATTCATGGGACAGGCCGGTATACTTTGCAACAACTTGCTCAAGCGATAGTTTTATAGGGCTGAATGATTATCTCCGGCTTGAAGGGCTTGTTTTTAGATTAATGCCGGAGAAGAAGAAAGGGGAAGTATATATTAATGTCCCGATGACAAGATCATGTTTATTTAATGAAAATAAAGGGTTTTCAAAAACGTATAATCCGGGTTTTAAGTTCAGAGGATTAAATAATAAGAACATATTTTTTGATGAGCAGGAAACGGGATTAGTTAATAACTACCGTATACACCCTTTCTTTGAACTGGCTATTTATTACTTATATGATGAACATAATAGGAAACAATGTATCGAAACTCTGGATCTGATGGAAAAAAGAATTCCAAGATCGGTTATAGATACAGATTATGGATTCCTTTTTAATGTTGGGAATCTATATTATGCAGCAGGCGCAGTTGATAGGTACAAGACATTAGCTTATGAGGTTGAGAAAAGTGCTTTAAAGAACCTGGACATGCAGGCAGATGATCTTCAATCGCCTTACAACCCATATAATATGCTTGAACGAATTTACATTAACTTAAAGGAGTATGATAAGGCTATCGCCATTCTTCAGAAACTTCAAATGATATTTCCGGATATCAGGGATGTTCAAAATGAGATAAATAACATAAAGCAGATGAAACAAATGGAGCAGAGCAATAAGTAAAACCTTCATATTATTGCGATAATCAAGTTAATCGCTGTGGTTTTATCTCACAGTTTTGCAACTAAAAGAATGCACTTTGTATAAAAACTATTGACTTTTTGAATGAAATTCTTATGTTTCATATAAGCTTATTCTATTTTCGTGTGTAATTGGGAGAAAGCTGGTTTTCTATTTCAAAAATGATATTCATAATATATAATACTGTGTATAATGTGAATTTTAAAAGAGGGAATTGAGGTATTCGATATGAAGGTATTCATTGGCATTATAATTTTGTTTAGTCTTTTATTCCTATTCGGAGGTTTATTCTCTGTTAGCATAATAGGTGACGATAAATCGGATAAAGCAGAAGTTAAAAAATCTTCCCGTGCTTATATCTCTCAACCTGTTACGGAAGAGTATTCAATAAAACAACTAGATAGCTTATCATCCAGATATAATTATGCATTTACATCTGCTAATGCAGCAGGTTCAACCCAATATCCATAATTACACCAATTATGTATTCTGATTGAATTAGTTAAGGTTTAATCACCCTTATTGGTTTATACTGCGCTATAGTTCTATATCAATTTTATTACTTATCTTTTTTAACTATTTTTTCTATTCAATTGATTTATTTAATCTGCAATTAGAATATTATTTTGAATCAATCATTAAAACTACATATAAAAAGTACATTATTATTAGCATATCCTGTGGCTATTGGATATGTGGGCTACATTGCTATGCAGGTTGTAGATAATATTATGATTGGTGGTTTGGGCGCTGTTTACCTGGCTGCTGCATCCGTTGCGAATAGTATCTTTATAATCATAATGATTGCAGGGCTTGGTATTTCTTATGCAGTTACACCGTTAGTAGCTATCGCAATCGGGGCGGGCAAAACATCAGAATGTGAAAAACTATTTAAACATTCCATTATTGTTAATTTGACTGCAGCGATAATATTGGTAGTAATTACATTTTTGAGTTCGAATATTATTCATTATTTAAACCAGCCGCCGGAGATTGTGGATAAAGCTATTTCTTATTGTAGGATATTAGGTCTGTCTATTTTACCGCTAATGTTATTTCAGTGTTATAAACAATTTATGGAGGGACTGTCTTCAACCAGACCTGCAATGATAATTACAGTTTTGGCTAATCTTATTAATGCTTATTTTAACTGGGTACTGGTCTATGGAAGATATGGTTTCCCAAAACTTGAGTTAAATGGTTCAGGACTCGCAACTTTTTCTTCAAGATTATTTATGGCATTAGCAATCTTATGGTATTTCAGGCATTCGCGGGAATTTAATTGTTACAGTTTTACTTTGAAGATAAAGGGATTAAGTTTTCATTTTATTAAAAAGCTATTAAACATTGGTTTACCAACGGCTTTCCAGTATATATTTGAAGTGGGTTCATTTTCGGCTGCGGTTATAATGATAGGCTGGCTGGGAACTAAGCAACTTGCTGCACACCAGATTGCAATTAATTTAGCTTCAATAACTTACATGGCAGCTCTGGGAATTTCTTCTGCCGGAGCTATAAGGGTAGGCAACGCCGTAGGCCATCAGGATATAGCCGAGGTAAGGAAAGCCGGATTTATTGCAATAATTTTAGGAGCTTCCATGATGTTCTTTTGCGCTATTGTTCTGATAACATTGCGAAATTATTTACCTTTACTTTACATTAAAGATAAAGAAGTAATTTCAATAGCTTCTATACTATTAATAATTGCAGCATTTTTTCAAATATTTGACGGAACCCAAGCCGTGGGGATAGGTGTTCTAAGAGGCTTAACTGATGTAAAAGGTCCTACTATTATTACATTTATTGCGTATTGGATAATAGAAATTCCTGTTGCATATATTTTAGGATTTGTGTTCCATATTGGGGTGATAGGAGTTTGGTTAGGTTTCTTAACCGGATTATTTTTTTCAGCATTCATGCTCACCTTACGCTTCAATAAAAAAAGCCGCCGTTTGATTACTATTTAATCGTTTGTTTTAATATTCTACTTTGTTGGTTTTAAAAATGGTTGTCTGGTTATCAGTTTTTAATAAATAACTTAAAAAATAAGTTCTCCTTAAATTTTAATGGACAATATCGGACATTAGAAGAATAATTGATAATAATTGAGACATTAAAGGGAAATCTGTATTTTAGCTTAAAGGATAAAAGTTTTTATGGAATTAAAAATAAAAGATATTGTTAACCTATTGCAGGTAACTGAAAAAACAGTTTACCGTTGGATAAAAGATAATAAAATTCCATGTTACAGGATTAATCATCAATACCGCTTTAACAGGAACGAAATAAACGAGTGGATTCTAAGTAATAAAATTGAACTTTCGCCGTCATTAATAGATATTTCAATTTCCGAAAAACAGGACAATTTAGTTAAACTTATCGAAAAGGGTGGGGTAATCACTAATGTATCGGGTGACACCGTAGCTGAAGTTCTGCGAAATGCAGTCGAAACAATGATCACGCCTCCAAATAAATCAAAAGAAGTTATACTAGGCGCTTTATTAAGCCGTGAGGAGCTTATGCCCACGGCTATTGGTAAGGGTATTGCTATTCCACACCCGCGTAACCCTATAATAACCGATATTAAAAGTGCGAGTGTTTCAATTTGTTATTTAGAAAAACCTGTAGATTTCGGTTCACTTGATAATCAACCGGTAAAAACTCTTTTTATACTGCTAACAGCAAGTCCCAAAATGCACCTTGCAATTCTTTCCAAGATTTCTTATCTGTGTAGTAATGAATTATTTTTAGTAATGTTAGAAAAAAGATACTCAAAGGAAAACATCCTTGAATATGTAAGTAAGAAAGAATTGGAATGGTTAAAAAAGGAGTCTGGTAGGGAATGAATTTTTTCTTTATGGGAACTCTTTTATTTTCTATTGGGGGTTTTGCTTCTATCTTTTTAAAAGAAAAATACAAAGCTTTAGTCTTTTTTTTCTTTGCCGCCGCTGCTCAGTATTTTTTATTACCCGGTGTTTTTAATGTATTATTATCAGGGATTAGATTAGAGGCTCGATTGCAATTTACCGGGCCTATTGGAATTTCATATATTCGTATTGACCCCTTAGCTGCAATTTTTATATTAATTATCTCAATTGGTGCATTACTTGCCGCTGTTTATTCTATCTCATATATGAAAATGTATTCCGGTAAGAGAGCAAATCTTTCGTCATACTATTTCTTTTTAGGCTTAATGATCTCATCTATGCTTTTAGTAGTCACTGCTCAGAATGCAATTTTATTTTTAATAGTATGGGAATTAATGTCTATTAGTTCTTTTTTCCTTGTTAGCTTTGAAAATAATAAAGAAGATGTTCGTAAAGCAGGAATTTATTATTTAATAGCTATGCAGATTGGCGCAGCATTTTTAATTACTGCGTTTAGCTGGATAACTGCTCTTTCGGGTTCGCTTGATTTTTCTTCATTCAAACACGTATTATCAAGTTCAAATACTATATCAATTATATTGATCTTGTTGTTCTTTATCGGTTTTGGTACTAAAGCAGGTTTTATTCCTATGCATACCTGGCTGCCAAAAGCTCATCCTGCAGCTCCGACGGGTGTATCAGCACTGATGTCGGGTGTAATGATTAAAACAGGTATTTACGGAATTTTAAGAATTCTTCTCCTTTCAGATACTCCCGATTTAAAATTATCTTACTTTGTGTTTATAATTTCATTAGTTACAGGTGTATATGGTGTATCCAATGCAATAGCTCAGCACGATCTTAAAAAATTATTGGCGTATCATAGTATAGAAAATATTGGTATTATCGGGATGGGCATCGGTACCGGAATGATTGGGCTTGCATACAACCAGCCGCTTATAGCTTTATTTGGATTCATTGGTGCAATTCTGCATGTATTTAATCATTTCTTATTTAAGACATTATTATTTTTTGGTGCTGGTATTGTCTATCAGAAAACCGGTACACGCAATATTGAACGACTCGGCGGTTTAATTAAAACTCTGCCGATAACTTCTTCGTTATTTTTATTGGGCTCTATTGCTATTTGCGGCCTGCCTTTATTCAATGGTTTCATAAGTGAATTTGCAATTTACATTGGTATCGCTAAATGTTTTGTTATAGATAATCTTGCCATTAATATTGCTGCAGTTACCGGGATCTCCGGTATTGCACTAATTGGAATTATGGCAGTATTATGTTTTACAAAAGTATTCGGAATATGTTTCTTAGGTTCTCCGAGAACTGAATATAAAGAGAAATTTTCTGAGAAATCATTTTCATTTGTATTTCCTATGATTTTACTCTCAGTATTAATTATCGTTATAGGTTTACTACCGGGGCTAGTTTTACCTTTATTAAGTTCAGTAATGAAACAGTTTATCAAAGTAGACTTTACAAATGAGTTAAAATCAATTCTTTACTTATATCGTTCGATTAGTTTATCTCTCCTTTTATTTGTCTGTATAGTTCTTTTATTCTTGTTGTTAAAGTATATATTATTAAAGAACAAAAGCATTGTCAAATTTAAAACCTGGGATTGCGGTTATCAGGCTGAAAGCAGCCGCATTCAGTATACTGGCAGTTCGTTTGCACAGCCGTTTTTACTTTTAATTGCGGAATTAGTGCATCAGAAAATCAATGTTGTGAAAGACCCCGTACTCTTTCCTAAGGAAGCCTCGCTCGAAAGCCATTCGCAAGATTTTTCCGAAAGATATTTGATTCAGCCGTCCATAAAAGTACTGGATAAATTTCTAAATTATTTCTCCTGGATACAAAGCGGCCAGATGCAGCAATATATTATTTATGGGTTACTCTTTTTATTTTTTCTTCTAATTTGGATATGGGGAACAAGATAATGCTGATTAAAATTATTTTATATGGAGTTTTGGCCTTATCACCGCTATTATTTACAGGAATAATAAATAAAGTTAAAGCAATTTGGGCAGGACGAAGAGGCGCCCCTGTTCTACAGCCTTATTTTGATTTCTTTAAACTGCTTCGTAAAGGAGAAGTTATAAGCAAAACAACATCTTTTGTTTTTCAAATTACTCCTTCTATAAATATCAGCGCTGTACTTTTTGCTTTTTTAATAGTGCCTATTCCGTGTATAGGTTCATTAATTAATTTTAACGGTGATTTTGTTTTGTTTGCTTATATATTAGGACTCTCACGTTTTATGACCGTGATTGCTGCATTAGATACCGGCAGCAGCTTCGAAGGGATGGGCGCCAGCAGGGAAGTTACATTTGCTTCAATAGTTGAACCCTCATTTTTTATAATTATTGGTACTCTTTCACTTTTGACTAATCAACTTTCATTTAATGCAATATTTACAATGTTGAATACAAGCGTTGGTTATACCATGCTTGTAAAATTACTATTATTAACCTCGCTGTTTATTATGCTATTAACTGAAGGCAGCCGCGTTCCTGTTGATGACCCTAATACACATCTTGAATTAACTATGATACACGAGGTTATGATTTTAGATTATTCCGGACCGGATTTAGCTTTTATCCTTTATTCTTCCGCATTAAAAATGCTGCTTATTTCTTTAATAATCGGAAATTTATTTGTTCCGGTATATCTTAGTTTACTACTAGGGCTACTATACCTTAGTTTAATTTTATTTATAGTTTTTTACGCGGTTGGTATTGTTGAATCTATTATTGCGCGTTCAAGAATTTCGCATATTCCGCAGTTTATATTTCTTATTACGGCTCTCTCAATAATAGCATTTGCCGTGGTTGCATTCTTTTTGCGCGGAGGCATCTAATGACTAACATTCTGATTATTCTTCTTGGAACAAGTATGCTTTATGTTTTTTCTGTAAGTAGGATAGAAGCTTATGTAAAAATACTATCCTTGCAGGGATTTCTTCTTTTCCTTTTAGTTGTTATTGATATCAGAGAAATTAACTGGGTGAATATAGCATTTTTAAGTATTGAAACACTGGTCATAAAGGCCATAATAATTCCATATTTTTTATTAAGAGTGATTCGCAGGAATGAGATCGGGCGTGAGGTTGAACCTTATATTACACAATTCTATTCAATTATTATAGCCAGTTTAATTTTTATATTTGGATTTGTTGCAGCTTTTTGGGCTGCTAAAACAAATGCCGGGATTAAACCATTGTATTTTGGAGTATCAATATTACTAATAATTTCCAGTTTGTTTTTAATAATAAACCGGAAAAAAATAATTACTCATATATTATGTTATATGATGCTTGAGAACGGAATATTTATTCTTTCTCTTTCCGTGGCTAACGAAATGCCGATGCTGGTGAATGTTGGAATATTACTTGATTTATTTGTTGGAATATTTTTATTTGTTATTTTCTTTAATAAGATCCAGGAAATGTACGACGGCAGTCATATTGATGTACTAACTGAGTTGAAGGACTAATAATGATAAGCTTAGTTCTTTTTGTCCCTGTTATTTGCGGACTTATTGCTTTGATATTGAAGAATCAAATCATTAACAGAATCGCCCTTTTGAGTTCCGGTTTGCTTTATTTAGTAGTCTCTGCTGCATGCTGGTTTAATTTCAAATGGTATTGGTTCCCCGGTTGGTTATTAACATATTTCCATTTTGATACAGCCGGATTATATTTCTTTTCTATTATGACCCTGGTTTTTTGCAGCTCTGCGGTATATAGTTTATTTTATTTTAAAGAGCACTCGTTATCTGCAAGAAATGAATCCATATATGTTGCTGAACTTCTTTCTTTTATATCTGTTATGAGTGGTGCTATACTGGCAACAAACCTGGCCTTATTTTGGGTTTTTGTGGAGGCAACAACCTTAACAAGCGCATTGTTAATCTATTTTGAAAAAAAGAAATCGTCTTTAGAGGCTGCATGGAAATATATTTTTATCTGTTCAATTGGAATTGCTTTAGCATTTGTTGGCATTATTGTCCTGTCAATCGGAAGCCGGCAGATTAATTCGCTATTCTTTTCGGATTTATATAACCATGCTCTTGAAATAGATCCATTTTGGCTTAAAGTTTCATTTGCATTTATATTTGTGGGATTGGGAACTAAGATAGGTGTTGCTCCTATTCATGCCTGGCTCCCGGACGCTCATTCGGAAGCGCCATCGCCGGTTTCTGCTTTGCTATCGGGAACATTGCTTAATGCGGCATTCCTTGGATTGCTTCGGGTACAGGGCATTTTTATTCATGCACATCAGGAAAATTTTTCAAACTTCATTTTTTTGATTACGGGTTTTCTTTCTTTGCTTGTAAGCGCAGTTTTTATGCTGCGATTAAGAAATTATAAAAGAATGCTGGCTTACTCATCCATTGAAAATATGGGAATATTATTTATCGGTATTTCACTTGGTAAGTATGGTATTTTTGCGGTAATGCTTCATGTATTGGCACATTCACTTTCAAAGACTTCATTATTTTTGACTTCAGGTAATATCCTTTATTTGTATAAAAGTAAAAAAATTAATAGTGTTTCCGGTTTAATGCATACTGATAATGTAACCGGCTGGATTTGGATTGTTTCTATGTTGTCAATTATCGGCATACCTCCGTTTCCGATTTTCTTAAGCAAGTTTATGCTTATAAAGGCATTTTGGTTGAGTGGAATGTACTTGCTTACGATTCCCTTCTTATTATTAGTTATAATAGTTGCTTTCGGAATGGGGGGAACGGTTTTCAAAATGGCATTCGGTGATGTCCCGATTAATTATATTCCGGATAAAAGGCCGGTATTTTATGCTTATGTACCGCAAATTGTTTTACTAATTATTTTATTTGTAGTCGGCATCAATATGCCTCAGCGGGTGTTCGATTTTATGAATAATGCAGCCGGCTTTTTCAATTAGGAGTTATAGTTGAACTGTATAGAGTTAAAAAATTTGCAATCAACAAAATTACTGGAAATACCATCTCTGAAGGTAAATGATTTCCGAGATGATTTAATTAAAAAAATAAAAGGTGGAAATCGATTAGTTCAATTATTTGGTGATAAAAATTCCGAAAGAATTGTCATATATGCAATTACTGCCGACGATAATGTTGCACAATTATCCATTAACTCAACACAATTAATGCCAAATGATGTATATCAGTCAATAACACCTGAAATTCCTTCAGCACATTTATTTGAACGTGAGATTTATGAACAATATGGAATAAAACCGGAAGGCCATCCATGGTTGAAACCATTAAGAAAAGGAATAGCCGGTATTGATAATACAGAAACTCCATATGACTTCTTTTCCATGTCTGGAGATGAAATTCATGAAGTGGGGGTTGGGCCGATTCATGCCGGAATTATTGAACCCGGTTATTTTAGATTTTCTTGTCACGGCGAAAAAGTTTACTACCTAGAAATAAAATTAGGATTCCAGCATAGGGGTGTTGAAGAATTATTTATTAAAAATAATAGTCCTATATACATTGAAAAACTTTCTGAATCGATTGCTGGTGATACTGTAATCGGGCATTCCGGAACTTTCGTGAGTGCGTTTGAATCGCTTGCGGGAATTTCTGTCTCATATCGCGTAAAATTAATTAGAGCAATAGCTCTTGAATTAGAAAGAATAGCTGTTCATCTTGGAGATTTATCCGCACTTTCTACAGATATTGCTTACCTGACAGGTAACGCTGTTTTTAGTGCCCTCAGAACAAAAGTGATAAATACAACAATGGCTATTTGCGGTAATAGGTTTGGCAGGGGATTAAACAAAATAGGCGGTGTTAATTTTGATATAACTTTGGAACAAACCAATGGTTTATTAATGATGTTAAACAAACTTGATGATGAAACGGCTCTTGCTTCGGAAGTATTATTTTCATCTGCATCTGTTCTTGAAAGATTTGAAAAAACCGGTATAGTTGAAAGTGAAGTTGCACAAGAAATCGGCATGGTTGGCCCGGCAGCACGCGCAAGCGGTATTTCAATTGATATACGCTCCGACCATCCTTCGGGTGTGTACGAATACTATCCTCACTATAAATTAACTTTAAATTCTGGCGATGTATTTGCCAGGGCTTATATCCGTTTTGTGGAAATTCGGCAGTCGATTAGAATTATAAAAGAGCAGTTAAAAAATTTATCCGGAGGTGTATTAAAACAAGAGCTAACGGAACTTAAGAAGGAGAGTTTAGTTGTTTCCCTTACGGAAGGGTGGCGCGGAGAAATTGCACATACAATAATAACCGGCAAAGAAGGTAAAATAAAGCGGATAAAAATAAAGGATCCTTCTTTTAATAATTGGTTTGGATTATCAATTGCTATGCGTGATGAGGCAATTTCCGATTTTCCAATTTGTAACAAAAGTTTTAACCTTTCTTATTGTGGTTTTGATTTATAAATATTTCGGTCAATAATGTTAGATTTAATTAAACTTATAAGGCAGCATGGATACCAGGCAATACGCGATATTAGAAGCGCAAAACCTGTTAATAAACACCGTGGGTTTCCGGTTATTAATGAAGCAAAATATGCCGGTAATTGGCAGGATATTATTGAACTTTGTCCGGCAAATGCGATTACTAAAAATCCGCTTACTGTTGATATGGGTAAATGTATTTTTTGTGGTGAGTGCGAAAAAATATCGAGTGGAGCAATTAAATTTATAAATGAAGTAAAACTATCTGCCGTGAATAGAGAAGAATTATTTATTACAAGCGAAATTGATTACATTAAGTATTCTGTGGCAGCCGTTAAATCCCAAAAAGAAATTCACAAATTATTCGGACGTTCATTAAAACTTAGACAGGTATCTGCCGGAGGATGCAATGGCTGTGAAATGGAACTGGCTGCCTGCAGTAATGTGAATTTTGATATTGGGAGATTTGGTATTGAATTTACCGCATCACCACGGCATGCAGATGGTATTGTATTTACTGGACCTTTCTCAAAAAATATGGTTCCGGCATTATTGGATGCATATAAAAGTATAAGCGATCCCAAGATAATAATTGCTGTTGGCGCTTGCGCAATAAGCGGTGGATTATTTGCAGAATCAGAGCAGCTCAACCGGGAAATATTGGAGGGAATTAAAATTGATTTGTTTGTTCCGGGTTGCCCGCCGCATCCTCTGGTATTTATTAATGCTGTTCTTGATTTATTAGGGATAAAATAATATTATTTACCGAATGTGCCTCAAATTACATATTCTTATCTAAAATTTTATCTGTTGGATAAATTGTACAAAATAAAAAATTATTATCGTTAAAAATTGATAAATTTGTAATGATATAAATTTAAAAGATTTAAGATCCTTTCTGATTTAGATGTTTATTAAAGATAATTATAATTAGAAATTTGTACGGATAATTATTTTACTCGATAATCGGGGAAGATTTATCGACTTTAATACTCCGAATAAAAAATTTTTAACTCTGACTGGAAAGAGATAATTCTATACTTTAAGATTTAGTTTAAGTAAAAGGGTGATTATCTGCTGATTTATATAAAAATATAATTAAAATTGTAAAAATATTTCAGATAGAATAAAAGGGTAAGAAATGAATTCTAAAATACTATTCATGGTTATATTCACTGTTGGCAACTTACTTTTTGCACAGAATTTAACAATTAAAGGAAAAATTATAGATCAGAGTGAAAAAGTTCCAGTCGAAAATGTGCATATTTCTATTTCCAAGACTCATATTACAACAAGTAACAGTTCGGGAGATTTTTTCTTTGATGAATTACGAGCCGGTAAATATTCACTAAAAATTTCTCATATTAATTATAAATCCGAAGAATTAACATTAAATGTTTATTCGGATACATCAATTGTTATTTATCTCAAGTCTAAAAGTTATTTGATTAAAGAAATTACAGTGACTTCAAGTAAATATCAACAAAACAGTGATGACCTGCCTTACAGCGCCTCTTTTGTTTCAAAGGATAAAATTAATGAAGTACCGGCAACAACAGTTCCGGAACTTTTGCAGTTCGAACCCGGAGTTAATATAGAAAGAGATGGCGTTTGGGGAGCGGATATAAATATAAGGGGCCTTAGCAGGTCAAATATTGTTACGCTTGTTGACGGTGACAGAATTGAAACTGCAACTGATTTAAGTGCAAGGCTTTCTTTAATAGATGAAAATGATATTGAAAGAATAGAAGTAATAAAAGGTGCAGCTTCAACATTATATGGAACCGGAGCTACAGGTGGCATAATAAATGTAATTACTAAGTCGGGAAATTATCAGAACAATTTTTATCTGAATGGAACATATTACGGCGGGTACAATTCTGTGAATAATTATTATTCAAATGGTTTAACTCTGTACTCTGGTGCTGAAAATTGGAATGCAAAAATAACCGCTACTGCCAGAAAAGCCGATGATATTTACACACCTGCCGGAATGCTTCCAAACAGTCAATTCCGGGACTACGGTTTTAGTTCAATGCTTCAATTTAAACCATTTGCTAATGAAGAAGCTAAAATTGAATTTCAGCAGTTCAAAGCTCAGGATGTTGGTGTTTCCGGCGCTTATCCGACATTTACCAATATTGCCCTAGTAACTTACCCGGTTGAAACAAGGCAATTAATAAGCGGGGAGTATTTGTTTTATAATTTGAGTGAAACTTTAAATCAGTTATCGATTAAATATTTTCACCAATTTATTTTCCGGGATGTTGAAAATATACCTTACGTTGTACAAAATGTACCGGGATCTAACGGCGGACCGGCTAAACAAGTTTCAGTTTTAGAAGTTGATCCTCAGGCAGATCACAATACAGATAGTTTTCAATCGCAGGCAAACTTTACAGTTAGCAATACAAATTTTTTAATTGCCGGTGTTGATTATTGGAAAAGAAGTTATACGGGTATAAGAGATAATTATCAACAAATTGAACTGCTTAAACCCTCAAATGATTCAGTTCTTCAAACAATTAATAGAACTGTCGTTGATAAACCTCTACCTGATTCCCGTTTTAACAGTGCAGGTATTTATGCACAGGATGATATACAGTTATTAGAAAAGAAAATGGATATTACATTAGGTTCAAGATATGATTTCATCTGGATTAGTAATGATAAAACCTTGAGTCCTTTATATCAAATAAATAACGGTGTAATTAATTATTCACCTGCGGGGCAGGTAGTTTTATGGAATGCTGAGAAAGAACAAAATAAATCTTACACATACAGCATTGGTGTTTTATATTCCTTAACTGATAACTTAAATATAACATTCAACGCTGCCCATTCTTTCAGATCCCCATCCTTGGAGGAAAGATATGAAGATGTCAGCCAGGGAAATGTCGTTAGTATTGGTAATCCAAATCTTGAACCGGAAAAAGGCTATTTTTTAGATGCAGGTCTACGCGAGCATGACGATAATTTCAAATTAGGCGGAAGTATATTTGCCAATTTTATGACTGATTTAGTTTCACAAGTTCAATCGGCACCTGATACTTTAGGTCTGATAAATGTTGGAAAAGCTTTTCTTTATGGGTTTGACGTATATGCAGATTATAACCCATTCGGCAGCCTTGTCTGGTATGGCAAAATTTCCTATGTAAGGGGAAGAGATACAAAGGATGAAACAGACCTATCAGAAATACCGCCTTTAAATGGAACATTCGGTGTTAAATATAATATTCTTACTTATGGACAACTGGAACTGTTAGCAGTTGTTAATGATGCACAAAACAGGGTAGCACCATTGGAGCAACCTACACCTGGTTATGCATATTATAATATTTATATTAATTCCGAAAGATATAGTATGAATGGTTTTGATTTAAGTATTTCAACAGGTGTTGAAAATATTTTCAATAAAGAATATAAAAATCATCTTTCTACCAGCAGGGGTGATTATAGGTTTGAAGCCGGGAGAAATTTTTTCCTTAAGGCAAATTTATTCTTATAGTAGAATGTTCTATGGAATTATTATAAAAATTCAAATTAAATTATATCAATCAGTTACAACTTCCGGTTAAGACCGGGTACACTCAGTTTACCGGGAAAAAACTTTAAAATGCAGGGGTTGTAACTGAATAAGTAAAATGGAAATTTTTAAACAGATTAGAATAAAAACTTAATAATATGACATGGTTTTTTATAGCTTTATCTTCAGCAATTCTTTCAGCTTTTGCCGCGATAACGCAGAAAAAGGTTTTGCTTAACAGGGATGCTCTTGAATTTTCATTTCTTTTGTCTGTTACTAACCTTGTACTTTCAATTCCCTTTTTCTTCGTAATTAATTATTCGCATCTCAATACTGTAAACATGACGGTTCTTTTTATTAAATCCCTTATCGGTGTGGGTGCGTTTTTATGCGTTATGATTGCCTTGAAGAATCTTAATATAAGCAATGCATTACCATTGCTTGCGTTAACACCCGGATTTGTTGCCGTATTTGCGTTTTTAATTTTGGGAGAATCAATAAAAAGTATTGAAATATTAGGTTTGATACTGCTTATAACCGGCACTTATATACTTGAAAGTAAAAGCATCAGAGACCTTTTATTTCCGCTTAATATTTTTATAAAATCAAAATATTATAATTATATTCTTGTAGCTTTGCTGTTATTTACAGCATCATCTATCATGGATAAATTGTTATTGATTCGTCTTAATTTAACTCCGGTATCTTTAATTGCAATTCAGCATTTTTATTTTGCTGTGTTATTTGCTGCTATTTATTTTTATTACGCCTATAAAATAAAACTGCCCAAAATATTAATAAGGCGAAACGATATTTGGTGGATAATATTAATTTCTGTTTTAACAATAGGTTACCGGTATACTCAGGTAGTTGCGGTAAGTATAGCCTCAGTTGCAATCGTGCTTGCAGTTAAACGTACTTCTGTATTTTGGGCGACAATAATAGGGGGAAAAATTTTTAATGAAAAAAAATTATTGAAAAAGACGCTGGCCGTAATATTTATAGTTGCAGGTACAATTTTAATTTTACGAGATTAAATTTACCGGGGGAAGAGTAAACTCTTCCCCGGCGGAAGTATTTTTACTTATTCGTTCGTAAGTATATGAATCAACAGGCAGAGTTGATTTTCAAAAAAGTAAATTAAAAATTTAAATTATATTCCTATTCATTAACTTTTTGAGAGAGGAATAGTGAAAAAGAAAGTACTCCCTGACCCTAATTTACTCTCCACCCAAATTTTCCCACCCTGGGCAATTACAAACTCTTTTGCGATTGCTAAACCCAGCCCGGACCCTTTTGAAGTTGTATTGCCAGCCTGAACAAATTTTTCAAATATTTTTCTGCAATCTTCCTCGGTGATGCCAGGTCCCTGGTCCTTAATAATAAATTTAACAAACTTGTCCTCCTCAACAGCATTTAATTTTATTGTTCCACCAACCGGGGAATATCTGATGGCATTATTAATTATATTAACCAATACCCAAACCGTTTTTTCAATATCAGCTTTAATTGATGGAAGCGGTTCGCTTAATTCAGTTTCAAGCTGAATATTTTTTTCAGAAAGCAACATCATTAAAGCGATAACAGCAAGTTCTACAATATCTTCAGGCCGGATTTCCGTAATTTTTAACTTAATGTTACCGGTTTCGGCCTGTGAATAATCAAGCAGCTCATTGACAACTTTTGATAACCGGGTGCTCTGTTGTCTTATTGAACTAAGTAATCCTTTTTGTTCCTCATTTATTGTACCAATCCGGTTATCTTCCAGAAGTTTTAAACATAAATTTATGGAAGAAAGGGGGGTTTTAAGTTCGTGTGAAACTGTTGCAATCAAGTTTGTTTTTGCCGCATCTCTTTCCTGGAATAGGGTTACGTTTTTAAGCAGAATTATATAACCGATATGACTTGTGCTTTTATAAACACTTGATTTCAAATCAACCTCAATATACTCGATTGAATAATAATTTTCTTTTCCGTTAACGATAATTTTTAATGGTTTAATCTCTTCGTCCTGTTTTGTCTCATCTTCTGAGATTAATTTATGGAGTAAAGTTTTTATTAATCCGTTTGTTAAAGCTACCTCCATCGCAGATTTGTTTATCGTATCTTCTTCTTTTAATCCTGCAAGGTTTAGTAATGAATTATTGGTTAAAATTATTTTCTTATTCTCATCAAGAATTAATACTCCGTCTTCAAGGTTTTTGACGATAGCATCCATTCTTTTCTTTTCAAAAAGTATTTGATCAAGATTTGTTTCTTCATATTCTTTTAACCGTTGAACCATAACATTGAATGAACCTGCTAAGATACCCATCTCGTCGTTAGAATTAAGATCTAACTTTTGATTGTAGTCTCTTTTTGATATAGCATTTATTTTAGCTGTTAATTCTGTAATCGGGCTTACGATTTTTGCCGGAAAGCTGAACACAAAAAAAAGAGTTGTTAAAATGCTTATTGATCCTACTAAAAACATATAGATCGTTACTTCTCCGGCGGTTTTTTCAGCGTCGGAATTTCGTTTAAGCACCGCATCCATGTTAAGCTTGTACACAGAATATATTTTATTACGGGTGTTATTATAAAATAAGGTAAAATTGCCAAAACTTAATTTATCATATTTATAATCGGCAAGTTTAATTTTCCCGGCTGAATTAATAAATTTGTCATGGAATTGTTTAACACCAAGCGCCGCTTCCTGTTCCCCGGTCTCAGTAATATTATTTAATTCGAGAATTAAATACTTCTCAAATTGAGAATCCATTTCTGAGATTAAATTGTTGTCCGACTCAATTTCAGAATTTTCCTTTGATTTAGTGGTTACCTTATTACTGATAATATTATAAATCCCGTCCAAATCATCCAGCATTATATATGAATAACTGATAGAACGGTAATTATCCTTGATAGTGCCTTTAAAGCCTTGTGCAATTTTATTTATAAAAAATATTCCAAGTATGCTTAATATTAATATTACTGTAAAGAGAAGACCAACGCCTGCTGTTATTTTGGATTTAATCTTTTTCATAACAAGGAATAATTTCTATTATAATCTTTAACTGTTGTTAATAAATGACTTATAAAATAATAAATTCTGGCAATTATTTAAAAATAAAAACTCACAGTATATGATTTTAATTCAACTTTATTATTCTGGAGAAAAAACTCCAAATTTTTTGGTATTGAATAAATACTATATAAAGTGAGTTTATAATATATGAAATACTCAAAGAAATCGGCTATTACTTATTTAAATATTTGTTTTTATGATTCGATTTCCTCGCTTTTGAAAATGTTCTCTTCTGCTTTTTAGAAAGAATAAACCGAACCGATAAGTAAAGTGCTTTGGTTATTCTTAGAGAAATTTCCATTATTATCTTCAAACGTATTCATATTTGACCAATCTCTTCTGTATTCCAGTCGTGTAACCAG